>JAABUY010001018.1_pt1 | contig 40880 bp, 35 predicted proteins | sample 5560271 | NCBI WGS metagenome assembly JAABUY01 (sample SAMN10711886, study PRJNA513374) | rock metagenome | isolation source: Antarctica rocks | place: Antarctica: Victoria Land, University Valley
TGCTTGTGATATCCGTGCACCTCGCCGACGAAGCTGTCGATATCGATCACCAACGGCCCATCGCCTGGCCCGGCGCCCGCCGCCCAGGCGCGGCAGAGCGCCTGGTCGAGCACGCGGTCGAGCTGGCAGACATGCCCGAAGGTGAACGCCCGCAGGAACGTGCCAAGCGTCGAGGGTGCCATCACCCGGTGCCCCAGGATCAGCCCCGTGCTCCCGGCCCGCAGCACGTTCATGTCATCGCCTGAGTATCAACTCGGTGCCCGTTTACTGGGAGTGCTAGCTGCGGTTGCGCAGAAGCAAGCAGCGGCCCCGACCTACGTAGGTCGGGGCTGTTGATCCGCGCATAACGGCGTGCCCCGTGAGGCTCGCCGAGGGGTTCCTCTCACTAGTTCGGCTCAATGGAGATGCGGCGACGCCAGCCATCAGCCTTGCCGAGAAAGACCAGGTGAACCGCCGTGCCGCACGCGCGCGGGCTCCGGCCGTACCAGCGGTAGAGGGCGTGTGCGCTGGGAGCCCACACGTTCGCGGAGGCTATTCTCGCTCCCCGACAAGGGCCCCGCTTGATCGTCCTCTACGCAGCCACGCTCTTTCTCAGCGCCGGGCTGGTCTTCCTCCTCGAGCCGATGATGGGCAGGGTTCTGCTCCCCGTGCTCGGCGGAGCGCCGGCGGTGTGGATCACCACGCAGCTGTTCTTTCAGGTGGCGCTGCTCGGCGGCTACGCCTACGGGCACCTCATCGGCGCTCGTCTGACCCCGCGACGACAGACGGGGTTGCATCTGGGCCTGCTCGCGCTTGGCCTCGTGGTCCTGCCCATCGGCGTCCATCCCGGAGGGTCGGAGACGATCGCTCACCCGGTGGCCTGGATCCTGGGCCTGCTGGCGGTCACCGTGGGACTGCCGTTCGCGTTGATCTCGGCCAGCGGCCCTCTCCTCGGGCGCTGGATCGCCGGCACGCGTCACCGCGCGGCGGCGGATCCCTACTTCCTCTATGCGGCCAGCAACGTCGGGAGCCTGGTGGGCCTGCTCGCCTATCCGATCGTGCTCGAGCCCCTGCTCACCCTGCGCATGCAGGCTCAGGTGTGGGCGTGGGGCTACCGGGCGCTGCTCGTGTTCGTCGCGGGCTGTGCCGTGCTGGTGTGGCGCTCGCCATCCGGGCCGCTGCGCCGAAGCGAGCGGACGGCTGACCGCCCCGGGGATGCGCCCGCGGACCGTGACCGACGTCCCGGCGAAGCGACGGCCGGCGCATGGCCGGGGCCGCTGACCTGGGCGCGGCGGGCCCGCTGGCTGGCGCTGGCCATGGTCCCCTCGAGCTTCATGTTGGGCACCACGACCTTTGTCACCCGCGACCTCGCCCCCGTGCCGCTGTTGTGGGTCATTCCCCTGGGGCTGTACCTCGCCTCGCTGGTCATCGCCTTCGCTCCGGGCGTCGACGGTGCCCGCCTGGTGGGCGTGACTCGCCTCGTGCTCCCGGGCCTGGTCATCGCGTTGGTGTACACGATGACCATCGGCTCCCAGCGGCCGCTGTGGTTCCTGCTGGCCTTGCATGCAGTCGCGCTGGTGGTGGCGGCGCTCATGTGCCACGGGGCGCTGGCCGCCGACCGTCCGGCCGCTGTGCAGCTGACCGAGTTCTATCTATGGGTGGCGCTGGGCGGGGCACTGGGAGGCGTGTTCAACGCGCTGCTGGCGCCGGAGGTGTTCAAGTCGCTCGTCGAGTACCCCGTGGCGATCGTTGCCGCCTGCCTCCTGCGCCCACCGGGTCGCCGACCCCGGCCCGGTCTGCTCGACATGCTCGGTGCCGATCCCCGCCTGGGCCGCGTGATCGACGTGACCCTTCCGGCAGCGTTCGGCCTGGCCCTGGCTGCCGTACTGCGCGCGACGCAGGCAAGTGGCGCCGCCGACGTGACCCGACGGAGCCTGGTCATCGGCTTCGCGGCCGGGCTGAGCGTCAACTTCGCCCGCCGTCCGCTGCGCTTCGCCCTGGCCGTCGCCGTCATCTTCCTGGCCGGCTCGGTGGGTGGAGGGGTGGGCACCCTCGTGCGCGAGCGGACCTTCTTCGGCATCTACCAGGTTCGTGCTGACCGCGCCGGCTACCACGAGCTCTACGACGGGTCGACGCTTCATGGCGTCGAGCGGATGGGTGCCGCCGGGCCCCCGGCTCCGCTGAGCTACTACAACCGTCCCGGACCGGTGGGGCAGGTGTTTGCCGCGCTGCCAGACCCCGCCCTCGCCGCCCGGACGGCGGTTGTCGGCCTGGGAACAGGTGCGATGGCGTGCTACAGCCGACCCGGCCAGCAGTGGACCTTCTATGAGATAGATCCGGCGATCGTGCGCATTGCGCGGGACCCGCGCCTGTTCACCTATCTGCGCGACTGTCCCGGCCGCTTCGCCGTGATCGTCGGCGATGCCCGACGCTCACTGGCCTCGGGGGCGGCCACCCCTTACGGGATCATCGCCCTGGACGCGTTTTCCTCCGACGCGATTCCCGTTCACCTGCTGACCCGCCAGGCCCTCGGCCTCTACCTCCAGCGCCTGGCGCCCCACGGCGTGCTGCTCTTTCACATCTCCAACCGTTACCTCGATCTGCGCCCGGAGCTGGGGGCGCTGGCCCTAGGCCAGGGCCTGACCTGCCGGGTCGAGCATTCCGTCCTGCGCCCGGCCCAGGTCGACGAACGCTACGACGAGTCCACCTGGGTGGCGATGGCCCGCCATCCGGCCGACCTCGGGAGCACCGCGCTCGACCCCCGTTGGGCCTCCTGTCCGGGACGAGCCGGCGAGGCTTGGTCAGATGACCGCTCGAGCCTGCTCGACCTCCTGAAGCTCGGCTGAGGCTCCCAGGACGGTCCCCTCAGCGTGGGTCGGTGCGGTACGCGGCGGCGCGGTGGCGGATCGCCGCGACCCGGACGGCTTGGTTGCTATCGGTGAGTTGATAGGGGATCCGGTATGAGCCGACGCGCAGCGAGCGCAGCCCGTGCAGTCTGCCCCGCAGCAGGTATCCGGTGTGGGGGTCGCGTTCGAGGAGTCCGAGGGCGTCTTCGACGGCGTCGACGAGATGCCAGTCGAGACAGAGCAGCTCAGCGCGAGCGCGACGGGCAAGGACAACCCGGGCCACAGGTCATGCCGAGGGTCGTCGGTCGCTGAGCTCGCGGCGTAGGTCTTCAAATGAGACGGTTTCGTCCCGAGCCAGCTCGGCGAGACCGGCTTCGAGCGCCGTGAGCGCATCGGGATCGGAGAGGATCGCGGCGGTCTCCTCGAGCGCCTCGTACTCGTCGATCGGGACCAGAGCGGCCGCGGGCTTACCATTCCGCGTGACGACAACGTGATCCCGGCGATCGGCGACGTCGCTCAGCAGCTGGCCGAGGTTGCTACGGAAATCGCGTACGGGGACCGTCTTGGCCATGGCGTAAGTGTACTTGATTGCGTACACGGACTGGGCCCGAGTTCCGCCCGGACTGGGGGGCCGGTCGGATATCCTTACCTCGTCAGGCCCCGTGGTGTGCGACCGCCGGGGGATAAACCTGCCCGTGGTGTGCGACCGCCGGGCCTCACTCCCGAAAGGAACCAATCATGCCCGACGTCGTCATCGTCGACGCCATCAGGACGCCCGTGGGCCGAGCGTTCAAGGGCTCGCTCGCGTCGTTGCGCCCCGACGAGACGCTGGCCTACGTGATCGACCAGCTGCTCGAGCGCAATCCCGACGTCGACCCGTCCAAGGTCGAGGAGGTCATCGCCGGCTGCGGGATGCCCCAGGGCCTCCAGGCCAACAACATCGCTCGCATCGCCGTGCTGCTCTCCGAGAAGCTCGGCGCTCAGACCAACGGTCTCACCGTCTCCCGTTACTGCGCCTCCGGCCTGGACGCGATCAAGCTCGCGGCCAACAACGTCGCGGCGGGCCAGGGTGACATCTACGTCGCCAGTGGGGTGGAGTTCGTCTCCCGCTACAACGAGGGCAACGAGGCAGCTCGTCCCCAGGACCAGAACGAGCAGCTCAAGGGCCAGGACGGCCATCCCGACGCCTACATCGCCATGGGCCAGACGGCCGAGAACGTGGCCGAGCGCTACGGCGTGACCCGTGAGCAGCAGGATTCCTACGCCCAGCGCTCCCAGGAGCGCGCGGTGGCTGCCCAGGAGGGGGGCGTCTTCGACCGGGAGATCGTGGCGGTCAAGCTCGCCGACGGGACCCAGGTGGCCAAGGACGATGGTCCGCGGGCCTCGTCGACGGTGGAGAAGCTGGCCGCCCTGGAGCCGGCGTTCCGGCCCGGGGGCACAGTGACCGCGGGCAACTCGTGCCCGCTCAACGACGGCGCTGCGGCGGCGCTGGTCATGAGCGCCGACAAGGCGGCCGAGCTGGGCTGCAAACCGCGCGCCCGGGTGATCACCGCGGCGACCTGGGGCAACCAGCCCGAGTACATGGGCGTGGCTCCCATCGGGGCGGTCGGCAAGGCGCTGGATCGCGCCGGCATGTCCATCAGCGATGTCGACGTCTATGAGCTCAACGAGGCGTTCGCCGCCCAGGTTCTGCCGATCGCCGAGGAAGTGGGCTTCGACATGGACAAGCTCAACCCCCACGGCGGCGCGATCGCCCTCGGCCATCCCTTCGGGATGACCGGCGTGCGGATCATGACCACCCTGCTCAACGACATGGAGACCTTCGACGCCACCATCGGCCTGGAGACCATGTGCGTGGCCGGTGGCCAGGGCGAGGCGATGCTGGTCGAGCGGCTGAAGTAGGCCAGCGGGCGGGTTCGGTGCGTCCTGCCGGGCGCACCGACCCCGGCCGCGATCAGCAAACCGGCTGGCGCGCCTCACCCCGCTTCCCCGCGCGGGCGCGCTGGTCGAGCTGTCGCGTCACCACCCCATCGAGGTCGGCGGCGAAGATGTCGACCATCTCCCGGGAGAAGTTCTCCTTGACCACCATGCGCAGCACCACCGTGTCGTCGGCGTGGGCCGGGAGCGAGTAGGCGGGCACGATCCAGCCTGACTGGCGCAGCTCGCGGGAGATGGCGTAGAGGTCCAGCGCCCCTGGGTCGGTGGCCCGGACGACGACGACGGGAAACAGCTCGGCCTGGTTGAGCGCCACCCAGTGCTCGGAGGCGTGGAGCCGTTGCCCAAGTGTCTGCGCGTTCTCCAGCATGTTGGCGACGACGTGGTCATAGCCCTCGCGTCCCAGCCGCAGGAAGGCGAAGTACTGCAGGATCACCGAGCTGGAGGGCCGCGAGAAGTTCAGGGAGTAGTTGGGCATGTCCCCGCCCAGATAGTTGATGTGGAACACCAGCTCGTCCGGCAGGTCGGAGCGGTCGCGGAACAAGACGCTGCCCATGCCCGGGTAGACGAGCCCGAACTTGTGGTTTGACACGTTGATCGAGCGCACGCTGGGCAGGCGGAAGTCCCACGCCAGCTCAGGCCGCGTGAAGGGGACGATGAAGCCCCCGCTGGCGGCGTCGATGTGCAGGGGCACCCGCCAACCCCGGTCGCGCTCCAGGCTGCACAGCAGCTCGTCGATCTCGGCCAGCTCGTCCATCTGCCCGGTGAACGTCGTGCCGAGCAGGCCACAGACCCCGATGGTGTTCTCGTCGACGCGCCTGGAGACGTCGTCGGCGGTCAGCGTGTAGGCGTCGGGCTGCATGGGCGCCACCCGCGCCTCGACCTCGAAGTAGTTGGCGAACTTCTCCCAACAGGTGTGGGTGTCAGCGCCCATGACCAGGTTGGGGCGGTCGATGCTCTGGCCCGCGGCCTCGCGCCGGCGGCGCCAGGTGCGCTTGTGGGCGAGCATCGCGAGCATGATCGCCTCGGAGGACCCGATGGTTGCCGTGCCCACCGGCGTGCAGTCCGCCGGCGCGTTGAACAGCCGACCCTGCATCGAGATGACGCGCTCGTGGATGACCTCGGTGCGCGGGTACTCGTCCTGGTCGATCATGTTCTTGGCCGCTGTCTCCACGAGCAGGCGGTCGGCCTCGGGCTCCATCCAGCTGGTGACGAAGGAGGCGAGGTTCAGGGCTGGGTTGCCATCCAGGGCGAGCTCGTCGTGGATCAGCTGGTAGGCGCCCGCGGCGGGCATGCCCCCATCGGGGATTTGGTGGCTGGGGACCGGCTCAGCGAAGCGGCGGCCGGCGTAGGTCGGGGTCAGCGTGTCGTCGCCTTCGGTGTCGAGCCGGTGCATGGGGCGCTCCTGGTCAGAGGTGGGAGAAGTGCTGGCCAGCCGGAACGCAAGCTACTGCAGGGGTGGCTCGACGATGTCCTGCGCCCCTGCCTTTGCCCCTCACCCGCTAGCGTCGGCTGGCCGTGGACCCGCTGGCCGAGCGCGACATTGCCCACCTCCGGGCCGCCAACCCCGGGCCGTTCACCCTCTCGGGGACCAACTCCTATCTGGTCGGCCGGGACCCGGCATGGCTGATCGATCCCGGGCCCGCGCTGGGCTCGCACCTCGACGCCCTGGTCGCCGGGGCGACTGAGCGGGGCGGCCTGGCGGGCATCGTGCTCACCCACGACCACGCCGACCACGCCGAGGCCATCGCCCCGCTGCGCGAGCGCCTCGGGCCGGTCCAGGTCGCCGCCGCTCGCGGGCCGGTGGACGTCCAGCTGGGCGACGGGGACCGGCTCGGGCCGCTCGAGGCGCTGCACCTGCCCGGCCACGCCCCCGACCACCTCGCCCTGCTCGCCGGCGACACCGCCTTCGCCGGCGATGCGGTGCTCGGAGAGGGCAGTGTCTTCATCACCCCTCACCCGGGGGCGCTGACCGCCTACCTCGCCGGGCTCGAGCGCCTGCGCCGCCGCCGCCCGGCGCTGCTCTGTCCCGGCCACGGCCCGTTGGTCACCGACCCCGACACCAAGCTGTCTGAGTACCTCGTCCACCGGCGTACTCGGGAGGATGCCGTGCTTCTCGCGCTCGGGCGGGGCCGGCGCAGCGTCGACGAGCTGCTCGACGAGGCCTGGGGCGATGTCCCCGCACCGCTGCGTCCCGCGGCCGCCATCACGCTGGCCGCCCATCTCGACCGGCTGGCCGAGGAGGGTCGACTGCCCGATGGCGTGCAACGGCCCGAGGTTCCCGATTGGCTCCTGGGCGATCCCACGGCCGCGGCGGGGGCGGCGCGGTGAGCCGGGTGGCCTACCTGGGTCCCGAGGGGACGTTCACCCATCAGGCGGCTCTTGCCCTGGCGCCCGGAGCCCAGCTGGCCCCCGCCGTCGATCCCGGGGCGATCGTCCGTGCCGTGGAGTCCGGCGAGTGCGAGGCCGGCGTCCTGAACTTCGAGAGCTCGGTCGAGGGCGAGGTGACCGCGAGCATCGACGCGCTGGTCCTCGACGGGGCTCACTGCGTGATCGCGGCCGAGCGGGTCCTTCCGGTCAGCTTCGCGCTGTTCCGCCTGCCCGGCGACCGTGCACCGCTCTGCGGCGTGGCCAGCCACCCGTTCGCCCTGGCCCAGTGCCGGCTCGCCCTGGCCGGGCTCCAGCTGCGGTCCAGCTCCAGCACCGGGGAGGCCTGTGCCTGGCTGGCCGCCGAGCGCCGGCCCGGGTGGGGGGCCCTGGCCGCTCCGCTGGCCGGGGAGCCCCACGGACTCGAGCTTGCCGCCGAGGGCCAGGAGGACGAGCCGGGGGGCGTCACTCGCTTCGTGCTTCTCGGCCGGCGGGCGCCGGGCCGGACCGGCCGCGACCTCAGCGCCTTCGCCGTGCGCCCCGACCGCGACCGCCCGGGCAGCCTGGTGGCCATCCTTCAGGAGTTCTCACTGCGACGGGTCAACCTGACCGCAATCACCTCGCGCCCGGCGAAGGGGGCGCTGGGGGAGTACTTCTTCTACCTGGAGTGCCAGGGCCATCTGCTCGATCCGTCGGTCCGCGACGCGGTGGTCGGCGTCCTGGAGCTGCCGATGGAGGTGCGCTTCCTCGGCTCCTTTCCCGAGGATCCCGACCGCCCCGACCGGCGCGCGGCGCCAGGCCATGAGCGGGCCGCCGCCACCTACGCCGAGCTGCGGGCCCTGGTCGCCGAGGGAGGTGGTTGATTTCCGCTCAGTCGCCGTAGGTACGACACTGTCGCACCGGCCTGGGCGATCCCAGGCGCCCGTCGACCGTCGCCCAGCACCAGGTCGCGCCAGCGCTGAGCCAGTCCAGCGCCGGCGTCGCCGGGCCCTGTACGGGCCGGCTCGACGCTCCGCCAGAGCGTGGCCGGCTCGTGCGCCTGGAGCGCGCCCGGCGGCGGGTCGGGGTCGCGCCGGCCCACCAGGGTCAGCGCGCTGATCATGCCCGCGCCGCCGGCCACCACGCTTGAGCGAAGCAGCCATGCCGGGTCGGTGTCGAGCGTCTCCTCCACTGCCGGGCGGCCATCGAAGGTGATTTGCGTGAGGGCACGGGCCCGACCCGGCTCCTCTCCGACCCGGCCGAGAACGAGTGCCTCGCCCAGAAGCACGCACGCGCCGGCCCCGAGCTCGATCCGCGTCGAGCGCAGCACGTTGCATCCGGCGGCCGCGATCAGCGGCTCGCCGAGCCAGACGAGCCGGGCGTCCGGCCCTAGGCGCACCCGCGACGAGAGCCGCGCCGGCGGGCCGCCGCGCGCGTGATGGCCGACCGTCGCGCCCAGCTCGAGGATCTCGAGCGCGCACCCGGCGTCGAGGTCGATGGCCAGCGAGACGTCGTCGCCGCCGAGGAGCGATGCCCGGCTCTGGACGAGCGCCACCCGAGCCAGCGGCCCGGCGGCGCGGAGGACGCGGGGGCGCCACGGCTCGGTGCCGGCGAGCTCGGTGACCACGGTCTCCGAGCCACGCCGCCCGGCGTGGACGGTGATCCCCGCCTCAGGCGTGCTGATGGTCGTCGTCGTCGTCGTCGTCGTCGTGGTCGTGGTCGTGGTCGTGGCCGTGGGGCGCCGGTGGTCCGGGATCGACGCTGACCAGGGCGCCGGTCCGCCACGCCCCGAGCTGAGTCCCCACCCACGCGCAGAGCCCCCCGACGGACGCTGGGTCGCGCAGGCTGACGGCCAGCGTCGGCCGCCCGGCGCGCTGGCGGGCGGCGTCGGTCAGCATCAGCTCGACGTCGGCCCCGACGTAGGGCGCTAGGTCGACCTTGTTGATCACCAACAGGTCCGCGCGGGCGACGCCCGGACCTCCCTTGCGCGGCACGTCGTCGCCCCCGGCGCAGTCGAGGACGAAGATCTGGGTGTCGGCCAGGGCAGGGCTGAACGCCGCCGTCAGGTTGTCGCCGCCGCTCTCGACGAACACCAGCTCGAGCGGCCCTTGCGACTGCTCGAGCTCCTCGACGGCCTGTAGGTTCATCGTGATGTCGTCGCGGATCGCCGTGTGCGGGCAACAGCCGGTCTGCACGGCCTCGATCCGTGCCGGCGGAAGGACGCCCTGCTCGCGCAGGAAGCGGGCATCCTCGGTCGTGTAGATGTCGTTGGTCACCACGCCGAGCTCGAGCTCACCGGCCAGAGCGCGGCAGAGCGCGGCAATCAGCGAGCTCTTGCCGGTGCCGACCGGTCCGCCTACGCCGATCCTAAGCGCCCGCATCGGCCGCTCAACTGGCAAAGAGCCTCCCTTCGCGCGACCCGTGGGCCAGCGCCCGGCGGTCGAGGAGCGGCGTCGCCGGGCTGGGGATCGTGTGCGGCCCGGCGGCGGCCAAGTGGCGGGCCAGCGCCTCGATCTCCGACGCCAGGTCGGCGATCCAACCGCTGGCCCTGGCCCCGTCGAGCGGCAGGAGCTTGACCGCCGCCGCCACCACCCCGGCTGCCTCTTCGTAGAGGCTGAGGCGCGCCGCCGGCAGCGGGTCGAGCCCCGCGGCGCGACAGACCACGCCGAGCGCGACGCCCCGCGGCGTCAGCGCGCTTGCCCCGCGGTAGGCGGCGAGCAGCTCGTCGGACGGCCAGAGCGCGGCCGCCGTGCGCAGCAGCCCCTTCCCGAGATGCCGATCGGCGGCGCGCACGGCCGGGGCCGGCGTGCGGGCGGCCGCCTCGCTGTCCAGCGCGAGCAGGCCGGACAGGTCCGCGGCGGCGGTGGCAGCCACCGCCAGCGCCGCCTGGACGCGTCCGACCGTGTGCAGGCGCGCCCGGACGAACGCCGGTACCTCGGCCGCACCAAGTCCCTCCGCGATCGCCGCTTCGAGGCCGCCCGAGTGGGCGTAGCCGCCGCTAGGGGTGCGCCCGTCGGCCAGCAGCAGCTCAAGCACCGGGGTCGCGCTCAAAACAGCGAGTACCGCTGGGCCAGCGGGAGCTCGTCGGCCGGGGCCGGGTCGACCGGCTCGCCGTCGACGCTGACCACGAACGTCTCCGGGTCGACCCGGATCTCGGGCACGGCGTCGTTATTGGGTAGGTCGCGCTTGCCGATCCCGCGAGTATCCGCCACCGCGACCAGCCGGCGGGCCAGGCCGAGCCGCTCGGCCAGGCCGTCCTCGAGGGCTGCGGCCGAGACGAAGGACAGCGCCAGGTGAGGCGCGGCCGACGCGGCGGCGCCGAACATCGCTCGCCCCAGAACCGGCTGCGGCGGGGGAATCGAGGCATTCGCGTCGCCGATCGGCGCCCAGACGATCGCTCCGGCCTTGAGAACCAGGCGCGGGCGCACGCCGAAGAAGGCCGTATCCCAGAGCACGAGGTCGGCGAGCTTGCCCGCCTCGACCGACCCGAGGTGCGCGTCGATCCCGTGGGCGACCGCCGGGCAGATCGTGTACTTGGCCACGTAGCGGCGGGCCCGGTGGTTGTCGGCCGGCCCGTCGCCCGCCAGCGAGCCGAAGCGCGTCTTGCCGGCGTGGGCCGTCTGCCAGGTGCGCAGGATCGTCTCCCCGGCCCGACCCATCGCCTGGGCGTCCGAGCCGATGATCGAGATCGCCCCGAGGTCGTGGAGCAGGTCCTCGGCGGCGATCGTGCTGGCCCGGATGCGGCTTTCGGCGAAGGCCAGGTCCTCGGGCACGAGCGGGTTGAGGTGGTGGCAGACGATCAGCATGTCCTGGTGCTCGGCCACCGTGTTGACTGTGTGCGGCCGGGTCGGGTTGGTCGAAGACGGCAGCACGTTGGTTTGGCCGGCGATCGCGATGATGTCCGGCGCGTGTCCGCCGCCGGCACCCTCGGTGTGGTAGGCGTGGATGCTGCGCCCGGCGATCGCGGCAATCGTCGACTCCAGGAAGCCGGCCTCGTTGAGCGTGTCGGTGTGGATCGCCGCCTGCAGGCCGAAGCGCTCGGCCGCGCGCAGGCAGGCGTCGATCGCTGCCGGGGTGGACCCCCAGTCCTCGTGGAGCTTGAAGCCTCCGGCCCCCGCCAGCGCCTGCTCGGCCAGGGCTTCACCGCTGACCGTGTTTCCCTTGCCGAGCAGGAGGACGTTCAGCGGCTGGCCGTCGAGCGCCCGGTGCATCATGGCCAGGGAAGCCGGGCTCGGCGTGCAGGTCGTCGCCCGGGTGCCCTCGCTCGGCCCGGTGCCGCCGCCGATCAGCGTGGTGATCCCGCTGGCCAGCGCCTCGGTGACGATCGTCGGACTGATGAAGTGCACGTGGCAGTCGACGCCCCCCGCGGTCAGGATGCGCCCCTCGCCAGCGACCACGTCGGTCGATGGGCCGATCCGCAGGGCCGGGTGGACGCCGTCTGAGATGTCGGGGTTGCCCGCCTTGCCGAGCGCGACGATCCGGCCGTCACGGACGCCGACGTCGGCCTTGACCACGCCCCAGTGGTCAAGCACGAGAGCGTTGGTGATCACCAGCTCGGGGGCTCCCGCCGCGTGGGACGTAGTCCCCTGGGCCATTGACTCGCGGATCGTCTTGCCGCCGCCGAAGACGGCCTCCTCGCCGCCCACGCAGCGGTCCTCCTCGACCTCGATCCACAGGTTGGTGTCGGCCAGGCGCACCCGGTCGCCGACCGTCGGCCCGTAGAGCTGGGCGTAGCGCTCGCGGTCGATCGAGGTCATCGGCTCGCCCGGGCGAGCTGGAGGCCGGGGACCAGGCGCCGTCCGCCGAGGGCTACGAGCCTCACGTTGCGCCCGACGCCCGGCTCGAAGCGCATCGACGTGCCCGCGGGCACGTCGAGGCGAAAGCCGTCAGCGCCGGCTCGATCGAAGCGCAACGCCCGGTTGACAGCGGCGAAATGGAAGTGCGAGCCGACCTGGATCGGCCGATCGCCGGTGTTCAGGACCGCGACGGTCCGGCGCTCGCGGCCCGGCGCGAGCTCGATCGTGCCCGGGGCGACCGCCAGCTCCCCGGGGATCACGGGACCGGCTGGTGGATCGTCACGAGCTTGCGCCCGTCGCGGAACGTGGCCTCGACATGGACCTCCTCGAGCATCTCCGTGACGCCGTCCATCAGCTCCTCGCGGGCAAGCACGGCGCGGCCGTCGCGCATCAGGTCGGCCACGTTCGTCCCGTCACGGGCGCGCTCGATCACCCAACATGAGAGGAGCGCTACCGCCTCGGGGTAGTTGAGCGCGACCCCCCCCGGTCCCGCCGGTCCCGCGCCACCATGCCCGCCACCGCCAGCAACAGCTTCTCGGTATCCGATGGAGTCAGATGCATGGTCCGGCGCGCTCAATGCCCGATTTGCCAGGGCCGCCGGGGGCCGCCGCGACCCGCCGCCGCCGCCGGCGCGCCGCGGTGGACCCGGCGCCCGGCGGGCAGTCCGCCGGTGGTCGGAGCACCCGCCTCGGCGCGATCGACTCGCTCGCGGCCCGTCCGCCCGATGCCGTCGAGTTGGCGCGCCCGACGCGGGCTGCGCGCGCCCGGGGCCGAGAACGTGCGCGGGCTGAGCTCGCCGCACGACGGGCAGACGGCCGGGGCGCCTGGCGCTCGCGGGTTCGCGCGCTGCTCGAAGGGACCACACCACGAGCAGCGGTATCCGTAGGTGGCCATGTCAGTGCGGCAGGATGTCGCGGTCGAAGATGGCCAGGGGGATGCCGAGCGTGACCGCGCAGTTCGGGATGTCGACGATTCCGCCGATTCGGCCCTCGATCGGCGCTGCGCCCAACAGGAGGTAGGCCTGCTCTCCGCTGTAGCCCATGGCCTTCTGCAGGTAGGCGATCGCGTTCAGGCAAGCCTGCCGGTAGGCCACCGTCGCGTCCATGTAGTAGTTGCGACCGTCCTCGACACAGATCCCCTCGAACATCAGGTACTCGCTGTAGTGCGGCTCGACCGGGCCCGGCTTGAAGATCGGGTTGCCGTGGGGGTTGGCCGCCGCGAGGCCGTACGTCTCGACTCCGCCCTTGATCAGGTCGAAGCCGAGGTCGATGAAGCCTGCCATCTCGATCGCGCCGCAGAACGTGATCTCCCCGTCCCCCTGGGAGAAGTGCAGGTCGCCGATCGAGAACAGCCCGCCGTCGACGTACACCGGGAAGTAGACCCGTGCCCCCTTGGAGAGATTCTTGATGTCGACGTTGCCGCCGTGGTCCCGCGGCGGCACGGTCCGCGCCGCCTCCCTGGCAACGCGGGAGTGCTCGGCGCCGGTGAGCGTGCCGAGCAGGGCGTCCTTCTCGAGCGGCAGGAGCGCAAGCGGCGGGTCCTGCACCGTGTCGCCCATCGGGTCGCCGGTCAAGCGCGAGGGGTTGCGCGCGATCAAGTCGGCCTCGCGACGGTTCCATTCGGCGAGCAGGTCGTGGGACGGCGCGCAGCCGAGCAACCCCGGATGTGAGAGACCGGCGAAGCGCACGTGGGGCAGGTGGCGCGAGGAGCAGTAGATGCCCTCGATGTCCCAGATCGCCTTGGCCGAGTCGGGGAAGTGGTCACAGAGGAAGCCCCCACCGTTTCCCTTCGCGAAGATCCCCGTGTAACCCCATTCGTGCTCGTTGAACGGGCCCATGTCGAGGATGTCGACGACGAGGATGTCGCCCGGCCGGGCTCCGCGGATGGCAAACGGGCCGCTGAGCATGTGGCACTTGTCGAGGTTGACGCCGGCCACGTCGCCCGGCGAGTCGCTGTTGTGGATCTGCTCGTCGGTCCACTCCTTGCACTCGATCCGATAGGTCCCGCCCGGGTCGACGGTGGCGACCGGGGGGATGTCGGGATGCCAGCGATTGTGGCCGGGCACCGTCTGCTCGGACATCGGCACGCTGAGGTCGCGGTCGATGCTGAAGATCACCTCTGGCATCCGGACTTCACCTTTCTCTCGTGCCCGTCTCAACCGGCGGCCGCGCTGACGGGCACGTCCGCCGGGTCCAGGGTGGGCGCCTTGCACATGTCGTGGCAGGTCTTCTCGAGCGAGCAGCACAGCGAGCAGATCGCCCCCTCGTGAAACGGGCAACCGGCCATGTCGGGCAGCTCGTAGCTCTGCCCGCAGACCACGCACTCGAGCTGGGTCGCCGTCCCCCCCTCGCCGGGGTCCTCGCCGCCGAGCGTGTTTTCGCGGGCGATGTAGTACTTGCCCTTCGTGGCGATGGCCAGCAGCGGCGAGAGGACCATCGCGATGCCGAGCGCGAGGAAGGGCGAGTAGGCGGCCAGGGCTGCTCCGAACGCGTGGTAGAAGGCGAGAATCGAGATGATCGAGGCGACCGTCATCGAGCCGAAGCCGACGGGGTTGATGGCGTAGAGGTGGGCCCGCTTGAACTCGACGTAGGACGGGCTGAGCTTGAGCGGCTTGTTGATGACCAGGTCGGCCACGACGGCGCCGATCCAGGCGATCGCCACGTTGGAGTAGAAGCCGAGCACCGTGTTGAGGAAGCCGAAGACCCCGACCTCCATCAGCGTCAGCGCGATGCCGACGTTGAAGAAGACCCAGATCACCCGCCCGGGGTGCCAGTGCAGGACCCGGGAGAAGAAATTGGACCACGACAGCGACCCCGAGTAGGCGTTGGTGACGTTGATCTTGACCTGCGAGAGGATCACGAAGAACACGGCGACGCCGACGACGATGGCGCTCGGCAGGAACGAGCCGAAACCGCCGAGGTACTGCTCGATCGGCTCTCCGGCCTTGGTCAGGCCGACCTTTGAGGCGACGTAGAAGGCGAGGAAGGCGCCGCCCAGCTGCTTGAACGCGCCGAGGATCACCCAGCCTGGTCCGCCGGCGAGGACAGCGATCCACCAGCGCCGGGCGGTCGCCTTGGTCTTGGCCGGCATGAAGCGCAGGTAGTCGACCTGCTCGCCGATCTGGGCGATCAGCGAGAGGGCGATGCCGGCTCCCAAACCCATCGAGATGCCGTCGAAGCCCGCACTCTTGGCGTGGCCCTTGAAGTGGGTCCAGTCGGCGAAAGCGTTGGGATCATTGATCAGGATCGCCACGAACGGGGCAAACATCAGGATCAGCCAGATCGGCTGGGTCCAGACCTGCAGCTTCGAGAGCAGGGTCATCCCGAACACGACGAGCGGGATGATCACCAGCGACCCCAGTAGGTAGCCGAGCCACAGCGGGATGCCGAAGCCGGTGTTGATGGCCTGGGCCATGATCGAGCCTTCGAGGGCGAAGAAGATAAACGTGAAGCTCGCGTAGATCAGCGAGGTGATCGTGGAGCCCAGGTAGCCGAAGCCAGCGCCGCGGGTGAGCAGGTCCATGTCGATCGAGTACCTGGCCGAGTAGTAGGCGATCGGGACCGAGGTCAGGAAGATCACCACCGCCGCGACGAGTACCGACACGAGCGCGTTGGTGAACCCGTAGGTGATCGCGATCGACGCGCCGATGGCAAAGTCGGCCAGATAGGCGATGCCACCGAGCGCCGCCGTCGCCACGACATACTCGCTCCAGCGGCGGAAGGTGCTCGGCGCGTAGCGCAGCGAGTAGTCCTCCATCATTGGGTTCTCGACGAACTTGGCGAACCGCCGCTTGAGGCGGGTTCCTTCGCCGGGCGCAGCGGTGCTGGACATCGGAACCTCCTCCTTGGGGGCCTCTGCGCGCCGCCCGCCTTCCCCGGCGCCGCGCCTCTGACGCTGAGTCTTTCGATCCGCCCCTCCGCGGGCTACGACCGCCGGGCCAATAATCGGCCAGCACTTTCGACCGCTGGTTGAGGCGGAGCAAGGGGACAGAAAGTCGTGTCGTAGTGGACCACCGGTCCAGTACGATTGATCGTCGGATGGTCACGCGGCGGGCCCGGCGACGGCAGCAACGCCTCAGACAACGCGAGATCAGGCTCGCGTTGCGATCCGAGTTCGAGTTCGAGCGGCCGCGCGGCTGGGTGGCGCTGCGCGCCCTGGTTCGGGACGTGGGCGGACTCGAGCGAGCCCGCATCACGGCACGGGCGTCAGCGATCGACGACGCGCTGAGGCGACCGCCGGCCCCCCAGCGCACGACGAACCAGCGCCAGTAGGCCGTGGGCCGGCGGGATCCCGGTGGCGGGGGGCTTGCCCCTCCGAACGCCGCCGCGCCATGGCCGACCGCGGTCGTCGGGCTTGGGCTGATCGGTGGCTCGATCCTGCGCGGCCTCGGGGCGGCGGCCGTGCCCGCCACGGGCTGGGACGCCGACCCCGGGGTCCGGTCGGCGGGCGCCGACGCCGGCCTGTCGGTGACCGACAGCCTGGAGCAGGCCCTGGCCGAAGCGCGGCTGGTGGTCGTCGCGGTGCCACCCGTCGCTGTTGCCACGGTGGCAGCCGACGTCCTGGACCGGGCGCCCGAGGCCAGCGTCTGCGACGTGTGCTCGGTCAAGGGGCCGGTGGTCGTCGGCGTGGCGGCAGCAGCCGGGGCCGCGGCCGAGCGCTTCGTCGGCGGCCACCCGCTGGCCGGTTCGGAGCAGGGCGGCTTTGCCGCGTCGCGGGAAGGGCTGTTCGTCGGGGCGAGCTGGGCGCTGTGCCCGGACGCGGCCGGGCTGGCGGCGATGCTGGCCGCGGCCGGGCTCGTCGAGACGCTCGGCGCCGAGCCGGTGATCCTGTCGGCCCACCGTCACGACGAGGCCGTCGCTCGCTCCAGCCACCTGGCTCACGTCCTGGGCGGCCTGGCGGCCCGGTCGGCGGCCGCCGAGCCAGCCGCCACGCTCTCGGGCGGGGCGCTGCGCGACGCCTCTCGCGTCGCCGGCTCGGATCCCGCGCTGTGGACCGAGATCCTGCTGGCCAATGCCGCCGCCCTCCTGCCGGTCCTGTCGACGGCCGGGGAGGCGCTGGTGGGTGTGCAGGCCGCGCTTGCAGCCCGCGACGGGGCGGCGCTTCGCCAGGCGCTGGAGAGCGGGGCGGCCTCCCGGGCGGCGATCCTGCGCGCCCGCCGGGCGCCCGGCGCGTGGACTGGGCGCGACATCGAGCTCGACGGGTGGCGCGAGACGCTGATGGGCCTGGGCGAGCATGGCCGGCGCGTCCGCGGGCTGCGCGTCGAGGGTGACCGTCTGCGCTTCGAGACGACGGCCTGCTCGATCGATCGCGTCGGCTCGGGCTAGCCGCGCCGGACTCGGGCTAGGGGGCCGAGCCGGTCGTGCTCGTCCTGCCCGACCCGCTGCCACCCGAGCCCCCGGCGCCGGTGGGCGAGCCACTGGTGCTCGACCCGGTGCCCGAGCCACCCGCCGTGGCGGGGCTCGAGGAGGGGTTGCTCGAGCTGCCGGCCGATCCTGACGAGGCGCCGGATGATCCGGCCGACGAGCCCGAGCCGGACGTGCTCGGCGGCGCCGTCGTCGACTGGGACCCGTCTGGTCCCGCGAGACCGAGCAGACCGAGCAGGGGGCGCAGCGGCCCGTGATCCGCGCTCGAGCCGGTGCTCGGGGCGGTGCTCGGGCCGGCGCCCGGCGCCGTGGATCCGCCGCTCGTCGGACTCGACGACCGCAGGGCACTGGCTGGGCTGGTGCTCGAGGGTGGTGCGGGGACGGCGGTGGTGGAGGTCACCGTCGCCGCCTCGCCGGCGCCGGCCCGCACCGCTCGGGCCGCGACGGCGAGCGATGCCGGCGCGTGCCGAGCCCGGGTGTGCGCGGCGCGGGAGTGAAGCCCGGCCCGGACTCCCGGCGCTGTCGCTGTCGCGGCCGCCGGCACGGGATGGCTCGCATCGAGCCGGTGGTGGATGACCACCGCGCCACCGGTGGCCAGGGCAGCGGTGGCGACGACGACGACGACCTTGGCGGTGGTCAGTCCCAGCGCGGTCATACCACCCGCGGCAGCACTCCCTCCGGCGGCAATCCCCCCGCCCGTGGTCGCCCCGCCGGCGGCGGCGGCGCCGCCTCCCGCGCCGCCCAGGCCCAGCAGCTTGGCCAGGATCCCCGGGCTGGGGAAGGGCACCGAGGCCAGGACCCGGTCCACCTCGCGCATGCGCCCCCGGAACTGTCGGCAGCCCGCGCAGTCGCGCAGGTGGCGGCGGGCTCGTCCCGAGCTGCGCACGCCACGGCGGTGGGCGAGAGCGAGGTCCGAGCGGATCTCGTGGCAGTCGGTCTCGCGGGCCTCGGCCGCCTCGACCAGCCCGATGCGGGCCCGCACCAGCAGCGACTTGACAGCGGGCACGGTGACGTCGAGGGCATCGGCGAGATTGGCGTAGGACAGGCCCTCGAGCTCGCGCATGAGCAGCGCCGACCGCTGCTGGTCGGGGAGCCGGCGGACGTCGTCCAAGAGCCGGCGCAGATCCTCCTTGCGCTCGGCCTCGGCCTCGGGGCCGGCCGCGACGGTGGCGAGCTCGAGCTCCTCGGTGGGCGTCTCGGCCGGGCGGCGGAGCTGGTCGATGCAGCGGTTGTGAGCGACCCGGTAGAGCCAAGCGCGCAGCGAGATCGGCCGGCCGTTGGCGCGGAGGGCCGAGTGGGTGCGCACGAAGACGTCCTGGACGGCGTCCTCGGCGTCGGGCCGGGAGCCCCGAAGCATCTGGCGCGAGTAGGCGATCAACCGCGCGCGGTAGCGGTCGTGGATGACGGCGAAGGCTCCCTCGTCGCCGGCCCGGAACAGCGCCACGAGCTGCTCGTCGGAGCGCAGGCGCAGCAGCGACGCCGACAGCGAGATCCGCGGGGTCCTGACGGGGGCATGGAGGGCAGAGGCTTCCACCGGGGGTCTCCGTGGACTGTAACTGCTGGCGGACCCGCGAGTTACGGATATTGCCGATCGGCCACCCCCGGTGCCCATCCGCTTCGTCGTGCCCGGACGCTCCGGTCAGCGGCCCCGGGCCGCCGGGCCGTATCGTTCCCGCCCGTGTGTGCCGTCCCCATGGCTCCCGGCCTCTCCACCTTCCCGCCCATCGCCGACTACGGCTTCGTCTCGGACTGCCACACCGGCGCGCTGATCGCCCACGACGGTTCGATCGAGTGGCTGTGCCTACCGCGCTTCGACGGGCCCGCCGTGTTCGGCTCGCTGCTGGACCGCGGGGCCGGGAGCTGTCGGCTGGGGCCCTACGGGACCCTGGTCCCGGCCGGTCGACGCTACGAGCCGGGGACGAACATCATCGAGACGACGTGGATGACCGCGACGGGCTGGCTCGTCGTACGCGACGCGTTGACGATCGGCCCGTGGCAGGGGGAGCCCGAGCCAGCCACCGCGCACACCCGGCCGCCGGCCGACCACGAGGCCCGCGGGACTCTGGTCCGTCATGTGCGCTGCACGCAGGGCCAGGTGTCGGCCGAGCTGATCTGCGAGCCGATCTTCGACTACGGCCAGCGCCTGGCGAGCTGGTCGATGGTCGAGGATGAGCCAGGCGCGGTCGAGGCGCGCGAGGGCGACGTGGGCCTGCGCCTGCGCAGCGATCTTCGCCTGGGCATCGAGGGCAACCGGGTGCGCGCTCGCCACACCCTGCAGGAGGGCGACTGCGCCTACGCCGCCCTGAGCTGGTCGGCCTCCCTCGAGGGTCCGCGGACGGCCGAGGAGGCCGAGCGCCAGCTCGAGGAGACCGCCCACTACTGGCGCTCGTGGCTGGCGGCCGGACACTATCCCGACCATCCCTGGCGCGTCTATCTCCACCGCGCCGCCCTGGTGCTCAAGGGGCTCACCTACGCGCCCACGGGGGCGACGGTCGCGGCGCTGACCACCTCGCTGCCCGAGACCCCCCAGGGCGAGCGCAACTGGGACTACCGCTTCACCTGGATGCGCGATGCCACCTTCACGCTGTGGGCGATGCACTCCCTCGGGCTGGACTGGGAGGCGGACGACTTCATGGAGTTCGTTGCCGATCTCGGTCGCAACGACGACGGCTCCCTGCAGATCATGTACGGCATCGAAGGGGAGCGCGACCTCTCCGAGCGCACCCTCGACCACCTCCACGGCTACGAGGGCGCCTCCCCGGTGCGAGTCGGCAACGCCGCCTACGCCCAGCGCCAGAACGACGTGTTCGGGGCCGTGCTGGACTCGGTCTACCTCCACCACAAGTCCAACGGCTATCTCCCCCAGCGGCTGTGGCCGGTGCTCCGCGACCAGGCCGACTGCGCGGCGCGGGTCTACCGCCAGCCCGATCAGGGCATCTGGGAGGCCCGCGGCGAGCCCCAGCACTACGTCTCCTCCAAGCTCATGTGCTGGGTAGCACTGGATCGGGCCGCCCGTCTGGCCGAGATGCGCGGCGACATGGAGCAGGCAAAGGCGTGGGATGCCACCGCCCAGGAGTTCCGCGAGGACATCCTCGCCCACGGCGTCTCCGAGGCCGGCGTCTTTCGTCAGCACTACGGGACCGATGCGCTGGACGCCTCGTTGCTGCTCATCCCTCTTGTGCGCTTCCTGCCCCCCGACGACGAGCGCGTGGTCGCCACCGTGCGCGCGATCGCTGACGAGCTGACCGAGAACGGCCTGGTGCTGCGCTATCGCGTCGGGGAGACCGACGACGGGCTCAAGGGGGAGGAGGGGACCTTCTTGATCTGCTCGTTCTGGCTGGTCTCGGCGCTGTGCGAGATCGGCGAGGGCGAGCGGGCCCGCGCCCTGTGCGAGCGCCTGCTCGCCTACGCCTCACCCCTTTACCTCTACGGCGAGGAGCTCGACGCCGGCAGCGGACGCCACCTGGGCAACTACCCGCAGGCCTTCACCCACCTGGCGCTGATCAACGCCGTGCTGCACGTGGTGGGCGACGAGGGAGGGGTGGTGCGCGGACCCGCCGCTCCGCCGCGTGACGTGCCGATGGCGGCCATGGGCGCCCCGGCGGCGTTCCCTCCCGCCGAGTCCTAGCCCCGGCCGGCAGCGTCCACGCGGCGCCCCGCCGCCCAGCGCCCTGCGCGTATGCTGGCGCCCGCGGCGTCCGCGCCGCGGCACTCGATCACCGCGAGAGAGGGGTCAGAGCCCGGTGGCGTACTTCAAGTCCGACACGGAGGTCTACGAGTACATCGGCAAGCTCTTTCAAGAGCTGTCCAACGATGACGAGCTGGCCCCGAAGTTCCGCAAGGCCGACACGATCGTCCAGTACCAGTACCGCAACCCCGAGTCCCAGATCACCGTGCGCATGCAGGAGGGCCAGGGTCCCCAGGTCGACTTCGGCCCGACCGAGATGGAGCCCGAGGTCACCATGACCATGGAGGCCGACACCGCCCACCGCTTCTGGCTGGGCAAGGTCAACGTCACCGTCGCCCTGGCCCGGGGCCAGATGAAGGCGAAGGGTCCGGTGGCCAAGATCCTCAAGCTGGTTCCGCTGGTCAAGCCCGTCTTCCCCCGCTACCGCGAGCAGATCGAGCGCCAGGGGCGTAGCGACCTGCTCGAGGCCGCCTAGGCGCCGTGGCCACCGAGGAGCTCGCCGATGCCCGGCAGATGTCGGGCTTCAAGCCCTTCTACCAGTTCATGGCGCCCACTCGGGTCATCGCCGGAACCGGGCTGATCGAGGGCACCGGCTTCGAGTTCGCCAAGGAGGGGGCCAAGCGGGTGCTGATCATCACCGACGAGGTGATCCACGCCACGGGCTTGATCGATCGCGTAGGAGAGGGCGTACGCGACGGCGGCCTGGACGTCGCCGGCATTTACGACGGCGTGCCCCCCGACTCAGACTCCGAGGTGGTCAAGCGCGCCGCCGCCGCCGCGCACGAGCACGGCGCCGACTCGATCCTCGCCGTCGGCGGCGGCTCGGTGATGGACACCGCCAAGGTGGCCAACGTCATCTTCTGCCACGGCGGGGAGCCGCGGGACTGGGAGGGCTACTACGGACTGCCTCGAGCCGACGACGGCATGGGCCGTCCCGACGAGCACGCGCCGTTGGCCTGCATCCCGACCACCTGCGGCACGGGGTCGGAGGTGTCCTTCGCCGCAGTGATCAAGGATCGCGGGGAGCACATCAAGTTCCAGGTCGGCGACTTTCCCCTCTATCCCCGGCTGGCGGTGCTCGACCCGGACTCCACGCGCACGCTGCCACCGCGGATCGCCGCCGCCACGGGCATGGACGCGATGACCCACGCCATCGAGGGCTACGTCTCCTCGGAGTGGTCGCCCCACGGCGATGCGTGCGCCCTGCAGGCCCTGCGCATGCTCCGCGACAATCTCACGACGGCCATCGAGCACCCCGAGGACGACGCTGCGCGCGGCAACATGCTCATCGCCGCCAACCTGGCCATTCAGCCCACCTCGACCGGGGCCATCGGCATCGCCCACTCGCTCTCCCACCCTTGCGGCGCGCACTTCGACGTCCCCCACGGGGTGGCCAACGCCATCACGCTGCCCTGGGTGATCGAGTTCAACGCCGCCGCCGGCGAGGACATCGCGGCCCGCTACCGCGACATCAACGACCTCCTGGGCCTGGAGGTCGGCGGGGACGGGGCAGCCATCGGCCACGAGCTGGCCGAGCACGTGCGCGGTGTCGTGCGCAGCCTCGGGCTGCCCGGGCGTCTGTCGGAGGTGGGGGTTCCCGAGTCGGGCATCCCCGTGCTGGTCGAGGGCGCCATGGGCGACGGCTGCACCCTGGTCAACCCGGCGGAGCCGACCGAAGAGGACTTCGCCGAGCTGTACCGCCGCGCGCTGTAGGGCCCGCGGGCGGGTCAGTGCCACCGCGGGCCGCGGCCGGCCGCGCGGCCGGTGCGCCGCCGCGCCCCGCGGGGCCGACCACCGGCACAACATCGCCAGCCTGGCCCCCCGGCCGGCCCTGGCGAGGTCATGCCAGCTCAACATGCACAACATCGCCAGCCTACCCCGCCAGTCGGGCCTGGCGAGGTCGTACAGGCCGGCGCGCCCTGTTCGGCGGCAGGCGGCCAGTCAGGGACGTCCCTCGGCGGCGCGGCTGCGGGCCAGATCGGCCCACCCCGATGCCTTGGGACCCACGCGCCCGGCGCTCGACTCCCCCGGTGCCGCCCCGCGGACTCAGCCGTGCTCGTAGCCCGGCTCTCCGGGCAGGACGACCCGCGCCGTCTCTCCAGAGACCAGGACGCGGGGCTCGATCGGGGCCACCTCGTGGCGATGGGCGTGCTCGAGGGCGGCGTCGGCGCTGATGAAGCCCTCGAGCTGCTCCAGGTGCTTGATCGTCGGGAAGACGAGGAGGATCTCGCCGCCAGCGTGGGCGTCGAGGGCGCCGCGTGGGGCAAACCAGCGTGCCTCGACGCACTCCTGTCCATCCACCCGGGGCTCGGCGCCGCTGGGGGCAGGGCACAGGAAGAAGTGGGTGTCGTAGCGGATGCGGACCTGCGCCGGCGTGATCCAACGAGAGAACTTGACCAGCGCGTCGGTCCCGCCCGCGGCGATGCCCGCCTCCTCCGAGAGCTCGCGCACGCCGGCGGCCCGGTGGGCCGCGTCGCCCTCGCCCTCGCTGGCGTCGACAGCCCCACCCGGGAAGACCCACGCACCGCCCATGAAGCGCGCCGTCGGGTTGCGCTTGACGAGCAGCAGCTCGAGCCTTCGGTTGCCGCCGCGCAGCAGGATCACCGAGGCGGCCTGGCGCGGGGGCGTGGGGGGACCGGCATGAAGCTCCTCGCCGGGCGCCGGGCGGGCGGTCCGCGACTGAGCGCCTCCATCCTGCGCGTTCACCCGGGCCACGCTACCGCCTGCGCCTCGACGCTGTGTCAAAGCCCCGCGCCTCGATCCCCTACTCTTGGACGATGAGCACCACACAGATCACCCAGCGATGGATCTGCGAGTCCTGCGGCTTCATCTATGACCCCGAAGAGGGCGATCCCGACGGGGGCATTCCGGCGGGCACCCGCTTTGACGACATTCCCGACAGCTGGTTCTGCCCGGTGTGCGGCGCGCGCAAGCGCGACTTCGTGCCCTACGAGGACTGATCGCGGCCCGAGCCCTGGGGTTTGCGGTCGCCGACATCGCCGGGCGCGCATCGCTCGGCGGTGCGGTGCGCGATGATCCCGGCGTGGCCAAGAAGCGCAAGCGCTCAAAGGGCGAAGACCCTGCCGCGGAGGTCATCCGTCCCCTGGTTCTCGTCAACCCGGTCGATCACGGCTCGGATCCGGAGCCCCGGCGTGACACGTCGACTCTGACCGGGACCCCGGCCGCCATGGTCCAGCGGCTGCCGGGACCGCTCGGCGGTCGCGCCGGGGCCCATCTCTGCTATGGCGACCCGGTCGGGGTGGGCGAGCGTGCGGTGATACCGGTGGCCGACGTGCGCATGCTGGGCGGCTGGGGACGTGGGGATCGGGGCGCCGAGGCCGGCGAGGGCGGGGGCGGGCTGCTCGGCGCTCGCCCGATCGGCTACATCGAGGTCAGTGCCGACGGCAGTCGCTACGTCGCGCTGGGCTCGGCCCGGCGGCGCGGATCAGCGCTGGCCACGGGACTGGCGGCCCTCGCCGGCGGTGTGCTGGCGGTGCTGGCCCTCCGTCGCAGCCGAGGCTGAGCCGACGGGCGGCGCCCTCGCTGTCCCGCCCGCCCCCTACTGCCGCCGCCGGCGCGGCGCGCGCCGCACTGCCTCGTGCCGGCGGGACTGATGGCAGTTGTGGTAGGCCCGAGTGCTGGTGATGATGAACCCCCGCGTCGTTCTCGCGACCACCCTCAGGGTGAAGCTCGCACCGGCCGGAAGGTGCCCGACGATCACCCGGCGCAGGTTTCGCCCGCGCAGTGTGCGTAGGTGCCGGCGGCCGGCGGTGACCACGACGCTGACCACGCGGCCACGGCTGCGGGCGTTGTAGCGCAGGGGGATGTTGAAGCGCTGCTTGGCGCTGCATCCCCGGCCAGCACCGCCGAGGCCAGCGAACGGGTTGGTGAAGCTCAGGCGGACCCCGGGTGCTGCCACGCTGCCGGGCGGGGCGGGGAGCGTGGTGAGTGCAACGATCCCGTTGCCCGAGGTCTCGTGGGTGGGCAGCAGGAGGTAGAGGTCGTCGATGGCGACGCTGAAGGCGCCGTTGGAGGTCCGCAGGTACGGGGTGTCCTGGCCAAGCAGCTCAAGCTTGGGATGGTGGCCGGGCGCGAACTGCCAGGCCCCCGGATGCAGTTCGAGGAACTGGGGCTGGGAGACGTCGGAGGGCACCCGGTAGTTGATGCGGTCGACCAGCGTCTCGTTGCCGTCGGGTCCGACGTCCCATAGCCGGGCGTCGATCTGGGCGAAGGCGCCGGTCACGGCGCCGAGCTTGGCGACGACGATCGGCGCGCCGATCATCGTGTAGCCCGCCCCGGTCGCGGCCGGGAGGTCATAGCTGGCCACGCCGGTCGGCTGATCGGCGCCCGATGCTGTCGCGCAAGCGCCGTTGCCCGCGACCGGGTCGATGGCCTTGGAGATCGACGGATCGCCGCCGGGCGAGGTCAGCGTGTGAGCCGTTGTCGACAGGTAGGGCAGCACGCCAGGGTGCAGGCCCACCCAGTCGCCGGCCACGAAGGGGCCGCCGGAGGCGGCGGTGGCCGGGCAGGTCTGGGTCAGCGCGGTGACGGTCTGACCGGGGCCCGGGCCCGAGCCCTTGACGTAGTGGTCCATCCAGGCATCGACGCGGGTCTTGAGCAGGGCAGTGTCGGCCGGCTTGTTCTGACCACGCATGTGGCCGTAGTCGAGGTAGACCAGCGACAGTGGCGTGGACGGGAACATCGTCTTGGCCTGGTTGTAGTAGCGCACCGTCTCATCAACCGGGAACAGGTCGTCGGTGAAGCCGTTGGACAGCAGCATCGGCGCCGGCGCGTGGGTGTCCGGGCCGGCCTTGTCGGTACCGCCGTCAAGCAGGTAGAGGGCCCCGCGGTAGTCGCGGAAGCTGGTGATGATCGCCTGGGCCTTCGGGTTGGACTCGTAGGGCTCGCCGCCGTTGATCAGCGAGTAGTCGCTGATCAGGTCGGCATCGGGGTCGGCTCCGGGCGGTGAGTAGTAGCCGATCACTGCGTTGGGCGGGGCGCTGGGGTCAGGCGCCGGCGGCTGACCGGGAGTCGGGATGACGCCGGTGTTGAACTGCCCCTCGGCGAACAGGCCGGTGACGAACGACTGCTTCTCCACCCCAAACAGGGGGTGGCCCGCGGCGTCGGAGTAGGCGGCGTTGGCCGGCGGGAGGGTGTAGTCGAGCTCGTGGCCGTTGGGGACCAGGGAAGAGACGAGATCCGACCAGGGGATCAGCGGCGCGGCGCCGGCGATGTGCATGGGGATGTGGTTCATCGGGCTGGTCCACGGCGCCAGGGTTCCGTCCGTGTTCATGACCCGGTCCTTGAGCGTGCCGAGCAATAGCGACTCGCCGCCGCCGTAGGAGTAGCCGGTGGAGCCGATGCGCTGGGGATCGACCCAGCCCTGGTCCGCCAGCATGCCGGCCAGGTTCTGGGCATCGCGGACCTCGTAGCGCGCCTGCATGAGCTGGTTCCAGCCCTGGGCGCAGCCCGCGCCGCCGGCCAGGCGCGCAGCGGGCGTCCCGCAGCTGCCCCAGAAGCCGCGGTCGCTGTTGGTCAGACCGCGTATCCGCGGCTGGCCCACTCGTGCGGGGAGGCCACCGAGTTGCCGTTGTTGGAGCCGTCGAAGGCGATCTTCTGGCCACCGTAGCCATGGGGGAGGATGACCAGTGGGTAGCCGCCGTCGACGCCGGAGCCGGGGGTGGGCGGCAGGGTCACGCTGACGTCGATGGGGATCTGTCCCGCCGCGTTGTTCGCGTCCACGTTGACGCTGGTGGGAGTGCCGCCCGGGCCGGCTCCGCCGCATTGCCGTATCCCGTCGGGCTGCGACGCGCAGGTCAGGCCGAGGACGCTCGGGCCGGCGGCCGCGGCGCCCGCCGGCACGATGAGGGCGAAGGCGAGCGCGACCGGGATGGCGAGGCGCCGCAGCGTGACGGGTTGACCCATGACTCTCCGTGGTGGGGCGGACGAGCGTGAGCGTCGAGCACCGGCCGGCACCCTGCTCACCGGTCAGTACACCACGCGGGCGGGCACCGGGCGCCGGTAAACGCGTCCGACCGCATGTCCCAGGGCCGAGGGTCGCGCGAGGCGTCGGGCTGTCCTTCGGCACGCCTCTACGCAGCGACGGCATCCGACGACGCCGCCGTCGCCTCGGTGATCGCCGACGCGGTGATCTCGACGAGGCGACGCAGCTCCGGGACGGTGATGGCCAGCGGCGGCATGAGTACGACGACGTCGCCGAGCGGCCGGATGATGGCGCCGCGGCGCCGGGCGGCGAGGGTCACCTGATGGCCCAGGCGCAGGCCGGGCGTGACGTCACCGAGCTCGATACCCACCATGAACCCGCACTGGCGAACCTCGCGCACGGCCGCCAGCGGCTCGATCCGCCCCGCCAGCTCGTCGCGCAGCAGCGCGATCTTGGGCCCCAGCCGCTCGAGCGTCTGCTCGCGCTCGAAGACCTCGAGGGTGGCGATCGCCGCGGCGCAGGCCAGCGGATTGCCCGTGTAGGTGTGACCGTGGAAGAAGGTACGGCCCTCCTCGGGCTCCCCGAGGAACCCCTCGTAGATCGCCTGCGTGGTCAGCGTGGCCGCCAGGGGCAGGTAGCCCCCGGTCAGTCCCTTGGCCAGGCAGAGCAGATCGGGCGCCACCCCCTCCTGCTCGCAGGCGAACATCGTGCCTGTGCGCCCGAAGCCGGTCGCCACCTCGTCGCAGATGAGCAGGATCCCGTGGCGATCGCAGAGCTCTCGCGCCGCGCGCAGGTAGCCCGGGGGCTGGATGCGGATCCCGGCCGCCCCCTGGACCAGCGGCTCGACCACCACCGCACACACCCGCTCTCCCTGGTCGACGAGAAGCTCCTCGAGCTCGCCGGCGTCGCCCGGCTGGACCGCCCAGCGCTCGAACAGCAGGGGGCGGTAGCGCTCGTGGAAGAGGTCGATCGCCCCGAGCGAGACCGAGCCGATGGTGTCGCCGTGGTAGGCGTCACGCAGGGCCACGAACCCGCGCCGGCCGGCGTCGCCCCGCTGCTGGGCGTGCTGGTAGGCCATCTTCAGGGCGACCTCGACCGCGGTCGAGCCGTTGTCGGAGTAGAAGACGCGTTGCAGACCGGCCGGCGCGATGGCAACCAGCCGCCGGGCCAGCTCGACCGCGCCCGGATGGGAGAGCCCGAGCATGGTGGAGTGGGCGATGCGCTCGAGCTGGGCGTGGACGGCGGCGTCGATGGCCGGGTGGCCATGACCGTGGACGTTGCACCACAGCGAGGACGCCCCGTCGATGTAGGCCCGCCCTTCGGTGTCGTAGAGCGTCGTACCCTGAGCGCGCTCGATGAGCAGCGGCGCCTCCCGCTGCCAGCCGCGCTGCTGGGTGAACGGATGCCAGAGCAGCTGGCGGTCCAGCGCGGCGAGCTCGACGGTGCCGGTCACGCTGGCCACGCTATCCCGAGCGGGGGACGGAATCTGTGCGGGGCGCCGAGGCGACGAGCTTCAGGCCTGGGCCCGTCGAGGCGGCATGATGCCGGGCGTGCCTCGTCAGCGCTTCTGGCCCCCGCTCGAGCTCGTCGTCTTCGTGGTGGGGGCGGCGAGCCTCGGCGCTGAGATCTCCGCTGCCCGGCTGCTGGCCCCCTGGTTCGGCGCCTCGACGATCGTCTGGGCCAACACGATCGCCACTGTGCTCGTCGCTCTGTCGGTGGGCTACTGGCTGGGTGGGCGCCTTGCCGATCGGCGTCCGAATCGCGCCGGGCTCAGCCGCGTCGTTCTCGCCGCGGCGGTGGGGTTGGCGCTCGTGCCGGTGATCTCCCCGCCCGTGCTGCGCATCTCCGTAGAGGCCTTCGATCAGCTCTCCGTCGGCGCGTTTGTCGGCTCCCTTCTCGGCGTCCTGGTCCTCGTGGCGCTGCCGGTCCTGCTTCTGGGTGCGGTGGCGCCGTACGCCATCCGGCTCTCTCTCGAGCGGGTGGAGGAGTCGGGGCGGACCACGGGCCGGCTCTACGCCATCTCGACCGCCGGCTCTCTGGTCGGCACCTTCGCCGCCGCGCTCGCGCTTGTGCCCCTGGCCGGGACGCGGCGTACCTTCGAGTTCTTCGCGCTGGCCCTCGCGCTGGTCGCCGTCCCGAGCCTACGCCCGCGCTTCGCCCTGACCCCCGTGGCCCTGCTCGGCCTGCTCCTCGCGCCCTCGGGGATCGTCAAGGCGGCGGGTACCGACGGCGCCCGCGTCATCTGGGAGTCCGAGACCCCCTACCAGTACGCCCGGGTCCTGCAGAGCCCCGACGGTCAGCGCCTGCTCGAGCTCAACGAGGGCCAAGCCGTGCACTCGGTCTATCGCCCGGGCCAGTGGCTCACCGGCAACTACTGGGATGACGCGCTGGTGCTCGGCTTCGCCGGGTCCCCGGCGCCCCCGGCGCGGGCCGCCATCCTGGGTGACGCTGCGGGCACCATCGCCCGGGCCATCGGGCACTACATGCCCGACACGCGCATAGACGGGGTGGAGATCGATGGGGCCCTGACCGATGTGGGCCGGCGGCTCTTCGACCTGCGCGCGCCCCATCTGCGCACCTATGCGGAGGATGCGCGACCGTTCGTGCGCTCCAGCCCCGAGCGCTACGACCTCATCGTCGTCGACGCCTACCGCCAGCCCTACATCCCCTTCTACCTGACGACCCGGGAGTTCTTCGCGGAGATCCGCGACCACCTGGCCCCCGGGGGATCGGTGGTGGTCAACGTCGGCCATCCCGAGGGTTCGGCGTCACTCGAGCGCGTGCTCACGGCCACCATGCGCACGGCGTTCTCCGTGGTGCTCCGTGATCCGGTGACCCCGACCAACACCGAGCTGCTCGGGACCACCAGCCCCGCCGCCAGCTCCGGTGCGCTGCTGACTGCGGCCGCCACCAGCGCCCCGGCGGCGCTGGGCGCTTCGCCCGCGGGACTGCCCGGAGACCTCGCTGGCCTGGCGCGCGGCGTGGCTGGCCGGTTGGGACCGGGCCTGGGAGGCGGCGAGGTCTACACCGATGACCGGGCGCCGGTGGAGCTGCTGATCGACGGCACGCTGGTCGGCTACGCCACCCACCCGCGCTGAGCGCGGGCCCGGAACGCTCCGGCGCACCAGCGCTCCAGCGGCAGCGCCGCGGCCGCGTGCGCCAGCGCCCCCGGCGAGCCCTCCGAGATCCATGGCAGCCCCCGCACGTCGACTCCGCCCAGCCGAGCGATCGTCTCGCGATTGGAGCGCTGAGCCGGGCTCGGTGCTGCCGGCCACGGGGTGAGCACGATCGCGCCCACCGTCAGCCCGGCCGCCCGTGCCGCCTCCAGCGTCAGCAGCGTGTGGTTGATGGTCCCCAGATCGGGTGAGGCCGCGACAACCACGACCAGCCCCAGCGCGACGGCCAGATCGCGGACGCAGAAGCTCGCCGTCAGCGGGACGAGCAGGCCGCCCACGCCTTCGACGACGAGAAAGCTCCCTCGTCCAGCGGCCCGCGCCGCACCCACGAGCTCGGGTGGGCGCACCGGGCGCCCCGCCAGCTCGGCGGCCAGGTGCGGAGAGATCGGCGGCCCGAAGCGCAAAGGGGCCACGATCGCCGGCTCGACGCCGACGGCATCACCGAGCAGCTCGTGGTCGGGCGGCCACCCCGGCCGGGGAGCCTCGTCGAGTCCGGTGAGCATCGGCTTGTGAACGGCCACCGGCCGCCCGTCGGCTCGCAGCGCCGCCGCGATGGCACCGGCCAGCACGGTCTTGCCCACACCGGTCCCGGTGCCGGTGACGAACAGCCCCTCGACCATCCCCGGGTCCCGGTCGCTCAGGCGGCCCGCCGTGCGGGCTCGCGCGCCTGGCCGTCGAACGGGCCCACTGGCCCCTGGACGGCGGCCAGGGGCATGCCGGTGGCGGGCCGGAAGCCCACCTTCAGGGCAGCTCGCGCGAGGGCGCGCGCCGCCGCCCGCAGCTCCTCCTTGCCGTGCGAGGCCATCACCGCCAGCCGCAGCCGCGAGGTTCCCGTCGGAACGGTGGGCGGCCGGATGGCCTGGGCGAAGACCCCTCGCTCGATCGCGGCGTCGGCCAGGCGCACGGCCTGACTCGCCTCCCCGACGATCAGGGGGATGATCTGCGTGGTGGAGCCCGCCGTCTGAAAGCCCTCACGGGCGAGCGCGTCGCGCATCACGCGGGCGTTGGCCGCCAGCCGCTCCACCCGTCGCGGCTCGTCGGCGACGAGCTCTAGGGCGGCGAGGGCGCCGGCCACCGCGGGCGGTGCCGGGGCGGTCGAGTAGATCAGGGTCCGCGCCGAGTTGGTCAACCATGCCGCCAGCTCGGTCGAGCAGCACGCGTAGGCGCCGTAGGAGCCCAGGGCCTTGCCCAGCGTGCCGACCACCATGTCGACCTCCTCGGAGAGCCCGGCCTCGGCCACCGCTCCGCGCCCGCCGGGGCCGAGGGCTCCGGTGGCGTGCGCCTCGTCGACCATGACCCGGACGTCGTGCCGGTGGGCCAGCTCGACGATCTCCGCCAGGGGGGCGACGTCGCCGTCCATGGAGAACACGCCGTCGGTGACGATCAGGGCTCCGCGCCCTTCGGCCTGGGCCAGTCCCCAGGCCAGGTGCTCGACGTCGCCGTGGCGGTACACGAAGGTCTCCGCCCGGGCCAGCCGGCAGCCGTCGATGATCGACGCATGGTTGAGCTCGTCGGAGAACACGACATCTCCGGGTCCGGCCAGCGTGCCCACGATGCCCAGGTTGGCCAGGTAGCCCGAGCCGAAGAGCAGAGAGGTGGCGCTGCCCTTGAAGGAGGCCAGCCGCTCCTCCAGCCGGCGGTGGATGGTCATCGTCCCCGACACCAGTCGTGAGGCGCCGGCGCCCACGCCCCAGCGCATTGCCGCATCGGCCGCCGCCTCACGAACCCGCGGGTGGTCGGCCAGGCCGAGGTAGTTGTTGGAGCACAGCAGCACGACCGGCTTGCCGTCGAGCACCACGCGAGGCCCCTGTGGGCCCGACACCAGCCGCATCCGCCGGTACAGGCCCCGCTCCTTGAGCTCGTCGAGGCGCTCGTGGAGGTCGGTCATGGGATGGGTGGCTCCTCTGGTCGGGGGGGTGGGGGGGCGTCGTGCCTGGGTCGGGTGTTGGAAGCGCCGTCGGGCCGGGGGGGGACGCTGCGCTTGGCCGCGAAGCGCAGCTGGCGGGACGGGTCCCACAGCCGGACCTCGATGGGTCCGGCGGGGGTGGCCTCGTCGAGGAAGGTGTCGACTACGTCGGGGGTCTCGCCGGCCAGCCAGCCCGAGCGGTTGTCCGGGCGGGGGTTGGAGCCGTTGTCGGGTTGGCGCGCGACGTTGAGACCCTGGCGCTCGAACATGGCCCGGTCCTGCTCAGGGGTGTTGCCCAGGGTGGTCAGGAAGTTCCCCATCATCACCCCGTTGAGGCCCGCGCGTACGGCGAGCTCCTGGAGCTCGCCGATGTTCTCCACCCGCCCGCCACACAGGCGGAACAGGGCCTCGGGCAGGATCAGGCGGAAGATGGCGATCCACTTCACCGCCTCCCACGGATCCAGCAGCTGGCGGTCGCCGAACTTCGTCCCGGGCCGCGGGTTGAGCAGGTTGATCGGCACCGAGGTCGGGTCGATGGCCGCCAGTTCAAATGCCATCTCAACCCGCTGCTCGCGCGTCTCTCCCAGGTTGAGGATGCCGCCCACGCAGGTCTCCAGGCCGGCCTCACGGACCGCGTCGATGGTGCGCAGCCGCCCCTGGTAGCGCACGGTGCTCGACACCTCGGGGTAGTGGCTCTCCGCCGTCTCGACGTTGTGGTGGATCCGTTGGATGCCGGCGTCGGCCAGGGCCCGGGCGCGCTCGGACGACAGGTGGCCGACCGACGCGCAGCGCTTGAGGCTCGTCTGCTCGGCCACCAGCCGCGCGCCGGCGAGGACCTTGTCGAAGTCGCGCCGGGACAGCCCCTGGCCCTGGGTGACCATGCAGAAGCGGTGCGCCCCCGCCGCCTCGGCCGCCCGGGCGTGCTCGAGGATCTGCTCGGGCTCCATCATGGCGTGGAGCGGCGTCTCGGCCTCGGCGTAGCGGGATTGGGCGCAGAAGCCACAGTCCTCGGCGCATCCCCCCGACTTGGCGTTGACCAGCGAGCACATGTCGGTGGCGTCGCCGAAGCGCTGCACGCGCGCGCCCCACGCCCGCTCGACGAGGGTCTCGATCGCCGCTGGGTCCTCCAGCTCGCCGAGGCGCAGGGCCTCCTGGCGCGAGATCAGCGGTGGCATGGACGGGCGCCGAGGACCACGATCAGATCGCAACCGTAGGGTCGCGGCCGGACGTTGCCTCACTGGCACGCCGGCGCGCTGGTACGTTCGGCCGATGCCCGCGCAACCGCTTCAGGAGGGCTACGTTCCCGCCGCGGGGCGCCGGGCGCTCACCGGGGCCTACGACCGCGCCGTCGCGTTGACCATGCGCGAGGGCACCTTCCGCACCCGTCTGCGCGCTCAGGTTCTGGCCGATGCCGAGGGTGAGCTCCTCGAGGTGGTCGACCTCGGCTGCGGCACGGGCACCCTGGCCATCGCCCTGGCTGACGAGCGCGTCCGGGTCACCGGCGTCGACGGCGACCCCGACATCCTGCGCCAAGCCCAGCGCAAGCGCGGGGCCGAGCACGTCAGCTGGCACCGGGGCGGAGCGGACGCCCTACCCCATCCCGAGGCGAGTGTCGACCGCGTCGTCTGCTCGCTGGTGCTTCACCACCTCCGACCCGCGGCCCGGGCGCTGGCGCTGGGAGAGGCCCGTCGGGTGCTGCGGCCGGGCGGACGTCTGCACGTCGCCGACTGGGGCCGGCCGGGCGGCCCGGTCATGTCCCTGGCCTTCCTCGGCCTGCGGATGCTCGACGGCTTCGCCAACACCGCCGACTTCGCCCGGGGCGAGCTGCCGGCGCTGATCGCCGCGGCGGGCTTCACCAACGTTTCAGTCCGTGACCGCCTGCGCACGGGGTTCGGCGCCCTGGAGCTGATCAGTGCCACCCGGCCGGTCACCGACTCGGGATAGGCGCGCGCCGGCGTACTCCGGGGCTACCCGAGGACAACGAGCGTGTCGCCCTCGTTGACCGCCTGGCCCTCTTCGCAGAGGATTTCGCGGACGGTGCCGCCGTCCTCGGCTTCGACGGGCATCTCCATCTTCATCGACTCGAGGACGGCGACGGTGTCTCCCTCGTCGACCTCGTCGCCGACGGCGACCTCGATCTTCCACACCGTGCCGGTGATGTGGGCCTCGACCTGGGGCAAGGACGCTCCTCTCGAGCCGGGAATGGGCGACGACGGCGTCGGGTGTGGCGGCGCCGAGCGCGAGGATAACTCCCGCGCCGGCCGGGCCCGGGTGGCCGCCGGCCCCGCGTTTGCGGGGCGCCTCGACCGTTGGTCGGAACTCGCCGAGCGATCTTCCGACCGATGGTCCGTACTCGAGGCCGGGCTTGGCAGGTACCGTGATCGTCACGATCGAGTGCACCGCCGGGGGGCGGCCGTCCCGCTTCCTCCTGCGACGACGGCGCGCCCCGGCAGGGCTCGATCGACCGGAGCTCCGGATCGGGCCTGACCCTTCCGGACGGAGCTGCCCGGGTGTCGTGGCGCCGCGGGGCGCCAGATGACCAACGCGTGACGACCGGTCGGGCCCGAGGGGACCCGGCGGCAGGCGACAGACCTACCTCGCCGCCGGGCACCGCCCGGCCGGTCGTCCACGCCCGCCCCCGGCCCGTTCGCGGAGCGGGGAGCGGCGGTAACCGGGCCGGTGGGAACGGGTATTCCCGACAGGATGCCGGAGGAGCTCGCCTCGATGCGGGAGCAGGTCTATCGCGACCAGCGTCCCAAGGAGTACTTCGATCGCTTTCACGAGCGCACCCGCACCCGCGAGCCCGACGCGATGTATGAGCTCGTCCGGTCGGTCACCACGCTCTACGCGCTCACCTTCTTCCGGATGCGCGGGATCTCCCACGACAAGGTCCCGTACAGCGGTCCGGTGATCCTGGCGCCCAACCACTTCTCGTTCATGGACCACTTCTTCATCGGGATCTGCCTGCGCCGGCGCATCCAGTTCATGGCCAAGTCCCAGCTGTTCAAGCGGCCGATGCAGTTCGTCTTCAACCACGGTGGCGTCTTCCCGATCCGACGGGGCGCCCCCGACGAGGACGCGTTCATCACCGCCCACTCGGTCCTGGCCCGTGGCGGGCTGATCGCGATGTACTGCGAGGGTGGCCGATCGCGCACCGGCAAGCTCGGGGATCGAGTACGACCCGGCATCGGCCGCCTGGCCCTGGAGTCGGGCGCCCCCGTGGTCCCGGTGGCCATCCACGGCTCCTCGAAGGTGCGCAACTGGAAGCGACTGCAGTTTCCCAAGGTCACCGTCCAGTACGGCGATCCAATCCGCTGGGAGCGCTTGGAGCAGCCCACGCGCGAGCAGCAGCAGGCCGTGGCCGAGCAGATCTTCATCGAGATCCGCGGCCTCTACGCGGGCCTCGACAGTTTCGGGCGCAAGGGGATGGTCGCCCGGATGCGCGAGGAGCGCCGCACCGCTCGGCGCCCGCCGGCCACCGCTTGACCAGGACCCCGGTCTCGGCGACGGCGCTGCTTCGGCCCGGGCTGCCTCGTCGACCGGTCGCCTACCGTCTGATCGTCCAGCGGCCCAAGAGGCCGTTCACCGTTAGGGGGACCCCGGCGTCGGGGCCTGCTCCGGCACTGGAGGGTGGATCGACAGCAGCCCGCCGCGGGGGCGGTGGTCAACCTGCAGCGTGGTGTGCTCGAGGGCGAAGCGCTCGCGCAGGACTGACTCGAGCGCCCGGCGGATGGCATGGCAGTCGGCGCCTGACTCGACGAGCACGTGGGCCGAGAGGGCAACGAACCCGGCGGTGAGCTCCCACACGTGCAGGTCGTGGACCTCATCCACACCGGTCTGGGCGGCAAGGGCGCGCCCGACCACGGCGGGATCGACGCCGGCCGGTGCCGCCTCCAGGAAGACCCGGCCGGCGTCGCGCAGCAGCCCGTAGGCCGAGCGGGCCATCACGCCGCAGACCACCAGTGAGGCGATCGGATCCGCCCGCCGCCATCCCGCGACGAGGATGATTCCGGCGGCCGCGGCGGCGGCGGCGAAGCCGATCAGGTCGGTGGCCATGTGCTGGCGCGCGCCCTCGACGTTGAGGCTCTGCGGGCCCTCGCCGTGGTGGCCCAGGACCCGGACGGAGGCCAGGGTGACCACGACGCCGCCGAGGGCCACGGCGAGCACGGGCCCGGCGTCGACCGCGGGCGGATCGAGAAGTCGCCGGACCGCTTCCACAGCCACGGGCAGGCACAACAGCCCGAGGGTCAGCCCGTTGACCTGGGCGCTGAGGATCTCCACTCGCCCGAGGCCGAAGGTCAGGGCCCCACGTGCCGGCCTCTGGGCCAGTCGGGCGGCCGCCAGGGCCAGGGCGAGGGCGCCGGCATCGGTGAGCAGATGCGCGGCGTCCGACAGCAGGGCCAGCGAGCCGGACAGGATGCCGGCCACCACCTCAACGGCCAACAGCGCCACGACCAGGCCCAGCGCGGCGCGCAGGGACCGGCGGTCGGCCGCCGTGCGTCCGGCCAGCGCGTCCCCGGCCCCCCCAGGGAGCCGGGCGCTGGGCTGGGCGGGACCGTGAACGTGGCCGCCGTGGGAGTGGGTGGGCACCCTGGCCCAGCCTAGCCCCCGGGGGCCGGGTAGCCGGAGAGAGGCGCCGGCGGCGGAGGACTCAACCGGGCCGCACCGGTGAACGGCGGGCCTCTGGAGCCAGGGCTGACGTGTCCCGTGTACCCTCGACGTCCTCGGAGGTTCCCACCTTCACCTAAAGAGTTCGTCGCCCAGCCTAATGCACCCTCCGCGACGCTCGCGCACGCTGTTCACCGGCTCTCCGAATGAGCAGCCAAGTACTCAGGACACGACAGCTCGGTCGCGAGACGCCCCTGAAGCTCCATGATCGATCGCGACGAGGCCGGTCGTCCCGACGTTCGAGGCGAGAACAACGCGATTCCCACTGCAGCCGTCGAGTCGCCGAACGACGAACCCGGATCCTCACAGCGCTCGATACCGTCCTTCGTTGGGCGCAAGCAGGAACTCAAGCTCCTCATTGAAACAGCGACGAGACCGCCAGCGCTGGCCGTGGTGGAGGGCGAAGCGGGGATCGGAAAAACCAGACTGGTCAGTGAGCTGCTCTCTTCGCCAGCGCTTTCCCGCCACCGACGGCTGGTCGGGCACTGTCACCCGGTGCAGGATGGCTTTCCGTTCGGACCTCTCGTCGAGGCGCTTGAGGGCCTTGACGGCGAGCTGCCGAGCACCTCCGTGAACCCCGTGGTCGGCGCGCTTCATCCACTGCTGCCTGAGTTGGCGCCCCAACTGCCGCCCCGCCTCGAACCGCTTGACGATCCCGGGGTGGTGCGTCATCGACTGTTCAGAGCCTTCCGCGAGCTGCTGGGAGCGCTCGGGCCCACTGTCCTCGTTCTAGAAGACCTCCACTGGGCCGACCCAAGCAGCGTAGAGATGCTCACCTTCCTGCTGAGGAGACCGCCCGCGGGTCTGGTCTTCATCGTCACGTATCGCAGGGAGGAGCTCGCCGCCGATGCACCGTTGTTGTCGCTGGGCACACATGTCCCCGGCAGCGTGGTGCGCGAGATGGTCTCGTTGCCTCCTTTGAATCACCAGGAGGTTCGCGACCTGGCCGGTGCGATGCTCGCTCGGGGGGAAGTCTCGGAGCAGCTCGGCCGCGACCTGTGGGTGCGAACCGCGGGAGTCCCCTTCGCCTTGGAGGAGTACATCCAATTGCTCAGAGACCAAGACCAGTTGGTCTTTTTCGAGGGTCGCTGGAGAGGCGGTGATCTGCGTTCACCTGGCGTGCCCCCTGCCATCCGGGACGCGGTACGCCAGCGCCTCGCTGTCTTGGGCGCTGATGCGCGATTGATGGCCGAGGCTGTGACCGTCCTCAGCGCTCCGGCCGCCGAGGTGCCGATCGGGAAAGTGGCCGGGCTCTCTCCATCTCGCTCGAGAGTGGCGCTATCACAGGCGCTTGCGTCTGGGCTCATGAGGGAAGTCGAGGGAGGCCTCTTCGGCCTACGACACGCCCTCGCCGCCCAAGCGGTCTACGAGGGGATCCCCAGCCCCGAGCGCCGGAGTCGTCACCTGCGGGCTGCTCGGATGCTCGAGGCCGACCAGGAGCCGGATTCCCTGATTCAGACTGCCTACCACTTCGGGAAGGCTGGAAAGGCTCGTCTGTGGCTTCGCTACGCCGAGGACGCCGCCGCCGCAGCGGCCTCGATCGGAAATGATCAATGCGCTGCGAGCCTGCTCGAGGAGGCGCTCTCCACACCGCGTCTCTCTGTCGCTGCGAGAGCCCGAATGGGGGTTAAGCTGGGCAACGCAGCGCTCTTCGGCCGCGTCCCCGCCCGCGCGATCGAGATCGTCGGAGAGATCGTGGAGGAGAAGTCGCTACGCGCGGGCGTCAGAGGCGAGCTCCGGTTCTGTCTCGCGAGGCTCTTGTACCAGGTCGGCGACAGCACTCGCGGCTATCAGGAGATGGTGCGCTCCGCTGGCGAGCTCCACCGGCGACCGGCACTCGCGGCGCAGGCGATGGCGAATCTCGCCGCGACATGGCGGACGGAGGGCGGCGCGGACGAGGATCGCCGCTGGCTCGATCGGGCCCTTGGCGCGGAACGGCGCCAGAACGATCCGGTCGTCACAACTCACGTGCTCGCGTCGCGAGCGGTGGTCCTGCTGGAAAAGGGCGATCCGGCCGGATGGCGGGCCAGCGAGGACATCCCATGGGGCGCCCATTCGACCGAGCAGGCGGTGGAACTCGTGCGTGCGTGCAAGTACTTGGCCGCCACCGCAACGCTACTTGGCTACTACGGACGCGCCGAGGGTTTCGTTGAGAAGGCCAACCAGATTCGTCAGGAATTCGGTACCGAACGCTTCGGCGTTGGCCTCGCTACCGTGGAAAGTGAGCTTCACTGGATCACCGGTCGCTGGCAGGGCTTGGAGGCCAGGGCACGCCAGCTCCTCGAGGCGAGCGCTGAGGCACGGATCATGTCTGGGAGAAGCGAGCTCATCCTGGGTTGCCTGCTCCTCAGCCGAGGTGAGCTGGAGGAGGCCGAGCGCTTCCTGGTGTCAGCGCTCGGGGCGTTTCGTAATGCGCGGCCCGGCTCGTTGCTGATTACCGCGACTGCGGGCCTCGTGAGGGTCCACCTCGTCCGGGGGGACACTGGCGCCGCTCGCGTCATGGCCTTGCTTGCGGTGGACGCCATTCGGGCCAACGGCATCTGGACGCTGGCGCACGCCGTGCCGCCCGTGATCGTGGAGGCGCTTCTCGCCTGCGGCGCACAGGCCGACGCCCGCAACGTTGCCACCGACTTCGCGCGGGGTCTGCGGGGACGTGACGCGCCCGCCGGGGGCGCAGGCCTCGCCGTCTGTCGTGGCCTCTTGGCCGATGCCGAGGGTCGCCGCGGAACTGCCGTTCGCTGGTTCGTCCGCGCCGAGCGTGCGTGGCGGAGTCTGCCGTGCCCCTACGAGGCGGCTCGGGCGCGCGAGCGCCGCGGAGGTTGTCTGCTTGCCCAGGGCGACACGGCGGGCGCCGATTGCCTGTTCGACGCGCTCGAGGACTTCGATGCGCTGGGCGCGAACTGGGACTCGGCGCGGACGAGAGCCTTGCTCAGGGCGCACAACGTCCCGCTCCCCTACCCGTGGCGGGGAGGGCGCCGGAGATATCGGGGAGAACTCTCGCCCCGAGAGCGCGAGGTCGCCGAGCTTGCGGGCAGGGGCCGCACGAGCCCGGAGATAGCCCACGCCCTATTTCTTTCGCCGCGGACAGTCGAGAGCCACGTCGCGTCTGCCATGCGCAAGCTGGGGGTCGCGTCCAGACGCGAGCTCGGCTCGTCGGCTCTGCCGTGAGGGTCCCGCAGATGGACCCATCCGGGACCAAAGTTCCGTAACGCCTACGGGTGATAACGCGGTGGTCTTCGGTGATCATGTACGGCGTGGCCCGTTCCCGTACGGGCAGAGTCGAGTGACGCCTGGCCTGGGAGAGGGTTATCTAGAGTGCTCAACAAGGTCCCGAGACCGAGTATCGCCGTCGTACTTGCGGTTCTAGTGGTGCTTGGCGGAGCCCAACTAGGCCTCGCTCCGCTCGCGTCGGCGGTCGCTGCGCCGGGTGGCTGGAGCGCGACCGGCTCCCTCCAGGATGCGCGCGCGTCTCAGACCGCCACTCGGCTGTTCGGCGGCAAGGTGCTGGTAGCTGGTGGCATCCGCGCCGGTCAGGCGCTCGCTTCCGCGGAGCTGTATGACCCCAGCTCTGGGGTCTGGACCCCGACAACGGCGCTTGCCCTCGCGCGCACTTCACACACGGCGACCTCCCTACCCGACGGGCGGGTCGTGGTGGTGGGCGGCGCCGGCTCCGACGGCAAGCCGCTCGCCTCAACGGAGATCTACGCTCCGCAGACGGGCACGTGGAGCGCGAGTGGCGCCCTCGCCACGGCGCGCGCATCACACACAGCCACGCTGCTCTCGAGCGGCAAGATCCTTGTCGTCGGAGGCGTAGGGTCCGATGGCAAGCCGGTCGCCTCAGCAGAGCTGTACAACCCCACGACCGGAACCTGGAGCGCGACCGGGGCTCTGACCATGGCACGCTCCGCCCACACCGGGACGCTGCTCGCCGACGGCAAGGTGCTCGTCGCAGGCGGCACCGCCGCCGACGGCAATCCATTGGCCTCAGCCGAGGTGTATACGCCTTCGTCCGGAAGCTGGAGCGCGACCGGCTCTCTGTCGACGGCGCGCTCCGCGCACACGGCAACTGCTCTTGGTGACCAAATCTCGGGCGGCGCCGACCCCAGGTGGCCTGACCCCCTGAGTTCGGTCCGACCCTTGTGGGAGTTTCTCGCGCCCAGGATGATGGGCGAGGAAGGAACTCTGATGAAGCGACGCAGGCACACGCCGGAGCAGATCATCCGCAAGCTGCGC
>JAABUY010001019.1_pt1 | contig 40822 bp, 27 predicted proteins | sample 5560271 | NCBI WGS metagenome assembly JAABUY01 (sample SAMN10711886, study PRJNA513374) | rock metagenome | isolation source: Antarctica rocks | place: Antarctica: Victoria Land, University Valley
TGGCAGGGGTCAGACATTGGACGGCTCGGGAACCCTGGCTAGTTCGACGTGCGTCACTTCATCGCACGGCTGTGGCACATCGGACTCACCCCCCCGGTCAGTATAAAGCGTTGAACAGCCCTGGGGGCAGACCTGTTCGCGGCTGTCCGCTCTGTCATCGGCACCGCCAAACGCCGCGGCATCGACGCCTACCAAGCCATACTCGCAACCCTACAAGGCCAAGCTGCGACCGCACCGGGTTGAGCAGTTACTGTGGGTGCGTTCTGCTTAGCCGGCCAACTTGCCGCCTGGGGACTTGGCGGCATACAACTTAGCATTGAAGATTGCGGCCGATATCCTGAGCGGCAGACTGCCAGACCCGACAGGAGGTGCAACCACGTTTTATTCAGATGATAAACCTGGCCCACTTTTGTCTGAAATAAAATCAGGAGTTTTAGAGAAGACCAAACATTTTGGCAGGTTCGATTTCCTGAGGAGGACCAGATGAAACTGATAGTTCTGTTTCTGACGGTACTCGTGGCTTTTGGCGGACGCGCAACTGCGACGACCGTCGACGCGGAGATACAGCGCGAGGCCTCCGTGTTCGTGTGTGAGCAGTTGCGGTGGGCGGGCCTGTCCGACAGGAAGGTGGCGGAAAGGACCTACAGGTTCCGCATCGTGCGGCACGATGGTCAGGCCATGCTGGGCATATACAGTGACCTCTACGATTTCGGGTCGGCTCGCGGCATCATGGATTTCACGATGGCGCGCATCTACGATGGCCGCTGGGGCGTGTACGAGTACGAGTTCACTCCCGACATCAACGACAGTGAAAATGCCAGAAGTATTCGCACCAGGTTCATCGGCAAGCCCACGATCTACGTCACGATGTCGAGGCGTGCCTGTGCGGGCTACCTCGCGGAGACGTCCGAGCTCAAGAGCAGGATGGAGGCCGCCGCCCTCGTATCGGTGGAGCATTTCCGGCAATGGTCTCCTCCCGGCGCATGTATGCAGAAGGGTGCGGTACGATCAGATATAGCCGCTCCATCCGCGACGCAGACCGCAGACGATGGATGTAAGTCGATTCCGAAACCGGATGGCTTCAAGGCAAGAGTGTGCGCCTTCAACGAGGCATACTCTCAGCTTTACGTTGTAGCTGAAAAAAAGCGCATGAGGCAGGTATATGTTGTTGCGGTTCGTCAATACGTGAAGGATTTCTCGGAGAGATTCATTCACTATGATGATCTTGTTGTTCGACCGCTGGAAAAACTGAATGGCGAAGGCATCATGGAGCATTGCTGACGTATTGACATCGTGGGCGCATACCGGACGCCATGATACTCCGATTGGCCGCATTGATCGGGCTTGTCGGTGTCCTGAGCTTTGCATGCCTGGCAGAAGACGCGCCACTGACATTCTCTGGGCTGTTCGGCACCTGGAAGGTCGAGCGGATTGTCGGGTCGGCGTCGGCTTCCGGTAGCGACAGATCGGCCAGGGCAGCCCTGGAAATGACCGTTTCCTGAGGAGGGCCAGATGAAATTAATAGTTTTGCTGCTGATGGTTCTGGTGGCCATTGGCGGACGCGCAACTGCGATGACCGTTGATGCGGAAATACGGCGCGGGGCCTCCGTATTCGTGTGCGAGCAGTTGCGGTGGGCGGGTCTGTCCGACAGGAAGGTAGCGGACAGGACCTACAGGTTCCGCATCGTGCAGAATGATGGTCAGGCCATGTTGGGTATCTACAGCGACCTCTATGACTTCGGGTCGGCTCGCGGCATCATGGATTTCAAGATGGCGCGCATCTATGACGGCCGTTGGGGCGTGTACGAGTACGGTTTCACGCCCGACTTCAACGACAGCGAATATGCCAAAAGCGTCCGCTCCAGGTTCATCGGCAAGCCCACGATCTCCGTCACGACGTCGAGACGTGCCTGTGCGGGCTACCTCGCGGAGACATCCGCACTCAAGAGCAGGATGGAGGCCGCCGCCGTCAGGTCGGTCGAAAACTTCATGCAGTTCGGGCCGGCCTTGAACAAGTGCAGGCACATGGGCACAGCTCGACCGGGGGAGATGTCGTCACCGGCGACGCAGACAGCAGGCAGTCGCTGCAAGCCGGGTCCGAAACTGGACAGCAGCAATTCAAGAGTGTGTACCTTCAATGAGGCATACTCTCAGCTTTATGTTGCAGTCGGAAAGAAGCGTATAAAGCAGGTATATGTTGTGGCAATGCGCATTGATGCAAACGCTTTTTCAGAAGAGTTCATCGATTACGATGATCGTGTTGTTCGGCCGCTGGAGAAACTGAATGGCGAAGGCATCATGGAGCACTGCTGACACGTCGACATCTGCGGGTAGGAAGGAAGCAAGGCTGGGCTCTGCCCAAACCCGCAAAGGGTCCGAGGACCCTTTGATCCCATGACTTAAGGAAGGCGGTCCAGGGGACCTTCCCCTGGCGGGGTCCAGGGGCAGCGCCCTTGGTCTTGCTTTCTTGTCTCACCCCCGCAGCGTCGTGACCCGCGGCGTGTGGACGACCCGGCACTCGGCGTCCTCGCGCAGCACATGGTCCTGGGTCTTGTCGCTGAGCAGGGGGCTGTAGAACGGGTCGCCGTCGCGCAGCAGGTCGGCCCAGCGGTCGAGCAGGCGCGCGGTGTCCTCGGGGTGGAACACCTGCTTGGTGGTGGAGCGGGTGGCGCTCTCGTGGTGGTAGAGCATCGTGTGGCCGTCGTAGAGCACGCGCAGGCCGTGCGCGCGCAGGCGCAGGCAGAAGTCGGTGTCGTTGAAGCCGATCGCGAAGCTCTCGTCGAAGCCGCCGACGGAGAGGAACGCGGCGCGGCGCGTCATCAGGCAGGCAGCGGTCACCGCGGAATAGTCGCGCACAGAGGTCAGCGCGCAGTTGGCGCCGAGGTTGCGCCGGCCGGGTTTTTCGGGCGTGCCGCCGTCGAGCCAGACGTTGGTGAACTTGAAGGCGTGCTCGGCCGAGCCGTTGAAGCCGAGGATGACGCCGGCGTGCTGCACCCGGTGGTCGCCGTACATGAGCAGCGCGCCGACCGCGCCCACGTCGGGGCGCTGCGCCAGGCTGGCCATGCGGTCGACCCAGCCGGGCTGCACCGCCTCGATGTCGTTGTTGAGGAACAGCACGAACTCCGCCCCTTCGCCGTGGGCGCGCACGGCGGCGTTGTTCATCGCCGCGTAGTTGAACGCCCCGGCGTAGGGCATGACGAGGTGGCGCTTGGCGAGCGCGCGGAGATAGCGGCGCGAGCCAGCGTCGTCGGAGGCGTGGTCGATCACCACGATGCGCAGCCGCGAGAGGTCGGCGGTGCGCTCGATCGACTCGATGCAGGCGCGCACCAGCTCGTGGCGGTTCTTGGTGGGGATCACCACCAGGACGAGGCCGGGGGCTTCGGGCCAGTCGACGCGGAACTGGTTGAACCAGACGCCGTCGGAGACGGTGGCGCCGGGGCTGGTCCGGTCGAGGTGGGCCTGGATGGCGCCGCGGGTTGCGGCCATCACGTCGGCCTGCTTGGAATGCCCGGTGCTGCCGGCGTGGGTGCGCCAGCGGTACAGCACGGCCGGGACGTGGACGACCTGACGGGCGTGCTCCGTGGCACGCAGGAAGAAGTCGACGTCAGCGGAGATCGACATGCGCTCGTCCCAGCCGTTCATGCGGCGCGCGAGGTCGGTGCGGATGCACAGCATGTGCACGACGTAGGGATGCGACAGGTAGTAGTCGTGGCTGAAGGCGGGGCGCGCGCGCGGCTCGGTGATGGCGTCGATGCTCTCGTCGGTGAGCGCCTCGTCGGAATAGAGGAAGTCGGCGTCGGTGCGGAGGATGGCGCGCAGGAGCTGCCACACCGCGTCGGGCTCCAGCGCGTCGTCGTGGTCGAGGAAGGCGACGTGGGCGTGGCGCGCCGCGCGCAGGCCGTAGTTCACGGCGCGGGCGATGCCGACGTTGTCCGTCGAGCGCAGCACGCGGATGCGCGGGTCGCGCGCGGCGGCATGGGCCAGCAGCGGGGCGACGTGCGGCTCTGTGGAGCCGTCGTCGATGCAGATCAGCTCCCAGTGGTCGCACCACTGCGCCAGCACGCTGTTGATCGACTGCACCAGCCACTCGGCGCGGGTGTTGAACACCGGCATCACCAGGCTGATGCCGCGGCCGCGCGCCAGATGGTTCAGTCGGCGGCGCAGGCGGGCCAGGGTCGCGGGCGGGAGGCGCTCGCGGCGGCGGACGAAGCGCAGCAGGTTGGGGTTGGGCGTCACTGTCTTCGGCGAGCCCGGCAGGAAGTCGCCGGTGGCGACCACGCGCACCGCGACCGGCTGGCCGACCAGGGCGAGGAAGTGGGCGCCGAGGTCGATCTTGAAGGCGCAGTAGCCGCCGGCGATGCCGGCGTCGAGCAGGTCGCCGCGGAACTGCTCTGCGACCGCGCGGCCGAGCACGCGGTCGCCGGCGGCGACGGCCTCGACCACGACCTTGCGCCCGGGGTGGAGGTGGTCGAACGCCCAGCCGTGCGCGGACAACCCGTGAAAAGTGTCGAAGCAGCCGACGACCGCGGGCGAGGGCAGCACAGTGACCGGGCTGCCGGTGAGGTGCAGCGCGGTGCCGGCCACCACCAGGCCGACCTGGCGCTCGCGGCGGTGCTCTGCGGGCAGCGCCAGCTCGACGCCGTGGTGGCCGTCGCCCATGCCGACGGCCAGCAGGTCGTGCCGCGCGCCGTCCGCCACCGTCTCGGCCACCGCCTCGCCGTCGATCACCAGGGAGATCGCCAGGCGGCGGCCCGGGTCCGCCAGGTCCATCGCCCAGCCGGCGATCCCGCCGGGCGCCAGGCCGTCCAGCACGCCGACGATGCCGATGGCGGCGGAGGCGACCTCCAGGCTGGCCGCGAGCGTCGCGCCGCCGATGCGCGGCGCCAGCAGCAGCGCGCCGTTGCGCGGAGGCAGCACGCGGAGCGGCAGCCGGAACCGGTAGCTGGCGCCCGACGCCGCCGCGCCGGCCTCGCGCGCGGCGATGCCGCTCGCAGCAACCCTGGTGCCGTCGAGCAGCTCGACGGCGATGTGGGGGGCGGCGTGCGCGGCGTCGGGGCCGTCGAGCGTGAAGCGGCCGGCGACGTCCAGGCCGTCGAGGGCGAGGGCGCGCAGCGCGAGGCCGAAGCGGGACCTGAGGTCGACGGCGCGGTCCAGCACGCTGCGTCCGTCGGCCAGGTCGACCACGTCGAGCCAGCACGGCAGCCGGTGCGCGGGCAGCCGCACGGCGAGGGAGGTCTGCCCCGGGTCGGCGGCGAGGACGCCCTCGAACAGGCCGTCCAGCAGCAGCCCCAGCCCTGCGCCCGCGCAGCGTGCCAGCGCGACGGGTACGGTGCCGGGGGGCGGCGCCGGACCGGGCGAGTGGGATGCCGGTGCCGGTGTCGCGGGTGGCGGGGCAGCAGGCGGCGGGGCAGCGGGCAGCGGCGCGGCGCCTGGCGGGGAAGCGTCGGGGATGGCGCGTTTTGCGACACGCGGTTCCGGAGCGGCGAGGGCCGGGCTGGGTCGCGCAGGGACGGGAGGGGCGGGTGCCGGATGCGCGGGGGCTCGGCGCCCGGGCTTGGTTGGGGCACGCGCCATGGTCGCCTCCGGGTGTTCGCGCCGGCCGGGCAGAGCCTCGCGTTCCACAGCCTAGGCGGGTCCTCCCGGGCGGCAAAGCCCCGGCGCGGCGCGCGGTCGTTCCCGTGCCCCACCGCTGCCCCACCGCGTGGGGTGGCCGCGACGAGCGCGCAACCAGGCGGCGCCGGCGGCCGGAAACGCTTCGTCAATCTTGGCGTGCGACAAGGAAGCGGTCGCGGACCCGTGCATCTGGTCGCCGGCCGTGCCACCGTGCGGGTTGCCGCGTGGCGGACGGGCTGGCACCTTGCCGGGCCGCGAGACAGGCACCCAGGAACGGGACGCGATTCATGCGGATTTTGCTCACCGGCGGCTGCGGGTTCATCGGGTCCGCGGTGATCCGGCACCTGATCCGAGACACGGCGCACGACGTGGTCAACATCGACAAGATGACCTACGCGGCGTCCGAGGACGCGCTGGAGGCGGCGCGCCACGACCCGCGCCACGTGCTGGTGCGCGCCGACATCTGCGACGCGACCGCGATGTCGGCGGCGTTCGAGGCGCACCAGCCGGACGTCGTGATGCACCTCGCCGCCGAGAGCCACGTGGACCGCTCGATCGACGGTCCGGGTGACTTCATCCACACCAACGTGGTCGGCACCTTCGTGCTGCTGGAGGCGGCGCGGCGCTACTGGTCGGGCCTGCCCGCGGACCGCAAGGCGGCCTTCCGCTTCCATCACATCTCCACCGACGAGGTGTTCGGCGCACTCGAGGACGGCGACCCGCCGTTCACCGAGACCACGCCGTACGACCCGCGCAGCCCGTATTCCGCCAGCAAGGCGTCGTCCGACCACCTGGTGCGCGCCTGGCAGCACACGTACGGGCTGCCGACCTTCGTGAGCAACACCACGAACAACTACGGTCCCTGGCAGTTTCCGGAGAAGCTGATCCCGCTGGTCACGCTCAACGCCCTGGAGGGCAAGGAACTGCCGGTGTACGGCGACGGCCTGAACACCCGCGACTGGCTGTATGTCGACGACCACGCGGAGGCGCTGGTCCGCGTGCTGGAGCGCGGCGAGCCGGGCGGCACCTACGCGATCGGCGCCCGCCAGCCGCGCTCCAACCTCGACGTGGTGCGCGCGATCTGCGCCGAGCTGGACAGCCGCGTGCCCGATCCCGGCGGGGCGCGCGAGCGGCTGATCCGCTTCGTCACCGACCGGCCCGGCCACGACCACCGCTACGAGATCGACCCGTCGCGCGCCGAGGCCGCGATCGAGTGGACCGCGCCGCACGACTTCGAGCGTGGCCTGGCGCGCACCATCGGCTGGTATTTGGAAAACCGCGCCTGGTGGGAGCGCATCCGCGGCGGGCGCTACGGCGGCCAGCGACTCGGCACGGCGGCCTGAGATGGTAACCCCTGCCCCCGACTGCCCGATGAAGGGCATCGTGCTCGCCGGCGGCTCCGGCACCCGGCTGCACCCGATGACCCTGGCGGCCAGCAAGCAGTTGTTGCCCGTGTACGACAAGCCGATGATCTACTACCCGCTGTCGACGCTGATGCTGTCCGGCATCCGCGACATCATGATCATCTCCACGCCCGTGGACCTGCCGCAGTTCCGCCGCCTGCTCGGCGACGGCTCGCGCTTCGGCTGCCGCTTCGCGTATCGCGAGCAGCCGAGCCCGGACGGCCTGGCGCAGGCGTTCCTGATCGCTGACGACTGGCTGGGCGGCCAGCCCTGCGCGCTCGCGCTCGGCGACAACATCATCTTCGGCGACCACCTCAGCGTCATGCTGCAGGGCGCCACCCACCGGCCCGAGGGCGCCACCGTGTTCGCCTACCAGGTGCGCGACCCGGAGCGCTACGGCGTGGTCTCGTTCGACGCGGACGGGCGCGCGCGCGAGATCGTGGAGAAGCCGGCGGCGCCGCTGTCGAACTGGGCGGTGACGGGACTGTACTACTACGACGCGCGGGTCACGGAGCTGGCGCGCTCGATCAGGCCGTCGCCGCGCGGCGAGCTGGAGATCACCGACCTCAATCGGCTCTATCTGGAGGAGGGCAGCCTGCGTGTGGAGCGGCTCGGGCGCGGTTGCGCCTGGCTCGACGCCGGCACGCCGGACAGCCTGCTGCAGGCCTCGACCTTCGTGCAGACCATCCAGTCGCGCCAGGGGATGCTGGTCGGCTGCCCGGAGGAGGTCGCCTTCCGCATGGGCTTCATCGACGCCGACGCCCTGCGCGCTCAGGCGATGAAGCTGAGCAAGACCGACCTCGGGCGCCTGCTGCTGGAACTGGCGGACGGCGTCCACGCTTGAACCCTGCGCGCCTGGCAGGGACACGGTGCATAATCGTCCGCGTCGCCTGCCGATGCCGCCTTGCCGAGACCCGATCGCCGACATGGAGCTGTGCGTGTGAAAGCTGAACGGCTCGAGATTTCCGACGTCATCCTCGTCACCCCGCCGCGCTTCGGCGACGCGCGCGGCTTCTTCTCGGAGACCTTCAACGCGCTTCGCTTCGCTGAGGCCGGGATCGAGGGGCCGTTCGTGCAGGACAACCAGAGCCTGTCGCGGCAGAAGGGCGTGGTCCGCGGCCTGCACTGCCAGCTGCCGCCGTTCGCGCAGGGCAAGCTGGTCCGCTGCCTGCGCGGCGCGATCTGGGACGTCGCCGTGGATGCGCGCACCGGCTCGGCCACCTACGGGCGCTGGGTGGCCGCAGAGATCTCGGCGGAGAACGGCACGCAGATCTGGGTGCCGCCCGGCTTCCTGCACGGCTTCTGCACCATCGAGCCGGACACGGAGGTCTCGTACAAGGTGACCGCGCCCTACGACAAGGCGTCGGAGCGCGGCGTGGTCTGGAACGATCCTGTGCTGGCGCTGCCCTGGCCGCTGGGCGCGGACGAGGCGGTGCTGTCGGACAAGGACATCGTGCTGCCCGGCTTCGCCGAGGCACGCGGCTGGTTCTCCGCATGAGCGGCGGCCACGTCCCCGGTCCCATGCTGGTCACCGGCGGCGCCGGCCAGCTCGCGACGGCGCTGGAGCGCGCGGCGACGCTGCGCCACCGTGCGGTGCGTCGGGTCGGGCGGCCGGAGTTCGACTTCGACCATCCGGAGACCGTCGCCGCCACCTTCGCGCAGGTGCGGCCGTCGCTGGTGGTCAACGCCGCCGCCTGGACCGCCGTGGACCTTGCCGAGGCCAACCAGGCGGCGGCGTCGCGCGCCAACGCGGAGGGTCCGGCGCTGCTCGCCCGCCTCTGCGCCTCCGCCGGGGTGCCGATGATCCACGTGTCCACGGACTACGTGTTCGACGGCGCCAAGGGAGCGCCCTACGTCGAGACCGACCCGACCAGCCCGACCGGCGTGTATGGCGCCACCAAGCTCGCCGGCGAGGCGGCGGTGCTCGCGGCCAATCCGCGCAGCCTCGTGCTGCGCACATCCTGGGTGTATTCGCCGACCGGCAAGAACTTCGTGCGCACCATGCTCGGCGCGGCGCTGAAGACCTCGACGCTACGCGTGGTCGCCGACCAGCAGGGCTGCCCGACCTCGGCCGACGATCTGGCCGAAGCGATCCTGCTGGTGGCCGGGCGCATCGAGGCGGGCTGGCAGGATGGCTGGCACGGCGTGTACCACGCGGCGGGCGAGGGCTCGACCACCTGGCACGGCCTGGCGGTCGCAGCGTTCGAGGAGGCCGCGCGCCACGGCCGCGCCCTGCCGACAGTGGACCCCATCCTGACGAAGGACTGGCCGACTCCGGCACGCCGCCCGGCGGATTCCCGTCTCGACTGCGCCCGTCTGGCCGCGGTGTTCGGCGCGCGGCTGCCGCCCTGGCGCGATGGCCTCGCGCGCACGGTGGACACGCTGCTGGCCGAAGGCGCCTCCGCTGCCTGACTGGCTGCAGATGCCCCGCGACGCGTCCCCGGTTGCGATCCTGCTCTCCACCTACAACGGCGAGCGGTTCCTGCGTGAGCAGCTCGACAGCCTGCTGTCCCAGTCCCACACCGCCTGGACGCTGTTCTGGCGCGACGACGGTTCCTCCGACGACACGGTCGGCATCATGGAGGCGTTCGGGCGCGGCCCGGGACGCGGGCACTGCGTCGCGTTGAACGACGCGCGGGGGCATCTGGGCGCCACGGCGAGCTTCCTGGCGCTGCTGCGCCGTGCGCCGCGGGAGGCCACTGTGGCGTTCGCCGACCAGGACGACGTTTGGCTGCCGCACAAGCTCACCCGCGGCCTCGATGGCCTGCGCACCGCGGGCGAGGACCGTCCCGCGCTGTACTTCGCCCGGCAGGTGCTGGTGGACGAGCGGCTGCGGCGGCTCGGCCTGTCGTTCCGGCTGCGCAGGCCGCCCGACTTCCTCGCCTCGCTGACGCAGAACGTGGCGACGGGGTGCACGATGATGCTCAACCCCGGCGCCGCCGGGCTGGTGGCGCGCTCGCGTGCGCCGCTGACCTCACTGCACGACTGGTGGAGCTACCTGCTGGTCGCCGGCGCGGGGGGGCGCCTCGTGGTCGACGACACGCCGGTGGTGCTCTACCGGCAGCACGGGTCGAACGCCGTGGGCGCGCCGCTCTCGCTGAGCCGGCGCGGCCTGGCGGCGCTGCGGCGCGGCCCCGACGTGTTCATGGACGTCTTCCGCAGCCACCTCGCCACGCTGCTGGAGCAGCCGGAGCTGCTCGGGCCGCAGGCGCGGCGCGACGTGGAGCTGATCGCCAGGGCGATGCAGGGCGGGCCGGGGCGGCGGCTGCTGGCGCTGCGGCTCAAGGGGCTGCGGCGGCAGACCTGGCAGGAGACCCTGCTGTTCCGGTGCTGGTTCCTGATCGGCTGAGCGGGGCGGCCGGGAGGAAGACAGCAAGCAAGGCTGGGCTCTGCCCAGACCCGCCAGGGGCGAGCCGCCCCTGGACCGGCCTTATTAGGGAATGAATTTCAAAGGCGAGCCTTTGGCGGGGTCCAGGGGCAGAGCCCCTGGCCTTCCTGGCTCATCCCGCAGGCGCGTGCGCGTCCAGCAGCCAGTCCGGCAGCACCGTGACCGTCGGCCCCCTGGTCCAGACCAGCGCGCACACCACCGAGCGGCTCTCCCAGATCAGGCGCAGCACCGCGCGGTAGGCGGCCATCTGCCGCAGGTAGAGCACCGGCGTGGCCTCCACGTCGGGCGGCGCGTCGTGGCTGGTCTTGAAGTCCGCGACCAGCACCCGGTCCGGCAGCACCACCATGCGGTCCACCCGCCCGCTCACCACCAGGGTGCCGAGCAGCGCGGTGAGCGGCTGCTCCGCGACGCTGCCCGGCCCGAACAGCGCGCCCAGCCCCGGCGCGTCCAGCACGGCGAGGGCCTCGTGCACCAGCGACGCGGCCTCGCCCGGCGTGAAGTCGCGCGCGGCGCCGGACACGTGGCGCAGGGCCGCGGCCTCGCGCTCGGCGGGCGGCAGCGAGGGCAGGTGCTGGAGCAGCGTGTGCATCAGCGCGCCGCGGCGGAAGCGGTCTCCGCCCGGCGCCGCCGCGGGCCGCAGCGGCGAGGCGGCGCGCGGCACCGGCCCGAACGCCACGCCCTCCGGCCGGCTGGGCGCCAGCGGGTGCGGCAGCGACGGCTCCGGCGGCGGGTCGAGCGGCCGCCAGTCCGGCGCCCGCCCCAGCCAGGCCGGCGGCGCGCTGTCGCCCGCGACAGCGAGGCCGCGCGGCGCGGGCACGACGGCGCGCTGCGTCGCGTCGTGCACCAGCGCCTCGCCCTCCCACGCCTGGAACGGCGTCGAGGCGGCGTTCAGCGACTGCATCCCCTGCTCGACCAGGCGGTACCAGCACGCCGTGTCCACGCCGAGCTTGCCCTGCCAGCCGCACACCACGAGCCGGTCCTCGGCCCGGGTCAGCGCGACGTAGAGCAGGCGGTTGTACTCCGCCGTGCGGGCGGCGGCGCCGTCGTCGCGGACCTTCTGCAGCGCGGCGCAGTGGAACTCGCGGCGTGGCGCCCAGAGCGGCAGGGCGACGCCGCCGTCCGGGTCGTGGGTCCAGGCCAGCGCGCCGTCGTCGGGCGGCATCGAGGTGGTGTCGGGCAGCACCACCAGCGGCGCCTGCAGGCCCTTGGCCCCGTGCACTGTCATGATGCGCACCGCGTCGCCGGCCTCCTCGGCCTGGCGCTTCACCTCCGCGCCGGACTGTCGCAGCCAGTGCAGGAAGCCCTGCAGCGAGGGCGGGTGCGCGCGGCCGTACGCCAGCGCCGCGCCCAGCAGCTCGTCCACCGGCTCTGCGGCCTCCGGGCCGAGGCGGGCGAACAGGCGGGCGCGTCCGCCGAGCGGGCCCAGCGCCTCGGCGAGCAGGGCGTGCGGGCCGGCAAAGTCTGCCCGCGCCGCCAGCGCGGAGAGGAACGCCCACGCCGAAGCCCAGTCCGGCTGCTCCTCGGCGCGCTCGCGCAGGGTGCGCCACAGCGAGCCGCGTCGCTCCGCGGCCAGGCGCATCAGGCTGTCGTCGGACACGCCGCCGAGCGGGGAGGTGAGCACGCAGGCCAGCGTCAGGTCGTCTTCGGGCAGCAGCAGCGCGTCGCCGAGCGCCATCAGGTCCTGCACCGCCGGCTGGTCGGTCAGCACCAGTCGGTCGAGCCCGGCCACCGCCACGCCGCGCGTCTTGAGCGCACGCACCAGCGCGCGGGCAAAATCGTTGCGGCGGCGCACCAGCACCAGGATGTCGCCCGCGACCAGGCGGCGGCCCTTGCTTTCCAGCCGGGCGGTGGCGATCTGCCCCGCGATCCAGGCGGCCAGCGCGTTGGCGAGGAGCTGCGGCGCCGAGACCAGCCCGGCGTTGTGCTGTGGCGCGGCCCAGGGCTCTGCAACTGCGTCGTCCGGCACCGGGGCGAGCGGCCACAGCTCGACGCGGCCTGCCTCGCCCAGGCGGTGCGCGACGTGCGGCTGCTCGCGCGTCGATGTGACGCCCGGCGTGACGTCTGGGTCGGCGAACACCGCGTCCACCAGCGCCAGCACCGGCACCGTGGAGCGGAACGACACGTCGAGCGTGGTGTCGCGCCACTCGCGCCCGCCGGAGCGGACCCGGTCGCGGAACCTGGTGCGCCAGTGGTCGAACTGCTCGGGGTCGGCGCCCTGGAACGAGTAGATCGACTGCTTGCTGTCGCCCACGGCGAACACGGTGCGCGCGGCGGGACCAGCCTCGGCCTCCGCCGCGACGCCGGGCGAGAGGCCGCCGTTGCGGCGGCCTGCGTCCCGCCCGAGCGGGACGGCTCCGGACGCGGCCCCGAGCGCCGCCCTGGGCGCGGCAAAGGCGGCGTCGTGCTCGGCGCCCTCGCCGGTGAAGAAGTCCGAGGTGAGCGCGCCGGCGATCTGCCACTGCGCGGGCGAGGTGTCCTGCACCTCGTCGAGCAGCAGGTGGTCCAGGCCGCCGTCCAGCTTGTACAGCACCCAGGCGGCGCCCAGGTCGATCAGCAGCCGCGAGGTGCGCCCGATCAGGTCGTCGTAGTCCAGCTTGGCGCCGGACTCCTTGCGCCCGGCGTAGTCGCGCAGCACCGGCCCGGCCAGGGCGAGCAGCGCCGCCGTCGCCTCGGCCAGGCGCAGCGCGCGGCGCGCGTCCTGCACCGCCATCACCCGCTCCGCCTCTGCCAGGCAGGCGTCCAGCACCCAGGGCTTGGCCGCCGACAGCTTCTTGTTGGCGAACACCGTGGGGCCGCGCGGCTTGCCGGACGTGAGCAGCTCGTCGAGCCATTCCTCCCAGTGCTCGGCGCGCAGCTCCGCCGGCAGCGCCAGCCACGCCAGCATCCGCGCCGCCTTGTCCTGCACGCCGGGCGAGCCCTCCGCGCGCGCCACCCGCAGCGCGTCGGACAGCCGCGAACCGGCGGACAGGGTCTCGTCGGCGGCGGCGTCGGCGACGATCGCCGCGTCGTCGGGCTGGGTCACGCCGAGCGCCCGGCGCAGCGCCGCCAGCAGCGCCGGGGCCGGCAGCGCCAGCGCGCCCTCCAGGCGGTCGCGCCGTGCCTGCAGCGCCGAGACCAGCCCGCCGAACCCCGACGCGCTCACCAGCCCCGCCAGCGTGTCGAGCGCCGAGGGCTCAGGCGCTTGCAGCATCGCCTCTCGCGCCTCCTCTAGGCTGGCGCGGGCGTCGGCGTCCTCCACCACCCGGAAGTGCGGCGACAGCCCTGCCTCCAGCGGGAACCGCCGCAGCAGCGACTGGCAGAACGCGTGGATCGTGCCGATCCTCATGCCGCCCGGCAGGTCCAGCACCCGCGCGAACAGCGACCGCGCCGCTGCCCGGGTCCGCGGCGTGACCGGCACCGACAGCGCCGCCAGCTTCCGGTCCAGCGCCGCGTCGTCCAGCGTCACCCACTCGCCCAGCCGGCGCTGCAGGCGGATCGACATCTCCGCCGCCGCCGCCTTGGTGAAGGTCAGGCACTGGATGCGCGCCGGGTCCGCGCCGCCCTGCACCGCCAGGCCTGCGGGCGTGTCCACCTCGCGCGGCAGCATCAGGCGCAGCAGGCGGTCGATCAGCAGCTTGGTCTTGCCGGTGCCGGCGTTGGCGGAGACGAAGGCGGACACCGCGGGGTTGGACGCCTCGGCCTGCTCGGCGTTGGCGCGGGCGCCGGGGTCCAGGGTGGCGACGGTGCTCATGCGGCGGCCGGGAAGGAAGGAAGGCCAGAGGCTCTGCCTCTGGACTCCGCCAAGGACAAGTCCTTGGAACCTTCGACTTCAGGACGGAGCCCGGGCGGGCAGGGACCGAGGATGGGCGGCGCGTTTGCGGACGGGCCGCCGGCCCGGGTGTCCCGGTGCTTTCTTGAGGATTGGTTTCCAAAGGCTTCGCCTTTGGCGGGATCAAAGGGCAGAGCCCTTTGCCTTCCTTCCCTGGCCACGGCCCTCACCCCGCGTCGTCCAGCAGCGCCCACTCCCCGACGCGGGCGAGCTGCGCGTAGTCGGAGAAGCGCGGCGCTTCGCCCGGGTGCGGCTGCGATAGATAAGGGCAATCCGGGTCGTCGAACGCGGCGACGCGGCGGCACAGGCTGTCCCAGGCCTGCTCCGCGGCGTCCTGCATCTTCGTGGCGTCGCGTCGGAACGGGTCGCGGACCTCGCCGGCGACGAAGCCGCCGGACAGGTGCCAGTACGCCAGCTCCATCACGTGGCCCGCCAGCTCCGGGCCGAAGGCGCCGCGCAGCAGCATCGCGGCCTGAAGCGTGAGCTGCGGCGCCCAGCCTTCGGCGACGTCAGTGCCGGTGGGCGGCGCGCCGGTCTTGTAGTCCAGGATCGACAGGGCGTCGCCGCGGCGCTCGATGCGGTCGGCGCGGCCGCGCAGCTCGAACGGGCCGGCGGGGCCGGGGATGCTGATGGCGCCGGAGATCTCCGGGCGCACGGCGCTGGCGGGGGCGTCGGCGCGGCGGCGGACCTCCTCGTCGGCGGCCCAGTCGGCGATGCGGCGCAGGCGCGGGCGCCACCACGCGGCGAGCGCGGGGCGCAGGCCACGCTCGTCGAGCGCCTGGTCCACGGCGTGGCGGAGCTGCACGGCGGCGTCGGCGGGCCAGGTGGTGCCGACGGCGTCGAGGAACTTCGCCAATCCGCCGTGCACCACGCTGCCGTAGTCGGCGGCGTCGGCGGATTCCTCGATCGGCGGCAGGGCGCGCAGGCGCAGCACGTGACGGGCGTAGATCGCGTAGGGGTCGCGCAGCCAGGTCTCGATCTCGGTGACGCTGAGGCGGCGGGGGCGCAGCGCCACCGGGGGACGCGGCGCAGGCGGCTGCACCGGGCGGGCGTCGCCGTCGGGGCGGTCCAGGGCGCGGGCCCAGTCGGTCGCGGGGTGACGCTCCAGCGACGTGGCGGAGCCGTCCAGCAGGGCGTCCAGCCGCGCCAGCCAGCGCGACGGCACGGCGGGGGCGCCGTCGCGCCGGCGCGGGCAGGACAGCACCACCGTGGGCGCGGCGCAGCAGGCGGCGGCGAAGTCGTGCGCGGCCTGGCCGACGCGCTGCTCGGGCGAGGGCAGGCCGACGGCGGTGCGCATCGCACGGCTCATCCAGGGGCCGGGGTCGGCGGCGCCGGGCCACACGTCCTCGGCCAGGCCGCCCAGCACCAGCAGGTCCACGGTCTGCAGCCGCGACTCCAGCAGGCCCCACACGAACAGCCGCGGGTGCTCGGTGCCGTCGCGCCCGCGCAGCGCCCGGCGCGAGCGCACCACCAAGCCCTCCAGCGAGGCGTCGAGCAGGCCCGGCAGGGTGGCGAGCGGCTGCGGCGGCAGGTCGGCGACGCCGGGCGCCAGGGCGTCGGCGAGCGACGCGAGGTGGCCCGACAGGGCGGCGCCATCCTCGGCGTGCCAGAGGCGGGCGGCACCGTCCTCCTCGTCGGTGCCCGCGAGCGCCTCGGCGGCCTGCACCAGGGCGTCGAGCGCCTCGGAGGTCAGCGCCGCGGGGTGGGCGGCCAGCGCCAGCAGCGGCGCCAGGCAGCGCTCCAGCCGGCCCACCAGCGCGCCGGCCTCGCGCAGGGCGATGGCGCGGCGTCCCGGCGCGGCGTCGGGTGGTGCGGCCCCGGGATTCGCGATCTCCAGGTCCGGGGCCGTGTCGCTGGGCAAACGCAGGGCGGTCGCGGCGGCGGCGGCGCGCAGGGTGTCGGCGCGCGCCCGTGCGGCCAGGGCGTCGCGCAGCCCGGCGAGGCCGGGGGCGGGGCGGGGGCCGCGCAGGCAGGCCAGCTCCAGGGTGCAGGCGGCCTCGCGGCAGTCGGCGGGCGCCATTCCGGCCGCGCAGAACGGGTGCTTGAGCACGGAGAGCAGCGGCACCGGGGCGAACTGCTCCGCCACCGCGTGGGCCAGCAGGCGCAGGAAGGCGGCGGGCGGGGTCTCGGCGAGCGGCTCGCCGGCGCTGTCGTCGACCACCACGCCGAAGCGCAGCAGCTCGGCCACCACGCGCGCCGCCAGTTCGCGGTCCGGCGTGACCAGGGCGGCGCGCTCCCCCGGCCGCTCCAGCGTCTCGCGCAGCACCAGCGCGATCGCGGCGGCCTCCTCCTGCTGGTCGGCCGTGACCAGGCGGCGCAGGCCGTCCAGGCCGCCGGGCGGCAGAACCGGGGCGCCCTGCGGGAGGCTGGGCTCGGCGGACCGCACCAGCCCGGGTCGTGGCCTGTCGGACCGGGATGCGTCCGATCGGGATGCGTCCGCCGCGGGAGCGCCGTCGTGGGGATGGCGCCACTGCGCGAGGCGGTCGGCGGGGAGCAGGGCCAGGCGCAGCAGGGTGCTGCGCGCCTCCGGGACTGGGTCGTGGGTGGGGATGTGCGCGGGCCCGTCCCAGCGCGCGACGTCGCCGGGACCGGCCTGCATGGCGGCGACCAGTCGCTGCATCCCGGCCTGCGGGTGCGACTCCGCGGGCGGGGTGGCGCCCGGCTCCGGCCACAGCGTCGCGTCGAAGCCGGGCAGCACCACCAGGCCGGTGGGCAGCCGCGCCACCGCGAGCAGCAGCCGCGCCACCGACGGGATGCCGCCCGTGGTGCCGGCGGCGATCACGTCGTGGCCGAGCGGCGTGTCGTTCCAGGCGGCCTCCTGGGCGCGCAGCAGGGCGACCTGGCGGGCGCTGGGGTCCATCTGGCCGCGCTCGGCGAGCAGCGCCGGCCACACGCCGGTCACGATCGAGAGAAACCGCGTCGTCACCTGCCAGTGCTCGGCAAAGCTTGCCTCCACCGCGCCGGGCAGTGCTTCGGCGAGGTCGACCTCGGAGCGGTGCGCCTCGTCGAGCAGCCGCGCCAGCTCCGCGGCCAGCGTCCAGGCGCGGTCGGCGGTGCGCGGCGCCCCGTGCCGGCCGTCGAGCCCAAGGATCAGCCGCGACAGGATCGCCAGGCGGTGCAGCGGCTCGATCGCCGGCGGCAGCGACAGCGCGCCGGCCAGGGCGAACGGCGCCTCGTCGAGCGCGCCCAACGCCACGATGCGCGGCAGCAGCAACGCCCGGCCGCCGGACTGGCGCAGGAACGCGTCGGCGAGTGCCCGCACCGCGCGCCGGGTCGGCAGCAGCACCAGGGAGCGCGACAGCGCCAGCGGGTCGTCGCCGGCGCGGGCCAGGCAGTGCTGCGCCAGCGTGTCGAGGAACGGCAGCGTCGCGGGGATCGACGCGAGATGCGGGCGCGTCGCCCGGGAAGGCGTCACCGGGGAGGACTGGGCGGAGTCCGGCTGGGTGGGAGAGGACTGGGCGGGGGACGGCTGGCTCATGTGGTCTCGCTGATCTCCTGGGCGAGCAGGGCCGTCTCCGCCTCGCTCAGGTCCTGCGGGCGGCTCAGGTGGAACCACAGGCCGTCGTGCACCACGGCGCGCAGCCGGCCGGCGGCGATGGCGCGGTCCCACACCGCGTTCATGCCGAACGGCGCGTCGCCCGCGTCGTGGAACAGCGACGGCGCGGCGAGCTGCACGCCGGCGTAGACGTAGGGCACGATCTCGCGCGGGCGGCCGCGGCGCAGCGTGCCCCAGCCATCGACCAGGAAGTCGCCGCAGCCGACCTCGGAGTGCACCTGGAAGGTGCGGTGCACGAGCAGCACGGCGTCCGCCTGCGCGGGATCGAAGGCGGCCGCGAGCCGGGCGAGGGCGGGGGTCGGGCCGTCGAGCCAGGCGCTGTCGCCGTTGACCGTGAAGAACGCCTCGCCGCCGAGCAGGCCGTCGGCCAGCGCCGCCGCCACCGCGCCGCCGGTGTCGAGCAGCTCGGGCTCGCGCCGTGTCACCACGCGCGGCGCCGTCCTGGTGCGCAGGTGCGCCTCCAGCCGCTCGGCCTGCCAGTGGGTGTTGACCACGACCTGCCCGACGCCGGCGGCGAGCAGGCGGTCCAGCGCGTGGTCGATCAGGCTGCGCCCGCCCAGCGGCAGCAGCGGCTTGGCGGTGGCCGCCGTGAGCGGGCGCATCCGGGTGCCCAGCCCCGCCGCCAGCACCATCGCGTGGCGCACCGTCGGGCCGGGCGCTGCCGCCCGCGCCGTCCGTGTCCGCGTCATCTCCGTCGGGGGCGTCGTGGCCAGGGGCACGGGAGGCGTCACGCCGCCCGCGGGGTCGAGGCGAGCACGGCGTCGAGGCGTGCGCCCCAGCCGGCGAGGCTGGCGCGGCGGCGCTCGCCCCCGGGCTGCACGACGATGCGCAGGGCGATGCGCAGCGCGTCGGCGGGCCGTAGCGCGCCGAGCCGGTCCGGCCACTCCACCAGCACGATGCCCTCGCGCGCCTCGTCCCAGCCCAGCTCCTCCAGCGCCGCCGCGCCGTCCAGGCGCCACAGGTCGAAGTGCCGGATCGGGCCGAGCGGCGAGTCGTACTCCTGCACCAGGGTGTAGCTCGGGCTGGGCACCTCCAGCGCCGGGTCGCGGCAGGCCGCGCGCAGCAGGGCGCGGGCCAGCGTGGTCTTGCCGGCGCCGAGCGGGCCATCCAGCAGCACCGAGTCGCCGGGCCGCAGCGACGCCGCGACCGCGCGCCCGAGCGCCTCGGTCGCCGCCAGGTCGTCGAGCGCCACGATGCGGGGGGGCAGGGTCACGGGCGGAGTGTGCCGCAGCCGGGGCCGGGCCACAACGCGGCAGGAAGCAAGGCCAGGGCTCTGCCCCATGGCTTGGAAGCGGGGACCCGCCGGGGGCAGCGCCCCCAGACTCGCATCCGTTTGGAGCCGGCCGCACGCAGGGAGGCTCCGGACTGAACAAGGGGTTTCCAAAGGCGAGCCTTTGGCGGGGTCCCCGCTCTCAAGCATAGGGGCAGCGCCCCTGGCCTTGCCTTCCTGCGCGTCCCGTCACGCCGCCGGGTTTGCAGCACCCGCCCGCCCCCCTAGATTGCCGGGATGACCGAGCAGATCGAGACCGAGATCGCCATTATCGGCGCAGGCCCCGTGGGGCTGTTCGCCGCGTTCGAGTGCGGGATGCTGTCGCTGGGCTGCGTCCTGGTGGACGCGCTCGGCGAGGTGGGCGGGCAGTGCGCGGCCCTGTACCCGGAGAAGCCGATCTACGACATCCCCGGCCACCCCGCGATCGAGGCCGGCGCGCTGATCGCGAAGCTGGAAGCGCAGGTGGCGCCGTTCGCGCCGCGCCCGCTGCTGGGGCGGCGCGTGGAGCGGCTGGAGGGCGGCGCGGGCGCGTTCGTGCTGACCACGGACCAAGGCGACGTGGTGCGGGCGCAGGCGGTGCTGATCGCCGCCGGCGCCGGGGCGTTCGGGCCGAACCGGCCGCCGCTCGACGGGCTGGCGGCGTTCGAGGCGAGCGGGGGCGTGCAGTACTACGTGCGCAGGCGGGAAGACTTCCGCGGGCGGCGGGTGGTGATCGCGGGCGGCGGGGACTCCGCGGTGGACTGGGCGCTGTCGCTGCGCGAGGTGGCGGAGCGGGTCAGCGTGGTGCACCGGCGGGCGAAGTTCCGCGCCGCGCCGGAGATGGCGGCCCGCCTGGACGCGGCGGCGGCGGCGGGCGAGATCGACCTGGTGATCCCCTATCAGCTCCACGCGCTGCACGGCGAAGGGGGCGTGCTGCACGGCGTCGAGGTGGCCAGCCTGTCGGGCGAGACCCGGGTGATCGAGGCAGACCGGCTGCTGGCGTTCTTCGGGCTGGCGATGGACCTGGGGCCGATCGCGGGCTGGGGCCTGGCGCTGGAACGGCACCACGTGGAGGTGGCGGCCTCGACCTGCGCGACCTCGGTGCCGGGGATTTTTGCGATCGGCGACGTCTGCGCTTACCCGGGCAAGCTGAAGCTGATCCTGCAGGGGTTCAGCGAGGCGGCGATGGCGGCGCACGCGATCCGCACGCTGCTGCGGCCGGACCAGACGCTGCACTTCGAGTACTCGACCAGCCGGGGGATGCCGGCAGGGGCGGGCTGAGGCGAGGCGTGCGTGACAGGAGGCAAGGCCAGGGCTCTGCCCTGGACCCGCTGGGGGCAGCGCCCCCAGACCCGCACACGAAAGGATGCGCGACACGCCCTGGCGGAGTGTGCCGCCAGCCTGAAGTCCAGGTTTCCAAAGGCGAGCCTTTGGCGGGGTTTCCGCTTTAGGACATGGAAGCAGAGTCCCTGGCCTTCCTTTCGAACCGAACCCGGCGCCTGCGGTTAGGGGCAGAAGTCCGTTTGAAAGGCCCGTGACATGAACGAGTACGTCATCCCTCCACCCCCGCAGGCCAGCGTCCCCGTGCGCGGCGGCGGGCTGTTCCCGGTGCGGCGGATCTTCTGCGTCGGACGCAACTACGCGGACCATGCGCGCGAGATGGGCGGCGACCCCGAGCGCGAGGCGCCGTTCTTCTTCGCCAAGCCTGCGGACGCCGTGCTGACCGGGGGCGCCGACATGGCGTATCCCGCGGCGACGGAGGAGCTGCACCACGAGATGGAGCTGGTGGCGGCGATCGGCGCGGGCGGGTCGGACATCGCGGCGGCCGACGCGCTGGCGCATGTGTGGGGGTATGCGGCGGGGCTCGACATGACGCGGCGCGACCTGCAGGCGGCGGCGAAGGCGGCGGGGCGGCCCTGGGACATGGCGAAGGGGTTCGACCTGTCGGCGCCGATCGGCGCGCTGGTGCCGGTGGCGCAGTGCGGGCATCCGCGGGCTGGGCGGATCGAGCTTCGCGTCAACGGCGCGGTGCGGCAGGCCGGCGACCTGGGCGGGATGATCTGGGACGTGGCGGAGACGGTGGCGGCGCTGTCGGCGCTGGTGCGGCTGATGCCGGGCGACCTGGTGTTCACGGGGACGCCGGCGGGGGTCGGGGCCGTGGGGCGCGGCGACAGCCTGGTGGGCACGATCGAGGGCGTGGGCGAGGTGCGCACGACGATCCGTTGAGCGGCACGCGAAGACCCGTGGTCTAGCGGGGGCTGGATTGGAAGTGTCGTCGGGGGGTTAGCTAAGGCAGCAAGCAAGGCTGGGCTCTGCCCAGACCCGCCAGGGGCGAGCCGCCCCTGGACCGGCTTTACTTAAGTAGATGTTTTCAAAGGGCTCGCCCTTTGGCGGAGTTTGAGGCAGAGCCTCAACCTTGCTTGCTTGCCGGTCGGGGCTCTGCCCGCTAGCGCGCGTCGCGCAGCCTCGGGTCGAGCGCCAGGTAGGCGATGTCCACCGCGGCGCTGGCGGCGACCACGAACACCGAGGCGTAGATCACGGTCGCCAGGATCATCGGCAGGTCGAACTGCGTCATCGCGTCGTAGGTCAGGCGCCCCACGCCGTGCAGGTCGAACACCAGCTCGGTCAGCACCGTGCCGCCGCCGACCAGCGCGCCGAAGTCCAGGCCGAACAGTGCCACCGCGGTCGCCAGCGAGCAGCGCAGCACGTGGCGGAGCACGACCTGGCGCTCGGGGATGCCCTTGGCGCGCGCGGTGCGGACGTGGTCGGCGCCCCAGGCCTCCACGAGGCTGGCGCGCAGCACGCGGCCGTATAGCCCGGCGTAGGAGGCGGCCAGCGTGACGCAGGGCAGCGCCAGGGTGGCGACCCAGGCGAGCAGGCCGTGCGGCGGCAGGCCGGCGGGCGGCACCCAGGCGAACAGCGTGCGGTGCAGCGGGCCCTGCGCCACCAGCATCGTGACCTCGCCGAGCCAGAACACCGGCACCGAGAGCGCCAGCAGGCCGAGCCCGCCGAGCACGCGGTCGGCGGCCCCACCGGGACGGGCGGCCGAGGGCAGGGCGATGGCGAGCGCGCCGGCGACCCAGAGCACCGCGGCGCCGCCCACCAGCGCCAGCGTCACCGGGGCGGCGGCGAGCAGGGTGGGGATCACGAGCTGGCCGCGGTTGACGAAGGAGGCGAGGTCGCGCTCGACGAACAGGTGGCGCATCATCAGGCCGTACTGCACCACCAGCGGGCGGTCGAGCGCGAAGCCGTGCCGCACCGCCGCCAGCGTCTCCGGCGAGGCGCCGCGGCCGGCCAGGCGCGCGGCGGGGTCGGCACCGGGGGTCGCGAAGAAGATCAGGAACACCACCACGCTGAGCGCCAGGGTGACGGCGACGGCCTGCAGCAGGCGGCGCAGCAGGGCGGCGGTCACGGCGTGCCTGCAAGGAAGCAAGCAAGGTTGAGGCTCTGCCTCAAACTCCGCCAAAGACTCGCCTTTGGAATCCCTTTCCTAAGTAAATCGGCTTCCAAAGGCCTTGGCCTTTGGCGGGTCTGGGCAGAGCCCAGCCTTGCTTGCCGGGCGCTCATGGCACGGCCCGCCGCGGGTCGATCCGGGCCTGCATCCCCTCGGCCAGCAGGTTGAGCGCCAGCACGGTGACGCCGATCGCCAGCCCCGGCAGGATCGCCACCAGCGGGCGCAGGAACAGCAGGTCGAGCCCCTCGTGGATCAGGCTGCCCCAGCTCGCGGAGGGCGGCTGCACGCCGATGCCGAGGAACGACAGCGCCGATTCCGTCAGCAGGCTGATCGCCAGCACCAGCGGCGCGAAGGCGAGCAGGGTCGGCACCACGCCGGGCAGCACCTCGCGCGCCAGGATGCGCGCCGGCGTGGCGCCGCCGACCCGTGCCGCGGTGACGAACTCTGCGCGGGCCAGGGCGAGGACCTGGGCGCGCACCGGGCGGGCGACGTAGGGGATGTAGGCCACCGCGATGATCAGCGTGGGCAGCAGCAGGCTGTCGGGTGCGATGTGCAGCGGCCCGAGGCGCAGGCCGCCCTGCAGCGACACCACGGCAAGCGAGATCGCCAGCAGGAACACCGGGAACGCCCACAGCAGGTCCAGGGCGCGGGCCAGAAGCGCGTCCACCCAGCCGCCCGCGAAGCCGGCGAGCAGGCCGAGGAACGTCGCCGCCCCCATGCACAGCAGCGTGGCGCCGCCCGCCACCAGCAGCGAGGCCCTGCCGCCGTAGAGCAGCCGCGCCGCCACGTCGCGGCCCTGGGCGTCGGCGCCGAGCAGGTAGGCGCCGCGCCAGCCCGGCCCGGCCGGCACCACGCCGAGGCCGAGCCCGCCCTCCTGCACCGCCAGCAGCGCCGGCGACCCGGGGCCGGCGACCTGGCCGACAGGGGTGGACCGGAACGGGTCGGTGCCGGACACCAGTCCGGCGTACCAGGGTGCAGCCAGGCTGGTGGCCACAATCAGGACGAGCAGAAAGGTGGCTGTCCGCATCTCAAAAAGCTTCCCACTCGTTAACGGATCGGTTAATGTCTCGTTCACACCAGGAATGCGCTGGCCAGAACGCCGGCAGGACCCTTCGGCATCGCGCCTGCGATGCCGCCGCAAGGACCCGCCCCGTGGCACCGCCGCGCTCCGGCTGATCCGGCCCTCGCCACCCTGACCTCCGCGCCGCACCCGTCGGCGTGACCCCGCTGCCAGCACCGACCCTCTTCCACGACGTCCCTGTCGTGGGACAGCTGATCCACGCCCTGTTTGAACAGGTTAACGCATGTCGAGCCAGCCCGCGGCCCCCGTCGTCTCCGCCACCGACGCCCTGTGGATCGGCATGGAGTCGCAGCTTGCCGGGCACGACTACGCCACGGGCGCCGGCTGTGGCGCGAACGTCGTCGAGGCCTGGGCCTGGGCGGACGGGGCGGGCGTCACCGCGTCGCTGATCGACGACGGGTTCGACGTGGCGGACCCCTCGCTCGCCGGACAGTTCGAGGGCGCGCTGTCGCGTTCCTTCGCGGGCGCGGTCGTGGGCAGCGGCGTCACCGCGATCACCGAGGCGGCGGGCGCGTCGCACGGCACCACCACCGCCGGCGACCTGGGCGGGGCGCTCGGGGCCGACGGCCCGGTCGGCGTGGCCCCGGGCGCCACCCTGGTGGGCATCCGCGAGTCGTTCGGGGCCGGCACCGATCTCGCGGCGCTGGCGCGGGGGCTGAGCTACGCGGCCGGGGTCTCGGACGTGGTGAACGCCTCGTGGAGCGTGGCGGCGGGGGCGGCGGATGTCGCGGGCAGCCCGGTGCTCGCCGGCTGGTCCGCGGCGGTGGCCGGCGCGGTGGCGAACGGGCGCGGCGGGCTCGGCACCGCGATCGTGTTCGCCGGCGGCAACGACCGCGCCATCGGCGACGACCTCGGGCTGCACGCGATCGCCGACGACCCGCGGGTGATCGCGGTCGCCGGCCTCGACGCCGGCGGCGCGGTCTCCGCGTTCTCCACGCGCGGCGCGGGGCTGCTGGTCGCCGCCGCCGCCACCGACGTCACTACGACGGCGCCGGGCGGCGGCGCGGTGCAGGTGTCGGGCACCTCCTACGCGGCGCCCGAGGTCAGCGGCATCGTGGCGATGATGCTCGAGGCCAACCCGGGCCTGGGCTGGCGCGACGTGCAGGAGATCCTGGCGGACAGCGCCTCCATGCCGCAGGCCGCCGCGGCGGGCGCGGTGCGCAACGCGGGCGCGGACTGGAACGGCGGCGGCCGGCACTTCTCCGACGACGTCGGCTTCGGCGCGGTGGACGCGCAGACCGCGGTGCAGATCGCGCGCGCCTGGACCACGACTTCCACGACGGCCGACATGGCGACGGCGTCCGCCACGGGCATGGGTAGCGCGATCGGCGCGGGCGTGACGGAGTCGGGGGCGACAGTCTCCGGGGCGACGGTTGCGGGCGCGCAGGTCGCGGGCGCGTTGCGGGTGCAGCACGTGCAGGTGACGCTGGGTGCGGCGTCGCTGCCGGTGGCGGATGCGCGGATCGTGCTGGTGTCGCCGGACGGCACGCGCTCGGTGCTGCTGGACCGCGCCGGGTTCGCGGCCGGTGCGGACCAGACCGGCGGGCGCACCGTCGCCGGCCTGACGCTCGACAGCAACGCGTTCCTGGGTGAGGCGGCGCAGGGCGCCTGGCACCTGGAGGTGCAGGACGCGGCCGGCCACGACGCGGGCACGCTCGGCGGGTGGTCGCTGCACGTCGACGGCGATGTCGGCGCGGCGCCGCTGGTGTACACGCCGGAGTTCGCGCAGCTCGCCCTCGCCGACGCGTCGCGCCGCGTGGTCGGCGCGGCGGGCGCCACCGCGCTGATCGCGGCGGGCGACATGACCGGCGCCACCGCGCTCGACCTCGACGGCGGCGATGGCACGCTCGACGGCGTCGCGGTGCACGTGCTCGGCGGGCTGACGAGCGCCAGCTTCACCGGTGTGCAGGCGCCGGTCTCCGTTACCGCGGCACAGGCCGGCGCGTGCACGATCACCGGCGGCGAGGGGCCGTGCACCATTCGCGGCGGCAACGGCGGCGACGTGCTGACTACAGGCCGCGGCACAAGCGTCGTCACCACCGGCACCGGCGGCTCGCTGGTCGATCTCCAGCCGCACCGCGTTGGCGCGGACACCGTGTCGCTGCACGGACAGGACACGGTGATGGCGGGCGGCGGCACGGTGCATCTCGACGTCGCGGGTCCCGGCGCGCTGGTGTACGCGCAGTCCGCGACGCTCGACGTGACGGATCGCTCCGCCGGCAGCACGGTCGTCGGCGGCGCGGGCGCGGCCACGGTGTACGGCGGCGCGGGCAACACCGTGTTCTTCACCGGGCAGGGATCGAGCTTCGTCGGCGGCAGCGGCACGGCCACGGTGATCGGTCACGGCGGCGACACGATCTGGGCGGCGGCCGGCGGTGGGCAGTACTACGCGGGCGCCGCCAGCACAGTGAGCACGCGGTCGGGGTTCAGCCTGGTGATGGCGGGCGCGGGCACGCTGGCCACGCTCGGCGGCGACGGCGCCGACCTGGTGGTCCTCGGCGCCGGCAGCGACACGGTGGACGGCAGCGCTGGCTCCGGCGCGCACACGGTCTTCGCGGGATCGGGCGACGACACGATCCTCGGCGGCGGCGGTGCCGACATCGTGTTCGCGGGCACCGGCAACGCCACGCTCGCCGGCGGCGCGGGAGCTGCGAACCTGTTCGTGTTCGTCGATGGCGCCGCGGGCGGGCACAGCGCGATCAGCGACTTCCGGGTGGGCGAGGACCACCTGATGCTGCAGGGCTACGGCGACGGCGGCGCTGCGGATGCGGTTTCGCACGCGATCGTAACCGGAGACGCAACGATCCTGTCGCTCGCGGACGGCACGCAGGTGTCGCTGCTGCACGTCGCGGCGGCCTCGTCGCAGATGTTCCTGTGATCGGGGTGCGGCGACGGCAAGGCTGGAGTTGCTGATTCGCAGGCAGGCAAGGCTGGGCGCTCCCTCCGCTGCCCTTCCAACGACCCAAGCGGGTCGTCGGAACCTTTGGCAGCTACGCCCAGACCCGCCAAAGGGCCGAGCCCTTTGGAAACCCTTCCCTTAACCAAGTGGATTCCAAAGGCGAGCCTTTGGCGGAGTTTGAGGCAGAGCCTCAACCTTGCTTGCCTTTCCGGTCACGCAGCAGGGTCGGCTGGCATGGTACATGCGGGATTTGCTTGACGAAGTGCCGCGTCGCACTTGCTGATGAAGCGGGGCGCCGCGTTACATGCGGCGTCGATTCGCAGGCGAGATGCCGTCGCGAACAACAGGGAGTTCTCACGACGCCATGGCCAAAGCAGACACATCCACACGTTCGCCGCGCGGCGCCAAGCCCGTGAGCCGCGCCTTTCTCGCCGCGATCGAGGAGATCCCCGACGCGATGCAGGCCTCCGTCGCCAAGGCGGCGCTGGCGATGATCCGCGACGAGATGAAGACGCGCAAGGAGCGGGCGAAGATCGTTGCGGCGCGCGCCAAGACGCGCGCGGCGACGGCGGCGCGCTCCGCCCGCGCGGCCGCGCCGGCGAAGGCTCCGGCGCGTGCCGCCGCCGCGAAGCCGGCCGCTGCGCGCACCGCCAAGGGCAAGGCGGCGGAAAGCCCGGCGGAGCGCCCGGCGGCGCGCGGCGCGAAGCCTGCCGCCCGCGGTGCCGCGAAGGAGACGGCCGCGCCCGCTGCCTCTCGTGCGCGCAAGACGGGCCGGGCCGCGACCGGCAAGGCCGCGGCTGCGAAGCCCGAGGCCGCGGCGCCGGAGGTTGCGAAGCGTGCGGCCGCGAAGCCCGCGCGTGGCAAGTCGAAGGCGCCGGCGCCGAGCGAGGTGCAGGACGACGTCGTGCACGAGGAGCCCGCCGCCATCGAGGCGCAGGCGCCAGAGGAGACCGAGATGCCGGCGCCACGCCGCGCGCGGCGTGCAAAGGCGGAGCCTGACGTCGCGTCCTGACCTCCGGGCCTCAGGCAAGCAAGGCTGGGCGCTCCCTCCGCTGCCCCTTCCAACAGCCCGAGCGGGCTGTCGGAATCTTTGGGCAGCTCCGCCCAGACCCGCCAAAGGCCCCCTCCTTCAAGCAGGGGCCTCTGGACACCGATCTACTTCAGTATCGGTTTCCAAAGGCGAGCCTTTGGCGGAGTTTGAGGCAGAGCCTCAACCTTGCCTGCCTTTCTCAGCCACACCAGCGAAGGCCGCCCTTACCGCCCCACGGTGAACGCCAGCGTGGCGGGCGGCAGGCACAGCGTCATCGTGCACGCCTGCACGTCCACGCTGCCGGACACGGGCTGGGCATCCGACGCCGCGGGCAATGCCGCGGTGATCTGGGCGGCGCCCTCGTAGACGTCCAGCGTCGCCGGCGTAAAACCCGGGTGCAGCGTCGCCGCGGCCGGGTAGCGGATCGCGGCGGCGTCCAGGCCGGCGACGTGCAGCGTGGTCGCGACCAGGTCGGACGACGACGCGGGATTGGCGTTGACGTGGTAGCCGGGATCGACCCGCAGCGTGACGGCAAGCTCGCGCGCGCCGTTGTACTCGCGCAGCGTGGCGTCGGCGTGCACGTGCAGCGCGGTGTCCGGCATCGCGAACGCTGCGCCCGGGATCGCACCCGGACTCGCGAGGGCCGTCGTCCGCGGCGCGTCTTGCCGCCGGGAGTCCGCCTGTCGCAGCAGCGCGGCGCCCTGCACCATCGCGAGGATCGCCGCCGGCCAGGCGTCCGGGCGCGCCGCCACCGCGCCGCCGATCCACGACGCCGCCCGGAACGCCGCCGTGGCGTCGCCGGGTGCGTCGAGGCGCAGCAGCACCGCGATCGCGGCGGCGGTGCCGGAGGGCTGCGCGTCGTCGGCGGTGTCGCGGGGCGGCAGGATCAGGTCGTGCGCCGCGGAGGCGAGCAGGCTGCCGTCCGGCTGCGCGAAACGGTGCAGCATCGCGTCGGCCAGTTGCGCGGTGCGGGCGTGCCACAGGGGATCGCCGGTGACGTGCGACAGCGCCAGCAGGCCCTCGGCCAGCAGGGCGTGGTCGTCGAGCGTGCCGTCGCCCCGCGCGCGCCCGTCGATCAGCTCGTGGTGCAGCAGGCCGCTCCGCTCGTCCCATGCCGCGTCCCACAGGCGCCGTGCGGCGAGCAAGGCCTGGGCCAGGAAGTCCCGCCGTCCCAGCGGCTCCGCGCTGGTCGCCAACGCCGCGATCGCCAGGCCGTTCTGCGCGACGACGACCTGCGTGTTGCGTCGCGGCTGCGGCCGGGTGCGGCGCACGGCGAGCAGCGCGTCGCGTTCCGGCGCCAGCGAGTCCAGCAGCGCCGCCGCGTTCGGCTGCCCGGTGCGGTGCAGCGTGTCGGCGATCGGCACGCGCAGCCGCAGCACGCCGCGCTCGGGCTGGCCGCGGGCAGCCGGCTGGTCGCTGCCGATCGCGTAGGCGTCGAGGAAGCGGGTGGCGGCGGGCGCGCCGAGCACGGCCGCGATCTCCTCTCGGCTCCACAGATAGCTTGCCCCTTCCGCGTCGCCGCTGCGCGCATCCTCGGAGTTGAGGAAGCCGCCCTCGGGCGTGGCCAGCGCGCGGATCATCCAGAGGCCGGTGGCGATTGCCACCTCGCGGTACAGCGGTTCGTGCAGCAGCGTCGCCGCGTCGGCGTAGGCGGCGAGGAGCTGCGCGTTGTCGCCGAGCATCTTCTCGTAGTGCGGGATCGACCAGTTCGCGTCGGTGCTGGTGCGGTGGAAGCCGCCGGCGAGCTGGTCGTCGATGCCGCCGAACGCCATGGCGTCGAGCGTGGCGCGCAGCCAGTTTTCCGTCGGTGCGTCCGGGTGCGCGCGCTGCGCCGCCAGCATCAGCGCGAGCACTGGAGCGTGCGGCGACTTGCCGCCTTCGCCGCCGAGGCCGCCGCCCGCATCAAGGCGCGACAGGTACAGGTCGCGCGCACGCGCCATCCATGCCTCCGGCGCCAGCGCCGCCTGCCCGGACGCGGCGGCTTGCGCGACCTGGGCCGTCTGCGCGTCGCGCATCGCCAGCACGGTGCGCTCCGCCCTCGACACGGCCTCGTCGCGGTGCTGCGCCCACAGGTCGCGCTCGGTGGCGAGCACCGTGTCGAAGCCGGACTGGCCGAGCGGGTCGTCGTGCGGCGGCAGATAGCCTGTGGCGGCGAACGGCCTGGCGTCGGGGGTGAGGAACACGTTGTTCGGCCAGCCGAACTGCCCGGCGAGCACGCTGGCGGCGAGGCCGTACAGCGCGTCCAGCTCCGGGCGCTGCTCGCGGTCCACCGTGATGGCCACGAACGAGGCGTTGAGCAGCGCCGCGATCGCGGGGTCGGAGAAGCTCTCGCGCTGCATGGCATGGCACCAGAAGCAGGCGCTGAAGCCGACCGAGAGGAAGATCGGCTTGTCCTCGCGCCGCGCCTTTTCCAGCGCCTCCTGGCCCCAGGGGTACCAGTCCACCGGGTCGTGGGCGTGCATCAGCAGGTAGGGATCGTCGGACCGCGCGAGGCGGTTCTCCGCCGCCGCGGCGGGCAGGGCGGTCGCCAGGAGCGCCAGGACGGCGAGACGGCGCAGGCCGGGCCGTGGCGTCGCGCGACGCCGGGCGCGGTCGGCGTGCCGCGCGGACGTGCCCGCTTCTGCCGATGCGTCCATGTCCAGCTCCGCTCCCGCGCCGGTGGTGTCTTGGCTGGAAAGGCCAGGGCCCTGCCCTGGACCCGCCAGGGGCGAGCCGCCCCTGGACCGGCTTTACTGAGACAAGTGGACTCCAAAGGCCAGCCTTTGGCGGGGTTCCCGCCTTCAGGCAGGGGGCGGAGCCCCTGGCCTTCCTTTCTGGATCTCGGATCGAGACGTTACTCCCGCGCCGGGATCATTGACACTGTCCCCGCCGCCGCCGACCTAGCACGGCATGAAGGCCGTCTCGATGCTGTCGCGCCGCCGGGCGCTGTTCTCCGGGCTCTGCCTGTGCTGCCTGCCGGGCCTCGGCCGCGCGGCGGAGGCGGGCGAGACGCCGTTCGCCATGCAGGAGATCGCGCCCGGGCTGTTCTTCCAGAAGGGCCTGGTCGAGAACGCCACCGCCGCCAACCAGGACGCCATCGCCAACACCGGCTTCGTGGTGGGGCGCGACAGCGTCGCGGTGATCGACCCGGGCGGCGACCTCGCCTGCGGCAGGCGGCTGCGCGCTGCGGTGCGGGCAGCGACGTCGCTGCCGATCCGCACCGTCGTGCTCACCCACGTCCACCCCGATCATCATTTCGGCGCCGGCGCGTTCCTGGAGGACGCGCCGGTGTTCGTGGGCCACGCGCGGCTGCCGCAGGCGCTGACGTCGCGCGGGCCGTACTACCAGGCGGCGCTGGACAACGTCGTCGGCGCGGGACAGGCGGGGCCGGTGGTGGTGCCGACGCTGCTGGTGGCGGATCAGGCGAAGATCGACCTCGGCGGGCGGGTGCTGTCGCTGCACGCGCACGGCCCGGCGCACACCGACAACGACCTCAGCGTGCTCGACGAGCAGACCGGCACGCTGATGTCGGCGGACCTGGTGTTCGCGGACCGGGTGCCCTCGCTGGATGGCGACCTGCGCGGCTGGCTGCGCGAGCTGGCGGTGCTCAAGGCGATGGGCGCGGCACGGGTGGTGCCGGGGCACGGTCCGCTGCGCCTGTCGTGGGAGGAGGCGTCGCGGCCGATTGAAGGGTATCTGACCGTGCTGCTCACCCAGACGCGGGCGGCGATCCGCGACGGGGTGCCGATCGAGCAGGCGGTGGCCAGCGTGGCGGCGGGCGAGCGCGACCGATGGGCGTTGTTCGACGACTACAACGGGCGCAACGTCACCGAGGCGTACAAGGAACTCGAATGGGAGTGACGGTGCCGCTCCGTCGATGACGGGCCGGTCCGCTGGAACGTGGCACTGCCCGCACGAGGCAGGCCCGAGGGGAGCCGAACCATGAGACGATCCGCCCTGCTGGCCCTGCTGCCGGCGCTCATACTGTCCGTGGCGCTGCCCACCGTGGCGCGGGCCGAGGACGAAGCGGAGCGCGACAGCCGCTGGAGCGACCTCAGCCACGCGATCTTCGGCGACCGCACCGTGGAGGACGGCGCCGGGCTGGTGATGCTGCAGGCGCCGCCGCGGGCGCTGGACGCGGCGCTGGTGCCGGTGTCGATCCGGCTCTCCGGCACCAGGCCGGTCAAGGCGGTCTACCTGGTGATTGACGACAACCCCTCGCCGCTGGCCGCGACCTTCACCTTTGGGCCGCTCGCCGACCCGAGCGAGATCAGGCTGCGCGTGCGGGTGAACCAGTACACGCGCGTGCAGGCCGTCGCGGAGACCACCGACGGCAAACTTTATATGACGCAGGATTTCATCAAGGCGGCCGGCGGTTGCTCGGCGCCCGCGGGCTCCAACGACGAGGAGGCGTTGCGCGTGCTGGGGCAGATGAAGCTGCGCCTGCTCAGCGACTACAGCCCCGGCAAGCCGGTCACCGCGCAACTGCTGATCCGCCACCCGAACTTCAACGGCATGCAGATGGACCAGGTGACGCGGCTGATGACGCCGGCGCGGTTCCTCGACAGGACCGACATCACCTACAACGGCGCGCAGGTGATGCAGGTCTCGTCCGACATCTCGCTCAGCACCGACCCCGCGATCACCTTCAGCTTCGTGCCGCCGGGCCCGGGCAAGCTCGACGTGGTCGCGCACGACAGCAAGGGCAGCACCTTCGAGCACGGCTTCGACGTTCCCGCCCAGGGGACCTGAGCGCGGCCGTGCGTCCCCGATACCGCCTGGTGCCGGCGCTGCTGGCGGCGCTGCTGGCGGGCCGGCTCGCGGCGGCGACCGCCCCGGAGCCGCCCGGGCTGTGGGGCGGCGAGGAGCGTGGCGCGGTGCCGGCGACGCTGGCGGGCGGGCGGGTGGTGGACACCGCGGCGCTGGCGGCGCTGCTGGCCCAGGGCGGCACAGGGGACGGCGTGGTGGCGGTCGACGTCAGCGTGGCGCAGCGTCGGCCGGAGGGACTGCCGCCGGGCGCGGTGTGGCTGCCGCTGGCGCACCGCGACATCGCCGGCAGCGTCTGGCTCCCGGACGCGGGGCAGTCCGCGCTGCCGCCGGCGACCGAGGCGTGGGTGCGGCAGAGGCTCGAGGCGCTGACCGGCGGCGACCCGGCGCGGCCGGTGGTGTTCTACTGCCACCCGGAGTGCTGGCGCTCCTGGAATGCGGCGAAGCGGGCGGTCGGCTGGGGGTACCGCGCGGTGATGTGGTACCCGCAGGGAGTCGAGGGCTGGGGCGAGGCAGGGCATACGCTGGCGCCGGCGCGGGCGGAGGCGGCGCCTTGACCTGCCAGAAAGCAAGGCTGGGCTCTGCCCAGACCCGCCAGGGGGGAAGCCCCCCCCTGGACCGGCTTTACTTAGTAGTGGTTTCCAAAGGCGAGCCTTTGGCGGAGTTTGAGGCAGAGCCTCAAACTTGCCTACCTGTTCGCAGCGATCAGGAGAAGTTGCCGGCGTTCAGGTTCGTGTAGTTCTGGAACACGATCCTGGTCTGGTCGGACAGGGTCACGGTGGTCGACCCGCCGGACACCGTCGCCGAGCGCAGCACGTCCGCCGCGGCGTCGGCCTTGTAGCCGGAGATCGCCAGCTTGTCGGACGACTTGAAGTCGCTGATGACGTCGGTGGCGCCGGCCGTGACCGAGGCCACGAAGTCGAACATGTTGGCAGCGCCCGCGCCGCCGGTGAGCGAGGTGGCGCCGGAGCCCACCACGAACACGTCGCTGCCGGTGCCGCCCAGGATCGTGCTGGCCGCGCTGCCGCCGAAGAACACGTTGTTGCCCGAGGCCATGCTCGCGTCGACCTTCGCGCCGCTGCCCACGCCGACCAGGTTCGCCCCGCTGCCGCTCAGCGCCATCGTGCCGCCGTCGGCGCCGAACAGGGTCACCGCGACCGACCCACCGGCCACGGTGGAGGAGCCCGCGCCGCCGATGAAGGTCAGCGCGCCGTGCCCGGTGGGCCCGGACACCATGTCGTTGCCGGTGCCGGCGAACACCGTGGCGGACGCCTGGTTGACGTTGACGGTGTTCACGCCGTCCGAGCCGATCACCGCCGCCGAGCCCGCCAGGTTGTAGGTGGACTGCGTGCCGCCGAAGATCGTGCCGCCGCCGGCGCCGAGGCTGACCTGCTCGTAGGCTCCGGTGGCGGCCACCATCAGCGAGCCGGTGCTGCCGGCCACCGTGGCGTGGCTGCCCTCCAGGAACACCAGCCCGGCGCCGGAGCCGGCGTTGATCTGGTCGCCGCTCTCGGACAGCACGACGCTGGTGCCGCTGCCCAGGTTGACGACGTTGGCGCCGGCGCCCGCATCCACCGTGTCGTTGCCGACGCCGGCGTTGATGGTGTCGCTGCCGTCGCCGGTGGCCACGAAGTAGCTGCCCGCGCCGGCAGCACCTGTGGTCACGCCGTTGAAGGTGTTGGCGCCGCCGCCGGCGACGAACAGGCCGTTCGCCGCGCCGGCGTCGAGCGTCACGCCCTGGGTGCCGGAGAGCACGCCGTTGAAGCCGTTGCTGGCGCCGGTGACCGTGGTGGCGGTGGCGGCCACGTCGGTGAGGAAGACGTAGCCGTCGGGCATCTGGACGGCGGGCTGCGCGGTCTGCACCACGGCCTCGCCCAGCTTGGCGCCCGGGAGCGCGGGGGCGACGGCGCCCGGGGCGGCGTCGTAGGCGGCGAGCGTGCCGCCGGCAGCGGCGTTGTTGATGATGGCCGCGAACTGCTGCGCGACCGTGAAGTTGGTCACGCCGTTCAGCTGCACGGTCAGGATGTGGTTGTTGGCGCCGGTAACGGTGACGGAGGCCATGGTCTTGATCCTTGGTGAGGCGGCCGCGGCCACCGGTGCGTCGTTAATGAGATTTTTAACGGAAATCGTTAACGGACGCAACCTCTGATTGTCTCTTGGCGGTAGAATTCACACTCTTGTGATAAATTATCCAATTTTTGAGGCAATGAGGGACGCTTTGGCCCGCGCTTCTGATGAGGACCGTTACCAAGTGGTTAACCGTCACGGCGCGTCCAAACGGCCCCGTCCCGGCCAGCCGCCAACGATCGGTATGGCCATAGGCAAGATGCCGATGCGGTTGTTTTAGCATGGGCCTGCCAGAAAGCTCGCGCACTCAGTCTGGAGTGGGCAGAGTCAAATAACGCTAGCGGCTTGAGTGCAGGATTCGTGAAGTAAGCAAGGTTGAGGCTCTGCCTCAAACTCCGCCAAAGGCAGGCCTTTGGAATCCAATACTTAAGTAAATCTGTGTCCAGAGGCCTTGGTCTTTAGCGGGTCTGGGCGGAGCTGCCTAAAGGTTCCGACGGCCCCCTTGGGCCGTTGAAATGGGCAGCGGAGGGAGAGCCCAGCCTTGTCTACTCCCGGTGGTCGAGTCCGATATCCAGCACTGCCGCGCTGTGCGTCAGCCAGCCGACCGAGATCAGGTCCACCCCGCTCGACGCGACCAGCGGCGCGCTCTGCGGCGTGATCCGGCCCGACGCCTCGGTGATCGCGCGCCCCGCGACCATGGCGACGGCCTGGCGGAGGGTGGCGACGTCCATGTTGTCGAGCAGCACGGCGTCGACGCCGACCGAGAGGGCCTCGTCGAGCTGGGCGAGGGTGTCGACCTCCAGCTCGATCTTGACGAGGTGGCCGACATGCGCCCGCGCGCGCTCCAGGGCGGTGCGGACGCCGCCGGCGATGGCGACGTGGTTGTCCTTGATGAGCACGGCGTCGTCGAGGCCGAAGCGATGGTTGCTGCCGCCCCCCGCGCGCACCGCGTATTTCTCCACCGCGCGCAGGCCGGGCATCGTCTTGCGGGTGCAGGTGACGCGGGCGCGGGTGGCCTTGAGCGCGTCGGCGATCGAGGCGGTCGCGGTGGCGATGCCGCTCAGATGGCCGAGGAAGTTCAGCGCGACGCGCTCCGCCGTGAGCACGCCATGCGCCGGGCCGCGCACGGTGGCGATGGTGTCGCCGGGCCGGAGGCGTCCGCCATCGGGGATGTGGATCTCGACGGCGATCTCCGGCGCGACCAGGCGGAAGGCGAGCACGGCGAGATCGAGGCCCGCGACGACGCCGGGCTGGCGGGCGGCGAGCACGGTGGTGGTGCGCAGGCCGCGCGGCACGATGGCGTCGGTGGTCAGGTCGCCGGCGCGGCCGAGGTCCTCCAGCAGGGCGGCGCGCACCAGCGGCTCCAGCATCACCGTGGGCAGCGGGCAGAGCGGCACGGCTCAGGCCCTCCTGGCGAGCATCGGCTGCCCCACGGCGGCCTCGTCGCGCAGGTCGCGGGCGGCGGCCACGGCCTCGTCCAGGGTCAGCAGCGGCAGGGGCATGGCCGCTGCTCCGTCCTGCGCGCCTGCCGCGACCTGCGCGCCCGCCGCGACCTGAGCGGCGTCGGTGCGCCAGTGGCTGCCGACGCGCTCCGCGCGGCGCAGGGCGGCCACGGCGATCAGCAGGGCGACGCGCGCCGGGTCGGAGCCGGCGTCCTCGGCCTCCACGCGGGGCAGCAGCCCGAGCACGGCTTCGCGCAGGCCGTGCTCGTCGCGCAGCACGCCGAGGCCGCGCGACACCAGCGCACGCGCCCCGGCCGCGTCGGCGGGCGCGAGGATGTCGGGCCGTGACGGGGCGGGCCGTGACGTGCCGGGCCGTGCCAGGTCGGGCCGTGCCAGGTCGGGCCGTGCCAGGTCGGGGGCGGAGCCGGCGGCCGCGGGCAGGCCGGCGGACGGACGCCGGGCCGGCACGAGGCGCGCGAGCGTCGGCAGCGACAGGTCGGCGGCGGCGAGCGGCAGGTCGGGCGCGGGCGCGGCCCGCGGCGCGGTGGCCGCGAGGTCGTCGGCGACGAAGCGGGCGCACACGGCGGCCTCCAGCAGCGAGTTGCTGGCCAGTCGGTTGGCGCCGTGCAGGCCGGTGCTCGCCACCTCGCCGCAGGCCCACAGGCCGGGCGCGCTGGTGCGCCCGGCCGCGTCCACGGCGACGCCGCCCATGTGGTAGTGCGCGGCGGGGCGCACCGGGATCGGCTGCGTCGCCGGGTCGAGGCCCGCGGTGCGGCAGAAGGCGTGGATCGCCGGGAAGTGCGCGGCGAAATCCGCGATGCCCCGCGCATCGAGGCGCACGCTGCCCCCGGCGGCGAGCACGCGCCACACTTCGCGCGACACCACGTCGCGCGGCTCCAGGTCGCCTCGGGCGAAGCCGGCCATCACCGGGGCGCCGTCGCCGTCGATCAGGACGGCGCCCTCGCCGCGCACCGCCTCGCTGACCAGCGGCATCGGGTCGCGGCCGACGTCGAGCGCGGTGGGGTGGAACTGCACGAACTCCACGCCGCGCAGGGCGGCGCCCGCCAGCGCGGCCATGGCGATGCCGGCGCCGTACGCGCCGCTCGGGTTGGTGGTGTGGCGGAACAGGCCGCCGACGCCGCCGGTGGCCAGCACCACGCGGGACGCACGCAGCACCACATCCTCGCCGCGCCGCTGCGCCAGCACGCCGCACACCCGGCCCCCCTCCGACGCAACGGAGTCGAGCAGTAGGCGCCGCGCGGACAGGCCCTCCAGCACGGTGATCGACGGCGTGGCCTGCACGGCGGCGACCAGGGCGCGCACGATCTCGCGGCCGGCGCCGTCGCCGGTGGCATGCACGATGCGGCGGCGCGAGTGCGCGGCCTCCAGGCCCACGCGCAGCGCGCCGTCCGCGTCGCGGTCGAAGCGGGTGCCATACCGCGCCAGCGTCTCGATCGCGGCGGGCCCCGCCTCGACGATGCGGCGCACCGCGTCCGGGTCGCACAGCCCGGCGCCGGCGGCGAGCGTGTCGGCGATGTGCAGCTCGGTGCTGTCGTCAGGGCCGACGGCGGCGGCGACGCCGCCCTGCGCCCAGGCGCTCGACGACAGGGTGCCCAGCGCGCCCGCGGTCAGGATCGTCACCGGCCGCGGCGCCAGGTGCAGCGCCGTCAGCAGGCCGGCGAGGCCGGCGCCCACGATCAGCACGTCGTCCTGCGACAGACGAATCTTGGTCATCTCAACTTGCTCCGAGAAGGCATGACGGGAGGCACGTGAGGCCTGGCAGCAAGCAAGGCTGGGCTCTCCCTCCGCTGCCCATTCCAACGGCCCGAGAGGGCCGTCGGAACCTTTGGGCAGCTACGCCCAGACCCGCCAGGGGCGAGTCGCCCCTGGACCGGCTTTACTTAAGTGTCGGATTCCAAAGGCGAGCCTTTGGCGGAGTTTGAGGCGGAGCCTCAACCTTGCTTGCTTCACCGACCATTCCAGGACGTCAGATCGCGAGCATCCGCTCGACGGCGAGGCGGGCGCGTCCGGCCAGTGCCGGCTCGATCACCACCTCCGTGGTCATCGTCTCCAGCGAGCGGCGGATGCCGGCCAGCGTGATGCGCTTCATGTGCGGGCACAGGTTGCAGGGCCGGATGAAGTCCACCTCGGGGTGGCGCACGGCGAGGTTGTCGCTCATCGAGCACTCGGTCACGAGCACGATCTGCCTGGGCGCGTGGCTCTGCACGTACTCCTCCATCATCGCGGTGGAACCGGAGAAGTCCGCCTCCGCGACCACGGCCGGCGGGCACTCCGGGTGCGCCAGCACGGTGACGCCGGGGTGGGCTGCGCGCAGCTCGCGGATCTGCGCGGGGGTGAAGCGCTCGTGCACCTCGCAGTGCCCGGCCCAGGTGATGATCTCCACGCCGGTCTCGCGGGCGATGTTCTGCGCCAGGTACTCGTCGGGGATCATGATGACGCGCGGTGCGCCGAGCGACTCCACGACGCGGCGCGCGTTGCCCGAGGTGCAGCAGATGTCGCTCTCCGCCTTCACCGCGGCCGAGGTGTTAACGTAGGTCACGACCGGCACGCCGGGGTGGGCGAGGCGCAGGGCGCGCACGTCGGCGGCGGTGATCGACTCCGCCAGCGAGCAGCCGGCCCGGGCGTCGGGGATCAGCACCGTGCGCCCCGGGTTCAGCAGCTTGGCGGTCTCGGCCATGAAGTGCACGCCGGCCAGCACGATCACGTCGGCGTCCACATCGGTGGCGCGCCGGGCGAGCGCCAGGCTGTCGCCCACGATGTCGGCGACGCAGTGGAAGATCTCCGGGGTCTGGTAGTTGTGCGCAAGGATCACGGCGCGGCGCTCGCGCTTGAGGCGCAGGATCGCGTCCACGTCACCGGCGAAGAACGGCCACTCCATCGGCGGCACCACGCGGCGCACGCGGTCATAGAGCGGGGCGGTGCGTTCGAGAAGGCCAGCGTCGGACATCGTGCACCTATGAACTCAATTTGAGCATAACTCTGGCCGCAAATCGCATCGGTCGGGTCGTCGCCCTTACCATATTATACTGTGCACGAGTATTACCGAGTCAAGACCCGTGGTGAGGGAACGCGACGCCGGACCAGGCACACAGGCTCGCCACGGAACCCTTTTTACCTCGACCCGGCCTCGAACGGGGTTTGCAGGCAGATCTGCCGGGTAAGGAGGCGATCTGCCCGGGGCGCCACAGGCGGTACAGCCGGTACAGCAAGCAAGGTTGAGGCTCTGCCTTAAACTCCGCCAAAGGCTCGCCTTTGGAATCCACTCCTTGGAAGATGGGTTGCCGAAGGCCTCTGGCTGGCGGGTCCGGGCGAGACCCAGCCTTGCCGTCACAACGCGCGGGCCAGCGGCAGCTTGGTGCCGGCAGCGGCCCGCTCCAGGAGCACCTCGCGCCGGAAGCGGAACAGCTGGGCCGGGCGGCCGCCGGTGCCGGTGGTCATGGCGCCGGTCTCCTCCACCAGCGCCTGCTGCGCGATCAGCCGGCGGAAGTTCGGCTTGTGCAGCAGGCGGCCGGCCAGCGCCTCCACCGCGCGTTGCAGTTGCAGCAGGGTGAACTCCGCGGGCATCAGCTCGAACACCACCGGGCGGTACTTGATCTTGGCCCGCAGCCGGGCGATCCCCGTGGCCAGGATGCGGCGGTGGTCGTGCACCATGCGCCGCCCCGGCAGCGGCGCCGCGGCGCCCGCCGGGCCGGCACCGTCGCCGGCTTCCTCGACCAGGCCGGCCTCGTGCAGCAGCTCATAGCGTTGCAGCACCAGCTCCTCGTTCCAGGACCGCGCGCCCGCCGCGCCGAAGCTGATGGCGGCGCGGCGCTCGCGCTCGCGCCGGCGCTCGCCGCTCTCCTGCGCGGCCCAGGCGGCCAGGCGCGGCAGCACCGCCGCCACGACGCGCTCGCCCGCCCCGTCGCGGCGGTCCTCCCATGGGAAATAGTCGTACCAGCCGCACCAGCCTGCGCCCGCAGGGACGACCTGTGCGCGCGCCGACCCCGGCTGCGCGCCCGGCTGCACAATCGCCCCGATGCAGGCGGCCGTCCCGTCCAGCATTCCATCGCTTGCGGCTGCAGGGCCGGGGGCGGGCATGTCCGGCAAGGTCCCCAGCTCGCGGGTCAGGCCGAGGTAGCTGACCGAGATCACCCGCTGCTCCTGCTCCGAGGGGCCGCGATCCCGGTCGGCAAAGGTGTAGAGCTGCTCGACATAGCCGAGAGGGTGGTGGGTCTGGCGCTCCACCCAGGAGCGCAGGCCGGACTGCAGCGAGCGGTGCTCCGAGGCGAACGGCCCCGACGGCAGCGCCGTGCCGGCCAGGGTCAGCACGCGCGGCTGGTCGTCGGTGACGGCCACGATCACCGCGATCAGGTCGGCGGCCACGGCCATGCTGGGACGCGCGGTCACCGGGGCCGGTCGCGCCTTGCCGTGTCGCGTGGGGCGCGGCGGCGGCAGGGACATGCCTCGTGCTGCACGGCCAGGGGGGCATCGGTGCGGTCGGTCATGCCACGGGCCATAGCGCGGCGGCGCGGGATTGGGCAGTCCCCGCGCGGACAGGAAAGCAAGGCCGGGTTCTGCCCGGTGGTGGGTCATCTCCGGACCGGCCCATGGCTGTCAGGAAGCAAGCAAGGCTGGGCTCTCCCTCCGCTGCCCATTCCAACAGCTCAAGAGGGCTGTCGGAACCTTCGGGCAGCTCCGCCCAGACCCGCCAGGGGCGAGCCGCCCCTGGACCGGCTTTACTGAAACAAGTGGATTCCAAAGGCGAGCCTTTGGCGGAGTTTAAGGCAGAGCCTCAACCTTGCTCGTCTCCTGCCTCGCCTTGCCTGCGGAGACACTCGGCAAACCGACCCACTGCTCTCCGCCCGAACCCGCCAGAGGGCGCGCCCTTTGGAAACCGTTTCGTTGCGGGCACCGGCCGTCGCGTCGTGCCGCAGGCCCGAAATTGCGCGGGTCCGGAGGCTCATACGCCCGGTTTGATCGTCTGACTCTTGGGATTCCCAAGCCGGCGCTGACGTGATTCGGTGTGCTCTGCACCAGATGTGTGGGGGTCAGCATGGCAGCACCGATCAGGATCACCCGGGAGGAC
>JAABUY010001026.1_pt1 | contig 40553 bp, 44 predicted proteins | sample 5560271 | NCBI WGS metagenome assembly JAABUY01 (sample SAMN10711886, study PRJNA513374) | rock metagenome | isolation source: Antarctica rocks | place: Antarctica: Victoria Land, University Valley
GGCAACCGAAGGGGAGTGTCGAAATATGTTATGACATAATTAATCACACATCTGAAAAACCACCATGGCAATCGGAAGAATAAGGTATACATAACATGGGGGAGTGTTGAAATATGCTATACATACCCCACTAGACATGATCACGAAACATTTTTCCCTCTTCCGCTTCTAGCCTCAAAGGTGAGCAGCGGCTGCTTTAAGGTGAGCCGGGGTGAGTGGCCCTGAGCCGTGCCTGAGCCGTGCCTGAGCCGAGCCGAGCTCCCGCGGGGCAGTGCAGGGGCGCAGTACGCTGGAGCCTGAACGGGCTCCCTTGAGCCCGGCTTCAATTGCCTTCGTTATCGGCAGGCTGGTGCCTAAGGCGATTCAATCAGGTGGCTTGGCATGGCCTGGCCCTTTCACTATACTGTATCATGTCAATACTTTTCCCGGGGCCGTGGAACCATTCGCAAAGTGCATGAAATACCCTCCATCCCTGCGTTATCTTTCCTTCATCTCTCCTCTCCATTTCCACCTGCCTCAATTTCTTCGCCGGCGCAGCTCCAGCGCTACCGACCCAGCCAAAGAAAGTCCTACGGCGATTGCGATCCTTTGTACTGAATTCACCCTCCACAGTTCGTTTTCAGAGCATGCTGGAGCACCTTCTCGCTCGACTCTACCGCTCCTGACCTTGCTGCCTCTGCCTTCCTTTGCCGGCCACCGTTTCACCACTGCTCAGCTGATCTAGGAGTCTGCTACAATACTGGTTAAGGATTTCAGCTTGCGGCGAGGATCCCACGGCGAAGCGACTGCCGAAATCAGAGCACGCCTGCCGTGCTGCCACACGACCAATGAAAGGAATGCCCCATTCCTCACCGCGGTCTCACACTTGTCTGCCTGACCGCGTTGACATGGATCACATCTCGGCCGTGATCGAATGATCTGACATCGAGGCCCTGAGTGTGAAGCCAAACAGCTGCGTTGAGTCAGAGCCAGCAAATGGAAGCAAAGGATCGTGGCCTTCGGGTCGATCGACAGCTGTCTTTGCGTGTCTGCCTAACAGCGCCGACAAAGATGCCGCACTGGCGTCGTTCTGGTGACGTGGCCTCGAGACGGCGATCTCATATCTCTTCGAGGATCGGGAAGGGTGCAGTGCCGCCGATCCATTGCAGAAGTCTCAGCTCGTAGATCCAGGCAACAGCAGCTGACGAGACGAGAGGGGTAGACGGCCCCGAAGGGCGCAGCGAAGACTCAGCCGGGGTGCGAATGTGGATCGAATACGAGGCTCCAGTGGCCGAGGGTTGTACCATCCCGTGCCTCAGAATGTGAGAGATAAATAGGGATCGAGCGTGCTCAGTCTCGCGATTTCGCGGTGATGGTTACGGAACGACGATTGAGAATTGAGAAAATAAGAGTGGGAATACAGCAGCAACAGCAGCGTCCATCCCACCAACAACGGCTCGATTTCTGAGGAGCAGGTTGGAACTCATAGTTCTCTGAGCATTACACCGACTTCAGTGACAGGTTTAGAAGCTAGGTACGATCCTTGAAACCTCTTCCCATTGATTCCAATACTGACGGCGCCGATCTAGATATCTTGCCCTCCAAGAGAAGACAAAACATTCCATCTCCGATCCTCCTCCTCTTCCTCCCCCTTGACGCCCTTCTCTCGTCAACGTCTGACAATAAGACCTAAGCGACGGTGCCCTGAAAGATATCGAGCCCCATCACTCCGTTGAGGGACAGGGAAATGGCGACCAAGAAGATGAGCACAAAGGAAAAGGCGAAAAAGAAGATGGGGACAAAGGAAACGGCGAAAGAGAAGATGGCGACATAGGAGATGGAGGCAAAGAAGATGGCGATAAAGAGATGCGGACAATGAAGATGGAGCCAAAGGACATGGCCACAAAGGAGACTGGGACAAAGGAGATGGGCCCAAACAGGAGAAGCGAGGAGATCAAGAGGCGGGGAAGGCTATGGGCACCACAAGATTGCGAGATTTTTCCAAGCGTACAGTGGACACCGCAGGCTTGGACGAGGGTAGCTACGGGGAGCATACCTCAGGGCGCTAAGACTGGAGCTGAGGGTGCTGGTGAGTGCGCTGGTTCCTATCGCTGTACGCAGCTCTAATCAATCCAGGAGAACCGCTCGCGAATCACGACGCTGACGACGAAGCGAGCATCCGTGCAGACCGCAGCCGCCTACTATTAAGAAAGCCAAAACAGCTTACTCCTCCCCTGTTACGTCCTCGCCCTGTCTTCAAACACCCTACTCGCCGAAATGCCTTAAACTGCGAGAACTCAAACTTAGGTCGATCCATTAGAGTTGGCCAAGGTCAAGGTGAGATTCGATGATGCATTCTCGCTCAACAGCTAGATCCTAACTTTGATACACATCAGGTGACCCAGTCATGGAAGTTGGCGCCTTTACCAAGGCCACCAGCGTTGAGTCAGAAGTTGGAACCGTGCCCCTTTTCAGCTCTCACCCACGGGAAGAGCTAAAGAACCGAAGTTCCTTGGATGCTCTCACTAGGCCCGCTCCTCCCACCGAACCTCCTTGTCTGTCGATCTCTCCCCGCGTGACTTTACCCTAGCACCCAGGTGGGCGCGTCGTCCGCAAAGACGCAGCAGCAGCGGTGGCAAGCCTTTCCAACTCTATCAGCCCACCACCTCCCCAGCAGCCTAAGGGCCAAGAAGGTTCGGCATTGGATAAAGAGGCCAATGAGTGGGAAATCGTGAGGATCATCGAGAAGAGACACGAAAAAGGGCGAGACCAAGGCAGGTGACCGTCGCGATTTCATGGGTTCTAGTTCCTAAATGAGATTGTTCTGCTACGCGAGTTTGAGACGAAACGCCAGGCGCAGCGACGAGGCAAACAGGCAAGACCGGCTCACGCAGACAGATGTCTGTGATAGTTGACCACTTTTTGGGCAGAGAATAGTAAGAGAATCACCACCGATGGTATGAGGGAGTTTCTAGGGCATAGGCCAAATATCTTGCCAGTATACTACCATCGACCTCAGAGCAGCCCCATACATTCTCATCGGTATGCCTCTTTCCCAGGCCCTCTCCCGGCCTTATACAGCCCCATCTCATTGTGGCTTCAAGCACGGATATCCAACCACCAGGCCGTCGTTTGGCCTATTTCGGTTTTGGAACATGAATGGTCTCGATATATTTATGATCCTTGTCTCTAGCAACGGCAGTCCAGTGTTCTTTCTTGTCACCAGGGCTGGGATGCTGACTCTCACTGTGCACCTGTGAGTCTTGGTTACATAATATTAACGGGGTTGAGACCGACCGCTGGATCAACTCGGCTGTACCCGCAGGTAGAGTCGCTGAGTCGTTTACAACCGCACTCTTAAAGCCAGGTCCTTGAGCACGGGCGGTCTCTTTAGGGCGTTTCCACTCCTGAGTCTCGGTAGCGACGCCCAGAGCGATTTGTTTCGCTACAAAGTGACTTTGTCGAGCTTGTTTGGATGATAATAGGTCTGATAGATGTTTAAAGCATTCAAGATAAGAGAGATGAGGAAGAAGGTCATAAGCCTTTTATGCTGCTTCTCTACGCGTCGATAATAAGTATTATCCCTCACTGTGTCGCGAGAATCACGACGTGACGAGAAAACCAATGGGTACTTAGACTTCGAAGCAACAGAACTCTGCCCACGTCTTGATATTTGCGTAGTTCCCGTTTAAGTTGCGTGATGTCGCCATTCCTGATCCTCTTAACGCAAGCTACCGGGAGAATTACCAATTTCATCGTCGCCTTCGCGCCTGATTTGCGGGGAGCCTCATTTCATAGCGTGGCAGGTCTTCTTCATCATAGCTTCACCATCGAGCCCTCATCACTCCTGATACTAATAAAAGGATCTTATCCGAGCCTTAGAGCCTCACTACGATGGTAGGAAGTTATCTTCAGCCTTATAGCGGCCGTGGCGTCGCTCATTCATGCAACGTCGCACGCTGATCGATACCTTTCAATCAAAGCGGTATGATTCCGGTAAGTACAAAACGCCCCCCCATCGTCTCATATAATAATAGATATGTAATTTATTCCATGTAAGCTAGCCAAGCCGATCCTGTGGCTGGTAAGCCTGTGGCTGGGCTCTTCTGACGAGCGCAGCTGTCCGAGAAAGCTGACTGAATCTCACAACGAAGCCCTACGACATTCCAGCACAGCGACGACGGCCACTCCCCGCCGCCGTAGAGCATCTCGAAATTCATCTAGCACCAGCTTGCGACACCTGGATATGTGCGACGAGCTGCCGGCAGCATACGATAGACCGCATTGTCGCTGGCATCGAGGTCACAAGAGCATTGCGGAGGAGATGGCAGTCAAGGCAATGAAGGCTAGGAGGAAACTATTAGGGCAAGAGGACGAAGAGACGCTGAGAAGCATGAGTCAAATAGGACTGGTATATAATATGAAGGGTCGACTGAAGGAAGCGGAAGAGCTGGAGGTGCAAGTGATGGAGACTTTTCAGAGAGTGTTTGGTCAAGAAGATTCAGACACGCTGACCAGCATGGGCAACTTGGCGACGACAGACGGAAATACCTGGGCATATAGCTATAAGATTATCTTATGTTACAATATCGTCGAGTTCTTTTGCATTTCATGCTGTTTCATTTCCCCCACAGCCATAGTAGGAGCCTTATGTGCTCACGCATCTCTGCGTACCTGCATCTTAAGTTTGGTCTTCACGCAGTCAATTCATGCTTCGGTGCGGCGCGACGGAAATGGGTCTGCTGCGTCTTTACTTTCTCCCTTATGCCTTTTTAGTCTTTTAATTGGCTGAGAGAATGACTGCTCGTGTCAATTGAGAGTCAGAAATCGATGTGCATAGTGTATTTCATAATGCCTAGGATTCTACTGTATTATTTCTGAGATCTATTCACTGTCCTGTAGAGGCCCTTTTTCGCCTCCGCATGCCTACTTGAAGTCTCTTTAAGATGTCTTTCCCTGTTAATGATGGCGATTGTGAATGCCGATTGGTGTCGTATACTTCATCGCTTCTATCGAGCGCTCGCGAATGTATATCTCTCACTTTTATATGCTCACTTCGACTGGCATTAAGCAAGCGTAGATTGTTGATAGTACAGAGTGTGAAGGGATGGTCCGAGCCTCATGCTTTCTCGTATTCATTCAACGCCCGCCGAAACATCTTCTCCGCCTCGTCATGCTTGCCTTGATCAGCGTAAAGGATGTCTAAGTTGTTGACGATGTCAAGAATGAATGTATGATTCGGACCCCATGCTTTCTTCTTTCCATTCAGCGCCCGTCGATACATCTTCTTCGCCTCGTCATGCTTGCCTTGATCAGCGTATAGAATGCCCAAGTTGTTGACGGTGTCAAGGGTGAATGTATGGTTCGGATCCCATGCTTTCTCCTTTCCATCCAGCGCCCGCCGATACATCTCCTCCGCCTCGTCATACTTGCCTTGATCCTTATAAAGATTGCCTAAGTTGTTGACGGTGTTAAGGATAGATGTATGGTTCGGGTCCCATGCTTTCTTCTTTCCATTCAGCGCTCGTCGATACATCTTCTTCGCCTCGTCATACTTGCCTTGATCAGCGTATAGAATGCTCAAGTTGTTGACGGTGTTAAGGATAGATGTATGGTTCGGGCCCCATGTTTTCTCGTATTCATTCAGCGCCCGTCGATACATCTTCTTCGCCTCGTCATGCTTGCCTTGATCAGCGTAAAGGGTGCTCAAGTTGTTGACGATGGAGAGGATGAATGTATGGTTCGGGCCTCATGCTTTCTCGTATTCATTCAGCACTCGCCGATACATCTCCTTCGTCTCGTCATACTTGCCTTGATCCTTATAAAGGTTGTCTAAGTTGTTGACGATGTTAAGGGTAGATGTATGGTTCGAGCCTCATGTTTTCTCGTATTCATTCAGCGCCCGCCGATACATCTTCTTCGCCTCGTCATGCTTGCCTTGATCAGCGTAAAGGGTGCCCAAGTTGTTGACGATGAAGAGGATGGATGTATGGTTCGGATCTCATGCTTTCTCGTGTTCATTCAGCGCCCGTCGATACATCTTCTTCGCCTCGTCATGCTTGCCTTGATCAGCGTAAAGGGTGTCCAAGTTGTTGACGATGAAGAGGATGGATGTATGGTTCGGATCTCATGCTTTCTCGTGTCCATTCAGCGCCCGCCGATACATCTTCTCCGCCTCGTCATGCTTGCCTTGATCAGCGTAAAGGGTGCTCAAGTTGTTGACGGTGGAGAGGATGGATGTATGGTTCGGATCCCATGCTTTCTCGTGTTCATTCAGCGCCCGCCGATACATCTTCTTCGCCTCGTCATGCTTGCCTTGATCAGCGTAAAGGGTGCTCAAGTTGTTGACGGTGGAGAGGATGGATGTATGATCCGGACCTCATGCTTTCTCGTGTCCATCCAGCGCCCGTCGATACATCTTCTTCGCCTCGACCGGCTTGCCTTGATCAGTATAGAGGCCGCCTAGGTTATGAAAAGCACCACAAATTTCAGCGGACGCACTGCGGTCTAGCAGATCGATATCTTGAAGTTTCTCTACACATCGATCTGCATGTGGGAGCAATCGCTGCTGGGAAATTCAGTATTCCGCTTCGGAATGATCCGGCGCTGCATTACCTACGATCATCAGAGCCGCTATCAAGTCATTCTTGCTGGAGCTGATCGTTTCTGCGCACCAGTCGTGCACGACTGGATGCATAGAGTAGCTTTCGCTGTGTTGGCGCGATTCAATGAGCGAGTAGTCTAGTAAAGCCTTCATCACCCTCTTAAAGCCAATTTCGCTCTGTGCCAGCTTCTGAAGCCAGTTATACCCTCGATAGCCTTCACTCTCGCGCGAGAGCAACTCATACCACATATCTTGGTGATCCAAATGTGCCCACAGCTGCAATAATTGTGCCGCCGTCGGGTTGCGCTGTTGGATGCGCTCGTAGGAGATCATCCACGTCGTCTCAATGCTCCCGTTCTCGTAGTCACGCAGGTGAGGCGTCTCTGCCACCAGTCGGGACCACGAGGTCTCGTACAGGTCGAGGTATTTCGAGCAGCCTGTTTTGGTTGCGCGCATATATGTGCCCGCTTGAACCAGAGCAAGTGGGAGGTAGCCTAGTCGCTGGACAAGCTTGTTGATACCTGTAGATCAATCAATCAGCTTGTACCTTCGTGTTCTGATAGGATACTTATCGTACCACTGCTGGATGGGTGCAGGCCCGAGCGGTTGCTGAGGAGCTCCAGTGCTTGACTAAGTTTGAGCCTAGTGATCTCGGTCGACGTTCCAATCTCTCCCAGGGAAGGAAGACGGGTCGTAATCAGGACGGAGCCATGGTCGGCCGGTGGCACAAACGATAAGACATCATACGCCTGAATATCTTTATCGGATTGTACGTCTCGATCGACGTTGTCAAAGATCATCAGCCACCGACAGTTCTTTTCCAGAGCGAGCCATCTCAAGACCGCGCCCGCTTCCGCCTTCATGTCCGGAGCCTGCTGCGTCGTGCTGGCCGTCAAATCTGATACCCCGCTGTCACTTGCATACCGGCCGAACGCAGCCAGGCTCTGCAGCACCGTATCTCTACTGTAGCCGTTTACCCATACTATGGCACTGTATGTGTGCTGATGCTTACGAGCATATGCGATGGCCAACTGTGTCTTCCCAATCCCCCCCAGGCCATGGAAGATATGGATCTTTCGCCCATTCTGTGCCTTCGTCTTCAGGAGATGTTCTTCCATCTCCTCTATCTCGGCGTCTCGGTCGACGAAATGGCCAGCAACCGGAAGCCCCGTAAGCTGGAATTGGACACGGAACTTATCGCTTTCTGTAAAATATGTGGTCAGAGCTTATTCGGCCCCCCCGAGCCTTTGAAGATCTCCGCAGTCCTTCCTTCACTTATAGTGGAGCTGTGTCCTTTCTCCTTCCAGATGTCTTAGTTTGCTGAGGTGCACTTACCGATATCCGACGCGATATCGATCGCTCGTTGGCTCCCCGCCACTTGGTTTCTGGGTATGGTCTGCAGGAGCTCTTTCGCATACGCTGCCGCCGTTGCTGCCGCGTAGCCTTGCCACTCATCGTTCTTGTGCGAGTCCGAGTAATCGCAGATTCCTCGAATGACGACGCACGGGAAATCATTTGACAACCCTGCCGCCTCCATCTCGAAGCACATAACATCGTGTTGCTGGCTGATCTTGTCGCGGATAACCGCATCTTTCATCAGTTGATCTGCGGACGCTATGATGCCGTAATGCACGACCGGATCGTCCGCATCAGGAGACCGCGGCTGTCGCTGGATCACGGGTGGAACAGCACGGTTGCAGCCGGTGTCACACCTTGCTGTATTGTTGACGTGGGTATAGGTCGGCTCGTACCATCGATCTTTCTCTCCGCCCGGACGTCTGTGTTTCTCCCGCACTCTTGGATTCTTAGTCACCATTGTCCGGATGGTTTCGGCAATATGATGGCCCTTCCTGTCGTGGATCGCGTCGAGCTGATTCAGCGCCGTCAACAGAAGCGTTGGGGGGGAGTTCAAGCTTTCAGTAATCTCGAACTCCTTGTCTTGCACCTCTTTACCATACTTATACGGAAGAACGCTCCCCGTCCTCCCCACCGGGCATCCGACCACCACGTCCCCCAGTCGGATGTCGTGTTTCTGACTTGGCGCCCCTCCTGCGATTCCCACCATCAGTCCGACGCGGATCGATTCGAAGGACCGGAGCATATTCTTCGCCATCGTGGCGGCAGAGGCGATCCCATATCTGCCTTTCGGGAGGCATGCGACGACGATATGGTGATCGCTCATGCGACCCAAGGTGTAAGCGTTACTGTCATGCGACGAGACGCTCGGGAGAGGAGGGTATTCTTCGTCCAGGAGCTCGCATGCAGCCACGTACTTCGTCTTCACGGCACAGATTCATCCCACGGTGTAGGCCTGACGGTTCATGGCTTCTCATTCATGGAAGATGAGCGCCCGCTTTGCTCATGATCCTGGCAGCGGAGCACCGCAAGGCTGAACTCTTCGTTCTACAAGGCTGGCGCATCGCAGGGAATCAGGCCCTCGGCTCGTCAGAAGAGCTCAGCCACAGGCTTACCAGCCACAGAATCGGCTTGGCTAGCTTTCATAGATTAAATTACACGTTTATTATTATATGAGACGTTCGAGGGGCGTTTTGCACTAACCGGGATTGTACCGTAATGATTGGAAGGTACCGATCAGCGTGCGACGTTGCATGAATGGGGGGCGCTACGGTCGCCACAAGGCTGACAATGACTTTTTACTATCGTAGTGAGGCTCTGAGACTCGGATAAGACTCTTTCATTAGTATTAGGAGTGATAAGAGCTCGGTGGTGAAGCTATGGTGAAGCAGTCCTGCCACGCTATAAAATGAGGCTCCCCGCAAATCAGACGCGAAGGCGACGATGAGATTGATAATTTTCCCGGTAGCGTGCGTTAGGAGGGTCAGGAATGGCGACACCAGGCAACTCAAACGGGAACTACGCAAATATCGAGACGTGGGTAGAGTTCTGTTGCTTCGAAGTCTAAGTACCCATTGGTTTTCTCGTCACGCCGTGATTCTCGCGACACAGTGAGGGATGTTAGAGCATCTTGTAGAACTTTCGTGGGGCCACTCTTATGCTGGCACATGCAGTCACGTGACGAAGGAACAACAGTCTGGTGGCAATGAAGGAAAAGCATTGATAGACGAAAAGAAAGGTTTCTAATTGTATCACTGAGCAACTAGATAGAGCGGCTCGTACAGTTCAATTGTTGATGAGCACTATAAATTGCCTCATGCATCTCCAAGCGAACCCCTTACAATGAAAAGCCTCAACCCGTTGAGTGATCAGATTGCCTGATCAGGCGTTTCAGTAAACGTCGGGGATTGGTGTTTCAGAGCATCGAGGCACGCTAAATATTTTAGCTAAGCGTGAAGCCAGCACTGATGTGTCGATCGACCAAGAAAGCTTTTAAAGTTCTTGACACTGCTTACTTGGCACCTTGCATTTACATCTATGTTACGTGCTGCCTAGAGTTAAATTATTCCTTCAATGCGTTTGACTGCGCGGCTTCTCATTATGGCTAACGGTCTCAAGGTTGAACAAAAATTGCAGGGGAAATTGAGCATCTGAATCGCAACGTAGGACCCTGACTTAATGCCCTGAAATTCATGATCCTCACTATGAAATAGAAATGAGACGACGACGCAAAAGATCATTATCAAGCAAGCCCTCGACTATCGATTGCACAACGAACTTCGAGTTCTTCAGGCCCTCAATGGAAATCCATGCATTCGCCCACTCGTTGACACAGTCGAAGAATCCCCTTCTCTAGTCTTAAGGCATTTGAATGACAACCTGCTTGATGCATCGAATGCAACGCGGCTCGAGAAAGCCGACATCAAATTCGTCGCTCGTAATGTGCTTACAGCGCTGAACGCACTTCACGAACGGGGTTATGTCCACACAGGTCAGTTTCATAATCATATTGTCGGTAGTCACTGGTCCTGACAGCATCATAGACATCAAGCTCAATAACATTCTCGTTAATTATGGTCGTGATTCTGCTCGCTTCAGTGAAGTGCAGTTGGGAGATTGTGGGGACACCTGTATGATCGACCTCAACGCGGACCCACTTCAAGGTCACGTCATTGACGCGGCCATCTTTCGAAGCCCCGAGGCGATGCTCAATCTTCGTTGGAAAGCTCCGACAGACATCTGGTCCTTTGAGGCGACGGTAGGTCGGATATATTCTATAGCTTCACGTCCTTAGTAATAACCATAATATAGTTGATCAGTCTCATTTGGGGCGACAATTGGCATATCTTTAGGCCGGAAAACGCTGATGTCGACAGCGAAGGATATCCGCTTCTGGTCCTCATTAAACAAGCGAGCATCTTCGGACCGGTGCCCTGAGTTTTCAGGATATTGCCGATGACGAGAGGCTGGAAATTCTGGCAAAGACGATTCACTTCATCAACGACAACAATCTAAAAAAGCCCTTTTATCTCTCTGCAGATAAAGAGCTATCAAAGGAAGACAGGACTTTTATCTGCAAGATCATGAAACTGGATCCACGAGACCGGCCAACCGCGAAGGAGCTTTTACAGGACGAATGGTTTCGAGAAGACTAGGTCGTGCCTAAGGTCCTTTGGCTGTCTTATTGGCACCCTAATAGGTGCCCTACAAAACCATCTTGCCTCCATTGGACAAATAGATACTGGCAAGCAACAAGCAACGCTGGTCTCCCACCACGAGTGAATGAATCTTACCTGTGAGCGTGCTGGTAATATCGGCCCATCTTTCTTATTTCGAACACTGGCCTAGTATATGGCCTGGTAATTCGACCCTGCATATGCAGACTCCCTATTTACGCGTAGTGGGCATTCGCACTCACGCCCTCTTGCCCACTTAATCAATGTCACGGCATGACCCACCGGTCTTAGGCCGGAAGTCATAAGTCATATTCCGCCTGTGGAACTCCAAGGAATGCCCACCTCCTATCAAACCCTTCAACAAACTAAAGGTGATGTTCTGCATCCTGGTAAAATCTCCCCCATCTTCCTTCAAATACATTCAGCTCAAAGGCCGGCCGTGTGTAGACGTCATTGAAGAGATGACTGGGATGCACGAGGAGGAGGAAGGCTGACTTCGAAGGCAGCTCACAATAGCCGAGGTAGGCGATGGAGTCAGGGACAAGTCTAAATACGGCGTCACAGCGCCAAAGGTGAGGGAGAGACACCAAAGTGTAGTGTAATGTTCATTGACTCCCATCTCTCATGCAAGTCGATCAACGTAGAGAAAGTTTTCCTCGCGATCTGATCAATGTTGCAGTGGTTGCCAATCTAAAAGTAGAACGATGTGTTTCAGACAGGCGGCGGATGATCTCGATGACTCATGGACCAATTAGGTTAGTTACTGTCACAGCCCCAAGACCGTGCCGCCGCCAAGGCTTCGCTGCCTGCCAACCACCACACCTCCTGCTAGCATGTTCGTAACACACCATCCTACAGCGCATCAGTTGAAAATGACCTTTGTCTCCCCTCCTCTCATTCCCAATCATCATGTGCTCACCACGAGCAAAGTCAGATTTTAAGAGATATGGGCGGCAATCTTTGCTGGACCCATTGAAAAAACAAGGTAAAAACAGCCACCCATACATTCCAAACCGTTCTTCAGCTGACAACCTGTAGCAGCACAACCACGCGGTGTCAAACGGAAAAAGTCGGTTACGCCTGTTCGTAAGAGCGCACGTCTACAAGAGAGAAAAGACCTTTATCAACAACCGGAGATTCCAGAGCTATCTCAACTTCCTTCTTCAATAAGTATCACGTCTGACAACGAGGTACGTTCTACAATCCCTTGGCGTACAATTGCGACCACTGACTCAGGTCAAAGCGTTCACAGAGATCAGTCAATTCTTTCAATCTAGATCGAAAGCGGAAACGAAGTGAAGAGCTTGAACAGAACCACAAACCTGAGGCTAAAGGAGCTGCCTGTACATCTCTCCAAGCCCAGAATAGGCCTACTCGAAAACGTCAACGAGTCTCATCTGCAAATTCTGCTATTGAAGGCGCAACACGTACAGATCTTCGTAGTGACACCAAGAACAACAACGTCAACCTCATTCAGCGTTGGATCGAAGAAGGAAGCTGATCTGAAGGAAATCTCAAGCAAGACAACAGCATGACTCATTCACTTACTCGGAAGAGGTCAACTTCGTCTCTCAGCAAACACGAATCAGACATAAGTGACGTTTCTTTAAGAGAGGGAAAGAATCCTGCCGTCAAGAGTCGGCGCTACGAGCATTTACTTATGTCTGCTGGCATTTATATGGATGATGACGACAAGGTGGCCACTACGAAAGAATGCAAGGCTTTATGCCAGACTCTACTCAATACAGACCAGACAGTACCTCATGATTCTCTCTTCAACGATGATTTATTCAAGAGAGTTTGCCAAAGGGTCCGTAACAAAAATGAGGCCAGGATTGTTCGCGACCTCTCTTCTCTCCTCGTTCCCTTCGCCGAAATTCTTTACCTTCGCGAAGCTACAAACCTCGAACATCTGATCGAAACCGTCGATGAAAGCTGAATCAAATCCATTCCCCTCGTCAAAGATTCTCGCCCGCAGCCTGACTTTGCTGTAGAACTTAAATCATCTGCGTTCACCTCTGACCAACTTAAGAAATTGCAACTCTCTGTTGATGATTGGCAGACTACATCTCGTCTGATGGCGACAGATGAGATGTATTTCCCATTCCTGACGTCGAAGGTGAAATGCGATAACGAGGCTCTCAACATCGCGGATCGGCAAAACGCTCATAGCGCTGCCGTTGCAGCAAACGCTGTCGTCGAGTTGTATAGATTGGTGTCGCGTCAAGACGAGCTCAATCAGAAAATTCTGACCTTCTCAATTTCGCACGACAATGAGGCCGTAAGAATGTACGAGCATTACGCTTTAATTAACGAAAAGGATACATCATTTTACCGTCATTCTATAAAAAAATTTGATTTCATCAGCGATAACGGCGAAGAGAAGTGAACTTCATACACGTTTACAAGGAATGTCTACGACAAGTTTTATTCAATCCATCACGAAAGAATCTGTTCCGTCGTTGACCAGCTGCTCAACCCAGAAGACTTCGCTGTTGAGTTCTTCTCTCAGCAATCAAACCTTGAGTCCTTCGAACAGAACAGCAGCCAATTGACCATCTCGTACTCACAACAGACGAAGCCCGAACTTCTCTCGTCTCAGACCTCTGAACCTGTGTTCAAGAAATCAAAGGGGAGAGGCAAGAAGTAATTGCATTATTGGGAAAATGGGGGAGTGTATCTTCACAAGTCTTCAATCTTGCTCTTGAGGCGGCCTTGACCATAAAGTTAGAGATGAAGGGTTTTACAATCGACGTTTTCAAGGTAATTATAGCATAATTCCTAGATATCTACAACCACGTCAAGACTTCTTTCAACCTCCCCGTTGCAAGCCTATCATATAGCCCAGCCACATCATCATCGGAAATTTCATGCCTTCCAACCCTCCTCGCAGTAGTGACTTGTTCTGGGCTGCAGTCAAGGTACGTCTGCCAGCAAGAGCGCGATATTCATTGTGTTCCGTCTCATTAAGAAACCTGAAGCCGACTTGATCTTTATCAGGCCGATTGGCTTTTCGCATTCTCTGAGTTTCCCGTGGCTTAAGACCGTGAAAATCTGCAGAACGTCTGTGATACTTGTGGTCGTGTATCTCCTGTCATCCTTAGTAATGGTCTGACCGTAGTAGATCACGCGTACTCACAATTTCTCTTTCGGGAGGTGGTCAGTTCGATTCTTCCGTTGATTTATATGTATGATATTTGTCGTCATGCTGAACGACTACGTATATTTTCGAGTTGATCATTCGCGCTAACTCGTTCGCTTTCTTGAATAGATTTGTCCTTCGCTTGTGAAGCTTTTCTCGAAGAAGCCGTTCACTTTTCACTATCGCCATGCTTGCTGAATACTATTCCGCTTTCTGGTGAGAAAGTCGATAATCTCGTGCAATGTCTCTAGAATGGTTTGATATGAAATAATCAAGAACTATTGTCAAGCACTTCGAAATTGACTGCATTATTAGAAGATGAAGCAGATGACGACATCCAGAATTGACAACATTCACAGCTTGAGACATTCACAACTGAAGGCATTCGAAATTGACAACATTCACAACTAGCGACATTCAGAAATGGCGATATTCAGAATTGATGACACTCATGATTAGTACATGAGAACTGAAAGCTTCGGTATATATTTTAGCAAGTCTCACTCATAATAGCAATGATGTCAGAGTTGTCGATTGAGATAATAGTGAAGCTGACTCAAGAAACATATGCCTTATTATCATTTTTCGACCAAGACCTTACAACGAACGCCCTCCTCAGTCTTTCAAAAGTCCGTTAAGCAGATGACTGCGCCGCAAATTCCCACATCTTTTCGACTGTTACGACATGCTTCTCGATAAGCCGTCTCAACCATCGCCACTCGATGTCGCTCCTACGGATGTGCCTACTCGGGGAAGTGGGGAATCAATTTTCCCTATGGCTCCCCAAGCAAACGGAAGCGCTTCTCCATACACTTCAGAGAGATCGTTTCATAAGTCAAATTAGCATTCGATTGGACTGAGTTCTTGATCGGTCGTTTGTTTGTCACGGTATGGGCATGAGGGTTCGGGTTAGGATTTTTGGACGGCTGAGGCATAGGGCTGTACTGTTAGAGATCATTTTTGTCTACGCACACGTCTATAGCAATGGAATCAGTTCATGTCTTATTGTTTGTCCTGAGACGCCCTAATAGTATCTTATATTTTAACCCGTTCTGTGAAATCAACGGATATATTGAACAAAGGAGGGGCAGGAGAGGTGGAGGTGGAAATCTATTACAATGTTTAAGGACTTGAAAAAGAGAAAGTGAGAGAAGATTATCAGGGCGTACATGAAAGCGAAAGCAACACCACCGAGCATCCAGTTCTGGCTTCTTCGAGAGCACGATCGAAGTCTGCCAGGGCACCTGCACGGAGCTTGGTGGCTTTCTCCAAGAATCTCATCTCAGCCGCTCGAGTGTCTTTGTGATATGCTAGCTCCTGTAGCAAGAAACCGTTTGTCTTGGTGAGCTTCATCACTCGTTCTGATGATGTCATTGATTGATGTTTCTTAGATATTCTGAGTCGGTGAGGCAGCTCCTCATAAGACGACGTTGTCCCCCCGTGCCTTGCAATCCGATCATCTAAAGCACCAATATTGCCTGCTCTGCTGGATCCAAGACCTTGACGAAAGATTGAATGAATCATCGTTTGCCGTTGAGTCCTGATGCCTTGAAAGGCCACATGGCGGTCAGCAGTTTTCCTGCTCCTTGCGGTTCGGGGTGCCTCTGGACTCCATTCACGTTGATGGTCACGGCCGGTCGGAGGACTTGCGTCGCTGTCTGGTGAGTCGCTCATGGCGGTATGGGGTTTCGACATATCTGGTGAAAGCATGATATCTATAGTCTCTGACGAAGCGTCCATGACAGGGCACTGGGGTCGCTCTGGAAGATGTGGAACGGCTGTCGTTTCTTCGCGGAGGGAACGAAGGAAAGCAGTTGTCAAAGAGGGTGCAGCGTACATTTAACAATGCGGCTCAGTTTTGGATGCTTAAGAGCATCCGCTTGTGGATCCCGAACGAAAAGCCTGTAGTGGATGCTCGAAAGAGCTACAAGACAGCTTTCGCCATGTGACGGAGGCTGATCAGTATCCACCGATCATGTCTAACCAAACATCGGATCGATCACGATCGAACACATTGAGCCGGCGACAAGCATTCTGGACCCCACTTCAGCAGTCCTAAAGGAGCTAGAGAAATGGAGAGACGAATTGGGTATCAAACACTCCTTGGCTGCAACGCAACGCCATCCCTTGCCTCAACTATTGACGGTGAGTTTTCCAAGGCGCCCTTCAATGGATTGTACTGACATCATCACGCGAGCATCCGATGAAAAGGTTTGTTCGTACAATGAGTCGGGATAGAATATCTGACCCATTGAGGTATCGCATGGGCCTTGAACGTCGGGCATATCTATGTTAACGTTTACTTCCTGTTCCCGCACTGTTCAATCCAATTAGAGCTCCTTAAAAGTGCGGGAGAGTAGGCGCAGTCGCTCATTTGATTGTACATTTTGTCAGCATTGGTGTACTTGTGCTCTCCAAAAGAGCTCTGCGCATTCGTATGGCAACATGCGTCTGCAATGCCATTGCAATAGTTCTTCAATTTGTATTCTACCCTCCTGAGCATCAGGAAGTCCTAAAGAGGGTTAACATCCAGTTAAGCAATCACTTCTGTCGTTGATTCAAATGTGTTGCTGGGAACGAAGTCACGTGATCTTCAGGCTGCCGCAACCATGTCACCTTCAATTTGGAATCAAAATAGTCAGTCATTCTGATTATACGATTATTGGGGGATGATATTTCGGAGCTTCAGCTGCGTTCGCGTTGAAGTTATCAACAAGATTATACTTATGCCGTATCTGGACAAAGTCCATGTTGCCTTTACCGAGCAAGCGACGAGAATGTGGGATGGAAGTAGTTACTTATCTTTTTTTACCGGATGTAGTGGGTTAAAGTGATCAATGAGAACAATTATAGGGGTGTGATGAAGGGGCGCAAGGATCGACTGATATCAACCCAAGAGCTGCTCCAGACGGCAGGATCACATGAAAGCTTAATAATGGGGAGGAACTATGGCTTTATAAGGATATTGGTTACATCCATTCAGCATTAGCTGTTGAAGCGGTAGCCGAAGTAACCATCAAAATTTGGCGTGTTAAGGGGAAACAAAAGACGTCACAAAGCTCATCATCAACGAAGGGGTTTGCATAGGATTTGAAGCAGATCATCGCAGGTTCATCGCTGGGAAGACCATCATAGCCGCAGGTCCATGTACTCCTGGTCTACTCAAAAGCTCGAAGATTGAGTTTCCTAACGATTTCTTTACTATCGCCGGCGTGAGATACCGATTATATAACCCCAACTTCACCCTTACCCTTGCGTGATTAAGAACTCATGTTGTCCTCAACGATCTAGGATGTGAAGAGTCTCACCAACCACGTGTAAGCTCCCCGTTATCAAAACATGCGTAGCATTCTCTTGCCCCCCAATCTCTTTCGCAAGCTCCAAAGCACTCTCGATACTTGGCACTTTCTGTATCTTAGATCGCGGATAGGCCTGAGATTATCGGAACTCGGGTTGCTCAGCAAGGACGCGAAAGGATAATCCCACAGCAAGGATGGGAAAGAACAACTCTGGAGCACTCATAACGAAGAGCTTGAAGCATTTGATCATCTCTAACAGATTGATTCAATAGTCTTGACGTTCTCCCCTCGAAAAAGACTGTTTGAAAGGACGATCTTGCTAGATTAGAACGTCACGAATATCTTCAATTAAGCATATAGCGTCCGTTATGTAAGCTGTCTTCTGAGCTATTTCAGAAATGTCATAGTGTCGGCTTGAGCCAATGATTTCTCTACGCAGCAGGTCAGAGTGGTGGGTTATCGGATTGCTCACTTGCGTTCCTGATGACGGATGAAGCAACGGTATTTTCCAGCCATGAACTACATGGTAGGTTAAATGAATCTTGATCATTGCTCATGTTTCTGACTTGAGAACAGGCCGCTTTAAGACTCCTTGACTCTCGACGTCGAGGACTCAGGCCCGCGATCGAAACTCTGCACACAGCGCCTGAGATGGTGGCTTTATCGTCGATACCGAGCATTGGTGGCGAACCTAGTGTTCGGGGCAGACCTAGTTTGTTCGGGATGCTGAGATGGCTGAAGCAGCTTGGTCATACAGTATCAATGAACTCTCATTATGTCACTCGGACGTGGCTAACTCTGATCAAAAGACTGCTGACATCAATCGCCTCAATATCATACACATAGCGGGGACCAAGGGAAAAGGCGGCACTTGTGCATATATCGAGTGTCTCTTGAGAGCACACGGCCGAAGGACTGGCTTCCCGGCGAAGACTGGGCTTTACACTTCACCGCACCTCATCAACCCCGAAGAGAGAATTCGGATAGACTTTCGATCCTTGGACAAGGAGGTTTTCGCAAGATACGTCTCAGAGACCCATGAAGCTTTGCAATCCTCTGCGGGGGATATTCAGGACGTCCCTCGATATCTTCAATTCCTTGCGCTAGCATTCTTTCACGCGTTCATTAAAGAGAGGATTGACGTGACAATATATGAAACCCATCAAGGTGATGAATATGACGCAACGAACGTTATACCGAAGCCTATCGTGACGGCGATCACGCCCATCGATGAAGACCATATGCATCAACTTGACCCATCTCTCGAGAATGTCGCCTGGCACAAGGCAGGAATCTTCAAAGTCGGCGCCTCTGCATTCTCAGCCCCTCAGCAGAATGCAGTAGCTACGGTGCTTCAGAAACGAGCAGCTGATAAAGGAGTTACGCTAGAATTCGTCGAGGTCTGCTCAGATCTTTCGGCTGACGCTTCACAGCTAAAGCCGGAGGTTCAGCTGCTAAATTTCTCTTTGGCTCGGGCTGTTAGTAACAGTTTCTTACGGCAAAGAGCGCCACAGGGCAATGCTATGCTCTCGTCACTCGATATAATTCAAGGATTACAAGCATTCTCTTGGCCAGGACGGTTTCAGTCAATTTCGGATGGCAATCTCGCATGGTTTCTCGATGGGGCACATAACAAACTCAGTCTCGGAATATGTGCGCGGTGGTTTGCTCAAACGAGTTCTAATATGGAGCGGAATATGACCGGCTCGCTTATATCTAATAACATGCTAATGTCGAACAGCTCTGTCTGTCAAGTCCTTATTTTTGGTCACTATTCCAGTCATCGAGATCAGGTCGCTCTCTTAGAATCTCTAGTTGACTCTCTTCTGCAGCACCACATATCGATACAGCACGTTATTTTCACAACATGTCAATACACACGAAGCGCAAGCAATGGTCCGTGAATCTCGCTATCAACGGAGACAAGACTAATTCGGTTCCAGATTCGCAATTCTTCCTTCTTGACAAGTACATGAAGTCTTGAGCGCGGGCCAAAGAGTTCCAAATCCCGTGAAGAAATATGAGCGACATTGATAAAACTTTCCTGCCAGCCCATTGAGTTTCCGTGCCTTCTCTAGCTTCTCAAGACTGTGCATTACAACGCTCTTAGATCAGTAAATGATTGCCTCGACGTAGCCGGCATCCCATTGACAGTGGCTTGCAGCGTCTAAGGCGATGTCGTAGCAGTCGCGAGCCCCATGCATGTCATCTTTGATATGTGCAATCAAAGCCAGCCTCAAGAGCGCAGAGAACCGATTGGTCTTACCAGCTCTACTAAGGGCACTGGCATTCTCATAAGATTGAGCAAGCACTTGAAAGAGCTCGTGCGCCTTGTCGAACCCTTGTCGAACCCTTGTCGAATATCTCTCTGTAGAGATGCATAGCCGAAAGCGGTCGGTTGAGTGAAGATGACCCACATACCTTGCATCAGGTAGGCATACGCCAAAGCAAGCCTCAATCGTTTCGCGCTTCCGCTTTCTCGGGACTGATAGACGGTGAGATCATTTAATTGTGCCGATGCGTACTCTATACCTAACACAGTCTCACCTAATTCACAACATACTGCAGTCAGGTGAGCCATGGCCTTGCACATCATGGATGCCTCGGGTCGTCCGGCATGCAGTATTCGCTCGAGACATCTCCTCGCCTTCTTGAAATGACCGGAGAAATGGTGAATTTTGCCACGAAGGACGTTCATTTCGCAGATCTGAATCGTTTCTAGAGTCGATACATTTCCTGGGTGCCAGGGCATGTATCCGTCAAGCTCATCAAGTGCAGCTTGGAGCTGCTGGCGCCCAAAGAAGACGTCGGCATTGAATAGCACAAATTCTTCGTAATAGCCGTTCGATCTTTGATCAGCACGAGGAAATTCCAGACGCTCCGCTTTCGACCCCCATCTGCACGACGATATACGGGAGAGAATCCTCTTTCGTAGTTCAACTCTCTCTCGTAATTGAACGCCCATCGGAAAGCGTGTCCCAATGCTCTCAGCTGTCGCTATAACGGTACTCTTCCAGTCTAGCGTTGAATAATATGAAGCTGATAAGCAAACTTCGATGACGTATGCTGCTGGCAATGCCTTTTGAACATCAATTTCCTCCAGAAATGGCAGGACGTGTTTGAGTAGAGGCAATATTGACGTCGCAATAGAGAAGGAGTATAAAGGCTCCAAACGTCGGTCCATAGGGAAGGCATAGAGGACGACCTTCACCGCTTCAGTCTTCCATCGCATGTGATCCTTATCGTGGGTTATTCGCGTCAGCAACTGCGGGTCTATTGAAATGTACCTGGTTTTAATTGTCGATTGGTCCAAATGAATAGCCTTAAGCTGGTGTAGATCGCAAGTCGCTTTTGCACACATCTTCTTGTTCTGGACCACCTCTACAGTGTTGACGTTTTGAAGAGCAACTTCTCCGTTCTCGCCCCAAGTCAACAAAGGCCCTCGGGCTCGTTCTAGGAGACGCTCCGGTATCTTGGATTGGCCGAAGAAAGATAGAAGTGTTGCCAGAGCTTGTGAAGCAGGATCGATGGTGTAAGATTGATAGGCAGGTGCGGTTATTGCCACTGAGTCTTGACTGGAAGTGCCTGCCTGGTCGACCACGCCACTGAAGATAGATGCACTTAGGCGCCCGGAAAGGGCTGGACTGTAATAGGTAGACGTAGTTGAAGAAGTAGAATGATTCTGTGCAGCAGGATCGACCATGCATGTTCGCTTACTCACAACATTGCGTGGTAGAGCCAAATTGCCCTTTGTATCGTCGTTGTTGGTCGCATCCGACACGGGCGTGAGGATTCCGCTGTTGAAGCCCGGCTCGGGCGGGCTCACCACGTCGACTTCGCCAAGGTGATAAGAGGTGAGCAGGGTTGCTCCTGCTTGCTCCATCTCTCGATATTTATGGCCGACGTTCGACGGAATGCTCTCGTCGTGAGAGATCAACTCAGGATTGGTCCACGCGATGGAGCGACCCGCATTGTCACTTTCACCGCGCTTGCGCTTTCCAGAGGCTCGTTCAAGTAGGAAGGTCGCTTCAGGACCTGTACAAGTCAGTCAATGTCATCAAGTAATAGAGAGATCCGCACTTGTTTTACAGAGGCCAAGGTCGTTTGCCTTCTCTTCTAGGGGACGACTTGAGAGCGAATCATAGTATCGCGCCATACGTTTCACAAGGATTGCACTCTGAAATGAGTTCAACCTTTCCACTGTGCGTCTTGCCACGCCGCATATGAGGAGTAAAGCATATGCAGGGCCAGCCACTCTTGAAATCAGCCATAAAAGCTGTTCGTACATCGCACCACCCTTGCGAGTCTCGCGAGTTTGAGAAGAGGCGATGTGGCCACTTCTGAGCGCTTCTAGGAATGTACCTGCTTCCTCCAAAGACGCTCTGTCCTTGTTGCTCAGCGCTCCTATGTTTTTGATCGTCCGAGCTTTTTCCTGGAGTCTTGCATAGCAATCTTCGAGTTTGGTGTCCATTCGTGGGTTCTGCCGAGCTGCAAGTTCTGCTTCCAGTGAATGCAGTGCGCCACGGCACTCGATGATAAGCTGCTCTAGCTCAGCATCTTTGACATCCTCAAAGGTGTCTGTCCATGTGAATATCAATTTCTTGGGGGTGGAGACTGCGATGTGAGCAGGGCACATGGCGAGGCTGACCAATAGTCAGCAAGGCCAGGACAAGCGCGATGCAGGGCGTAAAAGCAACTTAAGATGACATACGCCAATTTCAAGTCGGGAACTGTATTCCACAAAAGGTCTCTTTCTGACTCCCTCTCAAAGAATTGAGTTCGTATTCGCCCTTGACTTCATCTCACGGCGACCCCCAAACTGTTGGACGTGGATGTGTTATATCCAGTGTCAATTCCTGATGTCAGCCGCTGAGTAATCCAGAGGCCGTCTGAGAAAGGACGGTGAGCGAATAGATTCTTAATACAGTCTTTTCTCGTGCCCAAGCTGCAGACCGACGACGTTGACTTGCTGATAGCTGGTGACGAGGGGTGATTGCCTAATATGAGGGTAGTATGTGGCTGGTGATGACTAGTGGTGGCTAATGGTGGCTAGTGGTGGAGACTAGTGCAATCTGAGTGAGTGGTTGTGTTATTGCGGCGATGACTTTGGACCTGCATTATGCAAAACATATTAAGGCTCTATGCCATCCGGTCTGTCTAGCAATACTTAATTACATGGTGTGCAAGCTCGTATCTAACACGATACCCTGTCTTGGAAGTGCATAGCTACGGGGTGTCGATGCCCGTGGAATATCATACATGACTGGACTTCACGGAGCTCGCCACCAGGACCTTGATCACTCTGCCATTGAATGATTCTACGACTTATCGGAGAAGCCAGAAGATGGTGTCAGCAGGCCTCCTATCCTTGGGTCGCCGCCTGATTTAACCAAGCTGTAAAAATGGTCTCGTTCTTCGCGATAAAATTCACAAATCTTAGTCAAGTCGCGAACCCTTTGTTCTAGTTCGGCAACAGTGTGCGCGTTCTCAAGTTCCTTCTCCTTTCGGCGCTGCCGGAATCTTGCTGAAGCGCCTGCGTTGCGCTTTCGTTTCTCGTCGCTCGATCTCGAACCAGACTCCAGGTCGACAGGTATCTGTATGAGGCCGTCGGGAGTCTGAAAGGAGTAGCTGCTCTGCGCCCGAGAGCCTACGGCGTCATGAGATGACAAGGCTAGCGGTTCGACCGGTGTTGGAAATGACGCCGAATGAGTTGATGCTTGATAGGTCATTGAGGATTGCTGGGGTGCTGCTGTGCCATAATGAGGGGCAATTGAGAGGTGACTATTGTGATTGGAAGAAGATTGCGAGGTATGCCGACTTGCATCCTGTGAGTGTACTGATTGCAAGGCCTCCATGCTGGACATCCTTGGCTTGGGTGAAGAGGTGGAAAGAGGAGGCAACGGGAAGGGTCCGGGCTCCATTGTGTCGACCTCTCTTACGATAGATGGATATTGCTGCGGTTTGGCGGTCTCTTGAGGACACGATTTTTGGCTGGACCCATGGATCAATATTCCAGTCTGGGCTTGTCTAGGAAGTGAGTCCGTCCAATCCACCTGAGACGATTCAAAACAGGGTGAGCGGCAAGGACGATACAGATCGCTCCCTCGTTGAGAGGCTCCACCGGGCGTGGTCGATTGAATTGGATTGAGAATATTGTGAATATTCGAGGAGGAACACGATTTTGCTGTAGACCTCACGTCCACAGCGCTTGAGGGCTTGAAGGACGTCATGCCGAAAAGTGGGAGAACCTGGAGCGCCGAAGCTTTCTAGGATTTCAACCAGAAACATTCTGTGGCCATTGCGCTCCTCGCTCAACAGGCATGAATGATGAGAAGATTGATGACCGTCAAAGCATTGTTGTGAGGGGAGAAGAGAGAAGTCCGGAAGGTACAAAGACAGGGAGTGCGATTTTGTTGGGATCGTAACGTAGTAGGTGATCATCACCTACTGAATCCTCTGTCTTATTTCATCAACGCCAAACTCCTTTACCGTCCGCGCTGATCGTCGTGGAATCATTTTGAGTGTAAAGATGGTTCACTTTGTTAGAATGATATCATAATCAAGGGGAGATCAGGTTCATGCACGTTCATGAGGCCATCACACATACGGGCCAACCAGGATTCCGTCCGCAAAGTATGGTAACGTGGAGCTGTTGATAATACCCGAGAGCGTGTTGAAAAAGTTCCCAAAATGTGGTAGTGCCAAGACAAGTCGCAAACCGTTCGACAGATGGCAAACCGTTTGACATACGGAAAACGGCTAAGCGCGGGAAATCAGCCCCTAGTCCCAACGGGAAGGGCTTAGCCCGGTCCGCGTGAAAGCTGTATTCCTTCATGGCTGAAAATGGCGCGGCATATCACACCTTGCCCCTCTCCAAACAGGATGGGGTGGGGCTACCAGGCGAGGTGGAGCTTACACCCCTATCTGGAGATTCAGTTCTTGGAGTACGATATCGCGCGCAGGGGGACACACTCGGTCCGGAGGTTGCATGCCTCTGGATCACGCTATTAAGAGTACGTGTATGTTTTGCTTAAAAACCCCTCCTGCTGTTCTCGTTGCCTTCTCTCACGTCTGACTTGTCTAAACCGTCTTACACTTACTATGGTTGTGATGGCGAATGCAGCGTCATATTTGCCGGAGACCAATTCCGCCTGGTCAGCTTTCAAGGACATCCAGATCAGCGAGGAGATTGAGACTACTTGCAGCTCACTGGGAACGGGTGCACAGGTGATTTGCCCTAGGTTCTTAGCTTTGAAAACCCTTGCTAACATCTTGCAACCTTTCGTAGACACCAGAAACGCTTCCGCGTCAGTCCAGAGAATCACGTCCCGACTTCAGCGACGGGCCATGGACTCTTGTTCGCTTCTTCACAGATAGAATTCTGCCAGAGGGTTTCGACTTAGATCGCTTCCTTTCGGACTCGGGCATCATGATCAATACGGTCCCCCACATTGTGGAACATAAGCATGCTGGGTCTTATGAACTCGTTGTTGCAACACCATGTCTCGACGTGCTCTCAGAGAAATTTCAGGATTTCAAAATAGTTGTCGATTATAATCCGTTTGAGCCAGCTGAGGAGGACATACGTATCCACGGGATCTGGGAGGCCAAGAAAAGAGCTCGAATCAACACACTCAACAACGCTGCGGAAGTGACCCGCAACGGATGGGGACATGGACCGGCAGAATGTTATCGAAGAGCTATCGGAAAGGCTGGCCTCGGGACAGAGCTTGAGAGAGCAATCCTGAATTGGGACATTCAAGTGAGCTATCCACACATCCACCTTCCGACATACCTGCTGATAACGCCTAGCATTCCGACCCTCGGATCCTTAAGCAATTCACGGAAAACCTCATGTACTTTGGTGTGGGATGTTGTGACCGATATAATACCCCTTCCGACGTCCTCGAGCGGGACCAGAACGACTGGCTCAAACTTTTTCCGAACGGTCACACAGACTTCTCCAGGCTATTGATGGCGGCAGACTTCCCCATCAGAATCCAAGAAGGATTGGAGCAGCAGATGATTTCATTATTCCGGAGCTTTCTTGAACTCTCCGATGGTAAGGTGGATTGTCGACAGCACGATTTCGGAATGGATTATACGACAAGCCAAAACGCGTCCCTCTGCGCTAGTTTTCTGGGCATCTCCTGTTCACGTCAATTTGGACGTTTCGACCCGGAAGAAATGCAGGCCGCGCTTTCCAAGTCGAAACTTTTCGCGGAACAATCAAAGCCAGACATACCAAATACACTCGACTGGGGCCTTCATATAATGGCATATGTGCCTGTCGGTTTTCCTGACAACTACCTGGTACAGTGCTATCAAAGCTGAGGGTGGCGCACGCTAATAATGGCCCAGAATCTTCCGTCGCAATTGCTGTGCGGTTTCAGTGCACGACAAGTCGATCAGATTCGTTTCCACTTGTAAATCACCATCCTACGCATAGTGAAGAAACAATGCTGACAGAAGATAGTGAGCACACCTACCGCCAACTTCCATCCCTTCGGAAAGAAGAGAACAATATATTCGTGCTTCTTACTTGGAGCTCTACGTATCATGGTCAGACCCTCGAAGTGCTGAGCGATTGGATAAAATCGGAAGAGAGCTTGAATCTGTATCAAAGGCTGATTGAAGGCCTTTGGCTCGAACAAACACCCGAAGCGTTTGCGCTGACCCTAGCTGCTTTGTTGTGCCGCGAGCGACTGCTTCCATACACTGTAGACGATACCGTTCAGCCCATTGGGGGCAGCTATTTGGCGGACTTTGATGCTATTTTAAATGGTCAAGATATCAGCAACAGACGGACGGTCTTTGAACAAATGACCTTGTCACTCCTGCGCGTGCTATACACTCTCAATACCAGCGAAGAAACAATTCGACTTCTTGCAGAGGTCCTTGACAAAGAAGCTTCACTACTGGAACCGCTAGATGGTATTGCAGACCAGTATTGCGCCAGAAAAGTTCATCGACATAACCACAACAAAGCTTTCGAGGAAGCCAGAGAAGGTCTCTTGAAATGCGTTGAGGCAATGTTGAAGAGGGACAGGAATGCTGATGCCGAATGGACGGTGATACCGAGATTATCTCTGCAGCTGGTCAGCGCAGTATAAATGACTGGGAATTTCCTTGTACAAGTAGATATTTGTGTCATTGGCGGAGAGGCAACTATTTAATCACCCAAAGTCATCCCCGCCACCGTCCTCACTGCTATCATTCCCACTCTCGGTATCGATATCCTCATCATCTCGTTTACCAAGTTCGATCTTCATGTCTTTCCCGTATTCTTCTTGTTTCAGAAGTTCCTCAATGTGGGAATGCACAATCGTTTTAAAGACATTTCGATAAGTGTCAGGCTTTTCTCTCCCTCCTGCCTTCTGCATCACTTTGGACCAGTCAATCTGGTCGAGAATCGATTCTCATGCTTTCATCAGTTCTACCGAAGGAATGACGCGGTACTGACTGGCAGGAGGATACCAAGACTCGAGTGAAGGAAAATTGGCCAGATAAGGTGGCGTGCTCAGAATTCCTCCTTCTCCAGCAATCTTGCGTTTCTTTGCCTCTCCTTCCCGCGAAGAATCATCTTGTTCGCTGAACGAGACAGATCGCTTACCCCCCTTGCTCGGCAGGGGGTAGAGAGTGCGCGACAGGCCCGCCTCACGGTGTTTAGTTAATTGCTGCAGTGGTTTGAGCTTCGGAGGTTGCAGAGACAACATACTAGGCCTTCGCTTTGAGCCTGCAACACTCGATTGTTCCATTTTGTTCAAGATTGAGGGAAGATTCGAAAGGAGGTGTGATGTTTCCACCTTCGATCGATAAATTATTTTCCATTGTTGTCGTCCGACGAATTCTCTTAAGTCCCTATATTCATTCAGTTCTGGCTCCCCTCCTCGTCCTGTCAGAAATGAATGCTTGAGAGGAAGCCAAAAGTGAATGGTGGCTTAGTGAAACGAGTCCCGCTGCCTGTCACGACCACATCTCGGTCGCGTTTGATTTAGAAACGTGAGCCATGTTTTGAGGATCTAAATGGCACGTGATCAAAGACACGTGAATTGTGAAGTTTCGGTCCGCGTCGACATTAGAACAGCAATCGGCCTTGTACTTGAGAAGGGCTTTGCGAATGAACGTCTGGGCTATGCACTGCTAAGCCTCTCTTATTTGAGACCGACCAGGGAGAGATAGTAGTGAATCTAGTAGAACATTCATAGCTGAGAAGACATGAATATGAAACGAATGTTGAAGTCTGAAGAAGATGCTGAAGCTCGAGTCAAAAGTAGATGCTCGAGCCAAAAGTAGATGCTCGAGCCAGAAGTGAATGCTCGTGCCAGGATTGAATGCCATGCGAGAACAAGGATTGAGAAATCTGCCAAAAGGCAACGATTACCAAGGAACAGATTGATTCAGACGCCTGTATTTCACGACTTGCTTCTACAAGTCCGATATGGTACAATTCACTAGCACGTCGCAATTGCATTCACCATGCCAAGGTAACCCACTGCGCCCAAATTTTGAGCTCAACGCAAGTAGAGAATCGAGACCCGCGACAGAACACAGAAAGACGAACCGTCCCCGAAGAAAATGGCAGACTGCTCAGAATGAGGAAATTCAAAAAGGGAAGAAGCTTCGCGTCCAAAATTGGGCGAAGCGACGCGAACGTCTCAACGAACTGTCCGTCTTGAACTCGAAAGTCTTGAAAGCATTAGACATGAAAGAATGCATGCTGAAGATGCAGAGAATGTTGTTGGGAAAGCTCGCTGCCGAAGAGAATCGCCTGAAGGGACTAGCAGAGAACTCAGGCTCACCGATCGCAAACTTCGACGAACGAGTTCAAGAGATAGAAGAAGTGATACGATTCATGCAGTATTGAGTGCCTTGATCAGAGTTCGAACTCGGGAAATGTGAAATGAGAAGACCAGGGTTTTAGATGTGACGATAATCGTCTCGAATGAATGGTTCAAATATTGGCGCAAGGCGTTGCGAGATCGTGAGAATTGCGTCATCTCAGTCGAACGAGTCATTCGAATCTGATGTTTGAATCGCTCAACGTGTTGCCGCATCTAAATAGCAATCACAGAGTCATTTCTTGAGTTCATGCTATACATAGACTTGTCGACGCATATACGATTGATTGAACAAAAGTGTGTGTTGACAGCAGCAATATCAGTTGAAAATTGAATCACGACAAAGAACGTGAAGACATATAAACGAGGTTTATAGAATTTGTTTCTTTCGTGCCTGATCTTTCGTGAAGATGTCATCGTTGACAACTCTCTTTCTAGTGTTATTCTTGAATGATCTGACGTTATCGCTCAATTGGAAAGCAGATGCAACGAGCTGCTGAGATATACAAATTCTTTCTGCTGAAAATAGAAGAATGACGTGCGTGTCATTTGTCATAGCAGCTTCAAAGCATTTCGAGAGGTGCAATGATCAAAGACTCATGTCGAATAGATATCGTTTCTCTCTTGCGTGTTTTTCTGCCGTGAGCTTCATCGAAGTGAAAAGAGATGAATCGAAAAAGTATTCTTTCATTGTAATTCAATCGTGTTCATCACGAAAGATGAATTTGAATCGTTCTTGAAGAATTTCGTTCTCTTCTGTAGCTTTCATGAGCGCTGAAGCAATTGATCGAAGAGAGATTTTCTCAAATGAGACTCTTTCTTCGAGCGAGCTCTCTTCGAACGAGATCTCGTCTGAATAAAAACTTGATGAAATTATAGAAGACATCATCGAACTCTGTTCTCTCTCGCCGTTATACGTTATCAGCTCTTCGACGTCGTTCATCGATTGAGATTCTTGATTTCTCTGAATAATCTGTGAACGAGACGAACTTTCAAACAGATGACTCGTGTCTCTCAGCTGCTTCGCATAATCTTGTCATTCGCTGATGTCTCGATTCTCTCGCGTTTTCTTCGCGTTTGATTGCTCTTGAGATGCGTATATTTGATCTATGTCTTCTCGCGAGAGATCTCGTTCTTGCTCTTGATTGTCGTTTTCTCTTTTCTGATCATTCAATTCAGGTTTCGAATAGAATACTCGTCTGTCAAAGTAAGTCAGATAAACGAACCTTCTCACGAAAACGAGTTGAATACTGCTCTCTTGACTTTTGTCTGTGTTATGCATGTTATCGAGAAAAAGAAAGTTCTTACTCTGCTCATACGTCAGATCGAAGAGACATGCACATCTTCTCTTCTGACACTCTTCAGATTCGTCGACGACGTATGCAGACTTGAATTGCTCGAACGAGAACTGTTCGTCTGCATGACTGAAGTATTTCGCCTTCAAATCGCTGATCTTCTTCGACTTGAACTCTAGTCACTTCGTCAAGTCGATCAGTTCATACAGTACGAATCTATTGAGATTCTTCGTCGTTCGAATCTTTCTCTCACTGAGTTTGAGCTTCAACTTCGTGAAGTCTGATGACAACTCACGAAGATGTCACATGATGTAAAGAAACACTTGTCAATAGTGTAGAGTCATGCGATTTTGAGTAGTGCTGAATCTGAAAGTAAAGATCGATTTCGCTTTCTGAATAATGCATTTGCCTCTCTTCTGATTCATTTCGAAGAAGCTTCGCGTCATCGTCGTATACAAAGTTTCTCTAGAAGACATCTTTATCAATCTCTTCGCTCAATGAGCGCAGGCTTGAATGTACTTGAAGTCTTCGAAGAAAGTTCAAAGAGTGAGAATGAGACTCTTTCACGCCTGTAGCTTCGCTCAGATCTTCATGCGACGATTCAAGTTAAACGCGCTGAATATCTCTTCTTTTCTCAGTTGACGATATAAAGTCATGCTATCAGATGTCGACGTGCTCGATGCTTTAAGTTCTAGCGTTTTCATCGTAATGTAGTTCATCTTCTGCATATCGTGCTTGTCGTGTTGAATCAAGTCGATTCAGAATCTTCTGACATGATCAAGACAATGAAACATCTTCTGCAGCTTGATAATCTAGTAAGCTGTTGAGAAGTGCGATGGCAGGCTTGTTCCTAGCAGCTTATTGCGGTAGCTCTGGATCCAGTCTGGATCCAGTCAGGCTTGTTCCTAGCAGCTCTCTCTAGACTAGCGTCAGGGGTAAAGCCGCGCGCCGCGGCTTTGCCATGCGTGACAGTATATAGATAGAGCAGCCTGTGGCTTCTCTCCACAATCTAGATAGATTCCATCATATGTGATACTGTTCGCCCTACCCTTTCAATATAAGCTCACAATACATAAGAAGAGCTGATCTATCTCATCACATTTCGAATCGATCATGATCTTCATCACGTCGAATTGCATTTCGTTCGATCACAGATCTGAGAAAGACAACAAAGCATCGAAAGTCGCTGCGTAATCTTCTCTTCGAAGCAGTCTTCTCAACTTCTGTTGCTTGTTCTTCGTCAGACATGCTCATCATCGAGTCGCTGCAAGCGAATTGAGGCAATGTTGACGAATCTTGCGATATGCTTCATCATCGATAGATTTCTTCTCGTTGAATAGTTGCTCGATCAAGTAGATTCTCAGATCGTCGCTCAAATCTGAAGATGTGAGTGAGAGATGTTCTGCTCAGTCAAGAATCAGTCGATCATATCGATCAGGTACAGATTCACGATTCATCAAAGCTGAGAAGAAATCATCTTTCTCCTCGCTTGAACCCGACATCGATCGTGAAGACATTCAAGTCGAAATTTCGAGAGAAGCTGTAGTTCAGATCGTTCGATCTGCGCGTTGTCGAGTAAAACGATAGAAGAAATTTCAGTGAAGTGAATGACAAGATCTAATTGTTCTCAGTCGATCACGATCGTCACATGATGTCGACTATCTTGCTGAAAGCAATCTTCTTCTTCGAAAATTGATATCAAATTCTTCACGTTGAATCTATCAGGCACGTCGAGTTCGCTCTTCGAGAAATTCAAATGCTCGAGCCTGATTCGTGCCGAGTCTTTATACTTCGTCTGCTTCTCTCGCTTCAGACTTTCTTTCTGAGCTTGCACTCGAGTACGTTGCATCACGAGAGCATCGTTTGATGATCAGCATCATCATCTTCGTTCACAGAAGAGAAGCTTCAGCATTGAGAGATTATCAATAAGACTTTTTGATCAGGTCTGAGAAGAATCGAACTAGTCGGGAACTGAGATAGTCAATGTCTCGTGAGAGATGAGCACATCGTCGCAACTGACGATTCAAGACGTCAGAAGTGAATGTCATCTTGATCAGCAAATGACTCTCTGCTACTCTGTAAAAAGAACGATATGTTCTTCAATCTTTCATCGTTTCTCAAATAAGTTCTCTGCATTCTTCACTACGTACTTTCCCTCTTCGTGCTTTACGCATCTTCTGCTCATTCTTCGTTCGTTTTGATCACTAACGACATTTCGTCGCGCGATATCTAGAATGACTTCTCACTTCGTCAAGCGATATACACAACTTGATTTGAAAAATTCTCAAGCTCATTCACTCACTTCGAATGATGTGTCATCAGTCAGTGACAATTTCTCATCATCTAGAAACACTCAAGACTCGTCGAACACTCATGATGATATCGCTGTCAAATCAAAAAGAAATAGAGCATACTTCGATAAAGAAGACGATGAACGTATCGCTAGCTCTGCGAATCGAAAACGTTTAACTTCTACGAGATCTGACGTTGAGCATAACACTGAAAGAGCGAAGTCATCTTCTTCAAGCAGTCTTCATTCTTTCAGTCAATCTGCTTCTGTCGATGAAACGTCTAGAAAAGACGACGCTATTGACAAGTTGAACGGAAAGACGTCTTTCAAGATAAAGGAAGAATTTTCTTGACGAACGTACGACGAAGACTATGATCTCAGGATCGATGAACTTGTCATCGTGACGAAGAAGAAACGTACGAGTTCTAAAATGACAGAAAGTCGTTCAGCTTCGAAAGTGATCGCAATAAGAAAGCTCTTCGACTCAAGCAGAAATGTCAATCTCTCTACGCTTCTTCGAGTTCAAGAAAAGTATTTCGTCAAATGCATCGAGACTTACGAATTCGAAGTCGAACTTTACGTTGTTCTTGAACATGTGCCAATTTCTCTGATTCAAGTCATCGCGGCATCCGTTCATCTGAAAGAGACTCACGTGACAGTAATAGTCGAACAGATAAGATTTCAGTCTGTTTCACTCAAACGTCAACATTGACGAGTTCAGATACTGAGCGATATCAAGTTTCTTGAGTTCAAGAGTCTGATTCACGACAATATCATCTGCTCATCTGTTCTCTTGAACGATGACGATGAGATCAAAATCAGTATGCAGAAGCGCTGTACGATTATGTTGAAAGAAATCGAAAGAAAGCATTCGAACGTGCAGACTGTCGAAGATGTTATGATACAATTGTTGAAAAGACGTAAGAGAAATGAAGTGAACGATCTACGTCGTTGATTCTTTATAACTGAAGAGTTCTCGTCGAAGATTACGTCTGCTTTCGCAGAAGAGCTTTTGCAGATCAGTAAATTTGACTTTCTTCAGATGACGATAACTCTAACTTTTGAAGCACGCTTTTCTTCATGATTGAAAGAAGAATGATCTCGACTTGTTGATGTCAATCACTCAAGTCTCATCGCGCAGATTTTATACGATGAAGTGATAAGTTGCAATGATTCTGCTTCGAGTGTGATTCATTGACTTTCTATGCGACTTCATACTTTGTATTCTATTCTCGATTCGTTAGATCATTTCACATCATGATGCAGACATAGTTATGAGTCGATATATCGCTAAATTCATGACTCAAATGAGTCATGATTCTAAATATAGCTCAAAGTCTGTCTTTTCGAATGTCACAGCAGCAATTGTGAATGTCAAAGCACTTCATTCTGCAGTCAGTTCTGAATGCTCTTGCAATCAGTTCTGAATGTCATGAAGTCATTTCTCACTTTCTCATTAGCCAATTTTGAACCTCAAGTTCGTCGTCATCTCTGATGTCTTCTGATGCTCTTCAATACATAGTCAACCCTCGTTGCTTCATCTCTTTCTCATGTTATTCGCGTCAACTTTTCTTGCACGTTCTCATCATATTATCGATTCATCATGAAGATCACTCAAATCTATGCTATCGTCGCAGACGACGTCTTTCTTCTTTTGATGTTCATGAAAGATCTTTCGTTCATTCAGCAAGTTCTTCAATCGCTCAACATTATCATATTCAGATATCTCATCTATTCATTGATCGTGCGACGTCATCGTCTCTTGAGATCGTGAAGTTTCGTCGACGTTCTGCTTCAGCTCTTGTATATCTCACTCAACGTCTTCTGCGTCGTCTTTCGCGTGACTTTCTTCGACGAAGCGAAAGACAGAGCAGAAACTCTTTCGATCATCAACATGACGTCGCTTTTCTTTGATCTTCATCTGAGCTTCTTAGCGAATTTGTTGAATCTGTCGCTGTTCAACTATCGATGAATTCATCGCTTCGCGAGGATAATGTCTTTCGCACTCGTCACGCTGCACACATTCGTCGCGATTCATCACGATTCTACGTATTCTTTACGCGTGCTCGAGAATCTTTATTTACTCATCGTAAGTCACATGATCACTTTCGTCGACACGTCACTCACAGACTAGCAGAGTATATCTTCTCTCAGCTTCTTAATGATACTCTTCTTACGCTTCATATGCAAGCTTTCGTACGAATTCTTTCTTCGTACTCATCAAGCGTTGACGTTTCTGATTGAGTATGTGCTCTGACGTCATCTGAGTTCTAAATCGTTCGTCAATCAGGTCTGTCTCTATGTCTCGGCTGAGATCTTCAACTTCACATTCGTAGTTCAGCTCTTTGTCACTTTATATCGAAACAACGTGTTTCAAGAACGCATTTCATGAGCAGTGATCATCAAGGTCGACAACGACTTCAAAATAAGTCTCATCGTTCATGACAAATTGAAGGTCGATTCAGAACAGTATATCAACTTATGAATATCGTCGATCAGCTTTTGATTCTTTCTGCAAAGTCATTCGTTCATAGTAGCGTCGTATCAGAAAGGCGAGCAGACGACTCTGAACTTACTGATCGACTCTCAGAAAGAATTCATCTTCAAACTTCAGCGACTTGCCAGATACGAAAGTGAATCTGATTGAAGCGATTTTCGTGTGACATTGTTCACTGATTCGCATGAGGTCAGCGCTTCTCTGAGAAAATTTGAAAGAGTTCTTATGATCGCTTCGAGATTCGAAATAGTCGCTCAATTGTCATATCTACGACAACTGATTCGAGACTACAACGACTTCATCTCTCGCACACGACGAATTCGCTTGATCTGACAATTAGAAAACATCGATATGTGCGCAGGTCGTCATTGATGAATTAGTCGCTAACGATGACAGAGAATGAGACATCGACGCAAGAGATTTTGAATCAAGTCTTGAAGAAAGATGCACTGAATGACAGCTACGTACGTAAACTGCAAACGTCATCTCGAGATCGATGTCACTAACTCGTCTAGATCTTACGCATCTTCATCTACTACGCGTTCGAACGTATTGAGCATGACTTCTTAAATCAGGGTCAGCATCGACGAGTCTCTGCTCATAAGAGGACGATGAATCTGAATGATGTATTACGAGCGGAAGTGTTAAGAGAGTATAAATCGAATAAGTCAGACGCGATGCTTACAACGATAGAAAAGGAAGAAGAAGATTGGGATGAAGACACGCTTGTGAACGAAGTTCCTGAGTCTGGCGAAGCAAAGCTGACATCCGTGAAAGAAATGCTGAGCGAGCCCAAGGAAAGAAAGAAGAGCGGTGAAATGCTTGTCATGGGTAAGACTCCTTGCTCGGTTGATCATGATGACTTACTGACGGACATCGAAGTGTCTGGATTTCAGGAAATTCGAGATGATTTGCGAAGGCTTGTGCAAGACCATTTAGATGACGGATTGAGTTTGTTGAAGATGAATTATCAGCCAAATAAATGATACGTGAGCGTTAGTCTTCGCTTAGATAAATTCAAAGTATTCCACCCAGTCACGAATAGGGTTTTCCTTCGACCTACGCAAGATCTTTTGGATGATCAATGAGTCGGCGCTACTGCAATTAGCCACAAGACTTCCGATGAGTATTGCTGATGGTGTGAACAACTTTTGGTGTGAACCACAACTCGTGGTATGGACCACTTTTGTTGTGCACCACAGCTGATGGTGTGAACCACGCCTCGTGGTGTAGACCATTTTGGGTGTACACCACTGCTGGTGGTGTGGACCACGCCTCGTGGTGTAGACCACTTTGGGTGTACACCACTGCTGATGGTGTAGACCACTTTGGGTGTACGCCACGGCTGGTGGTGCGGACCATTTTTGGTGTACACCACAGCCGCTACTTGTAGCTCATATCAGCTGTCTCTCGTCTAGTCACGTGATGAAAGCTCTTTGTTCTCGAAGCTTGTTGCGCGCCTCATCCTTCTGCATCAGCATCCACATCTTGCTCCCAGCATCCACTTCTGACTGCCTTATCTGAGCTTCGTTCACGCAAGCGCTCTACAGGATAGGTGCCGGAATTGGAGCAAGGTGCCAGAGGTGGAGCGGGTGCCAGTTCTGGAGCTGGTAAGTTCTTCTGGTACAAATGGGCTTCATCTGAGAATTCAGATCGAACGTCGGATCTGCTCTCTCAATTTGCCTGCGTTATGGTCCGCATATCTCTTCTGCGTATGTGAAGCGCCAACCAAATGGCCACACTTCGACCAGGTAACTTAAACCGTGCGGTTTATAGAAAAAAGTGCCGCGAGAAATTATCCAAGCACATCTGTACGATCCAGCTATCCAGTGGAGAATATCAACTGCTAACAAACTCTTGAAGTAACCAAGCTCGGAATATCAATTGAGCCGGCAGAAGTACGGCTGATCACAAGCGCTGACGATCCGTATACCTGGCAAATATTACCAGAGAAACAGTACCTCTTCACGAGACATTTAAGCAAGCATTCGGTCGGGGCTTATAAAGAATTGTGTCAAGGAGTTGGTATATCATTCGAGGCTGTTCTGGCATCTCAGTCAAGCAACAATGTGGAGGGGAAACTGCTCGAGCAAAGACGAGGAGCCATCGTAAGTGTACTTACCATTGCTCAGCAATGACTGACGGAATAATAGAATTTTTGTAGTCCCGAGATCAGCTTCACTACAGTAATCGAACAATTGAAGTCAGACAAGCTCGAACTGACCGCTGAGCTGAACAAGTCAAATGATCAAGCAATAAGGGCGATAGAATTGCAAGCTCTAGCCGAAGAAGAAGCGAATCAATTGAAATTAACAATACAAGCAGCTGAGATGGACAAGCAAGCATTACAGCAAGAAGTGCAAAACCTGACAGGTGTAATAGAGTGCTTAAGGCATACCACAGTAAAGTCTGTCGATAAGTTCCTCAACAGACTCAAGCTTGACCTGAATCTTTTTATTGGTGGATAGATATGTCGGTTGGGGGGTTCCACGGGAATAATGCAAGATGAATGTTAGACCGGATAGGAGGCTATATAAGCTGACGTGGAGATTACATCAAAGACAGCATTCTCGTCAATGCATCAGGGCAGTCCTCCCCTAGCGCCTTCTCTCTTCCGCCCAGCGCTCTTCGGTGCATCTCTTATCAGTATGGTTAAAAATATTAAATGACCTTGTACTTATCAGTTTTCGGTCCAGATAAGGTTCTCCCCACAGCGTTTCAACTATTGCTTGATCTTCGTATCCAAACCCACCCTCATTCCTAGGAGAAATCACCTGGGAGAATTTCTTGAACAGGCAAATACGGTTGGATCCCGTTCGATCCAAAGCCGGTTCACAATACCTAACCTCATTCCTAGGAGAATTCTCGAGGGGGCGGCCCCATACACGGTGCTAAGTCGAAGCCGGGTGCCAGAATAGGAGCAGGGTGCCAGAATAGGAGCAGGGTGCCAGAATAGGAGCAGGATGCCAGAATAGGAGCAGGGTGCCAGAAAGGAGCAGGGTGTCAGAATTGGAATTATAGTAGCGTGCCAGAACTGGGAGGCAGCGCCCAAACTACCTTTCCAAAGTGCAATCGATCCGTTCTTGCTTCTGCAACCCAATCTATAGTCTTTAGCTTATAGAGGAAAATAAGCCCTATTAGGATAACTATTAGTAAGGATACTAGAAGGGGAGTAGCAATAGCTAATCTGGATTGGATTAAAGGTACTCCTATAATATTATTATGGGTATTTTATAACTTAAGATATATCGCCGGAGAATGAACTTGTCTAGAATGTGCCTGGTTCGCCCATGACGTGTGAGCAGTTGGGTCAATAAGTCTTCGCACAACCAAAAGGGGCCCCCAGAGACGAAGAGGGGACCAGAAACGAACAGAAGGATCAAAAGTCTATTTTGGGAGGACCAAATATACCCGGGGGGGGGGAACCAGAAATGGAGCCCAGGGCGCCAGAGTTGGATGCCAGGGAGCTAGAGTTGGATGCCAGGAGATCTAGCGAAATCGGAGTTAAAAAGCATCCAGAAAAGAGCACGTGGCCTCAGAAGTGTATTAATATTCTGTCGCCGCCTGCTTGCTCTGTCTTGCAAAAGGGCAGCTGCAAATCAATTAAAATACTGAACCTCATCACAGAGATCATGGCGACTTCAATCATAAAACTCGAAATGCCTGGAAGCACCTCTTTACGCAACGACTCTGGAGAGGCTGTGAAAACGCTCACTAGGTATGCGACCAATTCAATCTTCGTAATATCCAAGCTGACTGCTCCAAGCTTTCTCAACAATTCCAGCTACTCCGATATCACGATCCTCCTTGGGACGACGGGAATAGAACTTCCTGCTCACCGAATAATTCTCGCACATCGAAGTCCTCGTATCCACAACTCCTTGATGAGAGTCCCAGAGACCGAGGTACTTCGATTTGATTTCAACGGTTGTAGCGCACATTCGTATTGGAGGGTTTTCCATTACATGTATGAGGAAAGGTATTCTACATGGCCTACAGAAGTTCTCAGTAATATAGGTAGGTCTTTCCGCTCAAACGCTTCGCACAGGGTTGAAGGTGTTTTGCAGAAGACGAGCCAGAGTTACTGAAACATTCAACCGTGGCTCTGATTGCACGTCATATGCAAATCGATCACTTGGAAGCACTCGCTCTGAAACGGCTGAGGTATCAACTGCACTCCTGGTCAATCAGCGAACTTGTTCATTAACGTCCCTCCCTGTGTGGCGAGAACCACCGTGTAACGAGAAATTGAATAGGTACTAAGACATTGAAGCAACACAGCTCTGCCCACGTCTTGATAATGAAGAAGTTTCGGTCTAAGTTGCGTGGTTTTGCTAGTCCTTTACCCTCTTGATACATGCTACCGGAAAATTACCGATCTCACCGTCGCCTTCGCTCCTGATTTGCGTAGAGCTTCATAGTATAGCGTGGCAAGACCACTTCACTATAGCTCCACCATCAAGCTTTTATCGCTCCCTATACTAATGAATAGGTCTTACCCGAGCCTTTAGAGCTTTATTCCGATAGTTAGAAGTTGATAATAGCTTCATGGCGGCCCTGGTGCCCCTCTTTCAGACGACGCCGCACGCTGATCGGTACATTCCAATCAATGCGGAAAGATCCCGGTTAGCAAAACGGCCCCCAGGCAACTTTCAAAGATAACAAAACATGTATTTAAATCAAAATAAGCGTACCTATGCGGGTCCAGTGGCTGGTGAGCTTGTGGCTGGGCTCTTTTGAATCGAAGCTAGTGAACCATAGGATATTCCAGCATAGCGACGACGGCCACTCCTTGGAGCTGAAAAACACTTGAAATCCGTCTAGCACCAGCTTGCGAATAAAGAAACCAACAGGCACCGATCATCACTTGTATGTTATCAGGACAATAGGAGTGGAGTATCATGAGCAAATTCCCGCGCTCCCAGCAAGGTATAAATGCTACTACGAAGACATCCAGATTCAACTTACCATTCATTCCGAGCTCTTGACAGCGGGAATGCTGTCTAAGATTGCGTCCCCGCCCGGTCCGTGCCGAATTCATTCTACACGATCGTCCGTTCATATTTAAACAGTATGATTCCCCATCCTTCGCACCAAACGTCCAACCGTTCTCGCCATGCCTCCCAAAAAATCGAAGCCGACAAACAAACCGAAGCCGACCAAGAAATGGTCTATGTACCCATCACTCCACAATGATGTGCTCGACCTCCTTCGCGAGCATGACCTTTTCTTCCAATTTTACGACGAAGACGATGGCAAAAATTGCGTGAACAGTTATGACACAAATATCATGGGTCGATTTACTTGTCGCAATCGTTCGTGTCCAGCCCGTGTCTGGACTAGCAAGCAGGTAGCCATCACTATACGAGAATATTCCGACGAGCGATATAATGCAAGAGTATATTATCAATCTTGCAAGAGTTGTGAGACACCGGTTGAACCAGAGTTGGATCATTCATATGTTCAAAGAGTCGCTTATCGTATTAAAAAGTGGTGCGGAGTGCAGATGGACGTTCCCCCCTTCTCAGGTCAGAGCGAGGGTCCACACAGGAGCGATCTATGTGAGGGTTGCAAGCAGGGTCATTGTGGAATGGGACCAGGGTTTTAGCAAGCTAGCAGTAATGTCGAAATGCAAATATCCTCAATCGATCAGATCAACGAGTGGTTTAGGAGAGTCGACAAGTCATACCTAGGCTCATGGTAGTGATAAAGGCAGTACACGACAACAACAGGCAGCCTTGACAGAGGCCAAGGCGGTGTAATTGATCATTCCTCGTTCACTGCGCGGCTGTTTTCTTTTCTTTAGATGGCTCGCAAGCGTGTCCTCGAGGACATCCCGTTCAGCCTTGGAGAATCGCTCAGCGGATAGAACTTCCTGCTGACAGCGGGTCGCCACTTGAGTCTTTCGATATCTCAGACGAAACAGACAAGATTATATCGGTTGTCTGCACATCCGCCAATTGTGTTGCATTCAATGCATGTTGTCCACCCGAAATGTTGCGTTCGGATCCAATTATTCGTGCCACAGGATTAATGAGGGGAAGATGGTAAATTTCGTTCGTGCTTCGTATATC
>JAABUY010001027.1_pt1 | contig 40516 bp, 61 predicted proteins | sample 5560271 | NCBI WGS metagenome assembly JAABUY01 (sample SAMN10711886, study PRJNA513374) | rock metagenome | isolation source: Antarctica rocks | place: Antarctica: Victoria Land, University Valley
TGGCCGCGCTCGGCCTGCGCGGCTGCGGCGGCGTGCCGCGCCCGCGCGCCAAGGCCGCCGCGGCGCTCTTCGCCGCCGTGCTGCCGGGGCTCGCGGCCGACGCGTGCGGCGCGGCGGCGGCCGTGGCAGCCGCATGCGAGCAGGTCCGGGGCGTGGGCCACGGCCTGATGCCTTGCGGCGGCGCAATGCTTCTGCACTGGCTGCCGGGTTGAATGTCTGTCTTGCGGACACCGTAGCATTTGCGCTGCTGCAACGTAGGGCTGCGCAGATGTGGCACATGGGCCGCCCCGGCTGACATGCACCTACAGTATGTGGATGATGCGGAGAATAGTTGCGTAGAGGAGCCTGTGCAGAGCCGCGGCGCCTGGACATGGCGCGCGTCCTTGCGGCGCGGGGCGCGCGCGCGTCAGCAGCGTGCGGCCAGGGCGACCCATGCTTGTGTCGCGGCAGGCGACCGGGAGCGCGCGCCTGCGCGCGGCCCTGCGCGCGGCGCTGGCGGCCGGCAACGCGGTCAACGCGTGGACGCCGGTCGGCGTCGTGCCGGGCGTGCGCGTCGAGTCGCTGGCGCGGCTGCGCGAGTTCCGCGTGCGGCCCCGCGCCGCCGCGCAGGAGCGCGGCCGCATGCCGCGCTGATTCCGGAGGGGCGCAGAAAGTCTCAGCACGTCCATGTGAGGGACGTTTCGGCGGGTTGTGACAGCACTGGCGTCTCAGGCCACTGCCTTTCCAGGTGAACGTGACCACGCAGGCTGGCCTTGTGTTCACGAGCCATGTACTGACGAGCAGTGCATGCTTGTGTGTGGCGGCCTCAGGCGGCGCCGGGGCGCCGTGCGGCACCGGCTGGCGAGCAACCGGCAGCGGGCGGCCATGCGGCGGGCGCAGTCCCGGCCTCCCCTGAGGGGCCTGCCGGGGGCGGCACGCCGCGCGAGGCGCCTGCGCTGCGCACGCTGGCCGACTTTGCGGCCTGGCTGCTCCTGAACGGCGGCCGGGCGGGCGCGCACGGCCGCGCGCCGCCCTCGCCGGGCGCGGGACCGCAGCCCCGCGTCGCTGCTGGCTACCTGGCGGCCGACCTGCCGGGCCTGGCGGAGGCCGCGCGAGTGCTCTGCAGGCAAGCTCGCCGTCGTTATGACTCTATGGTGTCTGGAACAAAGAGAACAAGAAGGTAGTACGCTTACATGCATGCAGAGGCGCAAGTTGACTGGCATGCCCCCTGAACTGTGCACAGCACCCTGAATCTGTGATGCTGTATCGTACGCGTTCTAGCTTGACGTCATGCGGCGCATCCATGGGTGCATGAGGCGCCTGGCCCGCAGGGCGACCTGGCGGAGCCGCTGGTGCAGCTGGACGCCGGGCTGGCCGGCTGCGAGCGGGAGCATGCGGCGTGCCTGGCAGACCGCCCTGATGTGGCGGCGGCGCGCGCGGCGCAAGCCCCCGCAGCCTCGCCCCAGCCGTGCCCCAATTTTGGAGCAAGCCCGTCCACGAGCGGCATGGCGGGCGCGCGCGCAACGCAAGGACACCCCACTCCCAGCGCTGGTAGCCCTGCTGCGCGCGCGGCGCCCGAGCGCGCGGCGCCGATGTGGGCAGCGGCGGCGCCGGGCGGAGACCCTGCAGACCCTGGCGCTGGCAGCGACGATTTGGGGGGCCCGGCGGCGTGGCGCGCACTCGGCGTGTGCGACGAGGAGGCCGCCTTCATCGTACGGCTGGACGAGTCGCTGGTGCGTGCCGCAGTTTTACTGACTAAGCTGTGCACATGGATCACCTGCCACAGGGTGTGTGTGTAATAAGGGTTTGAGCGGCCAACACCTTCCGTGCTGGCGCATGCAGCTGTGCGCAGTCTCATGTCATCATCGCCGCCGGCGCCTGTGCTGCTCCGCAGCCAGGCCTGCTCGCTGCGCTGCTGTCGCTGCTGACGACAGGGACACAACACATGTGCGAGGGTACCTGCTGCAGACCTGGACGAGCAGGCGGGCGTGGTTGCAGTGCGGGCGCGCGGCAGGCGCCTACCAAGCACGACCTGACCCTGCACCTGCTGCTGTGCAGGCCGCCGCGCGCGCCGCGCGCGCGCGCCTGTCGCACGCGCTGGCAGAGGCGGGCGCGGCGCTGGCGCGCCTGGCCGCCTACCTGGGCGAGCCGCCCGGCGCCAGCCCCGCGGCCGCGCTGGCGGCGCTGGCGGCGTTCCGCAGCGCGTTCGACCGCAGCTACGCCCACGTCGCGTCGCTGCTCGCAGAGCCTTGAGCTTGCTGGGCGGTGCAGTGCAGAAGCAGATGTGTCCGTGAATGTGGCGGCCACGCGGCACATGCACGTCGTACCCCCTGGGCAAGACCTACCAAGCGTGGCCACATTATGTCATGCTGTATGTAGCAGTGAGAGCATTATCTGTGACAACAAGAGTGATGTACTACAATATTTACCTCGCACGAGTCCGGTCTCCTGGCGCTATGCATGTCGATATGTAAAGGCGCATGCTGCCGCCAGGCCCCCCACCAGCGCACATACCACCTTCAGCCTGGCACTCAAGTTGTGCAAATGTCTACTTCATGCACACAGCCTCAAAGCATATCACAAGCATGCAACTAGCAGCTCGGCGGAAGTTAGCACAAAGCGCTGCCACCATGAAACCACAGTGTTTGACTCATGCCTGCCTGAAAACCCAACATGCGCAGGCTCAGCAAAGTGCAGCCACCAAGTTCGCACACTACGCCCACAAAGCCAGCTATTGCTTCTCAACAAAGCGCCACACGCCGCATCGCGCGGCAGCAAGTTCATGCGGAAGCCCAGACGCCCAAGCCCCTCTTTTTCACTGTACGCCCAGGGCCTCCTTGAGCGCGTCGATAGCATCCGTGATGGCGTTGGCCTCCCCCTGCACCGCGGTCTCGCCCTTCGCCTGCTCCGCCTCGTCGAGCTGCGTCACCTGAGACTCAACCTCCTGCGCCGCGCGCGGCTCCAACATGAGCGAGCCTGGCATGAAACCATACAAGCTGGTTTTTTTGCCAAACACTTCGGGTATTGATGAAGGCGGTTATTCGCACCCAGGTGGTCGCGAGGGGGGCGGGGGGCGGGCAGAGTGCTTAGTAGCCTGCTGGATCAGTGTAGCGCCCATCCGGACATTGTTCATGCCGCATGCGCATGATGATTCGATCAATTGGCCAGGCTGGTGTGAGCCCCACAGTATGTAGTGAGTGGAGCCAGGCATTGCTGTTGCAGAGCGCAGAGCTTGAGCTCTGGGTGGGCTCGGATTTGCAGTGCCAACCCTAGCATGAAATGCCATCACAAGCATATCCATACAGGCCGCTCTGGTGGGTGAGAGCGCCGCACGCTGATCTGCGCGGCGGCCGAGGACGCCTGCTCGGGGTCCCGCAGGCTGCCCAGCGCCTCCACCAGCGAGGGCAGCTCCTCGCTCTCCAGCTTCTCCACCCCGCCCGCCAGGGCTGCACGGGTGCAGATAGCGACCCTTGCCTCAGCAGTGTGCAGCAGGCGACCCTTGTAGTGCAGTGTGCAGTAGGCGACCCTTGTTCAACAACGCATATTACAGGCTTGCGGCAAGCATTTCGCAAAGGTAAAGAGATAGGTAGGTCAGTGGTCTCAGGCACAAGTGCAGGGGCAGGGAGCGCGGGTCTGCAGAAGTGCTGAAGCACAGGAGGGCGTGACTTGCTAGCGACCCAGGACACTCACGTACCTGGCAACGGGTGCAGGGCGAGCGCGGCGGCGGCCAGAACGCCTGCCAGCTTCAGGGCAGCGGGCGAGGGGCCAGTGCTGTTGCTAGAGCCCTGTGCACCACACATTATGTTTACAAAAAGAAGAGCGACTGTTGTGATATTAAAAGACTGGGTTGTCCGTCCCAACAGCAAAGATGTGCAGGCAAAGAACTCGCTAGACATGTCCGGAAAGACAACCACACAGGTGCATCTTCTTACATACAAAGCCAAGTCACACTGTACGCACATGGTGGTTGTCGTGGAGCGCTTGGACTTGCGCCACCGTACAGACCGGTCGTTGCGGGCGGCATGCGGCACCAGGGCGTGCCCTGGGATGGAATCCACCAGGCCTGACTGCGCTGCACGCGTTGAACGCCAGCATTGCGCTAAGTTGCGTGCGTGATGGGGCGAGATGGAAAAACTTGAGCACCTCAGTTTTTTTACTTTGTTATATTCTCTCAGAGAATTTCTCTGAACAAGGGGTGATGAGATGACCCGCTAAGGTTTCAGTCTAATTTTTTTGCAGCAGAACAACGCAGCTTGTTGCTTTTGCTGTTGTCGTGCTACAGTGCACTCAAGCTTGTGCTGCAGGTGCACTACAGGTGCCTGGACGCCAGCGGCTGTCCTCTGTGCCCGGCGGGCATGAAGGCGCTGGTGTGCAAGCAACTGGGACATCCTTTAGCGACAGATGATAAGAAGCCGCTGAAGCTAGTGCAGAACCACCCAAAGCCGTCGCCCTCGTTGCCAGCAAATGGTGTGCGCATCCGCGTGACCGCGGCAGCGCTCAACTTCGCTGACGCCCTGCAGATACAGGCGCGGCGTGGCAGAGCGTCTGCACTTCCTTTGAACTGCTCGCCTTTGTCCTGGGGCCATATCGTGCAACGTATGCAAAATGCCTTTCTTCTCAGCGATACGTGCCAGTGATACGTGCCACACTGTGTGCATGCCTTTAACGTCCGCCGTGCGCGCTGCAGGGCCTGTACCAGGACCGCCCAAAGCTGCCCTTTGTGCCGGGCTCCGAGGTGAGCGGCACGGTGGTGGAGGTGGGCCGCGACGTGCGCACGGTGCAGGTCGGCGACGCGGTGCGCCCTGCCTGCGCCCCTCCTGGACTTGCTGTTGGCTGGTCAGGCAGGAGGTCGGCTAATATGAGCGCAAAGTGCGGTCGGCGAGCGGTGCGGCCCTGCTCGTAACCCCCGTTGCCACCAAGTGCATGTGCCGCTGGCCAACAAGGGAGCTGTCCGAGCAGAGACACCGCAGCAACCGCAAAAAGACCTTTGTTGCAGCACTCTCGTGTCGTTTGTGGGGTTGCGGGGGTGGTCTCAGCGCGAAAGCGAGGCAGCACTCCGGGACGGGCGTGCACTGCTGTGCTGCTGAAGGGGTGTTGCAGGGGTGTGCTGGAAAGCGCTCCCCTCCCCCTTGCTGTAGGAACATGCTTGTTTCTGAGCTGTCACAGGCGTGGGCAGCACTGGGGCCCTCAGGCGCTCTTGTGCTCCAGCAGCTGCACGTTCGCATGTGGTCACAGCGCGGACGCCACGCGCAGGTGTGCGCCGTGACGCGCGGCGGCGGCTTTGCCGAGGAGGTGGTCGTGCGAGATGGCGCCGCGCTGCGCCTCCCGCCCGGCGCCGACGTGGCGGCCGCCGCAGGTGCTGCGCTGCGGCGCGCGCGCTCGCGGGGAGCACTGGAGTGTGCAAGGGAGACTGCATGTGGCAGGGCAGGTTGCCACGAGCGTGTCTGCGCCAGCTCGGCGCGGCGTGGCCTGCCATGGCCCGTTATGCGGGTGCAGCCTGCTGGAGGCTGCGAAGCGCATGTGCGTGCGGGCAAAGCAGCAGGCCCCTGTGCGGGTCAGCCGAAGGGCAGCGTGCCGAGGGGCAGCGTGCCGAGGGGCAGCGTGGGCGCCGCGCGCTTTGCTCTGCTTATTTTGCGGTGACGAGATGCAAGCTCTGCTGCCTGGCCACCGGCGCTCGTGCCGCTGGCGTGTTGCACATTACGCCAGGCCTGCGTGCTCCACAATGAAACTTCTTCCCGGTGTATGATGTGGGTGTGTGACAAGCTGCGGCGGACAACTCAGCGGCTTATTGCCGCGGCACGAGCTGCGCAGGCCTGCCGGTGGCGTTTGGCACCTCGCATGTCGCGCTGAAGGAGCGCGCGCGGCTGCAGCCCGGCCAGACCGTGCTGGTGCTGGGCGCGGCAGGCGGCGTCGGCATTGCGGCAGTGCAGGCACGCGCTGCTGCCGAGGCTCACGCTCACGCATCGCAAAATGGCGGGCTTGAAGGGTGGGGCAGTCGCACGGACGAGTTGGGCGGCAGCGGCGGACTGTCAAGGTACTTTTTTTGGTTGGGAAGACTGCCATGCAGTGCAGATGCAGTGAGGCAGCATGCGGCGGGTGCCGGGCCTCGCAGATCAGAAAGCATGGTTTTGAGCGCCCGCGGCTGCCAGCTGCTGCTTCAGCGCCGGGGCGCGCCGGGCAGCGGTGGGCGACCGCATCGCCCGCCCGCCGCAGCACGCAGCGTAAAACCGCGCGCGGCGGCGCCGGCAGATTGCCAAGGTCATGGGCGCGCGCGTGGTCGCCGTCTGCCGCGGCGCTGCCAAGGCGGACGCGCTGCGCGCGCTCGGCGCGGACGCGGTCGTCGACACCGCCGCCGCCGGCAAGGACGTGCCGCTGCGGCAGCTCATCAAGGCGCGCGCCGCCCCAGGCCCTGTCCCTGCGGCTCAGGGACCCTGCGGCCTGAGGTTGCACCGCGTGGCATCGTGTGCATTGTGCGCTGGAAAGAGTGCATGGCTGCTTGCAGTACTCTCCCCTGCATGAGCAGCAAGCATGGGGTCTAAATAAGAGCTACGGTCAGCACTGAGAGGAAGCAAACTGCAGAGGTAAAAGCCCTGGCGCTGTTGCATGGCCTCGCGGCGCCGCCGGGCAAGTGCGCCATGCGCGACCCCGGCGCCCAGGGCCAGGCTGACGGGCGCCGCCGCGGCCGCGCGCAGGCCGCAGCGCCGCAGGGCATCGACGTCGTGTACGACCCGGTTGGCGGCACGGCGTTTGCGGAGGCGCTGAAGACGATCAACTGGGGCGCCCAGGTACTTGTCATCGGCTTCGCGTCCGGCACCATTCCCAAGGCGCGTCGCTGGGGCCTGCGCGGGCGCCTTTAGGCAGGGGGTCACCGCCTGCCCCTGAGCAAGCTCGTTGTGGCTACCATGTGCCTGCAGCTTTGCGACTGTGGTGACAATCAGCAGAGGAAACAAGTGCAGCGTCTGGTGCCCCTCAGGGGCCGGCGCGCCCGCGGCGCGCCCCCGTGACGGCCTCCGAACGGCGGCGCAGGTCAGCCTGAACCTCGCGCTGGTCAAGAACGCGACGCTGCACGGCGTGTTCTGGGGCAGCTACATGCAGCACCAGCCGCGCGTGCTGCGCGCGTCGCTGGAGGAGCTGCTGGGCTGGCTGGGGGCGGGCCGCATCAGCGTGCCCATCTTCCACCGGCGCGCTCAGCCCTGCATAACCCTAACCCTGCACCCTATATGCTGGGCTGCGCTGCCCCACCAGCACTCGCGCATGTGTGGTGTTCCACCACTCGCGCGAGAGCGGGGGTTGGGCACGCTCACGCATGAGGTGCTCGCGTCGCTCTGGCGCAGCGCAACCCGGATCGAAGGCGAGGCGCCGTCTGCGTGTGCAGAGTCACATTGTCACAGTGCACATACTGCCGTCTGTCACGCTGTGCATGCCGTGCGGTCACAGCATACGAAAGCGAGGAGGTGGGGCGCGCGCGCGTGAGCGGCCGCCCGCGCCTGCCCGACCGGCAGGTACCCCTTGGAGCAGGCGGCGTCCGCCTTCAAGGTCCTGCTGGACCGCAGGTGCGGCCGCGCGCCGCCCGCACGCATGCTTTTTCGCATCACCTGTCTTCCGACCGCTGATGTGTGTGCACCAGCTTCGCTCGCGTCCTGTCTTGCTTGCAGCCTGCTGCAGTGCCGTCTGGTCGCTCGCCGTGCCCTGTGCAACACCCGGTTGGGGCAGACTGCTTGGCTCTGCGTGCGCGCTGGGTTCGGGTTACTCACCCTAACCTGCCCTAACCCTATGCTGCGCGGCACCTGGCGACGGCCTGCGTCTGGGGCGCGCGCGCAGCGTGGTCGGCAAGGTGCTGCTGCTGCCGTCGCTGCAGCCCGCCGCGCGCCTGTGAGCGCGGGCGCATGCCGCCGCTCACTAGGAGCGGCGCGGCAGTCGTGTCAGGTCAGAGCCGGGGCATCATCCCGGTGCGGGGCTCCTGGTCGCCCGCGCATGCGAACCTGCATGTGCTCAGTGCTGCGCCGCTGGGCAGTGTGTTGCTGCTTGGGACGCAGCGTCGTGAAGGGCGACTCACCTTGTGGCATTCCCTCATTTTCTGACGTGCGGTAGTGTGCCTCACGTGCTCGCTGTGCCGACTGATCCTTGCGTCTTACTCTCCGGTAGGGTGCTTATGTGTGCTTAGGTGTTTGTACCATCTAATGGGTCTTGTAATTACAAGAAGCGTCTGTAACGCATGTCGCTGCCGCATGCTTTGGTGACAGGGTCGTAGCCCCTGCTTGCACTGTAAGCAGGAACACACAAGCAGAGGACAGGAGCACAACAAGCAGCGAGGAGGCATGCACCATGCGAATAGCCATGCAAGTCTGGACAGTATGGAACACAAGCACACAAATACGGCCAAAAGTCATTGACAGGACCTCAGGTAAACCCCACACAGTCTTTGGGCCCCCGACGGCCATGGCAAGGGCGCGGCATCCACAGCTGCAGGCCACCCTGGTGGCACTGTACAAGAACAACACTAACTCACTCCCGTCTGAATGCACACACACTACAATCTGAACCTGCCCGCTCCCTTCCTGCGGCTCCCTGCACCTCCTGGCTGTCTATCGCCGCCCTACCCCCCCGTGCACCTCGCATGCCAGCCAGGCTGCCGCATGCAGCGTCCCAAATCTAGCGGCCCCAGCAGCCACACCATGCTGGGAGCCGCATGTGACAGGCAAGCGCTGTGCCCGGTCGCGGCCGCTTCAACGTCACCACTTCGCACAAGCACCCACGACGGCGGTTGTCAGGTTCAGGGCCGGCTCTGCAAGAGCGGCAGCCCCTGCAAGCAGGAGCGCGCGGCCCCCGCGGCGCGGCGGCGCGGGCGTCAGCGCGCGGGCGAGTCCTGGCGCACGTACACGCGCTCGCTGCTGGCCGCGGCGGTCTTCCAGTGGGCCTCCGCGCGCGGCGGGAACTCCGAGATGCGACCCCCCTCTGGCCCCGCGCGGCGGCGGCGCGCGCGTCAGCGCGCGGGCGAGTCCTGGCGCACGTACACGCGCTCGCTGCTGGCCGCGGCGGTCTTCCAGCCGGCCTCCGCGCGCGGCGGAAACTCCGAGATGCGCCCCTCCTCGTCCACGAACACGACGTGCAGTCGGTCGCCGCGGCCCAGCGGCGCCGCCAGCTCGCCGGCCAGCCCGCGGCCGAGCGCGGCCGCGAGCGCGCCGCGCGTCGCCAGCGCCGCCGGCGCGAGCGTGAGGCCCCAGCGCGCGCCCGCCACGAAGCACTTCACCCTGCGCGCGCGCCCGGCACGCTCGCGCCCGCTGCGGGATCCCCGCCCTTCTGCACCAGACGTTGACACGCGCTACAGGCAGCAGGGCATTCGCTTGATTCGGTGGCTCGATGTGCCGCTTAAGCTCCAGGAGCGCTGTGCAGCACTGCTGCTGCTATAAGGATGATCATGTTGGCAATGTGCTCTTGATCACACTTTGAAGCTAACAAGCAGGCAGCCTTAGGCACCACCTTTGGAGCGCGGGGTCGTTTCTGCAGCTGCCGTCGCGCCGCCGCACCGCCTTGCGCGCGTTGGCTGCGGCCAGCAGCGCGGGCGCCAGGTATGTGCGCTCGCTCGAGCGCGAGCCCGACACCTCCTGCCACCGCGTGAGCGACTGTGAGCGCAGCTGACTGATTTGCCTAACCCCTATACATACAATTATGCTGCAAGCGGAGGCAGGCAGGCAGGCCGCCGCTCATCCAGAGCCCGCTTACGCTCTTCAAGCCACAGCATATGCTGTGCTGGTTCATGCGCCCTGCTGAGAGTGCTGTCGGCTACCCAGAAAGACACTGGCGAATGATGCGCGGGGAACAATGAAAGGTACGGCAAGTCAGAACATGTTTGATTTCCCTGCTCAGGGCGGCAATGTTGCCGCCCTGAGCAGGGAGACCTAGCACGCGCCTGCAGCGTTCTCCTCCCAGAGGCTTGGTGCTGTGTCTAGACAGCACGTTTTGGGCAGCTGCAGAGGATGGGGTTGCGGACACCGCCTTCAATGCACTCTGCACAGAGCAGCAGGCGCGCGCCTGCTGCGCCGGGTGCTCTGGGGCCTCATGGTGCACCGAGCCGCGCGGCTCCGCCTGCCGCGCAAAGTCCGGCGCCTCCGACACCGCCTTGTCCCCCTCGCACAGCTCCTCATGCTTTACGGCCGCCACCGCACCCAGCTTGGAAGGCCGCGGCAGCGGCTCGGTGGTGGCCCCGCCTGTGCGGCGCTTTGCTTGGCTTCATTTGTTGGGGTATGGTACGCGCACAGCCTCCACTTACGGCAACATCAGCCCTGCTGAAACAAATACTCTCTGGTGCTGATACAGGCGGGGGCCGCACTGTCGCGGTGCTTCTCGATGCGCTTCAGCTTGGGCTTTGGCTCCAGGCGCACAGACCCGCCCGCCCCTGCGCTGGCCGGCCGCGGCCGCTTCTCGCCCACCGCGTGGCTGCCGGGCCCGTCTGTCGCCGACGGGGACGTGCGCGGCGTGCTGGCCGCCTGCTTCTCGATCTGCCGCTTCAGCGCGCCTGCGGCCGTGCAGGAACAGTGATAGAGTCGCTGCTCACCATGGGGAGCAAAGCAAGCGGGCTGCGGCTAATCAAGCTGAACAGACGAGGAGCGACCCCGTATGAGAGTGCTCCGTACCTGACACCTCCAGCGCAGCGCGTGCGCGCCTCGGGCGCGTCAGGCCATTGATCTCCAGGTGGATCTTGCGCACCAGCTCCTCGTCGGTGTCAGCCATCGAGGCGCAGGGAGGTTACAAGCGCGCAAAGCAGCCTTCTGCGCCTGGTGCCTGCACACCACAGTGGCGTGCTGCTGCCACCGTGCTGCCTTTCAGCGCTGCAAGGAGAGAAGTGGACAGGCGAAGACGTTGCACCGTCAGAAGATTTGGCGGGAGGCCCAAGGAGCCTGATGAGGCCAACGCTCCATCACTTTCGAGACCTATACCCTATTCCCTACATGTATGGTTTCCCCATTAAATTATTTTTAACACATTCTGTTTGAAGCTCTGCATGTGCGCATATGTCGGCATTGGTGGCCCAAGTGGAGTGACAGCAGGGCGCCTCCTTACACAGCACAATGCCTGCCATCCGCGCTGCAGCACACAGGCCCGACACGACCACATCACAGACCGCTGCGAACACATAGCCGCACAAATGTGCACTGCAGACCTCTGGTGGTCACGGCAGGCTTCTTGACCCCCTCACAATGTTGGCGCATGCAGTTTTGCACTGCGATGAGCCTAGCGAACTGTACAGCTGGCTCATTCATCCTCGAGCGATGACTCACCGCCTCGGTACTTATAGACACCCAGCTCTCCTGCCCCAACTCAGGCTGCCAGCGCCAGAGAGGCTCCGCACACAACCGGGCACAGCCGCATCCATGCATGCTTGACACACGCCGCTGAAGCTGCAGGGCTGTCCCCTCATGACATGGCTACTTCAGTCATTTGCCCGGTACCGTACAGCAGCTGCAGGCGTTCTCCCCCTCGCTGTGCCGATGCGGCGCGGTCTAAGTGGCTGTACCCTCGCTGGCAACGCTTGCATGCGCTGACTGCGCCGCAGGCCGCACGGCGCGGCGGCGCAGGTGCAGCCACGGCATTAGCCGCAGCCGGCTCCTGTGCGGCCCCCAGGAGCCCGTATCACCTCGCCCGGGGGCGCAGGCGAACCCGAGCAGCCTAACCCTAACCATAGCCCCCGGGCCATAGCTACTTGGCGAGGCCCTTGTTGACCAGCGTGTAGGTGCTCATCTGGTCGTAGCCCTTGTAGCGCCGGTAGGCGAGCCCCGCGCCGACAACGGCGACCACCACGATCGCGAGCAGCCCCAGCGCGGCGCTCCAGCCAGTCAGCGTGAGCATGCCGTCGCCCGCATTGGCCGGCGCCAGCGTGCCCTCCTGCTCACGCGCGGCACACACGCTCAGTACCAGTGGTCGCACATGCTCAGTGTCAATGGTCGCTGTGCACTCAGCCAGGTGAAGCATGCAGGCCAGCACATGTCGTGTCACGCTCTGCATGGGCGCGAGCGTGTCCTCGCGCATGCGCGCCATGTGACCACACATGTGGGCTGCTGCAGCCATGGCATGGCGTGCTTGCTACAGACGTTGGCAGTGGTGCGGGGCGTCGCCCAATCAGCGTCAGCTGGGTCTCCTCACGCATGCAGATGAGCTTGAGGACGTGTGAAAGCCCAGCACCGGGCGCACAAGGCCAACACGTCACGGCTGCAAGCCAGACCCCAAAAACAGCCCTGTGCGCATGCGCGCCGCCCAAGGCGCTGAAAGCCGCCGGGCGCCCCCTGGCACAGCCCGCTTCCACACTGTCCTGTAATGCAATTCCCTAACCATAACCCTATACCCGCCCGCCGCCCCTGCAGGCATGCGAGCAGGGCCGGGCGGCGCGCCTTCAGGCCCAGGCGCGACTCGATCGCCTTGATCTGCGTGGACACGGCGGCCGCGCTGATGGCGGTCGTGTACACCTCGTACGAGTCGGGCGGGCTGGCCATCTCGACCAGCGCCTGGCACTCCGGCGTCAGCTGCGCGCCCCGTGGTAGGGTTGGGGTAGGGTAGGAGAGAGAGTGAGAGACAAAAACCTACCCTAGCCTGAGTCAGACGGCACATTGTTGGCTGCGGCCTCTGGCTGTGCCTGGGCCTGGCTCGGTGGGAAGCTCAACACGCGCACCCTGGGTTGGTGTGCGCTGCTGCGCGCTGCAGGCGCTCAGAGCGGGCGCGCTGCAGGGGGGGGGGCTGACCTGCCCGGACGGCGGCGTCGGCGCCTTGCCGGCGGGCACCCAGGGTTTCTCGGCCGGGACCTCCGTGACCTCGGCGGTGGCGGGCGCGAGCAGCCGCCGCCGCAGCCGCCGGGCCGGGATGCCCGCGGTGCCGGCCGCCGCGCTGCCGTTGCCGGCCTTGCTCTCCAGGCTGGTGCCGGCGGCCTTCATCGCCGCCTGCGCGGCGCAGCAAAGCAATTGTCACCAAGACTGCCTTTGTGCATGCGATCAGACGAGACGACTGTGGGACACATGCTCTACGACTGTTGATACAGCACAACAAATGCCTGTGCGGGCAACTCTCTCGGCATCTGTGACATTGCCCCGTTTGCAAGCCTGACCCGAGGCGGCGCGCGTAGAAGACGTGGGCGGACTCTGTCACGCACCACGACTACACGCCAGACTGGCCTGACCATACGCCGCCGATGCTGACTCAGCCGTTCTCAACTGAGCCAGAAGGCCCCCGTGATCACGCAGGTCGATACACATGGGCTCAGGAACGCGCCTTCTCCTCCTCAGTGGCCAGCGACGCGACCATCGGCGGCTCCGGCAGCGACGGCAGCGCCAGCGCCGCCAGGCACTCGCGCACCTGCGCGCGCGCGACCGCCCCGTCAGGGCGTTCAGCCGGGCGCCTTCGGCAGCAGCCGCCATACGTAGGGCTTTGCCGCGGCACTCATCTCTCTACCTCCTCAGCGACAACAACACAGCGTGATGGTAATTGTTCAGCGGGAGTGCAAGTGTGCTCACTGAAACCAGCGCATTTGACCGCTGACACGGCAAGCACTGACCTGCTCCGGAGACTCGGTCCTGGGCCTTGTGGACATCGCTGCATGATTGCAGCGCCTTGTTTTAAGCTTATGGCGGGCATGTCGTGTTACGCGCATGCTGCCGCGTGCTTCGGACGCCGTGGGAGTGCGACGCTCGCGGCGCGCCGCGCACCTCGCCCATGCGCCGCTCGGCGGACGGCTTGGCGCTGGGGCAGTGCTTGTCGACATCGATGTCGCACACGGCGGTGACCGGCCCGGCCGGCGTCCAGAACGACAGCGCGTTGCGCACGGCGCGCGCCGTCTCGCGCGCACACGCCTCCGAGGTCGCCTTCTCGTTGGCCACCAGGCACTGCAGCACGCCGCCGTCGGCCTTGTCCTGGCCCGCGCGCGCCGCCGCGCACACCTGCCGGCGCGCCCAGGCTCGCTATGGACTTCCTGCTGCTGTTGCGCAGGACGGCCTGTCATTATTGCGCAGGACAGGAGGCAGAGCCTTCCGTCCAAATCTGGTGGGCCGCTGCGTGCACTCTTGGGCACGCCAGGCGAGACGGTGGCAACCGCAGCACGGGCGCCCCAGTGAGAAGCAGGCCGCTAAGGGCGGCCTGCTGGTGAGAGCTGTTCCCACTCGCACCTGAGCCAACTCTGGTCACAGTGCTCTATCTATCGCGCTGTTGTCTCCTGATGCGGGCGGAGGCGCGCCTTGGGCACGTCCTCCTTGCACGCCATGCGCAGGTCGTAGTCGAGGCGCCAGTCCTTGACGCGCCGCGCCTGCCCGCGCGCCAGCTGCTCGCGGCACGCGCCGCTAAAGTCTGCGTACCCGGCCGCCGCCAGCAGGCAGTTGAACACGCGCGCCTTGCCCGGGCGTACGCCCTCGCAGTGCACCGCGCGCTCCGCCTGCGCGCGCGCGGCCGCCGCTCGGCCCAGCCGCGAGTGCGCGCCGGGACGGGTCGCACGGGTCCACTCTGCATGCACGCGGGCGCTGCGCACACCGCCTATGCCGCTCTTGCCAGCGACCATCCGTTCCTTGCAGCCAGTGTGGACCTCACGCAGCAAGCACCGCGGCGCAGAGGCTACCAGCTCAGCGCGATGGTGCAGCGTGCGGGCCGGGGCGCCAGCCACGGCTGCTCGTGGGGCGCGGCGGCTGGAGAACTTGTCCCGTGCTGATCGCGACAGAGGTATAAACAAGAGGAGTGCCGATAATTTCAAAGGGTCGAGCAGTCCAGATCAGTCATGTATGCCAGATTTGGACCGTGCTGAGGCGCGGGGCGCGCGCCTTGCACGCGCGCGCCAGGTTGGGCATGAGCTCGGTGTTGGACGACTCAATGATCGCCAGCTTGGTCTCCTCGCGGCGGCACGCCTCGGACAGCTTGTCGCGGTTGTCGCGCAGGCACTGGTGCACGCGCCCCTCGCCTGCGCCCCCGCCGCGGCGCCCGCTGAGCCGGGGGCGCCCGCGCGGCCGCCGCTCCCGGAGCGGCGCACGGCTTCTGAACCAGTCGGTGCTTCAGGCTCGTCAGCGTGCCTTGCGAGCGGCACGCCCGTCGCCACAGACACAGGTATGAGAGCGGCGGGCGCGGGCGCGGCGCGGCGCACCCGCAGGCACGTTGGGGCAGTGCAGCTCCACGTCCGTGCGGCACGCCTCGGCCAGGATGACGTCGTTGCGGAAGTCGCGCACCTGCCGGCGGCGGGGCGCGCGTTGTCGCAACGACTCGCAGCCAGTCACCGGCGCGCGTGCGCCACAGGAGCGCCAGACAGGAGACAGCTAGTGCAGCGTGGCGTACACAGCACCTTCTGGCGGCTCCCACAGAGGGCTTTTAAAGCCAGGTGCTGGTAGGTCTACGAATGAGACACACATACAGAAACAGCCGCCCCGGACGCGGCCCTCGCCCTGCCTCTGAGCCCCTCAGACCAGGGATCGCTCCCCGGCCAGGCCCAACGCGGCGGCCGCGCCTCCGATTTGACAAAGTAGAACACAGACGTCCTGCGACAGCCATCCAGCACGCGGCGCTAGCCCTGATCCGAGGGGCCCGCTGTGTCGACTGGGCCAGACTGGGTTGGGGCCAGATTAGGTTGGGCCCGGCGGGGGCGCGCCTCCATCTTGACGAAGTAGAACACCTCCTTCTTGCACTCGGCGTCCGTGATGTCCTCCAGCTTCTCGGTCAGGCAGCGCAGCACGGTGCCGCCGCAGGGCTGCTCGATGCTGGTGCTGGTGCACGCGTCGGCGCACTTGTCCACGATCGTGTCGTGGCACGAGATGCTCAGGCGGTAGTTCAGCCTGCGCGCGGGTAGGGTTAAGATGGGGTTAGGACAGGGCACGGTGGTGCGCCCTGGGAGCTCATGCATAATGGGCGGCGCAGGAGCGGCAGGCAGGTGCCCGGCCCATCGCGGCCCTCGCAGGGCCCGCGCCTGAGCAGGCGCAGCGCCGGCCTAATGCTTAAGAGCACTCGCAGCAGCAATTAGTACCAAGGCTACAGAGGATGTGTGATACTCTCAAGCCAGGCAGTGCGTGAGCCTAAGGAAGTGTACCACTGCTATGGGGCTGCATTGACTGCCGTGGGCACGCCTTGGATCTCCTCCCGCCATAGGGTGGGAGTGGGCACGCCGGGAGGCAAGGGGGCCGGGCCCGGCGCACCGGTAGTCCTGCGCGGCGTGCTGCACGTGCTTCTCCACCTCGGCCTTGCACGGCGCGGACATGCCCGGGTCCGCCAGGTTGTCCTGCAGGCAGCGGATGGTCTTGGCGTGCCCGTGCTGCACGTCCTTGCAGAAGCGGCCGATGTCGGCGCCGCAGCTCTTCTTCATGGGGAACTGGAAGTCGATGTTCTCGGCCATGCGGACCTCCTGGTCGAACAGCGTGGCCTTGCACTCGTAGCTCAGGTCCGAGCGCCTGCCGCGCGGCCCCCGGTCAGGCTCGGGGTCGGCCTAGCGGGACGGGCGCTGGCGGGCTGTCGCAGGACCGTTGAGCCGGCGCGGGGTGCCGAGTTCGCTGCGGGTTGCGCGGGGCCAGGGGCCTGCACTCCATGCGATGGCTTTGCCGAGCGACAAGAAACCATGGACTCGAGATTGCAACATGCTCACAGGCTGTGAGTCACAGCGCCATAGAAACTAGTACCTTTCTGCAAAGGCCGTGTTCGACCTGGCCTCACTTTATGACCATGTGCATGATATATGAGCTGGGGCAGCACCTGTCCTGCAGGCAGCGGATGACGCGCGCGGAGCCCGGCGGCACGTTAGCGCAGAACTCCTGGCGGTCCTCGAAGCACGCGTCGGCAAGCGGCACGTCGAAACGAATGTCGCTGGACGCATACTCCATGATCTTCTGCACGCGCGCCGCGCACGCCTGGCTCTGGATCTCGTCCCTGCGCGCGGCGCGCGCACGCGTGAGCGAGGACGCTTGCCTGGCCGGCTGATGCGGAGCGCTGCATTCATGCAGGCGCTCAGGCAGTCCGCCCCTTCGGTCATCTTCTGCACCACTAATCTCGAGTTCTTTGCAGCACTGCCCCATAGCCTCCCCTGCTCATGAGCACACCCGTACAGCTCTTCCCATGGCAGAGCAGCAAAACCAATACTTAGAACAGCACCCGGCCCTGCAGACTTGCACCATGCATGCACGTGCACAGCCCTAGCAGCATTAGGGGAGAGGTCTGGTGGAGCAAACACTCAGGAAGGAAGCAACGACACCAGCGGCCGCGCACCTGTAGTCCTGCAGGCACTGGATTACGCGCGCGTCCTCGCCCACGGTGCTGCCCATGGAGTCGCGCTCATACCCGCACACGACCTGCATGGCCAGTGCCAGCCGCATCCATCAGCAAAGCAGACCGTGCTGCAGTCGCACTACCCCCAATGGCCAGCTAGCACCGGCAAAGCTGCGGCGCGACACCTTTTCACACTGCCGCCATGCACCAGGAGCACACTGGATGAGGCAGCAGGGAACGGCCTAAATCAAGCGAAGCCAGCGGACCAAGCACCAGCGCAGCTCCGGATGCATCCAGGGCGGCGGGCGCCCCGCGCAGCAGGAGCACAGGGCCCAGCGCGCGCGCGCGCCTGGATGTCGCGCGCGCACAGCTGGCGCAGCTTGGGGTCCAGGCGGAAGTCGGCCGCGCGCGCGGCCATCATCTTCTCCAGCTCCTCGCGGCAGGGCTTCGAGAAGCCCTCCTTCTCGCGGCTGTCCTCCAGGCACTCCTTGGCGCGCGCGTTGCCGGGCTGCACCTCCGGGCAGAACTGCCGCGGGCCGCGCGCGCGCGCGCGTCAGCGGCCCCGCGCGCACCCGCGCGGTGCGGCAGGCAGCGTTCGCCTGCCATGAAGACAAGAAACCTCCGCAAGCGGAATCGTGGCGCCCCAGCGACCGGCCTCCAGCATGCCGGACGCGGAAGGCGACAGCTGGTCCGCTCGACGCATGCGCGCGCTGCATATGCTGCAGCCGCTGTCTTCTCCAGGATGCGCCTGCAAAGCAGCCAGCGCCATACCCTACCCTAACCCGCGCGCCCGCGCCTGCTTCTTGTCGGTGAGGCAGGCGCGGAAGAGGCGCGCGGACAGGCGCATGTCGTCCGCGTCCTCCACCTCCTGCCGGAACAGCTGCTCCTGGCAGTCCCAGGACAGCAGCGCGCGCTTGGCCGCCAGGCACTCCTGCACCTTGCCGCCCACTGGCGCCGCGTCCTTGCAGTTGATGTCCACGTCCGACTGCGCGCGCGCGGGCGCGGCCCCGCGTCGGCCAAGCCGCGAGGGTTCTCTGCAAACCCCTCTGCAAACCCTACGTGAGCCGGCCTTGTGGCGAGCGGCGCCCAGGAGACGGGTGACGCGCACTATTGGCCCACTCAGCACAACCTCACAGGCGGCTGGGTGGCAGAGCCGGTGCAGTCCCTCACAAGGCACAGCCCAGTCCTGCCTTGTGCAGCACGCTTGGGAGAGCGTGCGCCGGGAGGCGACTAGGCCGCAGCTCCGCGGCCGCGGCGGCAAGGAAGGCCCGCGCGAGGCGCGGCGCGCCTTGCAGGCGGCGGCCAGCTCCTTGTCGGTGCGCCAGTCATCGGCGGCGTCCTGCTGGCGCTTGAACACCTCCTCGCGGCACGCGGCCGCCAGCTCGTCCTTGTGGTCGCGCAGGCAGCCCAGGATGCTGAAATCCTGCGCGCGCGGGCTGCCAGAGTCCGGTGCGGCAGCACTCGCGCCTGTTGTGCATGCACAGCATACAGGAAGCCACTGCAGCGCTGGCCCTGGCGTGAGCGGGCAATCACCGCGCCACCAGCAAGCGGTGCCACAATGCAGGGCACGCTCGCGACCTAAACCTACCCTTTCCAGACAATGCACTGCGAGCGGAGCGGCGCGGCCTGGGCCGGGGCGCGCGCCGCCGGCCGGTTGGCGCAGAGCTTCTCGGCGTCGGCCTTGCAGGCGCGCGCGAGCGGCAGGTCCGCGTTGATGTTCCCGGCGCGCGCGACGCGGAAGCCCGACAGCGCCTTCTGACACGGCGCGCCGGTGCGCGCGCCCTTGTAGCCGTCTTTAGCCTCCTCGGCCAGCTGGTCGGTCATGCAGCGCGCCAGGCGGCCCTCGCCGGGCTTGACCGCGCCGCACCACTGGTCCAGCTCCTCCTGGCATTCGCCTGGCCGCCGGCCCCGCGCCGCCGCAGCTGTGAGCGCGGGTCCCCGTCGCCCGGACGCGCGCCAGCCCTTCCAGGCCTCCGGCCTCCGGCGCCTCTCAGTGAGCTCCCTCCTGGCGGCTGTCTCGCCTGCCCGCCCTGCTGGGCTGAGGTCCCTCTTACCCTTACAATGCCACTCCTGTGTGCGTTCCCAAAGCAGCTCCCCATGACGCCCGCCTTAGCCCGGTCCACAGCGTGCGGGCGCAGCGGCGGACTCAGGCAGCAGCAGAAGCTGCATCACATGGTTCGGGCTGCTCCCTTGCTGGCGACGAGATGGCGGGCGACGCGGAGGGCTCAGAGCGCGCCCAGGGCAGCAACAGGGGAGATGCCGCAGGTTGGGATACGCACCCGTGGTAGAGATGTCGCCCGTGCCGCTGGCCAGCAGCGCGGCCGGCTCGCCCTGCACCACCTGCACGCCAGCCCATGCACGCCTCTGAAGCGACGCTGGCCTCGCGCAAGTGCTTCAGCGCGAGGCGCCCGCAGAGCCTGCACCCAGTAGAGCCTGCATCCAGTAGACCACGGGCCCAGCAGGAGCAGCGCCAGCCGCCCACTGCTTCGGCCACAACGAGCGCCTCTTCCGTCACAGACAGCAGTGGAGAGCACCCCAGCACTCCCTCTCGCTCTGGTGCAGAGCCTGCCGGGGAGCGCTCTCCTCGGGGAGCGCTCTCCGGTGGACTACTCCTATGGAGCGATGTCCTCCCGGGGGCGCTCTCCTCCGGGGAGCGCTCTCCTCTGGGGAGCGCTCTCCTCTGCCGGGGAGCGCTCTCCTCCGGTGGGGAGCGCGCGCCTGCGCCTTGACGGGCACCGTCTCCTCCTGGTAGTCCTGCGCCTCCACATTCGCCTCCACCGCGCGGTCCAGCGCGGCGCCGGTCTTCGCCTCGGTCGCGGCCGCCTTGGCATCCCCTGCCTTTGCGCCCGGGGCCGCCTTGGTGTTGACGGCGCCCGGGACCGCCTTGGCAGTCGTCGCGCCGGGCTGCGCGCCCGGGTCTGCCGCCGCCGCCTTGGCGTCTGTGGGCGCGGGCGTGGCCAGCGCGGCCGCCGACACCAGCAGGAGCGCCAGCAGCGCCCCCGCGGGGCCCTGCAAGCGCGGGGAGTCAGGGCCGGCACGGGCGGTGCACACACGCCGGGATGCCAAGCAGCAGAGCGCAAGGCAGTGTCTGCGGGAGCTCACCAGACAGCGTCTGGGCCTCATCCTGCTGGATCAGCCAAGAGCGGCAAACTCGGGCGACCCAGGTACGCGCCTCCTCCCCGCCGCAGATGGTTGCCTGCGTTAACCGCAAGCGTTCACACAAAGAGGACACCTTGTAAAGTCAGTTGAAGGTGAGTTGGAAAGGGGTTGCCGGCAGCGACTTCCAAACTTCAAGGTCTACTTCCGCCCATCACCGCCAGCCCTAGTGCACCAGGTGCATGCGGCGGGAGCCGCTATAGACAGACCTCGGTTGAACGGACTCACGCGCGTGTGTTTGAAATCAACCCGCTACACTTGTCTCGCAGTCCTGGCTTTGATTTAATATCAGACAACACTGATGTTGCCACAGGCACGCCACGCAGCACACCTGCCGCACAGGGTTGCGCTCCGTGCAAACTTCAGGCGCTGCGTGAATACACCTTGCTTGAATAAAGTGAAGGCACGCAAGCAAAGGGTCCTAGCGCTGGCGTGAGTTTGATCGCAGCGGAAGCACTCAAGGCAGCAGGCAGGTGCACTGAGGGAAGCAGTAGTCATCAGGGTAGGGCCCGGGTCATTGGCTTCACATGCCGCCGCTACTTTGCAGCGGCGGAATCCCAGTGCCGCGCATTATGCACTCCATGCATGCTCAGCGTCTCTGACATGACTAGACATCTTGACGCTCATATACGCATCACGATTTGCTGTGCTGCGTATTGCCTGCTGCATAGCAAACACCCGTCGCTGAAAGGTGTGCTTAGCAGCGACGCCTTTAGTTTTGCTTGGGGTGTCCCTACCTCACATGCAGTGACCTTCGTGCAGATGCTTTGATTGCTGCCTAGGGTTGGGACCGAGTTGGTCTTACTCAAGGCTGAGCTTGCTTGAGCTTGAGATCATCCTGGCGCTGCTGACAGCGTCACAGCGCCATGGCGAGCATGCGCACTTCGCAGTCGACGCCGCCGCTGGTCAAGCGAGCAAGCCCAGCCCTGCTCAGCAAGTGCTTTCATTTGTCCCGGCCCAAGTGTGCAGCGGCCCGCGCGCGCGCGTCGCACGGCGCAACCTGCAGTCCGGCATGCATGCGGGCCAGAGCCTCACGGCCCTGACAGCGACACGGCAAACATTCGCAGCGCGCCGTCGGCGCCGCCGCTGGCCAGGCGCGCCGGCCCGGCCCAGGACACGGCGAGCGCCTTGTCGGTGTGCGCGGCGAGCGTGTGCAGCGGCATGAGCGCGCGCAGGTCCCACAGCTTGACTGTGCGGTCGAACGACGCGGTGGCCAGGTGGTGCGGCGAGGCCGGGTGCCACGCCGCCGCGGTAATCCAGTCGGTGTGCGATGTGAACGCGCGCTTGGCCTGCGCGCCCGTCGCCTCTGTCGTAGTAAATATCCAGCTGACCCGGCATGCAAGGACAGCAGGCTCATGCAACCTGGGCGAGTGTGCAGAGCGCACCACCGCCTTGCCGGCCTATCCTTGGGGCTTCCCTGGGGCTTGCAATGCAGGCGGAGTCCCATGAGCTTCCTGTGGGGCGCTGGACAACGTCCGCCCCAGCAACAGCCTTCGCGCAGCGTGTGCTCGAGTGCACACCTGGCCTGGGGCCTAGGTGGAATATGGGGCCATGTGATACGGGGCAATATACGGGTCATGTGCACATAGGCCAGGCGCGGCACGCGGTCCACAGGCCCAAAGCAGTTGCGCTGGCGCCACCATGCGTGCAGCGCTAGCGATCACTCCCTCACAGGTGCCCGACAGCTCCAGGCCCGCGCACCAGGGCCTCGCCCGGCGCCGTGCGCGGGTCCCACAGGTGCAGCACGCGCTCCGCGCCGCCAAACGCGACCAGGCCGGCGCCGCCGGCGTCGCGCGGCGGCGCCGCCACGCAGTACACCGCCTTGCTCGCGTTCAGCGTGTCCGTCGCCGCGCCGCTCTCCACATCCCAGCGGCGCACCTGGGCGGGCGCGGTGGCAGCTAGGTGAGAGCACGTACATGCCGCGGCGTGCCAGCTCTCTACGGGCTGGCTAGTGTAGTCAGCAGCGGCTGCCAAGCATGCATGTTACTCCATACTGCTACATTCACCGCTCTTCGTTTCGCTGTCCAATACTCCCATAGGGCGCACCTGACTCAGCGTTACAAAGTATGGGGCCCTGGTGCTTAAATAGCATCACAGACTTGCCGTGGCAAATGGACTCATCCATCTTCCATAGTTGGGCAGCTGTAGCTTGGTCCCAGCTCCATGTGTGACACGTCTCAGTGCAGGACGCGCAAACATGGCCTTGCGGGCCTGAGAACACACCCACCACCTCAGCGCGCATGCTCATGCTGCGCCCGCGCGCGGAGCGCACGGGGCGACCAGGCCTCCAGCCCGAGGCGCGCACCGAGTGGTCCCAGCTGCCGCTGAAGAGCGTGCCGGGCATGGGCCACGCGACAGCGGCCACGCACTGCGTGTGCCCCGCCAGCGTCGCGCGCGCCTCCTCCTCCAGCGGCGCGGCCGGCACCGCGGCGCCGCCGCTGCCCGCCTTGCGCTTCTTCGCGGCCATGCTGCGCGACAGGGGCGCCGGCTCGGCGGCCGCGCCCGCCGCAGCCTCGCTCGCCTCCAGCACGGCCGCGCCTGCACGACACATCCAACGGGCACCCCTCAGCTCATCAACGCAAACGGTGTTGCTGCACTCTGCAACCCACAACGGCTAGGCACAGTAGAATCCTGATCACTCACATGAAAGTGCAAATGCCAAATCAGCCCAGCGCCACATTTTCTTAACAGCCGCTACATCCCTTTGGCTAGTATCTCTGCTGGCAAGCGCCCCACCTGTGCGCCAGACGCGCAGGGTAGCGTCCCAGCTGCCGCTAGCGCACAGGTCGCCCGCCGGGCTGGCCGCCAGGCTCTCCACCGCGTCCGTGTGGCCCCGGCACACGGCCGCCACCTCCAGCGGCGCCAGCACCCCATTGGCGCCCCCGGCTGCCCCAGCGGTCTGCAGGCGTCCACAGCGGGCGTCTCACTCGGCTCGGCTCTCACTACTGCGAGATGCGCCAAGTGCGTGACGCGCATATCTAGCAGCGACTAACAAGATGTCCAGCAGCACCATCAACAAGCAACACAAGAGCAACCAATGGCCCTGCACATGGGTGTTATCGACAACCACAGTGCAGGGGTGCCAGAAGGTGGTTGCTCGCATTGGTAAGCAACAAGAGCTTGGCTGCACTTATTGCCCGGGTGACAAGAACTCTGGCGCCCGCAGCGCGCACCCCGTTGTGCTCGCCGGCGGGCGCGTCGGCGGCGTCGAGCGCGGGCGCGCGGATTAGCCGCAGGAGCGCGTCCTTGCCGGCGGACAGCAGCGCGGCGCCCTGCGCGCGCGGCAGCGCGGCCACCGCATGGATGGGCCCGCGGTGCGCGCACACGCTGCTGAGGCACGCGCCCGCGCCTGCCCGGCGAGCACAGCCGCGCTCAGCGTCTTCGGTGTGCAAGCAGCTGCTCATGGCCCGAAGCATTCCCAGACCCATTAATGGAGTTGCGTGCTCTCGAAAGTACCTGCAAAAAATACCTGCAATAGTCTCCGAGACAGTCACCAGACACGCGCCAGCCACAGGCGAGCAGACCACCATGACACTGTCACGCGCGTCGTTTAAGCCTTGGGAGTAGTCCTCTCGAATGTGTGATTAAAGCCTTAGAAGAGCTGCAAAGCAACGGAGGCTGAAAGCGGCCAGCCAGGTCGCATGTATTGCTCGAGTCGGTACGGGCGGGGGGCCCTCGCCTGTCCAGACCCGCAGCATGCCATCGTATGAGCCGCTCACCAGCGCGTCCACACGGCTGCCATCCACGGCGCTCACCCTGCGGGCATTTGGCCCGTCAACGCATGTTTGCATGCTGCAGCCAGCGCATGCACAGTGGTTCTGGTTGGTTGCCTGCTGGATGTGGCTGGAGCAGTGCAATGCTCACAAGCTGGAGTAACCCACATGCACCCGCGGAACTCGCTATGCATGCGCATCATCTGTGTTACAGTGCACATTGCCGTTTCCACCACAATCAGCTGTGGCCTGCATGCACTGCATGGAGCTTCATTGTAATAATCCCAGCACCACAGGGCTCCTGTGTGCCTTGCTCACACACCACTGAGCGTGTCCTGCGCAACACATCGGAAGCTAGTGGCCCCAGTAAAATGCATCCGTGGTTGGCACACAGCGCACTGCTGCCCGTCGCACCAGTCGTCGTGTGGGAGCGCCTGCTCCGCGGACGGCGGCACCACCGCCAGGAAATACTCCACTTCCAACACAGCTTCCTGCCCGTCGCTGGAACACCAGTGAGCACGTTCTCCATGCTTGCAGCCAACTCTTGCCTGCCACAGTGTGTGCGACTGCAGGACTGAACGCTCGGTGCCTGTGTACACCACAAGCAGGCTGACTACTGGCTTGCCACGAAAGGCCCTGGACAGGCTCCCAGCAAGAGTGAAATACCCCGCGAGCGCCTTGACTGCCCGCACGTTGAGACGCGCACCGCGGACGCGCCCTGCGCGAGCAGCAGCTGCTCCAGCGACAAGCGTACAAGCTCGCCGCTCACCAGGAAGTCAAACGCCTGGGACGGGTCTGCAGGAGCGCCACAAGTAGTGAGCAGCGTACACAGGTCGTTGCAGCGGGATAGTGCCTGCAGGCTCCCTCAGAGTTCAGAGACAGAGCGCTCAGTGTGCGCTAGCCGGCAGTCACACACTTCGCTTGGGGCGCCGCTTGAAGCCCGCACCCAGGCCCAGGAGGTGGTTGACTACTTGTGATAGGCCATAGCGTGTCAGCTTTGCCGGTACTGCCTGCATGGTCCGCGCCTTGTTCACATCTGGAATACGCAAATGCAGTGGAGCGGAGGCAGCCTCCGTGGTCTCCAGCAGCTGTGCAAGCCACGGGACTGCCTGGGAACGCACCACAGCTGTTGCTGGCACCTTGTACTCGGCGGGGAGCCGCGTGGTGAACTTGCATGTAACCTGAACGTCCTCTGCGCTTGCTTCGGTACCCATCCTGCGCTGTGTTGAGTTGAAAGTGAATAATTGACAGCTTACATCTCTTCACCTCGCACGACCATTCTCAGATTGACGGCTGATGAGAGCTGGTGGCAAAGTTGCCAGGGCCTACACACACCTCAAGGTACACACACCTAAAGTAAGACAGTTCCCTGTGGTGCAACTGAGTGCGCGACCCCGGCTTCACACTTTGCTCGGCCAAAGCCCTCATCGCTCGCACGTGCGCCGGAGTTATGCTGATGTCAACAGAGCCAGCGACAAGGCCATCGCGTCCTTGCAAGCTAGCGTGAGCCAAAAGACAGCCGAGGGGATGCTGTGACCTTTGGCATGCAGCATTGCCAGCTGATGGGTCGAATGCTGCGCCACTCTTGCTGGCACATGCGCGTGGCTTCAGTACGGCTGCACTCCTGCTCTGCCACCGGCGGCTTGCTAGAGGCGTTGCATGGGGCCGACACGGTGCGGCGCACCGCCGCTCTCACGCCCTTCTTTGCCGTCGCATACCGTGTGAGCGTGAAGCTGTTCACAGTTGGTACCGGAGGTGCAGACCATGTGTGCGTGACCCCCTTCTGGTTGCTCTTCTCTGCTCCGAGAAGGTCGCTCTTGCAAACACGCTCGCTCCCTGGCGCTTCCAGAGGCAGTGGGGCTTCCAGCGAGCGCGGCTGCCACCAAGGCAGGGCTGCCAGCAGGCCGCTGAGCGCCGCCTGCACTCCGCCGCTGCTGCTGCCAGCGCCACTGCGGTGCAAGCGCCCGTTGGCGCCACGGCAGCACCTGAGAGCGTACGACCCAGCCTCTTTCTGTACACGTTGCAAGAAAGCCAGTACAAGAGCTTGCATAAGCCAGTGGCACTGCCAGGTGCAGCACTGGCACACCTGGCTCTAACGCACAGGCGGAGTGCATGCAGTGTTGTTGGCGACTGCACAACAACATAGCCTGTTCATAGCGCTCCATATCTGCAGATCACCGTAAAGTGGCGGGCTGGATCTGTGCAGGCAGAGCCGGGGGCCGCACACCCGCTCGTGCTCTTCAACACCATGGCGAGGCGGAAGCAGCCCTTTGCGCCACGCCCGGACCAGGGCGACCGAGTCAGCCTCTACTGCTGCGGGGTGACCGTGTACGACTACAGTCACATAGGTGCTCGGCCTGCGGGAGCACCTTCGACTTACTTGGCGCGCCTGCCAGAAGAGCATGACTGCTTTGTTAGCCAGGAGTCCACCCTTGACGCCCGGGCTCCCTGACCACTCCCCAGCCTGCCGTTCAACGCTCGTGCGCACCTTGCATGCAGAAGCTCAGAGGCATGCCCCTCAATGGACAAGAGCGTTATCAAGCAGTTACGTATTTCTTTGTAAAGGTGTGAATAGTGGCCCGTTTCAACAGGGCATGCGCGGGTTTACTGCTGCTTCGACGTGCTCGTGCGCGTGCTGCGCCACCTGGGCTACAGCGTGACCTACGTGCGCAACTTCACCGACATCGACGACAAGATCATCGCGCGCGCGCGCGAGGCTGGAGAAGACCCGCTCGCCCTCGCGCAGCGGTGCAACCCCATGCACACTGTTGCTCGTGCCTGCTGTCCGCGCCTTCCACCTGTGCGCAAGTGGGTGTGCGTGAGCGGGTCCTCATCATGGTATTGCAGGGCCTCATGGGAGCTTTCAGGTCACGGACGTGGCGGCGTGACGTGTTACATACAGAGACTGCAGCATCATTACTCAATCGTATACACATTATGCGCCAGTACATTGCTTCAGTGCACACATACGTTACATGTAAGTCATAGCAGGCAGGCGCCGGGTCAGAGTTGCAGGCTGACCACATGTTCAAGAGCTAGCATCGAGAGCTAGCCCAGAAGGGACACAATCAAGCCTTTGTCATCGCGGCCTCTCATTGCTGCAGCCTCACGCAGGTTCATTTTGGAGTTCCACGCGGACATGGCCGCGCTGAACTGCCGGCCGCCCGACCTGGAGCCGCGCGCGACCGACCACGTGGGCGTCATGGTGGCCGACATCGAGCGCATGGTGGCCAGCGGCCACGCGTACGCGGCCGGCGGCGACGTCCTCTTCGCCGTGGACAGCGTGGAGGGCTACGGCCGCCTGTCTGGGCGCTCGCTGGTGCGCATGCTCCCTCCTGTGTATGAACGCGGCTGGAGCGTAAGCGCAGGGATGCATGTCTGCAGAGCCGTGGCAAATTGCCGTCGCTGATGTGCAGGAGGTCACGTCATGCTGTTAACAGCAATGGCGTCGCAATTCGTCTCTTGTGTGGCATTCTTTCTGTTGGGGTCTGTTGGGGTTTATCATGTACACACTTGCCAGGTTATAACAACAAGGTATGTGACAAAAGTGCAAAGCGCCACCACTGTCATATAGAAGTCGGCATGAGCCTGACAGCGGCGGGCGCACCAGGAAGACAACCGCGCGGGCGAGCGCGTGGCGGTGAGCGCGGCCAAGCGCAACCCGGCCGACTTTGTGCTGTGGAAGGGCGCCAAGCCGGGCGAGCCCACCTGGGACAGCCCCTGGGGCCCCGGGCGCCCGGGGTGGCACATCGAGTGCAGCGCGATGATCCGCGCGCTCATGGGCCCGCTCATCGACATCCACGGCGGCGGCAGGCGCGCGCCGCTCTCGCGCGCCTTTTGCGCAGCGCACCGTTGCCACCTGGCTGCGTTCATGTCACACGGTTGCTTGCTCGCTTCCGCAGTCAGCAGTCAGCAGAGCACTATGTCATGTCCGTAACTCCAGAGGCTGTGCGAAAGGCTGCGTGAGCGCGAAGGGACCTGATTCATCCGCACCACGACAACGAGCTGGTGCAGGGCCAGGCGGCGTGCGCGCCCTGCGAGGCCGAGCGCCTGCAGGACGGGCGCGACTTTGTGCGCTGGTGGATGCACAACGGCTTTGTTAACGGTGCGGCTGCGAGCCAGCGTGCATCCTATCTTCCAGCTCCGCGCTCTTCTCTGCGGGGGCGGTTTGCGGGCGGGCGGGCTGCTGGCAAGCGGCGTGGCGCTTCCCTGTTTGACGCCCCATTACAAGCTCCCCCAGGGGTGTTCGCCGCCATGCAACACGCACCCCCTGCGACGCCTGCCCCCCGCGAGCTAGCGCGTGTCCGTCACATATCACGCAGCCCCTGCAGCGTCGGCCCCTCCGGGGAGCCAGCGCTGTGTCCGATGCCCGCAGTGGACAGCGAGAAGATGTCCAAGTCGCTGGGCAACTTCTTCACCATCCGCGACGTGCTGGCGCGCTACCACGCGCTCGCGCTGCGCTGGTTCCTGGTCGCCACGCACTACCGCGCGCCCGTCAGCTACAGCCTGCGCGGGCTGGACGAGGCACGCGCGCGGCCCCGCCCAGATGCTGCCCAGCCAAGCTCATGCTGGGCGCGGTGGGCTCATGCAGGCACCCAGGTTTGTGGGGCAGGGGTTTCCTCGTGCACCGCTGCCGGCTAGCCTTTCTGCGAGTGAACATGGCATGCAGCGCCGAGCAGAGCACATCCCACCATGCTGAGAATAAAGACGCTTTGCAGGGTAGGCCTCAGCATGCGTTACATACCTCTGCGCTACGCTGACAAAGCTACGGGTCCGGCTGTATGCTCTGTGCTCCTTGTTTGTGTGCAAATGTGACCCTGGCAATTTTTACACAAAAGGGCATGCGACAGCAGGGGACCTGTGTCATGACAGGCCATATGGGTGGTAGCCACCCCACACTGCACACGTCAGCTGGTTCACATCCTCCGCGGCAGGCTTCGGACCGGCTGTACTATGTGCTCCAGACGCTGGCAGATGCAGAGGAGGCGCTCGCCGCCGCGGAGCCCGCTGCGGCCGCCGCCGCGCAGGCCGCAGGGGCCGCGGACATCGCCGGCGGGCGCAGCGCTGGCGGCGCGCTCGCAGCGGAGGTGCTGCGCATGCCACCCCGCCATCCGTCATGCATGAAATAGACAGGCCTTGAGTGTCTCCGGCAGCCTACCGGGCTTTGGCTCGGGAAAGGCATGCATGCGATAAGGGCTTTCTGCTTCAGGCTGAAAATGTAGGCTGGAATATTCCCATGGTTTGTGCCGTGCACTCGTGTCTAAGTGGTGCGACAGACTTGCTGTCGCGCTCTTGCAGGTGCGCAGCGCGCTGTGCGACGACCTCAACACTCCGCAGGTGGTGTCTGCGCTGTCTGGGCCGCTCAAGGCGCTCAACGACTTGCTGCACACCAAGAAGGTGGGCCATTGTTGAAATAATATTGACAGCCTGCACCAATGCCTGGACCCGCTCTAGCAGGCGTAGAGCAGGTGCGGAAGCGGAGCCATGTAAGATGGGGAACCCAATCAGGCAGCTTGACGCTAGCTCTCTGGTACTACAATTAGGGCCATGACGCTGTTGTGGGTACGCAAGCGCTGCTGTTGACATCAAAGCTGCAGGCGTGACTGCTGGCTGCTGCAGCGCCTTGGAGAGCCTTGGCTAGAAGTCCCTGCTGACGAGGAAAGCCGTAAAGGCACAATGCAGGACGCGCTCAGCATGCCACACCCTGGCTTTGCCCTGGCCTTTGCTCTGGCCTGCCTTGTCATGGTGCATGCTTCGTCCGGCAGGGCAGGATGGCGCCGGGCAGGCTGCAGGCGATCGCCGGGCTGCGCGGCGCCATGGCCGGCGCGCTGGACCTGCTGGGCCTGCAGCGCGACGCGCCCGGCGTGCTGCTGGCGGAGCTGCGCGCGCTCGCGCTTGTCAGGTGCCTGCCGTTGCACACACTGCTCGCGTTGCATGCCTCGAAGCGCGCAGGTCACAGAGTCCTGCCTGAAGAGAAATTTGCATACACTGCTCGCGTTGCACGAGCAAATGTGTGCAGGTCACCGAGCCCTGCTTGAAGAGCACAGCGCTGTGAGGGTCTGGGTCCGGACGCACTCGCACGGCAGTGCTCCGCGGCCCCGCGCCGCAAGGACGCTAGGTCACTCACAAGGGTTTTGCGCGCGGCAGGGCGGAGCTGAGCGAAGAGGACGTGGCGGCGGCCATCGAGGAGCGCGCGGCCGCGCGTGCCGCCAAGGACTTTGCCGCGGCGGATGCGGTACGGTTGCGGCTGGCGGGGCGCGGCGTCCTGCTTATGGACTCCGGCAGCGGCACGGCCTGGCGCCCGGGCCTGCAGGAGCCCGGTCCTGGGTGAGGCCTGGAGGGTCCACATGCCATGGGGACCCATGTGCGGTCAGCTCTGTTACGCGGAAGTACAGCATGCCTCCTGCACAGGACGCCGCTGCCACGCCCACCGTGAATGTCTTCCGTGTTGCGCCGCGTCTCCGGGTCCCAGTCCCAGCTCGGCGGTGTGCCGAGCCCAGCCCTTTGCCTCAAGTTGAGGCCCTCAACGGCTCAGCTCAAGGAAGGAAGACGGTAGGTGTCTGGCTCAACGGTTCCTCAGTGGTTGGAACGAAAGCTGGCTGGTCCTCTCTACGAGCGTCACAACCACAGACATCCTAGCATTGGAGTGCTCTCAGTAGGTGGCTTATCTCCCATAACTCAGCTGCTACAGCCCTTGGACCGTCCAAGAGTCTGGCTCTAGGGCTGTCAAATCGGCTATCAAATGTTGGGGCTAGCATGCGCCATTGGGGCTAGCCAGCGCTGCCATGAGAGCACACACTTGGAGACACCTGTGGCTCATCAGCTATAGCACAAACTCATATACTACAGCCCATGCACTTGTTCGTGCCGCAGGCACCCCACAGGCACTTGTTCCGACCCACAGCCTGCACTGCTCAACACAAGCGAGCCATGGCAGACGACAAAAGCACAGATAGCCGGTGGGCCGCTCTGCGGCGCCGCTACGCGACAATCGATCAGCGCCTACGCTGTCTGGAAACGGCAGAGCATGACAGCCTGGCTGAGTGCTCCAGCCGTGCAGACGCAGCTGTGCTCCCGAACGTGTGTATGCATCACCCGCCCGAGCACCTGCAGCTGAGCATCGTGTTCGGGTTGACGGATGGCAGCTGCATTCACCTGCTGAGCGCATAGGTTGCTTGCTTGCAGGGGGTGACGAGCGCCAGCCGCTGCACAGACGGGGAGGGAGCGCCGTCAGAGACGCAGGTCCGGTTAGCACAGGAGCTGGTCAGCAGGGGTGTCCAACACTTTCGCTTCGTCCGCGTGCCAGGCCACTACTATTAGTGCGCCCCGCCTGGCGCTTTGGCCATACGCAAGGCCAGCATGCAATGATGGCCCGAACGGCATTGGCTCAACAAGGCCTGAGCGACGCAGCTGCGCGGCTGCAGTGAGGGGCTCCCCTTCCGAGCGGCCTGCCTGGGCGCAAGCAGCTTAGACCAGGTGCCGTTCACCCCCCGTGAACGCTGTGTGCATTTTCGGCTAACCCACAAGCTAGGCTGCCCAGTGCCAGCTTCGACCTTGGTGCCAACAAGCGGGACCTGACTGACACAACGCAGCGACCCCGCCGCAGCTGTGCAAAAGCATCGTGCTGGCGAACACGGCGCTGCCGCCCGAGCTGCCAGACTTTGGCGACGACCCCTTCGCCAGCCGTTACCTCTGCGTGGTCAGCGCCCAGGCCGTACGGCTGACCAACAGTAGGCGCTTGGCCGCGCCGGGTGCTGCGTGCAGGAGCAAGGCCGGGTTGCAAGATGAGCGCACGCAGACAGAGCAGTGGGGCATGCTTTGGTGGGGCACGTGGCGGGGTTCATGCTGTGCCAAGAGCTGGTGGGCTGGCAGGCTGTGGGAGGCAAGGCCCAGCGTGCCCGCCTCTAGGTCGTCCAGTACAGCACGCGCCTGAACACGGACCGGCTGGCGCGGCACCTGCAGCGCGCGCACAAGGCGGCTGGCGGCCAGCTGCCGGCCAAGGCCTTCAACCTGCGCCTGTGCCCCGAGGAGGCGCGGCCCGCGGCCTGGCGTGGGCACTCGCAGACGGCGCTGCTTCACATCACTGCTGTTATTCTGCCAGAGTGATCCTGCCAGCGGTCATTTTGCCCACATCCGCCACCACGCCTGCAGATCGGATGCTTGTCACAGGGAACAAGCACTTTTGTGGCCTGTTTGTCGTGCCACACGCGGCGCCGCATGGCACAGACCAGAATTCCACAGAACTTTGAGCTGGTTGCCCAACAATGTGGGCACTCAGATATGCCATCACAGGAAGCAGCGCAGAGTGTGAGAAAGCAAGGTGGCCTTTCGGCTATGATTGCGAAGTATGCATGCACTGACTGGCACTCCAAGCCTGACAGACACTGTTCACTGTCACGTGAACCGCCTGCGGGGCGGCACGCCGCCGCTCGCCTCGGGCCTGCCCGCCATTACTGACGAGCGCCCTCACACACCGCCAGGTGTCCGACCGCCTGACTGGCTTCAAACACAACGGCGTGTCGCCGGTGGGCCTGGCCGAGAGCGCGCTGCCGCTCGTGCTGTCGCGGCGCATCCTGGCGCTGGCGGAGCGCGCCGGCGGCTGCGGCGGCGGGGGCGAGGCAGGGTTTCTGTGGTTTGGCGGGGGCGAGCCCGACCTGAAGCCGGGCATGCCCGTGGCAGCGTTCGTGGCCGAGTACCAGCCCTTTGTCTGCGACTGTGTGAACGAAGGGGCCGAGACAGGGTGAGAGGCAGTGTGGTTGAGCACTGTACACTTAAGATTGGGCTTTACGTGCATGATTTGGTACAAACCAGGCACCAGCACGCCCCTCCACTCACACAGACAGAGTGTTCCTGTGTACAGCACACACTGAACTGACTCCACTGCGTCGCGCACAGCGCCTGCGAACTGAATGACCAGCGCGGGCACACTGGTAGCACAGCTACGGGCTCAGCAAACAGGCTGGACCAGCCTGCACAGGCCAGCCTGGCGGCCTGGCCCGCATGCGCATGCCTGCAGCACACCGCTGCAGTGTGAGCTGCAGGGCCGCCCTGCTCGCTAGGCCATTGTGGCGGGCGCAGCCCACGGGCCGACCTGCCGTACGCCCGCACTGAACCTAACACCCAACATGACCTGACTCCGACCCAAGCAAGAGCGCCCAGCGGTACACGCATGACGTCTCGTGGGCGAACGCGCGCTCATGCCTTGCAGCACGACCCTGAATGCGCCGCCCTGCCACCAGCTGCTGCGCCGTAGCTGCCAGGCGCCTAGCTGGTCTCCTGCGCGGCGCGCTGGGGCGGGTGGTACATCCACGGCGCCCTGTAGGGGAGCGCATGCCCGCGGCCGCAGCACTCCTGGACGGGCTTGCTGGTGAGGCGGCAGTAGAACCCCACGTCCACGGTCCTGCCCGCCAGCGGGCACGGCGCGCCCTTGTGCGGGTGCCTCAGGCCCGGCGGCAGCTCTGCATCGCGCAGCCCCTTGTCCGCTGCCGTGCATCAAGCCAATTCTGCACTGCGTGAACATTGAGGGACGCATCATGACTTTGGATAGATCTCACTTGTGTCACCGTTGCGCCAATGGCAAGACTTGCTTGGCATGCGGCCAGCGTGCATGGCGCATCTTCAACATGAGTGCGCTGCGCCCAGCGGCCAGGGTCGCACCCACAGGCCCGCTCGAAGCGGCCTCCTCCTGACCCTTGCCGTCAGCACGCTGCTTCTTGCGGTACTCTGGATAGGATTCGCCTGCAGGGTTGAATTCGTTTGGCACACAAAAAGATGTGGCAAAGCGTGAGAGCCTCTGGCTCAAAACAAGTGGTACGTAATGAGTTGGCATGCGCATCAGCGTACAGACTCACAGTCCTGCGCCACCACACCCCTTGCAACCAATCTCATTAACGGAGCGGGCGTTATCAGGGCTTACACGTGAGCTTTATTACGCCCTCTGTGCGCCTGCTCTGTGCGCCTGCAAAGTGTCTGCCATGGCGCCGATGCAGAGCAGCCGCAGAGACGCACCCATGAGCTTTGACATGCCCTCGAAGGTCCTCGGGACCTCCTTCCCCTCGCGCTGGAGCCGCGCAGCCAGCCGGCTGGCGCGCTGGGTGTACAGGTACTTGTCGATGCAGGCATTTACCTGGGCGCACAGATTGTCACGCAGCAACGCAGCAGCACTGCTTATGACAGCATCCCGCGGCACCCGGCTCCCTCCCAGCGACTTTTCAAAGCAACCAACACACCCAACACACGCTGTCAAAGACTTCAGAGGAACAAGCGACCTCTATCCCAGGCCAGGGCGTGCAGGCCCGGCGCAACAGCGCCGTCGAGCCAGCAAAGACCTCTCGCACGTTGACCGCAGCAGGGACGTTGCGGACGCGTGTCAGCGCTCACCTCAGAGACTGAGCACCTCGCAGCAGCCGCGGCGCGCTGCCGCGCCACGGCGCCAAAGCGCTGCAGGTCAGCCTTTTCCTCAGGGGTCATGTTCCTGGGACAGCAGGCGCCGCCTCAGGTGGCCTGCAGCAGAAGCTGGTGCCGTGCGGGCAAGTCTGCAAGCACCACTGATGCCACTGGGCTCTGAGCCCGGCAAAGCGGCAGAGCCGCAGCGGAGCAGCTCGCGGGGAGTGGCCGGCGGCGCACCCGATTATGTCTTCATAGGTTCGCAGCGTCGCCCTGGCACGGTGGTTGGAGAGCGAAGAGCCAGCGCTAATGTAACCCGTGGCCGCACCCATTTTCCGAGCGTTCTGCAGGTAGGACCGGAAGCCTGCACAGGCGAGAGTGTATTAGCAACCGCTGAACTATCAACGCTCAATACCTGTTCTTGCAGCGATGCAGCGCACCGTCAAGCGTCAACTCTTCGGACGAAGCACTCGCAGATGCAGGCGCAGCGCTGTCGCTCTCCTTCGTGCCCCCGGCAAAGCCTGCGTGCTGTGCCAACTTAGATGTGGGGCCGGCTTGGTGAGCAGCAAGCAGGAACTATGCACTCGGCAGAGGTGCATGCCTGGCAGCTTGCTCCGCAGCCAGCTCGGTATCCAGGACGACTTGCTCTCCTCTGCACCCGCCGCGTATGCCCGGACTTGCGCCGCCTGCCAAGGCAGGCGCGCCTGGCAGCCATCCGCTGCCAAAGCGCGCACGAGCGTCCTCAGCAGGGCGGGGCGCATGGGCCAAAAATTGCGTAGTGCCAGCTACAAGCAGAGCACCTGTCTTAATTGCGTCTATGGCTCCTCCTAGGCTCCTCCTAGCGCGATGCCTGGACTTTCTTCTTGTCCTTATTTGCCTGGGAAGTCCTTGCAAGCTGGGCAAAAAGCAGCGCGCTTGATTTATTGTGCCAATCGCGTTGCAACAGTCAGAGGGGGAGGAGGAGCGGCCAGGATGGCGGAGCAGGACCTGCTGCCGGCCTGGGCGTTCGCGCTCCCACCCGGCAGGGGTGCTGATGTGGCTCTGCTGGCGCGGGGTCCAGACGGCGGCGCCGAGGTCGCCTTCGGTGACAAGCGGGGGCTGTTTATTGGCCGCAACAGTCAGGTAGTGAGACGCGCGCGTTTGCAATACCGAAACACTGTGCCCTCAGCGTGCCGCTGGCAGGCTCCTGCCGGCCCCCTTTGCCTTGCTCGCATCGGCGTGGAGCCCGCCTGTGCGCGGCAGGTGTGCGAGGTGGTCGTGGACCACCGCTCCACGTCGCGCGTCCATGCGTGCGTGGCGCACGACGCGCAGCAGAGAGCCTGGCTGGTGGACCTGGGCTCCGTGCACGGTGCGCGCGGTCGCCACCAGGCGCCCTGCGCCCCTTCGAGCTGCTGGCGTGACTGGAACAGTGGCTCACTGGCATCTTCGTTCTTTGGTGCTCTAACACACGCGCGGAGTGGGGCTGCAGAGGAGGGGGTTGAGCAGGAGGCGAGGGTGGCGGCGACTGGCAGGGCGTTTCCAGTTTGGATAGGGCAGGCGGTGGTCCGCGCTGACGTGCGGCCTGGGTGCGCCGACAGGCGCGCCGCGCCGGGCAGCCTGCCGCGCGTCACGGCGGGAGCGGCGACCATGCAGCGCCGCAGCCGCGCGGGCAGCTGGCGGGGGCTGCGAGCGGAGCACAGCGCAGCGCGCCGGCGCTTTCCGACCATGACCAACTTTGTGCGTAAACGGGACTGCTAACTGATTGACGCGAGCGGACTGAGCATGCTGTGCTGCCTAGCTGGGGTGCCTGGCGCTCCGACGGCCGCGCAGCGCCCGGCGCCGGGCCAGGGCGCGGCTGCCAGCCAGCCTAGCCACTCTGGTTCTGGGTGACGCGCACGGCCGCGCTGCCCTGCGGAACCTTGGGAAACGCAGCGCAGCCGCCCTCTGCGCCAATGTTGGGCGAGCGCCGCTGCGCCTCTGCGCTCCTGCAGCGGGCTACACATTACCCGCTGGCGCAGGCGAGGAGCGGTCCTGGCAGCGTCCTCCGTACGCGCCACCGCAACCCGACCCGCCAGGGGCTCGTCTCCCACCACAGCAGCCTGACGCGCTGGCCGAGCCCCGCAGGCACGTACCTGGACGGCGTGCGCCTGGAGCCGCGCGCGCGGGCGCGGCTGGCGCCGGGGCAGAGCACGGTCACGCTCGGCCGCTGCCCCATCGCATTCCAGCTGTCCGACGGCGCCGCCGCGCGCGGCAGCGACGCTCCCGACCCACCTGCGCGCCGCGAGGCCGCCGCCGACGGCTCGGGGGCTCCGGACAGCCTGCGGACTGGCGCGCCTGATCCAGAAGCCCTAAACGTCCTCAACGGGGCTGATGCGCCGCGCGCCGCGCGGCGGTACCGCAGTGCGGGCCGCGGCTCGGACGCCGGAGAGGAGCCTGGGCCTGATCCCCGGCGCGCCGCACACCCGGCCGACGAGCGGCGCCGCGGGAGCCGGGGCGCGGACGCCGCTGCCGCGGAGGGCGACGGGCCGGCTGGGAGCGGTGCCTGGGAGCGACACGACGGCCGCGGCGGCTATGTCGCAGGCAGGCGGGCGGAGCGGGACAGGGGGTGGGGCGGTGACGGGGCTGGCGCGCGGCAGCGGGCGGCGCACGGCCCCGTCATGCGCTCCCAGGCCAGCCCGGACGGCTGCCCGCGCGCCGACCGGCTGCCGGAGCGTGGCCGCCCTGACCGCCCGCTCGGCGCGCTGCACGACCGTCGCGAGCCCGATGCGCGGCCGGCGAGCCCCCGGGCGGGCCCCGGCCCGGCACTCCAGCGCCCTGGCGGGCCGGGAGCGCGCGCCGGCGCAGAGGGACTGCGCGCAGAGCGGAGCGGTGCGGGGCGGGCGCGGGAGCGCCCGGAGCTGCGCGAGCGGCCGGGCGGCGGTCGGGAAGATGCGGGGCGGCGCGGGGACCCGGACGGGGGGCGCGGCGAGTCGCGGGGCCGGCTGGAGGGCGCCGAGCATCGGGACGCGCGCCGACCGCTGCGGCAAGCCGACAGGCGAGCTCCCCACCCTGCAGATCCAAGCACGCGCTCAGGAAGCGTGCGTCTGTGACTGAGCTCAGATTGTCACTCCTTGTCACCACCTATGCTGCTACTGCCTGCAGGAGTGCCAGTGGACACCATTGCGACGCCGCGCATGTAGGTTGCCAAAAGTAAGCAGCTGCAGTAGAGACAGGTCGATCACATGCGCTTGCGTTGGCCGGGCCCGCCCTGCGCACTTGCTCGCGCCGCTGTGCTGCATGCCAGCCTGTACATGTTGAGTTGTGCCCAGCAGATGCGCAAGCCTCCTGTGGCCTGTCGCCGCGCGCAGGGGCGAGAGCGCCGATGCGGGGCGCGGGCGCGAGCGGCCGCCGCGTGCGCGGCCGCACTCGCCGGCGCGCCGCAAGCGGCGCTCGCCGGCTGCGCGCTCCCGCTCGCCAGAGGAGCGCCTGCGGCGGCGCAGCTCGCCGCCCGAGGCGACCAAGCCCAAGCGCGCGAGCGGCTTTGCGGACGCGCCGGGCGGCACGCCCGCCGACATCGGTGCCGCCCCTGCCGCAGGAGCAGGCCGCGCGGTCCGTACTGCCGGGTATATGCGGTTGCATGCGCTGATGGGTGTGGCAACTGTCCGAGAGTGTTATAAACCAGGTAGGCAAAACGTGACCAATGGGCAGGGCAGTGGCGGGCGCGCGCATGCGTTTTGTTATATGCGTTCTGTGGCACAGGCGGCCGTGACAGGCTGCGTGCGCGCGGCGCGCAGTGCGGCAGATGATGGGCGCGCCGGGCGCGCTCGGCCGCTTGCCCCTAAACACTGAGCAGAAGAAGAAGCTGCTGTGGGGCGGCAAGAAGGCTGAGCCAGCAGTTGCGGTGGGCGGCCCAGAAGTCACGCCTGTTCAGTCACTGCCCCCTGCCGCACCAGCTCCCAATGCTCTCGCGTCTTTAAACCACGCACGGGTGGAGGAGGGTGCCTCTGTGAAGCGTGGGACCGCGGCAGTCTGCACGGGCCTGCGGTCACTGGCCCGCTCGGTGCATCGCCGCAAAACGGCACCGCATCACTGTCTTGGTGGTGCCAAAGTGCAACCAAGGGTCTGCCTGTGCAGCTAACTGTACGCGGGGCACACTGCTCGTTGGATTGCAGCCACAGGGCAGGTCGCATTCCTGACTCCGCTCGATTCGCAGGCGCCCGCGGCGGTGTTTGGCGCCAACCGCTGGGACGCCGCAGAGTTTGCGACCGAGACCGACAAGGAGAAGTTCACGCGGCTGATGGTGCGGGCCCGGGCCGCAGCGGCCCTGGCCACCTCCTGCTGCGTGGCCGCAGCGGCCGACTGCATCCCTGCACCGCTGTGGTGTGTGCCAGGCAGGCTCGCTCACAGGGCACCGCGGCGTCTTGCAGCACTGTCGGATTTTCGGGAGCTGGTGCTGCCTAGCGGCAGCCCGCTGGCTTGCCTTGCGGGCTGGGCCCTGCGCTCCAGACTGCAGCGTGCTGCGGATGCGCACAGACCGCAGTTGAGACCAGGTGGCATGCGCCCTCACTCTGGGGCAGCAGTGTGAGGCGTGTAGGGCCGCACGGCCTGCGGCCTGCCTGGTCTGCCATGCAGGCTGGGGCCGGCGGGTATCAACGCGCTCTACCGATCGAGCGCGTCGCGGGCGCGCAGGGCGTGCGCCAGGTTGCCACGGCGGCGCCCGCGCCCGAGGCCGCGGCGGCGGCCGACGGCGGCGACGCGTTCAATCCAGAACTGCGGGAGCGCGAGGTCCTCTCTCGTGCGGCCCCTGATCGCCTTCGTGCTGTGCGCTGCCGCACAAGCGCGATGACGGGCAGCTGTGCCTGAGCGTGCCGCTGGCAGTGCCGCTTGTCACCAGCCTGGCTCGGTGGCGAAGGCAAGGCTGTGGGGCCTGCTCTGCTGCATGGCGATGCGGGAGCACGGAGTGGTGCTGAAATTCATGCGCGTGTGTCTGCGGCGGCAGGGGAGCAGCAGGCGCGCGTCCTGGGCGATGTGGAGGCGCAATTTCTGGCCGGAATACGCCGCAAGGACGGCCGCACTGTTGGCCTGGGCCTCTGAGGGATGCCGGCGCGTCGGCGCTGCCCAGGGTCACCTCCTCCTTGGTGTGCCTTGACAAGATACTTTAAGACGAACGGGACCTGATCTGCGCCCTAGACGTGTTGGAGCTGAGGCGAGTGCATATATTACTGTCCTCCTCACATGCAAGCCTTTGCGCCGATCAAGCTGGGGATAGCGCTGGACATGGCAGGGAGCTGTGATGTGGCACTTTGTCTAGTACATCGCCCTCGAGGTTGGCTGCTCATAGCATCTCAATGGCGGATGGGTCTAGTAAGTGTACTGGTCCTTCATACACATGCTCTCGGTATGTAACGAGGCAGCATACGCTGGCGGCCGCAGCCTCTGGCGTCAGTCTGTGCGTTGCGTCTCACACCATGCTCGCAGCTGCCTGACAGTGGATACAGTGCGCCTGTTGTACTTCGCGTCCTATACCCCCCAGCTGCGGGTGCGGCCTGCAGTGTCCCTCAATAGTTGCCAAGGTGCTGTTGCAGCCTCTGCAGATGCTGACGTTCCGCTGCATGCGCCCATGCCTCCAACAGCCCAGGGAGCACCTCTAGCCTTCCGTAAAGCTCGTGGCATGCGCTGTTGCCTGCGTACCCCCAGCCCTCCCTTCAGGCCGAGCGTGCCGGCCGAACAGGGACGCGGCGCTCAGTCATGGTCATGCTGCTGTGGGGCGTGACAGATAGGGTGCCTCTTGGGCCTGCGGGGCCCCTCAGAGCATCACAGCGGGCTGTCGCCGGCCAGGCGCGCCAGCAGCGCATCCGCGCGCCGCACGGCCTCCAGGCACGCGTCACGCTCGCCGCGTGCGCCAGCCAGCTGCTGGTCGGCCTCGGCCTCCGCCGCATGCGCGCGCGCCTGCGCGCCCGCGGGATGTCGCCGCGCGCGGTCAGCCCGGGAGGCAGCGGGCGTGCAGCGTGCGCGGCCAAGCTTGCTGCCGGCAAGGACGCCCGCGGGGGCGCGCTCTGTGAGGCACGCGGCGCGCGCCGGGAGGCACCCTGCCCTAGCCGTGAGGTATGCGAAGCGCT
>JAABUY010001030.1_pt1 | contig 40390 bp, 28 predicted proteins | sample 5560271 | NCBI WGS metagenome assembly JAABUY01 (sample SAMN10711886, study PRJNA513374) | rock metagenome | isolation source: Antarctica rocks | place: Antarctica: Victoria Land, University Valley
ATCCGGCGCTTCCTGCGGCCCGTGTGCTACCAGGACATGCCCGACGCCCTGCTGCCGGAGGCGCTGCGACGCCAGAGCACGGTGCGGGTGCCCCGCCTGGTGGACGGCACAATGCAGAGTGGGTGAGCGGCAGGCGGGCAAGCAAGGTTGAGGCCCCGCCCTCAAGCATGGGCCTCGAACTCCGCCAAAGGCTCGCCTTTGGAGTCCACCATTTAAGGCAAGGGTTCCCAGAGGTCCCATGCTTGGAAGAGGGGCCTTTGGCGGGTCTGGGCGTAGCCAGCCAAAGGTTTCGACGACCCTTGTGCATGGAGTGAGGAGCACGTTCCGCTGGCCGGCGCGGCAGACAGGCATGATGTCCTGTGTGAGGCGGCGCCAGGGTGCGTGGCGTGAGCGGGTGGCTGGTGTCGCCCTGCGTCATCTGCTCGCCCCGATCGCCTCGTGGTCCTTGTCTTGCAGGGTCGGACAGATCGGCCTGACCAGATGTTCAGGCTGCCTTGGGCAACGCCTTCACGAAGACGATCGAGCCGCCAGCATCCCCTGAAACCATGACAATATCCCCGGCAGAGACAAGATCGCGGGCGCCATCGAAAAACCCGTCGCCGGCGACTGCCGAGCTTTCGGCCCCTGCGCTGTAGTGCCAGAGAGTAAAGCCGTTGGCATATGCAAGCACTGATAGATTGCAAGGTGAGAACGCCATTCTGGCTCCGTTGTGCTTGCCTCTGACCGGAACGACCAGCAAGCGAGTACCCTGCGGACACATACGATTGTATGACTGAAAGTTACTATACCTAAGGTTGTAGAATGGTCAAGGACTAAATTCCTAATTATTCCTTTGAAAAAGCACGTCGGAAATCCGCAATTTGTGTCGGTTAACGACGCCGTGGTTGCGCTCAGCTCCTTTTCGTAGGTAAATTCTCCTATGATGCGTAAATCACTTACTCTGCCCGACGGCACCACGATCCCCGAAGCCACAATGGCTGAGTGCATGAGCGTGATTCGCGATTGGCTTGGGAGCGGGAAGGATGAACTTAGAACCCTAGATGAAGCCCTCTTCTCGGTAAGTGAGAGAGTTATTAGAGTCGTTTACAGGGATCGCCCCTAGTCTTGGTCTAACTTTTTCGGTAAATTTTGCAATATCTTTGCTAAGAGTATGAGCGTCACGCGTAGACGATAAGATCCTTTTTAAATTAAAGGTGTGCTTTACCCGTTCTTTTTGATTTCTGACATCAGATATTAGCTTTCTTATCCTAAGATCATGGGGATTTACCTCACGGAGAAGGCTTCCTCTGAAAGAAACGTACTCATTTCTAGTTACGAATATTATTATCTCAATTACCCAATGTCCATGGACAAGTATATTACGCTTGGAATTCATAGCGGACAGACGTTCTATTAGATTAATTAGCTCGTCTATTTCTTCATCCGGTAGCTTGGCAGTGGCAAGAGACTGTAACACGGACATTACCTGCTTCATGCCCATATTTTCAAATAGGACGCTTACAGTTCCTGGGGTGCTATCTGGCGCCACCAGCACCTTCAGGAGGAAAGATACAATATTCTCTAGGTAGCCCCATGCGTCGACAAACTGGCCTAAGACCATGTGATGGTCTGAGGTCCGAGGGAAGAAATCTTCAGCGTACACCTTGTTCGGCTCGCGCTCTTCCTGAGCAATGGGTTTGTTAGGCGAGGGCAAAACCAGCGTTACCGGGAAAGGCACCCCATCAGACTTTTGAGCTACCCTGAACCGGTATATAGGAAATGCGTGTGAGGGAGTGTCACTCATGGGTCGTGATGATAGCCACAGCGAGGGTGAGCGTCGAGGCAGTCAGACGGCGGCTCCTGACGCTTCTTTGGCCGAGCCGCTGCCCGATGGGGCTGGCGACGCCGCACGCCGGGATGAGACGCTGCGGCGGATGCTGGTGACACGCAGACCGGATAAGGCGCAAGCAGATACCTCTTCCCGCTCACGCGCGCATAAGATCATTCATGGGGCTCAAGATTAGCCTAGACACATAGTCAGATTGGCTTTCTGAGACGGAAAATTGCGAACTTAGTTTACTGATCGCCGTTGGCGACAATCGGATTGCTAAGACCGCTAAGGGTGCCCATTATCAGCTACGCAACGCCGGCTGCGCTCACGCAGCGCGGCGCTATGCGCGCCGCGTTCGGAGTTCATAAACGAACTCCTGTTAGGAAAGGTTGTTGAGCTACGGCGAGTGACAGAGGCTGGCGCCATGCGCCAAACAACGCAACGGCGTCCCAATTTAGATATTGAGGTGTGATATGGCTGCGCTTCTCCAAGAAGACGCCTATGACGCTCACAAGGCGGACACCGGCCTTGCACCTAATTGCACATCCTCGGTAAGTGTTTTTAGGCGCCCGGTGCCGAGTGTTTTCGTGATGTGTGCGGAAGACTACGATCGGATTATTGAATGCCAGACTACGCCGGAGGAACAGACGCCCGCCGCCAAGAGGGCGCTGGCAAGGCACCAGAGACTAGCCTCCGAGAACTCATAACCGTTCCGTATGAAAGTCACCCTTATCCAGGTGACTTTCAATGCGCTTTTGACCCTGTAGCAGCAATTTATTTGCGGGAAGAACCCGCAAAATGCGCTGCAGTTGGATGCGGAGAATTCTTTGTTTTTCCGTCTCGAACTCGGTCACATTCAATTGATGGCTACTATCACTTAGTTGCCTCGTCCATTTTACGTGGTGATGTCGTGGGTTCCGACGACAAGCAGATGAGGCCAGGCCAGCCCTCTGGGGTTTTTACGATAGCCTATATTGCCCGTCATGATCTTTCTGAAAAGGGACTTGGCGAGTCCTTAGTAATTGACGCGGCGCTGCGTGCTCGTGCGACGTTCAGAACGCTAGGTTTAACTCTTTACGCTAATAACAGAAAACTTGTAGAATTTTATAAGAAACTCGGCTTCAAAATTACAAGGCCCGCTCAAAGACAAATGGTTTACGAAAATAATAATCCGGAAGAAGCCCAAAAACCATATTACATGTATGCAACTTACAAGAAACTTATTGGAAGCTAGGTTATTTCTATTTTTGCTGAGTGCGCCACCGGATAAATGCTCTCGCCAACTGCCTCGGCGTCTTAGGTCGCACTAGCCCGCCGATAGGTGAGGCGCTTGCCTGCAATGCCGCGCAGGGCGAGCACCGCGCGCTGGGCATCGTCCACGCCCAGCTTCATCCTGTTCGAGTAGCGGAAGCTGAATTCGTTGAGGTAACGCTGAAGGTGTTGCTCGCCGCAGTGGTGGTACACCCCCGTCATCCCGCGCTTGAAGATGCCGAAGAAGCCTTCAACCGAGTTGGTGGTGACATCGCCACGGGCATACTCGCCCGAGCCGTGGTGAACCGTCTCGTGAGCAGCGAACGCCCTGGCGACGAAGGGATAAAGGTTGCTTTCGTCCGTGTGCAGCCGGCTCTTGAGGTCGGCGTTGCGGATCAGGACGGCGCCGACATTGGCGCCCGTGACATGGCGGACGTGGTAGGCACGGGCCGCACCGCCGCGCTCAACCAGGGCAACGATCGGACGCTTCTGCTTGGACAGGTCGCGCTTGAGAAGCGGACGGCCCTTGCGGTGCTCGCTCAGGATCGGGGTCTCAGCCTTGCCGTGGTAGGTCTCATCGGCCTCAATGATCTTGCCTTCGCCGCCCATCGGCGCGGACGTGTCGGGGATCATGGCCTCACGGATGCGGTGGGACATGAACCACGCCGTCTTGTAGGTGACGCCGAGCATACGGCTGAGTTGGTGCGACGACATGCCCTTCTTGGAGGACGTGAGAAGGTGCGTCGCTAGCACCCACTTGTGCAGCGCGACATGACTGCGCTCGAACACGCTGCCGACCGTGACGGAAAACTGCTTGCGGCACCCACGGCAGTTGAACAGGCCACGGCGGTGCGCCTGGCCCTCCATGCGGACGACCGCAACCGAGCCGCAATGTGGGCAGTTGGCGCCATCGGGCCAGCGGACCCGCTCAAGGTGCTCGCGGGCCGCGTCGTCGTCGTGGAATATCGGGTCGCTGAGCGTCAGGGCCATCGGGCTTCTCCTTGACGCCTTTATCCACCCGGCGGCTTACTTTGTCAAAGGGATAATTAGGACTAAATTCCTCCTGCTGCTTTCGTATTAATTGTGGCCTCGAAGGCCAGGGAGTCTCCGCCGCGCATCTTTCTGAGCGCCGTGGCGGGTTTGCTCCTCATCGTGTCAGAACATAAAGCGAACATGCAACCGCTTTCTCCAGGGGTGCGGAGGCGCCACCGCCTCCCGCCCGCATTCCTATTGCGGCGCGGTCGCAAGGCAATCATCCTCGGCCTCTCCCGGAGTCCGTGGCCGTCCCGAACGCTTCTGAAACAAAGGTGCCTGCATGTCGCCACGTCGACGTCTTGTGGAAAGAGCGCTGCCACCGGCTGGCAAGACCGATGCTCTATGAATCATGAAGACATTTGGCGGGCACTTGACACGCTTGCTGCCGAACGCGGCCTGTCCACATCGGGGCTGGCGCGTCGGGCAGGTCTCGACGCAACGACGTTCAATCCCTCGAAGCGCCGTACTCCCGACGGCAAGGCCCGCTGGCCCGGAACGGAGAGCCTCGCCAAGGTCTTCGACGCCACGGATACCGACATCCTGGACTTCGGCAGCCTGGTCAAAGGTGCCCGGGTCATCACGAGGTCCCAGCCGGCCACCAGGGTCATCCCGCTGCTCGGCCTCGCGCAGGCGGGCGCCGCCGGCTTCTTCGACGACGGCGGTTATCCGGTCGGAGGAGGATGGGACGAGGTCGGCCTCCCGGAGATCAGCGACCCCAATGCCTACGCCCTGGAGATCAGCGGCGACTCCATGGAACCGGTGTTCCGCGACGGCGACATCATCATCGTCTCGCCCGCCTCGCCGGTCCGGCGTGGCGACCGGGTTGTCGTCCGCACCACTGGCGGAGAGGTCATGGCCAAGCAACTGGCACGCCAGTCCGCGCGTCGCATCGAGCTGCGCTCGCTCAATCCGGATCACCCGGGCCACACGTTCGAGCTTTCCGAGATCACCTGGATGTACAGGATCGTCTGGGCCAGCCAGTAGGTGATCGGTCCGCCGCGGCGAGGAGGCATCCGGACCCGGTCAGTCTGCCTGGTATCGCCGCGGGCAAGACAGAAAGCAAGGTTGAGGCTCTGCCTCAAACTCCGCCAAAGGGCGAGCCCTTTGGAGTCCACTCCTTAAGTCAAGCCGGTCCAGGGGCGGCTCGCCACCGCCTTGAAGCAGGGGCGGGTCCGGGCGGGGCTGCCAAAGGTTGCGACGATCCGCTTGGATCGTGGGAATGGCAGCGGAGGGGCGCCCAGCCTTGCTTGCTGCCTTCCTGCCGTGAGCCGGTCTGAGAAACCGACCCACTGCCCGCAACCCGGGTTCCTTGACATTCCAAGACGACCGGTCATCTCTCTCCCATGAGCAGGCAAGTTCCACCCGTTCGCGATCGCCTGCTGCAGGCCGGCGTATCCGTGTTCAGCAGGATCGGCTTCAACGGCGCGAGCGTGCAGGACATCACCGACGCCGCGGGCGTGCCGAAGGGTTCGTTCTACAACCACTTCGACAGCAAGGAGACGCTTGGGGCCGCCGCCATCGCGCATTTCTGGGATCACACCGCCAGCAGCGCCCTGGCGATCCTGGAGCGCCACGACCTGGAGCCGCTCGTCCGGCTGCGCACCTACTTCGAGCAGGTCGCCGTCGAGGTCGAGGCGCAGAACCACACCGGCGGCTGCTTCATCGGCAACATGGCGGCAGAGCTGTCCGACCACAGCGCCGTCGTCTCGGAGCAGCTCTCGGCCATCTATGCCGACTGGACCCGGCGCATCGCCGCCTGCATCGCCGAGGCGCAGCGCGCCGGCGGTGTCGCATCCGAAGCCGACCCGGGCGTCCTCGCCGCCTTCGCGCTGAACGCCTGGGAGGGCGCGCTGCTGCGGGCCCGGGTGGCGAAGAGCAACCGCCCGCTGCAGCAGTTCGCCGATACGCTGTTCACCCAGCTCCTGCGCTGATCGCATCCTCTTGCCGGAGACCAAGATGGCCAGTCGTTCAGAGTCCCTCGATGCCCTGGCGCCGCCGGCCGACCGGCCGCGAAGCCGCCACGGCAGGAGCCGTGCCGTCGCCCTGGTCGTGCTGCTCGCCCTGGCGGGGAGCGGCCTCTGGGCCGTCGGCGAACGCCAGTCCGCGCCGCCGCCGGTCGCGGCCGCGCCGCCGCCGCCGGCCGTCACGGTCAGCCTGCCGCTGCAGCGCACCCTGGCGCAGTCGAGCGACTTCACCGGGCAGTTCTCCGCCGTGGATCAGGTCGACCTGCGCGCCCAGGTCGGCGGCTACCTCACGGAGATCCACTTCACCGACGGCCAGCTCGTGCACAAGGGCGACCTGCTGTTCGTGATCGACCCGCGGCCCTACGAGATCGCGCGCCAGCAGGCCATCGCCCAGTACCAGACGGCGATGGCCGCGCTGGATCTCGCCAACAAGGAGGTCGCGCGCTCCACCGTCCTGCACCGCAACGACTACGCGTCCGGCGAGACGCTCGACCAGCGCACCCAGGTGCAGCAGGCCGCCACCGCCGCGATCGAGCAGGGCAAGGCGGCGATCCAGTCGGCCCAGCTCAACCTCGACTTCACCCGCATCACCGCGCCGTTCACCGGCCGCATCGGCGCGCGCCTGGTCTCGCTGGGCAGCCTGGTCAGCGGCGGCGCCAACAGCACCGGCCTCGCCAGCATCGTCTCGCTTGACCCGATCCACCTCGACTTCGACATGAGCGAGGCCGACTCGCTGGCCTACCAGCGATACCTCGCCACGAAGCAGCCGGGCATCGACCGCTCCGTCAAGGTCAGCCTGAGCGACGAGGCCGACTGGCCGCGCCGCGGCGTGCTGGACTTCCTCGACAACCAGGTCGACCGCGGCAGCGGCACGATGCACGCCCGCGCCACCGTGGCGAACCCCGACCTGCTGATCGCGCCCGGCCAGTTCGCCCGCCTCCAGCTCCTGATCTCCGCGCCGCGCCCGGTGCTGCTGGTGCCCGACGCGGCGCTCGTGACCGACCAGTCGCGCAAGCTGCTGATGGTGGTGGCGCCGGACGGCACCGTGGCACCCAGGCCGGTGACGATCGGCGCGCTGGAGGGCGATCACCTGCGCGTCGTCACCGGCGGGCTCGCCGCCACCGACCAGGTCGTCATCCGCGGCCTGATGCGCGTCCGGCCCGGGGCGAAAGTCACGCCGCAGCCGGGCAAGATCGACCTCGCGGCCGGATAGGGAAGCAAGGCCATGCGCCTCTCGCACTTCTTCATCGACCACCCGATCTTCGCCTCGGTGCTGTCGCTGTTCATCACCATCGTCGGCGGCGTCGCCTACTTCACGCTGCCGGTCTCGCAATATCCCTCGATCGCGCCGCCGATCGTGCAGGTCTCGGCGACCTATCCCGGCGCCTCGGCCGAGGTGCTGAGCCAGACGGTGGCGACGCCGCTGGAGCAGCAGATCAGCGGCGTCGAGAACATGCTCTACCTGAGCAGCCAGGCGACCGGCGACGGCAGGCTGGTGATTTCCGTCACCTTCAAGCTCGGCACCAACCTGGACACCGCCCAGGTGCTCACGCAGAACCGCGTCGCCGTGGCGCTGCCCCGACTGCCAGACGCGGTGCAGCGGCTCGGCGTCACGGTGATCAAGAGCTCGCCCGACCTGATGATGGTGATCCATCTCTCCTCGCCCGACCACTCGCGCGACCAGCTCTACATGTCGAACTACGCCACGCTGCACGTGAAGGACGCCATCGCCCGCCAGGACGGCGTAGGCAGCGTCCAGGTGTTCGGCGGGCGCGACTACTCGATGCGGATCTGGCTCGACCCGGACAAGATCGCCGCCCGCAACATGACCGCCGGCGAGGTGGTCGCCGCACTCCAGGCGCAGAACGTGCAGGTCTCCTCGGGCGTGCTCGGCCAGCCGCCGGTGCCGCAGCCCGGCGCGTTCCAGCTCAACGTGCAGACGCTCGGGCGGCTGATCGACCCGGCGCAGTTCGCCGCCGTGGTCATCAAGTCCGACAGCCTCGGCCGCATCACCCGCATCGGCGACATCGGCCGGGTCGAGCTGGGCGCGCAGGACTACGGCTCCAACGGCTACCTCGACGAGCTCGACGCCGTGCCGCTGCTGGTCTTCCAGCAGCCCGGCTCGAACGCCCTGTCCACCGCCCAGCACATCCACGCCGAGATGGCCGAGCTGTCCGGGCAGTTTCCGGAAGGGCTGCGCTACGACATCGTCTACGACACCACGACGTTCATCGCGCAATCCGTGCACGAAGTGCTGGTCACCATCCTCGAGGCGGTCGCCCTGGTCGTCGTCGTCGTCATCCTGTTCCTGCAGACCTGGCGCGCCTCGGTCATCCCGATCGTGGCGATCCCGGTCTCGCTGGTGGGCACCTTCGCGGTGCTGGCGGCGCTGGGCTTCTCGCTGAACAACCTGTCGCTGTTCGGGCTGGTGCTGGCCGTGGGCATCGTCGTCGACGACGCGATCGTCGTGGTCGAGAACGTCGAGCGCAACCTGCGCCTCGGCATGAGCCCGCGCGAGGCGGCGCACCGCACCATGGACGAGGTCGGCGGCGCGCTGATCGCCATCGCGCTCACGCTGTGCGCCGTGTTCATCCCGTCCGCCTTCATCTCCGGCATCTCCGGCCAGTTCTTCCGCCAGTTCGCCGTCACCATCGCGGCGTCCACGGTGATCTCCTGCTTCGTCTCGCTCACGCTCAGCCCCGCCCTGTGCGCGATCCTGTTCCTGCCGCACGAGACCCATGACGGCGCGACCACTGGCAGCGTGGCCCCCGGCGCGGCAGTGCGGCGCTCGCTGCTGGCGCGCCCGGTCGTGGCGTTCTTCAGGGGCTTCAACCGCGGCTTCGAGTGGCTGTCGGAGCGCTTCGGCCGACTGACGGCGCGGCTGATCCGGCTCAGCGCCCTGATGCTCGTGGCCTACGCCCTGCTGATCGGCCTGACCGGCTGGCAGTTCAGCCGGGCGCCGACCGGGTTCATCCCGGAGCTGGACCAGGGCTACCTGATCACCGTGCTGCAGCTCCCCCCTGGCGCCTCGCTGGCCCGCACCGACGCCGTGGTGCGCGAGGCGATCGACATCATCCTGGCCACTCCTGGCGTCGAGCACGCGGTGGCGTTCTCCGGGCTCGACGGCGCCACCCTGACCAACGCCCCCAACGCCGGCGCGATCTTCTCCGGCCTGAAGCCGTTCGCCGAACGCGACGCGCAGGGGCTGGGCGCCAACGTGATCCTGGCCTCGCTGCGCCGGCGCCTGTCCTCGATCCAGGACGCCTTCGTCATCACGATCGCCCCGCCGCCGGTCGCCGGCATCGGCAACGCCGGCGGCTTCAAGATGCTGGTGCAGGACCGACAGGGCCTCGGGCCGGCGGCGCTGCAGGCGGCGGCGCAGGACCTCGCCGCCGCGGCCAACGCGACGCCGGGCCTCGCGGGCGTGTTCAGCTCGTTCAGCGCCGGCACGCCGACCATCTACGCAGACATCGACCGGGTGAAGGCAGAGCGGCTCGGCGTGTCGCCGGAGAAGGTGTCCGAGGCGCTGCAGGTGTTCCTCGGCTCGGCCTACATCAACGACTTCAACTATCTCGGCCGCACCTACCAGGTGATCGCGCAGGCCGACGGACGCTTCCGCACCACCACCGCCGACATCGCCCGGCTGAAGACCCGCAACGCCTCCGGCGCCATGGTGCCGATCGGTTCGGTCGCGAGCTTCCACGACGTCACCGGACCGTATCGCGTGCCGCGCTACGATCTCTCGCCCGCGGCAGAGGTGCAGGGCGGCACGATGCCCGGCGTCTCCTCCGGCTACGGCCTGAGCGCGATGGAGACGCTGGCCAAGGCGCGGCTGCCGGCCGGGATGGGGTTCGAGTGGACCGACCTCGCCTTCCAGCAGCGCCAGACCGGCAACACCACGCTGCTGATCTTCGCGGCCTCCGTGCTGTTCGTGTTCATGGTGCTGGCCGCGCAATACGAGAGCTGGAGCCTGCCGCTGTCGGTGGTGCTGATCGTGCCGATGTGCCTGCTGGCCGCGGTGTCCGGGCTGCTGCTGCGCGGCATGAGCGTCGACATCCTGGCGCAGATCGGCTTCGTGGTGCTGGTCGGGCTGGCGTCGAAGAACGCGATCCTGATCGTGGAATTCGCCCGCCAGGCCGAGGACGCGGGCGCCACGCCGTCCGAGGCGGCGGTGCAGGCGGCGCGCACCCGGCTGCGCCCGATCCTGATGACGTCGTTCGCCTTCGTGCTCGGCGTGGTGCCGCTGGTCACGGCCACCGGCGCGGGCGCGGAGCTGCGCCAGTCTCTGGGCACGGCGGTGTTCTTCGGCATGCTCGGCGTGACCGGGTTCGGCCTGATCTTCACCCCGGTGTTCTACTCCGTCATCCAGCGGCTGTTCCGCACCGGACGCCAGACGCAGCCCGCACTGGCGCGGGCCGGGGAGTGACGGCGGGGCAGCCAAGGCAGCAAGCAAGGTTGAGGCTCTGGCTCAAACTCCGCCAAAGGCTCGCCTTTGGAAACCCTTACTTAGGTAAAGCCGGTCCAGGGGCGGCTCGCCCCTGGCGGGTCTGGGCGGAGCTGCCCGAAGGTTCCGACGACCCGCTTGGGTTGTTGGAAGGGGCAGCGGAGGGAGAGCCCAGCCTTGCTTGCTGGCAGGCTTCGCCGGCGGACGGTCTCAGGGCGGGGTTTCGAGCAGGGTGGACAGGGTGAACAGCCGCCCCGTGTTGCCGGCGTAGGGCGTGAGGCCGGCCGGGCCGGGCTGGCCCGGGAGAAGCAGCGCGTCGGACATCAGGTAGGTGTTCTTGCGCTCCCTGATGCCGTCGCGGGTGTGGATCAGCACGCTGTAGCCGTTCTCGTGCAGCATCCCGGTGTCCTTCACCCTGGGCACCACGGGGAAGACGCACCAGCCGTCCTCCTCTCGGCACAGGGTGCACAGGTCCTCGTCGCCGAGCGGCTGGCCGCGCGTGACGCCGAAACGGCGCCAGTGCGCGGCGGTGGTGGCGAAGCAGGTCGACGGGATGAAGTTGTGGGTGACGTAGTGGCCGGCGAGGTCCTCCCCGGCGGCGAGACGCTGCATCGCCGCGGGCCAGCCCTCCGGCAGGGTCTTGTCGCGGGCGTTGAAGAACACCGACTCCCCGGCAATCGCCCAGTGGCGCGGGTCGTCGAGCAGGCCCTGCCGGCGGATCGCGTCGAACCAGGAGAACGCGTCGCGCGCGAAGACGACGTCGTCCTCGGCGAACACCACGAACGGGTGCAGGGCGAAGGCGTGGTCCAGCGCCGCGCGGCAGGTGGCGCAGGTGCCCAGGTTGGCCGGGTTCTGCTGGCGGCTGATGGAGCGGAACCGGGCTTCGTGCGCGGCCACGAAGCGGTCCAGGGTGGCGCAGACCTCGGCGTGCAACGGGGTGAAGCGGGCCTCGGAGCGGCTGGCGAGCGGGCTGTCGAGCCAGAAGATCAGGTCGAGCCCGGCGATGTTGTCGCAGCGCAGCAGGGAGTCGCACAGGTCGCCCAGCGTGTCGGCCTTGGCGAAGCACTGGATCACGAGGGCGGTCGACGACATGGCTCACCTCCGCGCGAACGCCGGAGCGGATCTGGCACGCGGTGACGGCGGGGCGCAAACGCGGCGACCGGCTGCGGCCGCTCGGGCAGACGGGGCGAGAGGCTCTGCCGGGTTCGGGCGGCCTGATACCAACGGCCTTTTGGAACGACCGGTAAAGCAGGCAAGGTTGAGGCTCTGCCTCAAACTCCGCCAAAGGCTCGCCTTTGGAAACCCTTCCTTAAGTAAAGCCGGTCCAGGGGCGGCTCGCCCTTGGCGGGTCTGGGCAGAGCCCAGCCTTGCTTGCCTTGCAGGTCAAGACCAGGCCGCTCGCATGAGGCGGTTGCACCGACCAGCCAGCTCGCGCGCTGCAGCCTGGACAGGCGTGTCTGCGCCTGCCCAGGCCTGACCTGCGACATGGGTCTGCCACATCAGCGGCCTGCGAGGAGGATAGCACAATCCAAGGTTGCAAGAAAGTGGAAGTGGGACTTCCGCCCTGCGCGCAACGACGGCGACATGGCGCTCAGGGCGTGTCGCGGAAGAAGCGATGGAACCATGCGAGGGTGCGGCGGCGGAGATCGTCGCGATCGGCCTCGCGGCGAAAGGCATGGCCCTCGTCCTTGTACACGACGAGGCTGGTGGGTACGCCCAGGGCCTGCAGCGCGGTGTGGAACTCCTGGCTTTGCGGCAGCGGGCACTCGACGTCGCGATCGCCCACGGCGAGCAGCATCGGCGTGGCCGTGCCCGGCATGTGGGTGATCGGCGAGGCGCGCAGGTAGGGCTCGGGGCTTTCGTAGACGGAGCCGCCGAAGCTCACCGCGTCGGAGCCGGCCTGCGGCGCCTCGCCCTCGATCGACAGCCAGTCCGACACGCCGGCGACCGCGACGCCGGCTGCGAACCTGCGGGTCTGGGTCACGGCCCACATCGCCATGTAGCCGCCGTAGGAGCCGCCCATGACGCCGACTCGGTGCTCGTCGATCGGCGTGGCGCGTGCGGCGGCGTCGATGCTGGCCAGCACGTCGCGCCAGTCGCCGCCGCCGAGGTCGCCGATGCTGGCGGTGGCGAACGCCTCGCCAGCCCCGAGGCTGCCGCGGTAGTTGGGCTCGATCACCGCCCAGCCCTGGTCGAGCAGGGCGCGGGTCGTGCTGCGGCTCGAGGCGAACACCGGCAGCGCCGCCCCCTGCGGCCCGCCATGGACCGACACGACCAGCGGCTGACCGGGCAGCGGCTGACCGGGCAGCGGCCGGCCGGGCGCTGCCGCGCTGCCGGGCGGGGCCGGGCCCGGATCGTGCGACGCGGGAGCGGCGGGCTCCAGCAGCCAGCCCTGCACGTCGAGGCCGTCGCTGCGCCAGGTGATCGAGCGCGCGGTGCCGGGCGGCGCGAGGCCCTGGTTGGCGCGGGTGAGCGTGCGCCACGCGCCGATCGGGCCGGCGACCAGCTCGGGCGGCGCGGCGAAGCTCTGCGACACGGCGGCGGCGAGGCCGTGGCCGCTGCACGACAGGGACGGGGCATGGCCCTCGGCGGAGAGCAGGTGCTCGCCGGACCAGAGCGTGCGGGGCGCCTGGCCCGCCGCCAGCGCCGCCACCGCCGTCGAGGCACCGTCGAGCAGCACCGCGGTGAGCCCGTCGCCGCAGCGCCAGTCGATCGCGGTGACGCTGGCGTGCAGGCCCGGCGTGAGGTTCACCGGCGCCGGAGCGTCGGCTCCGGCATCGGGCGCGGCGTGGAGCGCAGCGTCAGCCGGGGCTGGCAGCGCGAGCAGGAAGGCGTCGCCGCCGGTGGAGCCGAAGTCGCTCATCCAGCCGCCGATGAACGCCACGCTGCGTCCGTCCGGCGACACGGACGGGGCGGCGAGCTGCTCGCGCGGGCCGGGGGCGAACAGGACCCGCGCCGCGCCCTGCGGGTCGAACGCCCAGAGCCGGGCCACCCACCACTGGCTGTCGCCGTCTCCCGGCGCCGCGGTGGCCACGAAGCCGCCGTCCGGGCGCCAGTCGAACTCGTACACGTAGAGCCCGGGCGGGGAGACGAGGCGCAAGCCGGCGTGCTCGACCACCCCGATGCGCCGCTCGTCTGGGTCGGCGCCGACCTCGCCTTGCAGAGGGGCCGCGGCCTGCGTGGCGCCGGCGCGCTTGCGGGCGTGCGGGGTGGCGAGCACGGCGAGGCGGTCGTCCGGGCCACGGCGCAGGCCGGAGAGCGGGCCGGGGAACGCGAGCACGCGGCGCGGCAGGCCGCCGTCCGCGCCGACGCTCTCGATCGTGGTGGTGGCGCCGTCCGGCTGTTCCAGCAGGAAGGCGAGCTGGCGGCCGTCCGCGCTCCAGCTCGGCGACGAGGGCACGCAGCCGGGACGGCCGGCACAGGGCAGCGCCACCCTCGCGACGCCGCCGGCGAGGTCGCGGATCAGCAACTGCACGGGTGGATCGGTCTCGGCGGCGACGTCGTCGGTCTCGATCGAGGCGACGTGCCGGCCGTCCGGGGACAGCGCGACCGCGGCGAACAGGTGCAGCGCGCGGGCGGGCGGCGGGACGGCGCGGGCAAAGGCCGACGGGGCGAGGGCGGCCGCGGCAAAGGCGAGCAGGGCAGGGGCGAGGCGCATGGGTGATCTCCTGGCGACGCGCCCGCCCAAGGCGGGGCATCCGGACATGCCACGGCGCCGCGCCTCGGCCCAGCGGCCTGGGGTTTCGGAAGGAAGCAAGGCTGGGCTCTGCCCAGACCCGCCAGGGGCGAGCCGCCCCTGGACCGGCTTTCTTTAAGGAAGGCGGTCCAGGAGGCCTCCCCCTGGCGGAGTTTGAGGCAGGGCCTCAATCTTGCCTGCCTCCGGCGCGGCCTCGCCCAGCAGTCGCGCCCAGCCCGCGTCGTCGCCCTGCCAGTTGGCGCCCGGAGTCAGGGCAAGCTCGCGCAGGCTGACCAGCTCGGCGGCCGGCTCGTCGGCGTGGAACGGCGTGATCTCGGGGTAGAGCACCTGCAGCAGCCGGCAGCGCGTGGCGGGGAACGTCGCCGCCAGCGTGCGCTGCAGCCGGTTGACCCGCGACATCGCGAGCGCGTCGGACTCCGGAAGGTAAGGCCAGGCGATCGGCGGGCTTTTGAACGAGCCGAGCCGCACGAACAGCACCTCCTCGACACGGCCGATGGCGGTGGCGAAGCTGTCCCACTTGTGCAGCATCTTGCCGCGCGCGTCCGCGAGGGCGTCCGGCGAGACCACGACCCGGCCCTCGGCGTCGTGCGCGAAATCGTGGTGGTAGGAGCAGCCGTAGTCGCCGCGCACGGTGGACTCCGCGGCGAAGGGCGGCATCGCGGGCAGCGTCGACACCGAGCGCGCGAAGCGGGCGCCGCGGTCGGCGAGGATGGCCTCCAGGGCCGCGAGCGGCGTCACGATCCAGTCGAACGGCGAGGCGATCGGCTCGACGTGACGGCGGATCTGCCAGCCGACCTGGCAGTCGCTGCCGAGGCTGGTCAGGCTCGGGCGGGCGGCGGGCATGGCTGGGCTCCATCCTGCGGCTGTGGCGTGTGCCGGGCCTGCGGGTCGGCATGTGCGGCCCGCTGTCCCACGCCCGCGCCGGGCGCAGCGTCCGGCCCGGCGTCCGGGAGATCCTCGGAGCACGGCATCGCCTCGGCCCGTCCCTGCACCCAGCGCCAGGTCGGGTGCGCGGGGTCGAGCGCCGTGGCGGCTGCGGCGAAGCGGCGGGCGATGCGGCGGTCCCCCAGCTCGATCGCGGCCATGGCGACGCAGGCCTGGAGCTCGGCGTTGCCGGGCGCCGTCGCGGCGCGCTCCAGCAGCCAGCCGATCACCTCCCAGCCGAGGCCCTGCAACGCGAGCAGCCGCGCGATAAGCCACCAGCTCTCCCGCGGCGCCGCGTCGCGGTGGGCACGGAAGATGCGCAACGTCGCCGCCGTGCGCCGTGCGTGCGCCGCGTGGCACAGCGTGTAGGCACGGCTGGGCGAGCGGCGGCGGGCGGCGACGCAAATCGCGCGCATCGCCGCCGTGTCCTGGCGCAGCGCCGCCTCGATCAGCGGGCGCATCGTCGCGGTGTTGGCGAACGGCGCGGCGGAGGAGTGCCCGACGAAGGGCAGCGCGAACTCCACGATCGTCATGCGCGCGCGGATCAGCGCGACGTGGCGGGCGTCCAGGACGTCGCGCGGGTCGTGGATCACGTAGGCTGGGCCGAGGACCCGACCCGCCCCGGGCGCGGCACTGGCTGGTTCAGGCGCGGCATCGGCCGGTCCGGGCGCGTAGGCGTCGCAGGGCAGGTCGGCGGGGATCATGTCGGTGTGCAGCGCCGGGTCGAAGTAGTGCCCGAACCGCGTGTCGACGATGTCGGCGGGGTCGATCGAGGCCTGCGGCGAGAACGCCAGCACCACCGTCGCGCCCAGCTCGCGGCGGAAGCGCAGCGCGGCGTTGGCGCCCTGGCTGAGGCCGTAGGCGACGCGCTCGGGGAAGCGGCCGGCGATGCGGGGCAGCAGCGCCGCGATGGCGCGCCGCGTGTCCTGCGCCGGGAACCAGTTCGGCCGCCGCGACACGAAGCCGGCCGCGCTGAGGCCCAGCCGCTCGGCCAGGGTGTCGCCCCAGAAGCGCCCGCCGCCGGCGCGCAGGCCCATCTCGTTGAAGGTCAGCAACAGACGCTCGCCGCCACGGTCCACGAAGTGCAGCTCCATGTGCTCGGAGTCGTGGAGGAGCATCGATGGCCTCGCGCCCGGCTACGCGGGGCCGGCCAGGCCGAGCACATGGTCGCGGACATGCGCCAGGCGCTCGTCCTCCGGCTGGAGACGCAGGGCGGCCAGGATCGCCGCGCGGGCCTGCTCTGGCGCGCCGGCCCGGGCGGCGACCAGGGCGAGCGAGACCAGCAGCTCGGCGTTCCCGGGCTCCGCGGCGGCGACCGCGCCGAGCCAGCCCAGCACCCGCCCGCCCCAGCCGGCCTGCGCCAGCCGGTAGCAGACATGGCGCCACTCCGTGCCGGGCGGCGCGTCGCGGTGGCGCAGGAACAGCGCGTGCGCGGTGGCGGGGCGGCGTTCTGCCAGCCACAGCGCCATCAGGTAGGCGCGCATCGGGTGGCGCCGCGCCTGCGCTGCCACGCGGCGAAGCGCCGCCGCGTCGCCGGCCCGGCAGGCGCCGAGCAGGGCGAGCACCGTGTCGGCCCCGAGAAGGTGCGCGGAGCTGTGCCCGCAGAACGCCAGGGGCAGCAGGATCGGCGCGGGCGCCAGCGCCGCGAACGCCGCTCCCAGCAGCGCGGCGTGGCCCGCATCGTCGGCGTCGCAGGGGTCGAACACCACCGCGACGCGCCCGGCGACGTCGCCGGCCGCGACGTGCATCCCGGAGTTGAGCGCCGGGCGGTAGCGCGCGCCGAAACGGCCGTCGCGGAACAGCACCGGGTCGATCGAGTAGGCGGGCGAGACCGCCAGCACCGCCGTGGCCCGCAGCGCCGCGCCGTGGCGGAGCGCCGCGTGGCCGCCCTGGCTCGCGCCCACGAGGAGCCGGGTGGGAAAGCGCGTGCCCAGCAGCGATTCGGCCGCGTCCAGGCACTCCCGCATGTCCTCCTCCGGGAACCAGTTCGGGCTGCTGGTCTCGAAGCCGAGGCTGCTGAGCCCGGCGGCGCGGCCGTATCCTTCGCCCCAGCGGGTCGGGCGCTCAGGGTCGCTGCCCCACTGCGCGAAGGTCGCGAGCAGCGTGTCGCCGCCGCGGTCGGCGAACCAGCAGGACACGTGCTCGGTCTGGAAGAAGAACCCCGCCGCGCGCTGCGCCTCGCACAGCGGCAGGGCGATCGAGCGGCTCGGGCGCGGCGGCCGGGGGTCGCGCTGCCGCTTGGCGACGCCGAGCGAGGCCTCGGCATGCGCGCGCACCCGGCGCACCTGTTCCGCCAGGCCGTCGAGGTCGGGCCAGGTCATCAGCACGACCCCCTTGTCGAGCGCGGTGTCGAGCCTGTCGCGCGCGGGCTCGGTGCCGGACAGCACCAGCACCGTGACGTGGTGCGCGGCCGCGAGCTGCGGCAGGCGCACCAGCAGGGAGTGGCTCGGGCCGTCGGGGCAGAGGCAGACGCCGAACAGACCCAGCGACTCGTGACGGGCGAACAGCGCGATGTCGCGGTCGTACTTCAGGGCGACGTTCCAGCCCTGGCGCCGGAAGTGGCGGGCGACGGCGCTCTCGGTCAGCGGCGGCATCTCGCCGCGCCACGCAGCCAGCCGGTCGGCCAGGGGCTGGAGGAGCGTCACGGCAAGCAAGGCTGGGCTCCGCCCAGACCCGCCAGGGGCGAGCCGCCCCTGGACCGGCTTGACTTAAGGAGTGGATTCCAAAGGCCTGCCTTTGGCGGAGTTTGAGGCAGAGCCTCAACCTTCCTTGCTGCCTGCGTCGACACCCGCTCCACGCCACCGGCCATCGTCATGGTGTCACCGCCCGCGCGCTATGCGTCGCGCTCGACGAGCGGCACGGCCTGCGACAGGGCGTCGGACCACAGCGCCATGCAGTGCTCCCAGGTGAAGTTCTCCACCGCCCAGCGCCGCGCGCAGCGGCTCATCGCCGCGAAGTCGTCGATCCCGGCGCGCATCAGCGCGGTAAGCGCGGCTGCGTCGTCGTAGTCGCGGAAATGCAGCGCGGTGGCACCGGGCTGCAGCAGCTCGGGGATGGTGTTGCGCGGGTGGCCCACGATCACGGAGCCCGCCATCTGCGCCTCGATGTTCTGCACCTCGTAGATCGCGCGCGCCGACCAGCCGCCGGAGCCGCCGCCGAGCCTGCTTGCGGACCCGTCGCCGGGCCCGCTTCCGGGATGGAGCCGCTGCACCGGCGCAGTGACGTGCACCGGGCTCAGGGCGTAGTCCATGATGAGGTAGAGCCAGATTTTGTTGAAGAACTCCTCGTAGATCGTGTCGAAGCGGCCGAACGGGACGTGCTCGGAGGCGATCTCCGGGTGCGGCTCCGCGCCGAGCGTGAGCACGCGCAGGCCCGGCACCTGCTCGCGCAGGCGGCGGATCGGCTCGACGTAGAAGCCGATCGCGGCGCGGCCGTCGGCGGTGAACGGGATCTCCAGCCCGATCGTCGGCCGCCCGCCCGGCTTGCGGCCGGGGTGCAGCATCACCGGGTCGGCGCCGCGCGGCACGTAGGCGACCTGCGCGCCGTGGCGCTCCCAGAAGCGGGCGTTGGTCTGCATCTCGACGACGTCGTCGCGCAGCGCGCAGGCGACCACGTCGAAGGTGCGGAACGAGGACACCACCGTCTCGTGGAACGCGTGGCGGGCCGAGGGCACGAACTTGGGGAAGTTCTTGGTCAGGATGCGCGCCGCCTGGCGCAGCGCCGGGAAGTGGGTGAGGAAGTCGGCGGCGTCGTAGGACTGGTAGATGATGGCGTCGTAGCGCCGCTCCAGCGCCTCGCCGGCGAACAGGGGGCGCACCGCGAAGCTGCCGTTGTACTGCTCCAGCCGGTCCAGCCCGGAAAGGCCGTGGGTGTGGAGGAACCCCGCCAGCGCCGCCGGGTCGGGGAACGGCAGCAGCAGCTCGACCTCGTGGCCCTGGCGCGACAGGTAGATCGCCTCGAACAGCGACATTACGCCCATGAAGCCGGGCTGCGGGATGGGATGGCGCCCGAAGATCCCCACCAGCATGCCGTCCTCCCGGTGCGCGGCCGCCTGGCCGTTCGATCAAGGGTTGCGTGATGCGTGCCGCGTGCAACTCTTGCACGGCGGGAGCCGCCACCGCCAGGGGCGGAGACGTCCCGTCGGAAGAAAGGAGCAGGCAACCAGCAAGCAAGGTTGAGGCTCTGCCTCAAACTCCGCCAAAGGCAGGCTTTTGGAATCCATTGCTTAAGTAAATCGGTTTCCAAAGGACTCGCCCTTTGGCGGGTCTGGGCAGAGCCCAGCCTTGCTTGCTGGCAGGGCGTCCCGGCCCATCAGGCGGCGGCTGAAGCGTCCCCGCGCGGCTGCGGCACCGGGCGAGGCCGGCGTGGCCAGGGCTTCGGGTTCCGTCCAGCCCAGGACTTCGTGCCCGGCGGCCCAGGCGCGCAGGGCGAAGTCCAGGAACGGCAGGCTGGCGCCGTCCTCGAGCGACAGGTCCAGCCCGCCCAGCTCCGCGAACAGGGCGCGCGGGACGAGCAGCGCCAGCCCGACCGGGGAGGACGTGCCGGGCGAGACGGCGAACGGCGGGTCCAGGCCGGCCCGGCGTGCCGCGGACAGGACGGCCTGGCCGGCCAGCACGCCGCACGTGCGCGCAGCGTCCCGCAGCAGGCCGGCCAGCGCGGACGGGCAGGGCGCCTCGGCGCCGCGGGGGCAGGGGAACACCAGGGTGCGGCCGCGCGCGAGGCCTGCCGCACGGCTTGCGCGGGCCGCCGGGCCGCCGCCGTCCACGCACAGCGTCGCACCATCGAGTGCCGCGGCGTGCGCGCTGCTGCGATCGTCGCTGACGACCAGCTCCGCCGCGTGGTGGCGCAGCAGCATCGCGCAGGCCTGGGCCGCGGCGACGGCGTGGCGGTTGCCGGCGACGTCGAGCACCAGGCTCACGGCGGGGTCGGCGACGCGGGCCAGCCGCAGGACGGGGGCGGCGCGGTGCCGGCGTCGCGGCGCCAGCGCGGCGCCCAGCGCGCCCAGCGCCGCCACGGGGCCGCAGCCGGCGGGGCTGCCGTCCGCGCCCGGGTGGAGGCCGAGCCGCTCGTGCAGCCCGGACAGATGGCGCGACAGCGCATCGGCGCGCGCGTGCCAGGCGAGGACGTCTGCGGCGTCGTCGAGCAGGATGCGGCCGAACACCGCGCCGCTGGCCAGTTCCCGCGCCTCGATCCGGGTGGCCGCCGGCATCGGCGAGGGCAGCGGCAGGGAGAAGCCGTGGTAGCCGTCGCGCACGCCCTCGCGCACCAGGTCGAGCCGCAGCCGCGCGGCCACCGCGGCGGCGACCACGACGCCGTCCACCAGCAGCGCCACGCGCAACCGCGCGCGCGGTTGCGCGGGCGACCAGCACCAGCCGGTGACCATCTCGCCGTCGCGGTGCAGGTCGCCGACCACGGGAGGCGCAAGGTTGGGGCGTGCAAGGTCGGGGCGTGCGAAGCCGGGACCGGCCGCGGGTTCCTGGGCTGGGCGGGCAGGCGGCTGAGGCGAGACGGGGGCGGCCTGGTCGTCGGGCGTCACGAGGCGGGGATGACCGGCAGCTCAAGCGCGGCCAGGATCAGGGTCAGGTCGCGCGTGAATTCGTCTACGTCGCCACCTGACGTGGTGCGGCGCCCAGCACGGGGAACGGCGCGGCTGCGGACGTAGCCGATCGTGGGCCAGCGGCTTCCCGGTTCGGTGGTGGCGGGCTGACGGGCTCCGGCACGGCGAGACGGGTCCGGTCCAGCCGCACGCAAGCCGGCAGCACCGGCGCGGGTGCGGGCGAGCACGTAGTCGCTGGCCGCCGCGGCGGCGAGCAGCGCGGCGCGTGCGGCCCCGCCCGACGGGTCGGCGGCGAGTCGGTCCGCCGCGGCATCGAGCAGCAGCACCAGCCTCGCGCGGGGCGCGAGGGCGCGGATGCGGTCCAAGGGCAGGGCGGCCGCCGCGGCGGCCGTCGCCACGATCAGGTCATGGCCGGGGTCGGTGGCGAGCGCCGCGGACACGGATTGCTGGAACGGCGCGCGCAGCACCATGGCACCGATCCGGCGCAACGCCGCGTCGCCGGGCTGCTCGCCGTCGAGGGCGCCGATCGTGGCGGCGGCGACGTCGTAGCCGCACGCCAGCAGCGCCGACGCGATCGCGGGCGTCCGCGCGCCCTGCGGCAGGCCGGCGGGCGTCCCGGCCACGCCCTCGGCCGGCGCCATGCCCGCGACGGTCGCGGCAGGCGCGGCAGCGGGCGCATCCAGCAGCAACGCCCGCCCGAGCGGACGGGGCCAGCACGGATGGGGCCAGCACGGCCGCGACAGCGTCGGCCAGCGCTCCGCGAGGAGCTGCGCCGCCCCGGGGTCGAGCGGGCGCGCGGCCTCGATCCGTCCCCCGGCGTCGTGCCATCCCAGCACGGCGGCAGGCTGGTAGAGCACCGTGCGGCCCGACTCCCAGCAGCGGAAGCAGAGATCGACGAAGGCCGCGCCGGCATCCGCGAATCCCGGGTCGAAGCCGCCGAGCGCCGCGAACACGTCGCCCCGCACCAAGGCGGCGAACTCGCGCACCGCCGCCACCGGCGCCAGCCTGTCGCAGTGCGGCGCGAACTCGTGCTCGGCCTGGGCGAAATCGGCGAGTCGGCCTCGGTCGTCGGGCAGCAGGCCGGCGGCCTGGATCGTGCCGTCCGGCCGGACCAGCTTGGCGCCGAGCACCGCGCAGTCCGGCCGGCGCGCGAACGTGTCGAGCGCCTGCGCCAGCCAGTCCGGGGTCGCGCCCGCGCCCGCGGACAGGAACGCGGCGTAGGGCCGCCCGGCGGCGAGCACCGCCCGGCTGCGCGCCTCGGCGAGCGACTGGCCGGGCAGCAGCCGCCAGAAGCGCAGGTTCTGCACCAGGCTCGGCAGCAGGCACGCCGCCTCGGTGCCGCCGTCGTCGATCAGCACCACCTCGGCCGCCGCGTCGAGCCCGGCGCGATGGAGGGCATGCAGGCAGGCGTGGATCTGCGCGACGCTGCCCGCGGCGTCCACGCACAGCGTCACCGCGGGCTCCGCGGCCACGTCGAGGCTGAACGGGGCGAGCGTGGCGGCGGTGTCCTCCAGCAGGCCGGCGAGGCTGGGCACCAGGGCGAACGGCGCCGCGTCGGGCGGGGTCTCGGCGAGCCGGGTGAAGAACGCGCCCACCGTGGCGAGCAGCCCGCGCGTCACCGCCTGCTCCCGGTGCGCGCGCGCCTCCGCGTCGCCGAGGCGGGCGGCGAGCAGGCGGAGCTGGCGCTCGACCTCGCGCAGCCGCTCCTCGACCGGCAGCACCGCTTGGCGGCGGAACACCGCCGAGGCGTGCAGTGCTGCGCCGGTGTCCGCGTCCGCCACGCCGACCTGGGCCAGCGAGCGGCTGGCCACGACCTCCCAGGGCAGCAGGAAGGAAAAGGCGTGCGCGCCGTCGCCGATGCCGGCGTCGCGCAGGTCGCCGCGGAAGCCGTCGGCGAGCGCGGTGCCGACCGGCTCGCCGTCCACGCGCACCTCCAGCCGCACCCGGCGCTCCGGCCGCGCCGGGTCCCAGCACCAGCCGCTGACCAGGCCCTCCTCGCCGACGCGGTCGAGATAGGCGCGCAGCGCGGGCCCGGCCGCGGCGGGCCGCGACGCCGCGTAGCTGAACAGCACGGGGGCGCCGACGAACTGCGCGGTGTCGATGTCCTGCAGCCGGATCGCGACGGCGCCGGCCTCGGCGGGGAACAGCGCGCGGGGGATGCGGGTGCGAAAGGCGTGGCGGCCATCGCCGACGCCGGCGGCGACCAGGGCGTCGAGCGGCTGGTCGCACAGCGCGGTGGCGACGCGCTCGTTGTTGGCGAGCAGCGCCACGGCGCGGTGCCGTGCCGGCTGCGCCGGGTTCCAGCACCAGCCGCTCGCGGTGCCGTCGGGCGGCACCGGGTCGAGAAGGCCCACGGTGGCGGCGGCGGGACCGGGGCTGGCAGGACCTTGGGAGTGGGGAGCAGTTGCAACGCCCCCGGCGAGAAGGGTGGTCATACCAGCGGCCCTGAGTTTTGACCTATCAGGAAGCAAGGCTGGGCTCTCCCTCCGCTGGCCATTCCAATGGCCCAAGCGGGCCATCGGAACCTTTGGCCAGCTACGCCCAGACCCGCCAGGGGCGAGCCGCCCCTGGACCGGCTTGACTTAAGTATTGGATTCCAAAGGCCTGCCTTTGGCGGAGTTTGAGGCAGAGCCTCAACCTTGCTTGCTTTACCGGTCACTTCAAAGGGCCGTTGGTATCGTGGCCGAACCGGGTGCCGCCAGGTCGTTCACCGCGACGCCAGGAAGATCATGTTGAACGGGCCGAGATAGCCCAGCTCCTCGGACCAGTAGCAGTGCGCCGCGCAATCGACGAAGCCGGCCCCGCGCACCCGCTCCAGGATGTCCCAGCCGATCCTGTGCACCGGCTCGGCGCAGTACGCCGGCAGCGCGCCCGCACGCCGCGGCAGGCGCGAGAAGTCGGACACCGTGGCCTCTGCGTCGACGTGGAGCGGCGCCGTGAACAGCAGCGTGCCGCCCGGCGACAGCACGCGCGCGGCCTCGGCCAGCGCGGCATCGAGCGCCGGGACGTGGTGCAGGTGGTCGGGGCACAGCAGCATGTGCAGCGTGGCATCGGGCGCGGGGAGGCGCACGGGCGGCGGCGCGGTCGGCGTCTCAAGGTCCGTCGCGAGGCCCGCCGAGAGTCGGGGCCACAGCGCCACGCCGTCGAGCCGCGCGGCCAGGGCACGGCCCAGTGCGCCGGGCTCGCCGAGCAGGGCCGCGCGGAACCAGTCCCGGGCGCCGAGATGCGGCGCGGCAAGGTGCAGCAGGGCGCGCTCGCGGCAGCCGAGGCGGTGGACGCAGCCGCAGCGCTGCTGCTCGCGCCAGTTCGGCACGAGCCTGCCGTCCGGCGTGGTCTCGCCGCCCGCGGTCGCCGAGTCGAACCGCGTCACGGCCAGGCAGAGGCCGCACGTGCCGTCGAGACGGAGGAAAGCCTCGCGCGACCCGAGCGCCCGCTCCCGGCCGTAGCGGGTGTCCAGGAGGTCGGCCCGCGCGCGGCGGAACGCGCGGAACGCCTCGGCGGAGCGGAACACCTCGCAAGGGAGACGCAGGGCCTGGGGGAAGCGCTCCGGCATGGCGTCGCGCCGGGACGTGGAGGCGTGGGCCGAGGCCTGGGTCGCGGCGCGCACCCTACCCGTTCTCGGCCAGGGTCAGGCTGCGGAAGCAGAAGCCCAGCTCGCGGGTGTCGGTGCCCTGGCCCAGCGTGGCAGGGCGCACGCTGTCCGGCAGATGCCACACGCAGCGCGCCACGGCGGCGCCGTCGCGCTCGAACAGATGCTCCGGCTCGATCGTGGCCGAGAGGCGGTAGGTGCGCGGCTCGGCGAGGCGCCAGAAGCCGACGCGGAAGCCGTTGAGGTAGAGCACGACATCCTGGCGCGCGCAGCCCTCGCCGAGGAAAGGCTCGCCCTCGAAGGACAGGGTGCACGGCGCGCGCGGCCGGCTGGTGCGCAGGCGCAGCACCGCCTCCGGGCCGTCGTTCCAAACGTGGCCCTCCTCTGGCGCCGCCCAGCCGGACAGCAGGCCGTGGCGGCCCAGGTCGCCTTCCCCGAACAGCCGGCCGACACCCAGCTCGCACGCCACCTCGTCGATCGTCCGAAGCATGTCGCCACCCTTTCCCTTGGTCTGTCGTCTTGCCGCGGTCCCGGCGGGCGTGCGGCCGCCCGGGTCGCCGCCGGCTGGATCGCGGCCGCCAGGATTGCGGATGGTGCGCACGCGCATTCCTTATTCTCGGTGCGACCGGCGCCCTGCGGCCACACGGTCGCTGTGCGCCGCCACGCTCCGGCCGGCGAGCCGCAGCGTGGCGTCCGAAGAGGTCGCGAAGGCCGCGCGTCCAGGCCTTGCGAGAGGCGGCGCGGACCGGTGGCCGCGCGCCGCCCCCGCCCGGTGCCGGCAGGCAATTACCGTGCCGCATCGCGCGCGGCCTCGCCGTCCAGGCCACGGCGGCGGGCATGCCCGAGCCGGACCGCATCGGCGAGGATGCGGCGGCCGCCCGCCACGGAGAACTCGCGGCGCACGACGTCCTGACCGCCGAGCGACAGGCGGGTCCACTCCGCCTCGTCGCGGTAGAGCGCCAGGGTGGCCCGGGCGAACTCCGCGTCCGAGCGCGCGACCACGACGTGGTGGTCCTCCTCCAGCCCCGCGCCCTCCACGCCGATCGGGGTGGAGACCACGGGCACGCCGTACGACAGCGCGGACATCACCTTGCCCTTCACCCCGGCGCCGACGCGCAGCGGGCAGACGAACACGCGCGCGCGGTCGAACAGGTCGCGCAGGTCGTCCACCAGGCCCAGGATCTCGACGCCATCCCCGGCCAGCGCCAGCACCTCCGGGCCGGGGTTGGCGCCGGCCACGAGGAAGCGGACCTGCGGGTCCGCGGCGCGGATCAGCGGCAGGATGTCGGCCGCGAAGTGGCGCACCGCGTCGACGTTGGGCGGATGGCGGTAGCCGCCGAGGAAGCACACGTCGCGCCGGGCGGCGAACGGCACCGCGGTGCCGGCGAACTCCACCATCAGCGGCCAGACGACCACCGGCGCGGCCGGCGCCGCCTCGTGCAGGATCGCCGCCTCCACCGGGGAATGGGTGATGGTGCAGTCCGCCGCCGCGACCATCGCCAGCTCGCGCCCTCGGATGATCTCCGCCTCGCGCAGGCCGGACTCGTCGCCGTCGCGCTCCGCCTCGCGCCGGCGGCGCAGGAAGTGCAGGTCGGCGACGTGGAACAGCAGGCAGGCCTGCGGGGCGTGGGTGCGAACCAGCTCCGCCACCCGCTCCATCATCCCCATGCGGTATACGAGGACCGCGTCGAACTGCGCGCCGTAGCGCCGGATGTACGGGGCAAACCCCAGGTCGTAGGGCGCGTAGGCGCACTCCACGCCGCCTGCCAACAGCGCCGTGGTGTGCTCCGGCTGGAACAGCCAGTTGTCCTCGGCGACGAAGTGCGCCTTGTGGCCGGCCTCGCGGCACACCCGCAGCGCCAGCACCGTCTGCACCGAGCCCGCGTCCTGCTTCGGCGTCGGCGCGGACACGTCGACCACCAGGATGCGGCGGCGCACGGCGCGCTCGCGCTCCAGGTAGGGCGCTTCGGCGTTGCGGCGGTGCGTCTCCAGCCGCTCGCGCCAGCGCAGGTACAGCCGGTGGTTGTTGACGACCTGGTGCGACTTCACGCCGCGCGCGGTGTCGGTGCCTGACGTCCTGCCCTCGTAGTGCACCACGCGGCTCTGCGGCTGCATCCAGACCTCGTGGCCGGAGGCTGCGACGCGCAGGCAGAGGTCGGCGTCCTCGCAGTACGCCGGGGCGTAGTGCGGGTCGAAGCCGCCCATCTCGCGCCACAGCGGGGCGGGCAGGGCGATCGAGCACCCCGACACGTAGTCCACCTATCGCGCATGGGCGTATTGCGGCCGGTTCGGGTCGTCGTTGCGGCCGTAGTTCCAGCAACTGCCGTCGCGCCAGACGATGCCGCCGGCCTCCTGCAGGCTGCCGTCCGGGTAGCACATCTTGGAGCCGACCAGGCCGGCCTCGGGGAACGCGGCGAAGCTGTCGAGCAGCGCGTCGAGCCAGCCGTCCACCACGCGGGTGTCGTTGTTGAGCATCAGCACGAAGCGGCCGCGCGCCAGGGCCGCGCCGTCGTTGCAGCTCGCGATGAAGCCGACGTTGGCGGGCTGGCGCACGATGCGCAGGCCGGCGACCAGGGGCAGGATCTCGCCGGAGCGGTCGGGCGAGCGGTCGTCGACCACGACGATCTCGGCACTGTGGCGGGAGCGGTGCGACAGCAGGCTGTCGAGGCAGTTCAGTGTGTAGCCGAGCTGGCCATGGACCGGGATGACGATGGATACGTCGGGCGACACGTCGGGCGGTGCGCCGGCCCCGTCGGGCACGAGCCGCAGCCGCCGCCCGGGGGTGTTCAGCGCGGCCACGGCGCCGTCGAGGTCGGGCTCGGGCGCATCCAGCCCGAAGCGGGCGAGGAACAGCGCGCCGCGGCGGCCCTCGATCACCACGGCGTCGTCCACGCGGCGCTCGTAGCGGCCCAGCGCCGCCTCGTGCAGGCCCGGCTGTTCGGCGAGCGGCCAGGGATGGCGGGTGCGCGGCACGTCGAACCCCGCGGCGCCCCCGGTCGCGGCGCCGGCACCGTCCAGCTCGCGCCGGAGACGGGCCAGCTCCGAGCGCAACGCCATGGTGCGATCCTCGACGTCGAGCAGGCGGTTGCCGAGCGCCGTCGCACACGCTGCCGCGTCGCCCGAAGGGTCGCGCATCCCCTCCACGGCTGCGCCCGGCGCACGATCCAGCGCCGCCACCCAGACAGGATCGAGGCGCGGCGCGGGTCGGGCTCGGGCGCCGCCGGCGGGTTTGGCGGTCGTGTCGCTCGACTCCAGGGGCGGCCTCCTGTGACGGCATGGGGCCGGTCCGACGCGACCGGCACTCGCGCGATTGCTCGCCAGGTTTGCGGGTGAGCGGCTCAGGGTTGCATCTTTGTTAAGCATATCGTGCACGAGTTGATCTGCTGCGGCAGGATACACGCCGTTTCACAACGGCGTCGAGATGGTTCCGTGACCTTGCCCGGGCTATACGTCGTGTGGCAGCGGGTCGGTGTGCCCCGCCACGGCCGCGGGCGGCGCGTCGGGCGAGGCAGGCAAGGTTGAGGCTCTGCCTCAAACTCCGCCAAAGGCTCGCCTTTGGAATCCACTCCTTAAGTGAAGCCGGTCCAGGGGCGGCTCGCCTCTGGCGGGTCTGGGCGTAGCTGCCCAAAGGTTCCGACGGTCCTCTTGGACCGTTGGAAGGGGCAGCGGAGGGAGAGCCCAGCCTTGCTTGCTTGCCTGCCTACCGCCTGGCCGGCCGCTGCTCGTCGTCCGCCGGCGTCCCGTCCCTGGCCAGCCCCCCGAACGCGCCGCGCGCGTTGCCGGACATCCGGTTGCTCGTGTCGATCGCCAGGCCGTGCGCCTCCGAGCCGGGCTGGAGCTGCACCCCGTAGCTCTGCGTGGGCACCGCCTGGTCGTCGCCCAGCACGTTGCCGCTCACCACCACGTCCGACACCGCGGGGTCCCCGCTCTGCGCCGTGCGTCCGCCCGCCAGGAACACCCCGGCCTGCGACGCGCCTTCCGGCATCAGCCCGTTCCTGTGGTTGTCGAGGCAGGTGTTGCCCGTGATCGCGGCTCCGGCGCCCGATGCGAACGAGATGCCGCTGCCGCCCGAGTTGCGCACCTCGTTGCCACGCACGGCCGCGGCCCCGACGCGGTACAGGTCGATCCCGTTGCCCGCGCTGTTCAGCACGACGTTGTCCGCGACCTCCACGCCCTGGCTGGCCGCACCGTAGATGCACGCTCCCGCAACGCCGGTGCCGTGCCCGCCCACCGACTCGCAGCGGTTGTGGTCCGCCACGAAGCCGACCTGCTGGCTGAACGACAGCGCATCCAGGCCCGAACGGGCGAAGGTGCTGCCGGTCACGAAGTTGCCGGCGTTGCGCGACACCGTGAGCCGCGCCCCCGCCGGCAACGGCGCCAGCGTCGCCCGGCTCAGCGTGACCCGTCCCTCTGCCCCTGCCTGTCCCTCCGCCCCGTCCTGCGCAAGCGCGCGGACCACCGTGCCGGTGGCGACGGCGTCTCCCGACACCAGGTCGCCCACCGCCATCCCCGTGATCTCGCCCAGCACGATGTCCGTGCCCGCCGCAGGCTGTGCCGCCGCCACGCGCGCCTCGATGCCGCAGCAGAACGCCACGCCCTGCCGCTGGTCCGCGCCGCGTCCCGTCCTGCGGTAGGCGACGCCGACGTCGGCGAAGCGCGACCCGCGCACCCCGCTCCGGCTCACGCGCGAGAACATCAGGCCGATGCCGCCCGTGTCGCTCACCGCCACCGCGTCGAACACCACGCCCGCCGATTCGTACACGGTGGCCAGGGTGGCGTCGCCGCCGGCCTTGCTGAACCCGCCGTCGAAGCCCAGGCCCTGCACCAGCACGTCCGACACGCCCGAGGCCGCGAACAGCGCCGGGTCCGCCGTGCTGTCCGCCGTCGGCGCCAGGGTCACGGTGCCGGGCCGGGCACGGTAGGTGACGCCGGAGCGCGCCACCAGCGCCCGCGAGGTCAGGCACGGCCGCGCCGCCGGCGCGAACTCCACGACCAGCCCGGTCACCACGGTGGCGGCGAGCACGCCCAGCGCCGCGGCGTTGTCGGTGGCGCCGTCGCACACCAGCCCGAAGCGGCGCGCATCGACCACGCCCGCGTCCGCGCCGGCGGCCTGCCCGCTCGCCACAACGAACAGCAGTGCCGCGATGCTGGCGCCGTGGGCGATGCGCCGGGTGAAGGAAGCAAGGTTGAGGCTCTGCCTCAAACTCCGCCAAAGGCTCGCCTTTGGAATCCACTTGTCTAAGTAAATCGGTGTCCAGAGGCCTTGGCCTTTGGCGGGTCTGGGCAGAGCCCAGCCTTGCTTCCTGCCTTTCGCCTCCGCGCCCGCATTGTCGCGCCACGTCCCCGCGCATACGCTGTGCCGGCAACCGGAGGATGCAGCGTGCGGATCGCCGCCCTGACGATGACCTGGAACGAGGCGTATTTCCTGCCGATCTGGCTGCGCCACTACGCCCGCCAGCTCGGGCCTGCCAACTGCTTCGTGATCGACCACGGCTCGGACGACGGCAGCACCGACGCGCTCGGCGAGGCCACCCGCCTCCGGATGCCGCGCACCCCGCTCGACGAGACCAGGCGCGCCGACTGCGTGAGCCACATCGCCGCCGGCCTGCTGGCCTACTACGACGTGGTGTTCCACACCGACGTCGACGAGCTGCTGGTCGCCGACCCGCTGGTGGCCCCCAGCCTGCCCGAGTTCTGCGAGCGCTGCCCCCTGCCCGTGGTCACGGCGATCGGGCTGGACGTGAACCACGCGCCGCGCACCGAGCCCGGGATCGACCCCGCCGTGGCGATCAGCTTGCAGCGCGCCTGGGTCCGCTTCGTCAGCCCGATGTGCAAGCCGGTGATGATCCGCCGCCCCGTGCGCTGGCAGCCCGGCTTCCACAGTTGCGACGCCGAGATACGCTTCGACCGGCTGTTCAACTTCCACCTGCGCCGCCACGACCTGCGCTACGGCCTGGAGCGACTCGCCAAGACCCGCGCGATGGCCCGCGCCCACCCCGGGGTCAACGAGCACCAGGCGATCTCGGACGAGCAGTTCACCAACGACTTCCTCTACGGCGTTGGCCACCTGCCGTCGCGCACCGACGTCACCCTCGACCCGGGACAGCCGCCCCTGCGCGACTGGCTGGCCCGCATCGAGCACGAGCAGCACGCGCGCGAGGGCGAGTTCTACCGACTCGACCTCGGGCTCGTCGCCGACGAGTTCTGGCGCATCCCCGAGCGGTTCGCCGGCACGTTCTGAGCGGTCCCCCGCAGGAGGCAAGCAGGGCTGGGCTCTGCCCAGACCCGCCAAAGGCCCCGTGCTTGAAGGAGAGGGGCCTTTGGAAACCCGTCCGTTAAGAAGAGGAAATCCCAAGGATCGGCCCGGGCGGAGTCCCGAGGCGGAGTCCTTGGCGCCATCTGCTTCACCGCCCACGCCGTCGCGCCGCTTGCGGCGCCGGCTCGGCCGTTCCGGAGGAGCCCGGCGGCACGTCCGCCGGGTCCGGCGCATCCGTGGCACGGGGCGAGACCATGATCCGTACCGCTTCGAGGAACGCCTGCCCGGCCTGGCACGCCGTGCCGTCGCTCAGCGGCCCGACCTCGCCCCTGCCCACGAACGACCCCCAGTACCGGCAGTCGAGGCGCTCCGCCGCCGCGCCGGTCAGGCGTACCCGGAACCCCAGGATCGGCAGCGCCATGCCCCGGCTGCCGCAGAAGCCGCCATCCCTGATCCACGGCGTGTTCCACTGGTCGCCCAGGATCGCCTGGTACTCGATCTCCCCGGCGCCGGCATCCTCCGGCATCACCGAAAAGCCCTCCACCGGCGCCCCGCTGCCCGCTCGCCCGGCCCATCCCGCGGCGTCGGCGAACAGGTCTCCGATGCCCTGCACATGCGTCATCAGCACCACGCCGCAGCGCGCCTTGTCATCCGTCCCGACGGTGTCCGCCGCACACGCCGGCACCGGAACCGGGTCCGCCGCTGCTGGCGGCTCGGGCAGGGACATTACCGCCGGGACCGCCTGCGTCCCCGGAGCCGCTGCCGGAACAGCCGGCGCGGGCGACGCCCCGCCGGCACTCGCCGCCGCGATCGCCGGGCCTGGCCGCCCGGCCGCGCCCAGGTGTTCGGCCGCGCCCAACGGACGGACGCGCAGCTCGGGCGGCGCCATGCCTCCGGCCGCCTTGTACACCGTGAGCATCACCCGGGTCCGCCCGCCCGTCACGAGCACGAACGCCGCCGTGCCGCCCGACAGCCACCCGCCCTCGGCCGCCCCCGACACGAAGGCACGTCCCGCGCCTGGCGAGGCCGGCAGAGGCTCGAGCCGCACGCAGGGCAGGCGCAGCCCCACGTCCGTCTCCGCCGAGCGGCCCGGCAGCACCTCCACCGCATACAGCCCCGGCTCGAACGCCAGGAACTGCCCCGTCACCTCCAGGCCGGCTCCAGAGGAAACGGCATTGGCCGGCGCGATCCCGTCCGACGCGAGACTCGGTGACCGCTGATCGCCCGTCCGCAACGCCTGCGCCTGCAGATTGTCCATCCCGGACCTCATGCTGATACCAACCGCCCTTGGAGTGACTGGATGAAGCAAGGTTGAGGCTCTGCCTCAAACTCCGCCAGGGGAGGCCCCCTGTACCGCCTTCCTTAAAGAAAGCCGGTCCAGGGGGGGCTTCCCCCCTGGCGGGTCTGGGCAGAGCCCAGCCTTGCTTTCTTTCAGGTCAATGCAGAGAGTCCAAAACCGCCCGCATCAGCGCGTCGTTGACCCGCCCGGCCGGCAGCCCCGGCGGCGGCAGCACGCCGTTCCCTGCGCGGCGGATTCGCTCCGCCTGCGCGCCCAGCGCGAACGCCGCCACCGAGAGCCCGGCCCGCCACAGCTCGGAGAGGGCGTAGCACCAGGTCTCCGGCCAGACCGACGGCACGAAGCCGAGCTGCGCCCCCTGCCTGCGCGCCAGCGCGACCGCCTCGTGCTCCTCGTAGCGCCCGGTGACGAACACCGGCCCGGCGTCCAGCAGCCGCGCGTCGTCCATGGTGTGCCCCGCCACCACGAAGCTGAGCGGCAGGCCGCGGCGCCCGGCGTCGCGCACGCAGCCCAGCAGCACGTCGTAGCCCTTCTCCACGCCGATCGCGCCCATCACCAGAACCCGCACGCCACGCCCATCGCCCGCCGCCGCTTCGCCCGCCGCCACCCCGCCAGACCAAGTGCTGCCGTCCGCCTGCTTGTCCCGGCGCGCGATGGGCGGCCATGCCTCATCCTCCCAGGGCGCCACCACCGCGGCCACGCCGGGGAACTGCCGGGCGATGCGCTCCGCCGCGTCGGCCGAGGGTGCCACCACCCGACGCGCCGCGCGCAGCATCCGCCCCGAGCGCGCCCGCAGCGCCGCCACCCCGATCCGTTCCCCGGGCCGCTCGTCGAGCCGGCTGCCGTGGTCGGCGACGCAGTCCTCGCACGTCGCCTCGTCCACCGGCTCGCCGCAGTAGCGCCCGCCCGCGCCGCACAGCCACACGCGCGGGCACCAGGCCGCGTAGTCGTGCACCACCACGTCGCACGGCACGCCCAGGGCCGCCGCCAGTCCGGCGATCTCCGGCGCGTGCCCCAGCAGGTGGTGCAGCTCCACCCTGCGCACCCCGTCGCGCCCGAGCAGCCGCGCCAGCGCCGCCATCTCTCCCGGCACCGCGAACCCCAGGTCGGCGAAGCGGCCCTCCACCCCGTCGGACACCGTGCACGCCCTGCCGGCGGCCGCCGCCCCGTCTGCCGCCGCCCCGTCTGCCGCCAGCCCGTCTGCCGCCAGCCCGTCCTCCGGCATCTTCCCCGCCGCAGGCTCGCGCGTCGCTGCCGCCGGGCGCAGCACCACCGCGCGCAGCCCCTCCGCCCGGATCGCCGCCGTGCGCTCGCGCAGGTGGCGCTCGACCCCGCCGCCGAGCCCGTGCGTCACCAGCACCACCGCACCCTCGCGCCGTCCGGCCGCCCAGCGCAGCCGGTCCACCCGCCGCCGCGCCGGCGCCAGGGGGTCCGCCGCCTCGAACCGCCCCACCAGGGTGTCGTAGCCGGGGTGCAGCCGGTTCAGCACCGCCATGTTGCGCGCGAGGAGATGTTGCCGCGCCGGCCCGAACGACTGGGCGCCGCGATGCGCCACGAACACCCCGGTCGCCGCGACGTGCCGCCATCCCAGCCGCGCGGCGCGCAGGCACCAGTCGTTCTCCTCGCCGTAACCCTGCGCGAACACGTCCTCGCGCAGCAGCCCGACCTCGGCGAGGCAGTCGTGGCGGAGCAGCATGCAGAACCCCACCCCGGTCGGCAGCGCCACCACGCGATCCCCGTTCGCCGCCCGGAACAGCGCGTCGAGCCGGTCCACCCGCGCCACCCCTGCCTGCGCCAGACCCGCCGACCTGGAATCCGCGGGCTCCACGCCCGCCGTCGCCTCTGCCGCACCCGCACGGCCCGGTGCCGCAGCGCCGGGCCATGCAGGCTCGCCGGCCGCATAGGACAGGATCGAGCCGTCGTCGGTCATCGGCGTGGCGCTGCCGATATCGCTCGCGCCGTACGCAGCCGCCGCCAGCCGCGCGAGCCATCCCGCAGGCAGCAGCGTGTCCGGGTTGAGCAGCACGACGTCGCGCGGCCCACCCTCGCAGGCCCCACCCTCCCAGGCCCCACCTTCGCAGGCATGGCGCAGCCCCGTGTTCGCCGCCGCCGGGAAGCCGCGGTTCTCCGTGTGCCGCAGCAACACGACATCGCCCCGCGCCGCCGCCGCCGCCGTCGCCGCGCGCAGTGCCGGGTCGGGCGAGGCGTCGTCGACCACCACGATCCGCAGGCCGTCCACACGCTCGCGCAGCAGCGTCGCCAGGCACGCGGAGAAATCCGCCTCGCCCCTGTGCACCGGCATCACGACGTCGACTGCCTGGCGCTCCGGCACCGCACGCGGCCGCGCTGCGCTCCGCCCGTCCTGCGGCTTCGCCTCGCAGCGCAGCGGACTGCCGGCCAGAGCGGTGCCGTCCGCCCCCGCCACCCGGATCGTGGCCGCGCCGCGGAGCCTGGACGCCGCCACGCGGAACCCCCGCCGCCGCTCCGCCCCGTCGCCGCCCGGCAGCTCCGTCACCGCCCTGACCCCGAACCGCCATGCCTCGCCCGCTTCGCCCGCGGCAACCACCTCCAGCGCCGGCGCCCGGTCCGGGTCGCCCGGCAGCCAGGCCCAGCCGGCCAGCGACCCGTCCGGCTCCAGCCACGCCGCCCCGCGTGGACGCCGCAGTGCCGCCAGGTCGAGCCCGCTGCCCAGCAATGCCCGCCCGCCGCACGTCGCCGTCACCACTCCGACCCGTCCGGGCGCCAGGGTCCGCGCCCGGAACGTGCCATCCGCGGCGACGGCGCCGGCCGGCACCGCATCCACCGCAAGCTCCACCTGGCCGATCAACGCCCCCTTGGCCGCCGCCCCGTCCGGTCCAGCGTCGCGGCGGCCGTCCTGCGCGCACACCAGCAGCCGTCCCCTGCTGTCCGCGCCGATCCACCCCACGGCCCCGCTCTCGCGCGCCACCGCCGTCGCCAGTTGCGCGAACGCCGCGTCCCTGGGCGGCGCCACCGCGCGGAGCAGCCGTCCGAGTTGCCGTGCCGCCGCCTCGCCCGCCCCAAGCCGCAGCTCCGCCAGCACCAGCCCCACCCCGGCCTCGCGCAGCTCCGGCGCCGCCGCGACCAGCACGCGCAGCAGCGATCGCCCGTGCGAATCGTCCACTCCGGTGAAGGCCGACGCCAGCAGCAGCGACACCGACCGGTCTCCTGGGGCCAGCCGGTGCGCCCGGTCCAGCCAGCGCAACGCCTCGGCACGCTCGCCTGCCCGCAGCGCCGCCCTGCCGCGCTCCACGGCGTCGCGCGCCGCCTGCTCCGGAGTCGCGTGGCCGTGGGCAGGAAGACAAGGCTGGGCTCTGCCCAGACCCGCAAAGGGCCGTCGGCCCTTTGATCCCATTTGTTCAGGAAGGGGGATCAGGGCTTGCCCTGGGCGCAGTCCCGGAGCCTCCGGCCTCGCTGCCCCGTCGGTCCCGCGGCGCCGTCAGCCATGGCCGAAGTCGGCCGCGCCGAGGTTGGCCGAACTGCCCTGCACGACGATCTTCGTCTGGTCGCCCAGCACGATGATGGTGCTGCCGCCGCCGGTGACCTGGTGGCCGATCGCGTAGTCGTATGTCGCCAGGTCCTTGAAGTACAACACGTCGCCGGCGCCGAATTTGTCGACGGTGTAGACCTGCGCGCCTTGCGCCGCGCTCTCCTTGACGAACGACAGCACGTCGCCGCCGCTGTCCCCGGCCCCGCCGCTCACCAGCGTGTCGCTGCCGATGCCCGCGACCAGCGTCTCGTTGCCCGCGCCGGCGGTGAGCAGGTTGCGACCGGTGCCGCCCTCCAGGTAGTCGCCCGACACCGCGCCGGTCAGCGACACGCTGCCGCCCTGGCCGATCAGCACGTTGCCGCCGTCCGAGCCGCCCGTGAACATCCCGCCGCCCGCGCCGGCATAGATCGTGGCGCTCGCGGTGCCGGCCTGCACCGTGCTGGCTTGCGCCCCGCCCTGGAACAGCAGCGTGGTGCCGCTCACGGTGCTGCCCGTCACCACCGCCGAGCCGGAGTCGGTGGGACTCGGGTCGAACTGCGTCGCCGGCACCGGCCCCACCGAGACCACGGAACGTCCCGCGCCCAGCGTCACGCTGTCCGCGCCGTTCACCACGAAGGTCGTGGTGGCCGCCGCATCCGTGCCGCCCGCCAACGTGTCGCCCGACACGCGCGCCACCAGTTGCTCGTCGCCCGCCCCGGCGGTGATCCGGTCGTGCCCGGAGTTGCCCTCCAGGTAGTCGCCCGTGGCGCCGCCGGTGATCGTGGTCCTGCCGCTGCCGCCGATCACGGTGGTGTTGCCGCCCGAGCCCGTCGAGAGGATGCCGCCGCCGGCGCGGCCTTCGATGCGGTCGCCGCCGGTGCTGCCGCCGAGCACGATGGCCGAAGCGCTGCCGCCGATGAAGTCCAGCGTGCCGCCCGCGGTGCCGGAGCTCTGCACCACCGCAGCACCGCTGCCGGTCACCACCACCGTGGACGTGCCGCTGCCGATCTGGACCAGGGTGGCGCCCGTCGCGGTGTCGATCACGTAGGTGGTGTCGCCGCTGCCGCCGACCAGCGTGTCGCCGCCCGCCAGGGCCACCACGGTCTCGCGGCCCGTCCCGGCTGTGACCAGGTCGTGTCCGGAACTGCTCTCCAGGTAGTCGCCGTTGCCGCCGCCGGTGATCGTGGCGGCGCCGCTGCCGCCGATGATGGTGTTGGCGCGGTATTAGGTAGCACCCGCCACCACAGGAACATTGCACGAACCCACTGCCTGCCTACCCTGCCGGCATGGACCTCAGCAACCCCGTTCTCTCCGGCCTGATCCGCAAGCGGCAGGAGCTTGCCGCCGACCTCGACGCCGCGCAGGCCACCTTGGGCCGCGTGGTGGCCTCCCTGGACGCCCTGGACGCCACGATCCGGCTGTTCTCCCCGGACCTCGACCTAGACGCCGCACGAGTGCGCTCAGCTCGGCGCGTGGGCGAGCCAAAGCACGAGACGACACGCCAAGTGCTCCGGGTAATGCGCGAGGCTGGCGAGGCCATGAGCCATCGCGACATCTCCGTGGCGATCATGCGGAGTGAGGGGCGGGGCGTGGAAGACCGCAAGGCGGTGGAGATCATGTGCAGGCGGGTGTCAGACTGCGTGCGCCGGCTGGTGCGGCAGAGAATCGTTGTAACGGGCGAGGCAACGGGTGGAGTGCTGCGGTGGGCGATGGCCTGCCCACCCTAAGCAACTAGAATGCTTACCGGCCTAGTGTCGGCCCAAGATGGCGGGAAAATATGGCTTTTAACCGATTCTCCCATCCTCCATTCTTATAATCAAAAGCATACTTCGGTATTCTTGTCATATCATTCTCTATAAGAGCTAACTCCCCGGTTTCCCTAACGCATCTGTCTTGAAGAGCTACCATCAGGCTTTGAAAGCCGCCGTCGCTTCTTGTGTTTGGATCTTGCAGATACAAGGAGTGTATCTCAGTGGAATTGAGCACGACGTTCATCGTTACCCCGTTACCGCCATTGATGCAGGTTAGTGCAACGGCAACCTGCGGAACACGGTGATACCACGGAATCTATGATTGGTGGACTTCCACATGCCGATTGTCGCATCAACCGCGAAGGTGTCTTTGCGGTACATCGGCAGAACCTGATCTAGCCACACCACATGTGCCCCCGGCGGCAGACCCGCTAAGGCCCGCATGACGGTGTTCCGCTTGACCATGCTGGTCCCGTAGTGCTCGCAGTCTTCCACGCTGTAGGGCGGATCAGCGAGCACCAAGTCATACCACTTCAATGGCACCTGCTCTAAGGTCTGTGCATCGTCCACAAACGTTGCTCCGTTTGCAGGATTGATATCTACCGTATCACCTGGGAAGGTTGCCAAATCCACCTTGCCGCTAAACAGATGAAGGGTGCTCTTCTTGTCAGGGAACAATGCCTTTATTCTTTTTAGATATCCTGCCGGATAGCCCCCGTAATAGTTAGACTTGACCCTATAATCATTGCCCATGATCCAAGTGCCAACCACGCGCCCATCTTCGCCAATGAAAAGGCTTCGTGGGAACTTGGTAATTCGACAATAGCTGTCGATTCGATCTTGCCATTCCATCAAAGTGCTCCGCATTTGACATGCAGAACTTGGCGCTTAGAGCAATAGATGTACACCTACATGAGTACATGGCTGGTATGCGTGCAGTACATGCCTTGTGTAGCCGATGACACCCTTTAACTCAGTGAACCGCCCGCTGCCAATACCCGCAGAAATCCACGCTCGGCTTCGCCGCCAGCGCCAGACCCACCACGGCGCGCGTCTGCGCCCCGTTGCTCTCCCGGCGGTGGCCCTCGCGCCACGCGCTCTCCTGCGCGTAGCGGGACAGATAGACGCCGGCGATGTGGTGGTGGTGCCCGACCTCGGAGCGGCGCAGGCGGGAGAAGAAGCTCTCCGCGCCGTTGGTGCACGCGCCGTCCATGCTGTAGGCCGCCTGGTGGTTGATCCGCTTGACCGTGTAGTGGCCGTGCAGCTCGTTCCACGAGCTGGCATCATCGGCCATGATCTCAGTGCCGGCCGCAACGTGCTTGCGGATGTAGGAGTGCGCCGCTGCCTCTGACTTGAAGGCGGCGGGCATCACCAGGCCGTCGCGCTCGCGGATCACCACGACGCACTGGCGCTTGCCGTTCTGGTTGCGCACCTGCCGGCGGTCCCGGCGGTTCTCCTTGTGGTTCGCCGGCTTGATGTAGCCGCCGAAGTAGGCGCCATCGACCTCGACCGTCTTGCCCACGCCGCCGAGCTTGTAGCCCTTGACCTCGGAGGCCAGCGCCTCGCGCAGCTTGTGGCTGAGGACCCACGCCGTCTTGTACTGCACGTCCAGGTCGCGCGAGAGGGCCAGGGCAGACTTGCCCTTGACCTCGTTGCAGAAGATCACAATGGCGGCCAGGTAGGTCTGCAAGGGCAGCTTGTGGAACGCGAACAGCGTGCCGCTGGTGAGGCTGAAATCCTTGCGGCAGGCCTTGCAGCGGAAGCGTAGGGCACCGGACGGGCGACGCGCCGTGTAGCAGGTCGGGCAGGCACAATGCAGGCACACGGCGCGGCCGTCCGTGTCGGCCCAGCGGATCGCGGCGAACATCGTCTCGGCCTGCGCGTCCGTCATGCGGAGAACGGACGCGAGGGAGAGCGTGCGGGCCTTGGCAGAGAGGAGGAAGTGCTGAGCCATCTGTCGCATCCGTCGTTAAGACAACAGATATGTAGGATATCCTGCGCATCCTTGCAATAGGAAAAGCGACGGATATGTCGTATTCTCCCCGGAAGCGTAGGAGGACGACATGGCGGCAACGAGCGACAAGTGGGCGGATCACGCCAAGCGCCACCTGAAGGCGGAGCTGAAGCGGGCCGATGTCGGATATGCCGAGCTGGCCAAACGCTTGACCGAGATGGGCATCCCGGAGACGGATACGTCCGTCGCCGCCAAGGTCAATCGTGGAGCGTTCCCCGCATGGTTCCTGTTCGCCGTCATGCGCGCGATTGGCGCGCATACCTTGCGGGTGGAGGATTGGTCCTGAAAGCCAGATGGAAGATCATTCTTCTCTCTGCATTAAGCACAATATTTGTGCTTAGCTTATTTAGCAGTTCAAAAGAATTTCAGAAGTGCATAAAGGAGCGCAAAGAGTATTCCACCTATCACTATCTTCATCAAGGTAGCAGCCTCATCATCAAAGATATCATCCGGGTGCGGCTGCACATCGCTTGTGGACTGAGCGACGAGGGTGTCTGGGTAGTTCTTTCCGGTATTGCAGTTGCAGCTTTCACTTTCACGTTGTGGTGGTCCACACATCTTTTGTGGAAATCCGGCGAGAAGCAAATACTCATCGCTAGTAGATCTGCTAATGCTGCTGTTATTGCAGCGCAAGCTGCTGAGCGCAGTATTATTAGCGTAGATCGTCCTTACATCATGGTAAGTGGCATAACGCATCGACTTGCTATTTGTGCGGGAATTGATCCATCTTCCAAAGATATCTTGAAGCCAGACATGGGTATAACGTTTGTCAATCACAGTAAGACACCCGGAGTTGTTGAGACCTTTAGGGTCGAGACAACCATCGATGCTCAAAAGAAGACCTCCGTTTACATAATCGAGGCTCCTGGGACTGGCGGACAGTTCGTGTTGAGTGCTGGTAAAGAGAGCATTCCTGATATTCTTTCTGTTAATTTTGACAGAGTTAGCGAATTGGAGTGGAAAGCCGTGCGTGATAAATCTATGTTTATGACTATTTGTGTAAACGTAAGATATAAGGACATGTTTGACAACCAACACGTCGGGGGCGCTATATTCTGGTGGGAAACTGGCGTAAACGGCATTGTTACTGAACAAACAAAGGCAGATATAGCCGATCTTTATCCAGCCAGCTTGTCGTAAGTTCCGGAGAGAGATGAACACGACCTTCACACCCCACCACCCTATCCATTAGACCTGTTGCGAAAGCCCTATCGTGACGCAAGGCCGGCGCGTGTGGGGGGCTTCCCTGACCACGGTCGCACCTGATTCATACGTCTCCTTCGCTGCGCAGGAGCTGACCAGATGACCCAGCCG
>JAABUY010001032.1_pt1 | contig 40372 bp, 41 predicted proteins | sample 5560271 | NCBI WGS metagenome assembly JAABUY01 (sample SAMN10711886, study PRJNA513374) | rock metagenome | isolation source: Antarctica rocks | place: Antarctica: Victoria Land, University Valley
GCCCAAACGGCGACCCCACTCGTTCCAACCACCGGTCGATCCCGCTCCAGAAAAGAGGCGGAAACCTTGAATCACACACAGCTTCAAGTCGTCAACCGATCACGGCAAAACTGATGGATGGTGAGGGGCCATCCGTTCGAACTGCCGCCCGACGACAAGGGCCGTATCCGGGTTTCGGCGGCGATCTACGATGCCTCAATGGTCGCGACAAATGAGTTGTGGGCTGAGCGCGAAGCCATCGCCGCCGATGCGGAAGGCCTGCGCGCCCGCATGACCGCGGCTTTGATCGATCAGAATAAAGTCACTGTGCTAACCGGCGCTGGTAACACCGCCAACGCTGTTAGGGATCGCATCGTGCTGATGCGAAAAATTCTGCGTCCGGAGTGATCTTCGAGTGGCTGCCAGTACCTTCGAGGTAATTAGGGATGATTTTGTGAGCGAACTTGACGCCATTCGTCAGCTTGTCACAACTTTCGACGGTCATGGAAAGGCTGCGAAAACTCGAATCGCTGCGGCGAACTCGGCAACGCTGTTGCTGGCGGCGACATTTGAGGAATTTGTGCGCGAGATGGCGCGTGAGCACGCACGGACCGTGATAACGAGAACGCCCTCGTTCGACAAACTACCAAAAAAGCTGGTTTCGCTAGTATGGAAGCGGTCAATGGAGAGCCTTGCCCGCGTGCGCTTCGACGTCGAGCAGTCCGCGCGCGAAAGCCTCATGATTGATACCCAAGCGCGGTTCTCGGTCGTTTACGAGTTCGCTAAAGGCGATCTAACGCAGGACATTTACCGCGATTTGATCTATAATGAAAGCAATATGCGGCCGAACCAACTGAACTCCATGTTCAACGTTGCAGGTTTAAGCGATATCTGCGCCAAAGTCTGCGACAAACTGGCGATGCTAAAATTCTTTGGCGAAGTTGAACTGGGTAAGGCGCACGGGAAACTACTTGCAGCCCTTGATGACTTCTTTGAACGCCGAAACGGAATCGCACATGCGCTGCTTCCGGGCCAGTCAAGTGCGCCCGAGCAGATCATCACCGATCTCGACATGCTGCAGGCGTTCAGCGAGGCCATGTTCCAGACGCTCGACAATCTCACGTCTCAACCTTCAGCGGGTCCGCCGGACACGTCTGTCGCCCCACTCTTATAATTGTCAATCAGATGTCACAGGGCGATCCGGCTTAGGTAGCGCTAACCAAGTTAATCATTTACTATGCGGGTACCGGAAATCGTAGCCAGTCCTCCCATATAGCTGACCAGCACTCCTGGAATGATAACAGAGCCGTCCTCCTCCTGATAATTTTCCAGCACCGCGATTAGCGCTCGGCCGACCGCTACACCCGAGCCATTTAGAGTGTGCATGGAAGCCAAGGCCTTGCCGTCGGCAGCGCGAAAGCGGGCGTTCATGCGCCGCGCCTGGAAGTCGCGCATGTTCGAGCAGCTGCTGATTTCGCGGAACGCTCCCTGGCCGGGTAGCCAGACCTCCAGGTCGAACGTCTTGGCCGCGCCGAAGCCGGTGTCGCCGGCGCACAGCAGCATCCGGCGATACGGGATTTGGAGCCGTTCCAGCACCGTCTCGGCGCAGCGGGTCATGCGCTCGTGCTCCGCCTCGCTGTCGTCGGGGTGCGTGACACTGACCATCTCGACCTTACGGAACTGGTGCTGGCGCAACATTCCGCGAGTGTCGCGCCCGGCCGAGCCGGCTTCGCTGCGAAAGCAGTCGCTCAAGGCCGCCATCCGCAGCGGCAGCCGGGCCAGCGGCAGGATGTCGCCGGCGACGGTGTTGGTCAGCGGCACCTCGGCGGTCGGGATCAGCCAGCGGCCGTCGGTGGTGCGGAACGAGTCTTCAGCAAACTTTGGCAGCTGGTTGGTGCCGTAGAACGCGGCGTCGTTGACCAGCAACGGCACCGAGACCTCCTCGTAGCCGTGCTCGGTGCTGTGCAGGTCGATCATGAACGCGCCCAGCGCCCGCTCCAGCCGCGCCAGCGGACCACGCAACAGCGTGAAGCGGCTGCCAGCAAGCTTGGCGGCGGTGGCGAAGTCCATCATGCCGAGCGCCTCGCCCAGCTCGAAATGCTCGCGCGGCTTGAACGCGAATTTGCGTTGGCTGCCGACCCGCTTCAGCTCGACGTTCGATTGCTCGTCGGCGCCGTCGGGAACTGCCGGGTCCAGTCGGTTCGGCAGCGCCGCGAGCGTGGCGCGGGTGGCGGACTCCAGCGTCTCGACGCGCGCCTGCAACGCCGTCATCTCCTGGCCGAGCGCGGTCGCCTCGGCCTCCATGGCCGCGGTGTCGGCGCCGCTGCGACGGCCCTCCCCGACCTGCCGGCTGAGCGCGTTGCGCCGGGTTTGCAGCTCCTGCAAGAAGGCCACGACGGCGCGGCGCTCGGCGTCGTCGGCGACCAGTGCGGCGGATTGCGGCGCAAGCCCGCGCCGCGCCATCGCCGCGTCGAACGCCGCCGGGTCGTCGCGGATCGCTTTGATGTCATGCATCGGGTTCGACCGGCTTGGGTTCGACCATCTTCGCCGCGATGATCGAAACCTCGTAGAGCAGGATCAGCGGCACCGCGAGGCCGGTCTGGGTAATGACGTCGGGCGGCGCCAGGATGGCCGCGATCACGAACATGCCGACATAGGCGTAGCGCCGCACCCGCTTCAGGCTCTTGCTGCTGACGATGCCGACTTTGGCCATCAGGCTCAGCGCTACCGGCAGCTCGAACGCCACGCCGAACGCGAACACCAGCTTCATCACCAGGTCGAGGTACTCTCCGACCTTGGGCACCACCCGGATCGGCAGGCCGCCGCCGCCGGTCGGCGTCTCGAAGCTGACGAAGAAGTTGAAGGCGATCGGGAATACGAAGTAGTACGCCAGCGCGGCACCCATGATGAACAGCACCGGGGTCGCCGCCAGGAACGGCAGGAAGGCCCGCTTCTCGCTGCGGTACAGGCCGGGCGCCACGAACAGCCAGACCTGCATGGCGATCACCGGGAAGCTGATGCTGCCGGCGGCGAAGAACGCCACCCGCAAATTGGTGAAGAAGCCTTCGGTCAGGTTGGTGAAGATCATCTCGCGATTGCCGCCGTGCCGCTCCAGCACGTGCGCCAGCGGCTCGGCCAGGAACGAGTAGATGGGGGTCGAGAAATGGTAGCAGACGAAGAAGCAGAGCAGGAACGCCACCGCCGCCCACAGCAGCCGCCGCCGCAGCTCGACCAAGTGTTCGAGCAGCGGCATGGGCTTGTCGTCGATGGTGTCTGCGGCCGGGGTCTTCGCCAAGGGACTGCTTCGTGTGCTCAGGAGGTCGGTGCGTCGGGATGCCGCCCGCGAGAGACGGCAGCCGGCGGGACGAACGCCGGCGGGATGAACGCCGGCGGCTCCGGCGCGGCTGCTGTCGAGGCGGCGGGCGGGATGAACGCCGGTGGGACGAAGGCTGGCGCGGCTTCGCGCGGCGCCGGATCGCCCTCCGGCGGCGCGAAGCTGACCGACCCGCGCTCGGCCACGACGGTCTCGGTCATAAGATGATTGTTTTCCGGAGTGCCGGCGGAGTCGATCAGCGGATTGCCGGACACGCCGTGGAACGGGTCCTCCGCCATCGTCGCGCGCAGGCTGCCGTCGGGATCGACCGCCCGCTTGACCTCGCCCTTGAAGTCGAAATTGCGTATTTCGCTGATCTGGTTGCGGACGTCGGCCAGTTCGGTGTCCTTGACCATTTCGTCGACATGGCTCTGGAACTCGCCGGCCATGCGCCGAGCCTTCTTGATCAGGCCGGCCAGCGTCTTCAGCGCCACCGGCATGTCCTTCGGGCCGATGGCGATCAGCGCCACGACTCCAATCAACACGATCTCTGTCCAGGCGAAGTCGAACATGGCGCGCGGTTGCTCCTCCCCCGTCTGGTAGCAGGGAACCGGGCCGCTAGGAAATTCAGGCGGGAGGCTGTTGCGGCTCCACCAGCAGGTCCTCGCGCCGCGGCAGCTGGCGCAGGTCGCGCAGGCCGAACTGCGCCAGGAACGCCGGCGTGGTGGCCCACAGCGTCGGCTGCCCCGGAGCCTCGCGGCGTCCGGCCGGGGCCATCAGCCCGGCCTCCAGCAGCGCGTCGAGCGTCGCCTGCGACAGCGTGACGCCGCGCAGCTCCTCGATCTCCGCCCGCGTCACCGGCTGGTGGTAGGCGACGATGGCCAGCACCTCCATGGCGGCGCGCGGCAGCCGACGCGGCGCCTGCACCACGCGGCGCAGCCGGGGCGCCAGGTCGGGCGCGGTGCGGAACTGCCAGCCGCCGGCCACTTCCACCAGCTCGATCCCGCCGCCGGCGTGGCGTTCCCGCAGCGCCGCCAGCACCGCCTCGGCATCGGCGTCCGGCGGCAGCAGCTGGGTCAACGCCCGCGCGGGCACCGGCGTCGCGGACGCGAACAGCAGCGCCTCGGCCAGCCTGACCTGGTCCCGCAAGTCGGTGTCGAACAGTTCCGGGTCAGGCATCGGCGGCGCGCAGCATGATGGGGCCGAACTCCTCCTCCTGCCGCAGCACGAGGCCGCCGCCGCGGGCCATCTCCAATCCGGCGAGCAGCGTGCTGGCGAGCGCCGCGCGGTGCTGGTGCGGGTTCATCGCCCGCTTCGGCAGGCAGCGGTCGAGCCGCGCCCACGGCGCACCCTCGGACGGCAGCTGTCCTAGCAGGCGCGCCAGCCAGTCCAGCGCGTCCTGCACGCTCCATAGCGTCACCGGCGCCGGGCGGTATTGGCGTCGCCCGCCGGCCCGGCGCACCGCCGCCAGGTAGGCGCGCACCAGCCCGCCTTGGTCGAGCCGCAGGCGCGAGCGGTCGGCCTCGGTGAAATTCTCCGGCGCGCCACGGGCGAACACGTCCTGGCCCAGCACCGCGCGACCGCCGAGCCAGCCTGCCGCCTCGCGCATCCGCGCCAGCGCCAGCAGCCGTGCGGCCAGCACGTCGGCGGCGATTCCGGCCTCATCGGCGGGCTCGGCGACATCGGGCAGCAGCAGCCGCGACTTGAGCCAGGCGAGCCACGCCGCCATCACCAGCCAGTCGGCCGCCAACTCCAGCCGCACCCGGCGGGCACCCTCGACCACCGCGAGGAACTGGTCGACCAGGGCCACGATCGAAATCCCGGCGAGATCGAATTTTTGCGCCCGTGCTAAATCGAGCAGCAGGTCGAGCGGCCCCTCGAAGCCCTCCAGCCGCAGCATTAGCGAGTCCGGCTCAAGCGCCGTCATCGCCGCCGAGCAGGTTGGCGCCCTGGGGATTGCCGGCCAGACGCAGCAGCAGGCGGAACACCGGGTCGGCGACGTCGGTGAGCAGCGTCCGAACCGGGTTGAAGGCGATGCCGAACGCCGCCAGCCCCTGCGGCAGGAACACCACCAGCAGCAGCACGATCAGCAGCCCGCCGCGCTCGACCTTCTCCCAGCGCCGGGCCAGCGGCTCCGGCAGCAGGCCGACCACGACCCGTCCGCCGTCGAGCGGCGGGATCGGCAGCAGGTTGAACAGGCCGAGCGCGATGTTGGCCAGCATGAAGTAGAACAGGAACGTCAGCAGCGAGTCCTGCGGCTGCCCGGCCAGCAGCGGCACTAAGTAGAAGCCGAGCGCTCCGATCCAGGCCAGCAGGAAGTTCATCGCGGGGCCGGCGGCGGCGACCACCATCATGCCCTGGCGCGGCCGGCGGAACCGCCAGGCGGCGACCGGCACCGGCTTGGCCCAGCCGAACATGAAGGCGACGTGGCCGATCGTCAGCAGCTGGCTGATGAGCAGGAAGCCGGGCAGCAGCACCGTGCCGACGCGGTCGATGTGGACCAACGGGTTCAGCGACAGCCGCCCGGCCTGGCGCGCGGTGTCGTCGCCCATCGCCAGCGCCGCGTAGCCGTGCGCCGCCTCGTGCAGCGTGATCGCCAGCACGGTCGGCACCACCGCCAACAACAGCGGCAGGATGAGCGGCCCAATTGCCCCGCTCACGCCAGGGACGCCCCGGACTCCAGCAAAATCCGTCGTTCGTGTTTCATGGCGGCGACGTCTAGCGCCACACGCCGGTCCGCGGCCAGCGTCCGGGCCGCCGCAAGCCGCTGGGTTGCCGCAGGCGACAGCGCCGGCACCGCCTGCAGCACGGCGTCGGTGCCGGCGGCGTCGCCCGGGCAATACAGCGCCAGGTCGCAGCCGGCGGCGAGCGCCCGCGTCGCCCGCTCAGCCGGAGCGCCGCTCAGGGCGGCCATGGCGAGGTCGTCGGACACCAGCACGCCGTCGAAGCCGATGCGCCCGCGAATGGCGTGGCCGACGATTCGCGCGGAGAGGGTTGCCGGATGATCGGGGTCGTCGGCGCTGTACAGCACATGCGCGGTCATCATCCAGCCGAACGCGGCGCAGGCGCGGAACGGCAGCAACTCATCCTCGCGCACCGCGTCGACGCTGGGCAGCGCCAGATGGCTGTCGACCAACCCGCGGCCGTGGCCGGGCGCGTGCTTTGGCGCCGGCTGCACGCCGGCCGCCAACAGGCCCTCAGCCATCGCGGCGCCCAGCGTCGCGACCGCCGCCGGATCGGCTGCGAAGGCACGGTCGCCGACCACCTCGCTGGCGCCGGGGCTGTGCACGTCGAGCACCGGGGCGCAAGCGACGTCGAAGCCGGCCGCCGCGACCTGCGCCCCGATCAGCGCGCCATGCAGCCACGCGGCACGTGCTCCCGCCGCCGGGTCGCGCGCGAACGCCGCACCGATGATTGACGCTGCCGGGTGCTCGGCCCAATGCGGCGAGCGCAGGCGCGCAACCCGTCCGCCTTCCTGGTCCACCATCAGCACCGCCAAGGTCGGCAACGCCGCGCGCAACTGCGCGATCAAGACCGCGAGTTGCGCCGGGTTGGCGACGTTGCGGCCGAACAAAATCACGCCGGCCGGCGGCAACGCGGCGAAGCGCGCCGCCTCCTCGTCGAGCAGGCTCAGGCCGCCGATGCCGACGACCGCCGCCCGCATCCCATCGTAAGTTGCCTCAGAGGCAATCGCGTCAGAAGCGGGCAAGCGCGCAGCCGGCTCCCTTCGCCCGCACCTGCTCGCAGAATGCCGTTGCCTGCGCGATATCGGTGAAGCCGCCAGTACGTAGGCGATAATAGGTCTTGCCGTCATGGTCGGCGCGCAGCACCGCGGGATGCCGGTCGCCAAGCAGCGCCGGCATCTTATGGGCAAGCCGCTGCCATTCCACTAGCGCCGCCTGCTCGGACCCCAGCGCCGCCAGCTGGACCGCAGCGCCCGGAAGCGCCGCCACGGCTGGCTTGACCATTGCGGGGCGCGCGACAGGCTGCTCAGGCGCCGCAATCGCCGCCGTGACCGGGGCCACTGGCTCGGCGGCAGCGTCCGGCAGCGTTGCCGGCGGCGTCAGCGCCACCGGGTCCGGCGCGGCCGCGGCCGCGGTCTTGACCGCGAGCTGCTGGTCGGCTTCGGCCTTCAGCGCCTGCGGGGCGGGGATTTCGGGCGGCGGGGCCATGGCGTCCTTGCCGCGGGTGACGCCGGACAGGATGGTCTCGTTCTCGCCGGCGACCTGCATGCCGCCCGGCTGGTCCGGCTTGGTACGCAGCGGCCGGCTGTCGGCCTCGACCACCGGCACGCCGCCGCCGCGGTGGCCGCCCAGCGACCAGACGCCGACCAGCAGCAGCAGCGCCCCCCCGATGGCGGCGGCGGCGATCGCCAGCCGCTTGGTGGCCGCGTCCATGCGGCTCGCCGACAGCGAGACGCGATAGCTGGGCGCGGTCGGCGGCGCCATGCGCGGCATCGGAATGTCCAGTTCGTCACGCATCGAAGCTTCTCCCCTTGAGCCAGCGCCTCCGCGCCGGACGCGGAGGAATTCAGCGCATCTCCTCGACCGGCTCGACGCCCAGGATGCCCAGGCCCGACCGGATCACCACCGCCGTCGCCGCCACCAACGCGGCGCGGGCGAGGGTTTCCGGGGCGTGGTCCGCCTGCAGGAAGCGCAACGCGGCATCGTCCCTGCCCCGGTTCCACAGCATATGAAAGTCGCCCGCTAAATCATACAAGAAAAACGCGATTCGGTGTGGCTCACGCGCCACCGCCGCGGCTTCCAGGGTGCGTGGCCAAGCCGCCAGGCGGCGCAACAAAGCCAGCTCAGCCGGATTAGTCAGCACTGCCGTCGGCACTTCCGCCAGCGCTTCGTCGGAAACCGCCGCCTGTCCGAACATTTCGGCCGCGGCACGGAGCACGCTGCGGGCGCGGGCGTGCGCGTACTGCACGTAGAACACCGGGTTCTCGCGCGTCTGCGCGACCGCCTTGGCGATGTCGAACTCCATCTGCGCGTCGGGCTTGCGCGTCAGCATGGTGAAGCGCACCGCGTCGCGCCCCGCCGCTTCGATCAGGTCGCGTAGCGTGACATAGGTGCCGGCGCGCTTGGACATGCGGATCGGCTCGCCATCCTGCAGCACATGCACGACCTGGCACAGCACGATGTCGAGCGTGCCGCCGAGCGCCTTGGTCGCCGCCACCATGCGCGACACGTAGCCGCCATGGTCGGCGCCCCAGACGTCGATCATCACCTGCGCGCCCATGATTTGCGAAGTTCGGGCCAGCTTGTCGTTGTGGTAGGCGATGTCGTTGGCGAAGTACGTGTTGCTGCCATCCGATTTGCGCAGTGGCCGGTCAACGTCGTCGCCGAACCGGGTGGCGCGGAACAGCAGTTGCGGCCGTGCTTCCCAGTCGTCCGGCAGCTTGCCCTTGGGCGGCTCCAGCGTGCCAGTGTAGATCAGGTCCTGCGCGTCCAGCCGGGCAATGGTGGCGTCCGCCGCCCCCGCCTCGACCAGCGCCCGCTCGCTGCTGAACACGTCGTGGCGCACGCCAAGCAGCGCCAGGTCGTCGCGGATGTCTTCGAGCATCATCGCCATCGCGGCGTCGCGCACCGTGGGCAGCCAATCCGTCGGATCACCGATGCCGAAGTTCGGCCCGGCCAGGGCGTTGCCGAATCTCTTCGCCAAAGCAGCCCCGACCGGCACCAAGTAGTCGCCGCGGTACTGCAGGCCGCCGGGCGCCACGGCCGCGATGTCGTCGTCGGTGACCGGGCTGCCAATCGCCTGGAGGTAACGCCAGTAGCTCGCCCAGGCCAATGCCGTGACCTGGCCGCCGGCGTCGTTGATGTAATATTCCTTGGTCACCGCATAGCCGGCGCGGCTCAGCAGGTTGGCCAGCGCGTCGCCCACAACCGCGCCCCGGCAATGGCCGACATGCAGCGGCCCGGTCGGATTGGCCGAGACGTACTCGACGTTGGCGGCGATGCCCTGCCCCACCGCGCTGTCGCCATACGCCCCGCCGGCGAGCAGGATCTTGGCCAACGTCGCCTGGAACACCGCGTCGTGCAGCCGCAGGTTGACGAAGCCCGGCCCGGCCGGCTCGGCGGAGGCCACGCGGGGGTCGGCCGCCAACGCCGCCGCCAGCGCCGCGGCGATATCGGACGGCTTGCGCCGTGCCGCCTTGCTGGCGACCAGCGCCGCGTTGGTCGCCATGTCGCCATGCGCGAGATCGCGCGCCGGCGTCACCTCGACCCGCGCCGTCACCTCGTCAGCGAGGCCGGGCGCCGTCTCGCGCAGCGCCGCGAGCACGGCCAGCCGCAGGTCTGCGAAAATGTTGTCGCTCATGCTCGGTGGCCCGATCAGCCGGAAACGTTGAGGTCGGTGAGCCGCAGGTGCTCCTGGCGCGCGAAGCGGTCGGTCATGCCGGCGATGTAGTCGGTAATCGTGGCCGCGGCGCGGCTGCCGCCGGGCAGCTCGCCGGCCCGGCCGCGCCAGTCGTCGGGCAGCAGCGAGGGGTCGGCGTGCAGCAACGCGAACACCTCGGCGGTCAGCCGGCGCGCCTTGGCGGTCATGCGGTTGACCGTCCAGTGGCGATACAGGCGGGCGAGCAGGAACTCCTTGATCGCCCGGTTGGCCTCCGCCATCGCCGGGCTGAAGGCGATCACCGGCGTCTTGGACGCGCGAATTGCGTCGGCGTCGGCGGGATCGAGGGCGGCGATCCGGCGGCGGCTCTCGTCCACCATGTCGGTGACCAACACGTGGATCACCCGGCGGATGGTCTCGTGGCGCAGCCGCGCCGGCGGCATGTCGAGGCTGGCGCGACCGGCCTCGCGCAACGCCTCGCCCACCACCGGCAGGTGCGCCAGGTCCTCGGGCGCCAGCAGGTGGGCGCGCCAGCCGTCGTCGAGGTCGTGGCTGTGATAGGCGACGTCGTCGGACAGCGCCGCCAGTTGCGCCTCGGCGGACGCCTGGGTGTGCAGCCGCAGCCGGTGCCGGGCGTCGTACTCGGCGACGTACGGCGACGCCTTCTTCAGTGGGCCATTATGCTTGGCCAGCCCTTCCAGCGTCTCCCAGGTCAGGTTCAGGCCGTCGAACGCGGCATAGCGGGTTTCCAGCAACGTCACGATACGCAGCGACTGGGCGTTGTGGTCGAAGCCGCCATGCGACCGCATCGCCTCCGACAGCGCATCCTCGCCGGCATGGCCGAACGGCGGGTGGCCGAGGTCGTGCGCCAGCGCCAGCGCCTCGGCTAAATCCTCGTTCAGCGCCAGCTCGCGCGCCGCCGAGCGGGCGATCTGCGCGACCTCGATGCTGTGAGTCAGCCGGGTGCGGTAGAAGTCGCCCTCGTGGTTGACGAACACCTGCGTCTTGTATTGCAGCTTGCGGAACGCGGCGCTGTGGATGATGCGGTCGCGGTCGCGCTGCCATGGGCTGCGGGTGGCGCTCTCCGGCTCCGGGTGCAGCCGGCCGCGGGCGGTGTCCGGGCGCACCGCCCATGGTGCGGTCCGGGGCGCGGTGTTGACATCTGTCATCCCCACGGCACTACACGCTCGCATCGCCTCCTTCAATCCGGCGGCGGATGCGCCTATGTTGCAGTCTATGAGCATGCAGCCGTTCCGCCTCACCGACCGCGCCACCAGTCGGATCGCCGAGATCGCGCGCCAGCAGGGCGACGGGGCCGCGTTGCGCGTCGCCGTGCTCGCCGGCGGTTGCAGCGGCTTCCAGTACAAGTTCGAGCTCGACCGCGAGCCGGCGCCGGGCGACCTGGTAATCGGCGAAGGCGATGCGCGGGTGCTGATCGACCCGGCCAGCATGGACCTGCTGGCGGGATCGGAACTCGACTACACCGACGCGCTGATGGGCAGCCACTTCGCCGTGCGAAACCCCAACGCCAGCTCCGCCTGCGGCTGCGGCACCAGCTTCTCGGTCGACTGAGCCGGCTCCGCGTCAAGGCTGGGGCGGGTGAAGCTCGCGACCTGGAACGTCAACTCGGTCCGCCAGCGCGAGAGCCACATCGCCGATTGGCTGGGGCGCGTCCAGCCCGACGTGCTGTTCCTGCAGGAAATCAAATGCGAGGCGGCGGCATTCCCGTCGGCTTCGTTCGAGGCGCTGGGCTATCGCTGCGAAGTCATCGGCCAAAAAGCCTATAACGGCGTTGCGGCGCTTGCCCGGGTGCCGTTCGAGGTTAGCCACCGCCGCCTGCCCGGCCTGCCAGATGACGACGCGCAATCCCGCTACGTGGAAATTGTGGCTGCTGGCCTGACGCTGGCGGGCTTGTACCTGCCCAACGGCAATTCCGGCGGCGAGGCCGGATACGCCTACAAACTGGCCTGGATGGCGGCACTTGGCGGGCGCGCGGCGGAGTTGCTGGCGGACGACGCGCCGGCAGCCTTTCTGGGCGACTTCAACGTCTGCCCAACTGACGCGGATTTCGCCGCCGGCACGCTGCCCGCCGACGACGCGCTGGTGCGCCCGCCGACCCGTGCCGCGTTCCGCTCGCTGCTCTGGCAGGGGCTGACCGACGCCGCCCGGGCGCTGCACCCGACCGGAGCCGCCAACACCTTCTGGGACTACCAGGCCGGCGCATGGCCGCGCGACAAGGGACTACGCATCGATTTCGCGTTACTGTCGCCGACCTTGGCCGAGCGACTCGTCTCCGCCATCCCGGATCGCGAGGAGCGGGGAAAGCCGCAGCCGTCCGATCACGTGCCGCTGGTGGTCGAAATCGGCTGACTTCAGATGGCGTATTCCGGCGCCGGCATCCGATGGTCCATGGTAAGCGCCGGCAAGCCAGTTAGCCGGGCGCCGATCGCCCGCGCCGGCACGCCGACCACCGTGGTGTAGGCAGCCACGTCGTCCAGCACGATACTGCCGGCGCCGACCTTGGCTCCCTCGGCAACCTCGATGTTGCCTAGTACGCTGGCACCCGCCCCCAGCAGCACGCCACGACGGATCTTCGGGTGACGGTCGCCGCATTCCTTGCCGGTGCCGCCCAAGGTCACGCCCTGCAGGATCGAGACGCTGTCCTCGACCACCGCGGTCTCGCCGATCACCACGCCGGTGCCGTGGTCGATCATGATGCCGCAGCCGAGCCTGGCGGCCGGGTGGATGTCGACCGCGAACACCTCGCTGATCCGGGCTTGCAGGTGACGCGCCAGATGCTGCCGCCCAACCAGCCAGAGGGCATGGCTGATACGGAACGCCTGCAGCGCCTGAAAACCTTTGAAGTATAGAAACGGCGTGATCAGGTCGGGGCAGGCAGGGTCGCGGTCGCGCACCGCCATCAAGTCGGCGGCCGCGGCGTGCAGCGTGCCGGGCGACAACGCGAAGGTTTCCGCCATCAACTCGCTCAGCGCCGGGGCCGGCACGTCGGCGTCGGCGAGCTTGCGGGCCAGCCGGTCGCTCAGCGACTCGGCGAAGCTTGCATGGCAAAGGATCGACAGCGTGATCGGCTGCGCCATGAGGCTGTCGCGCTCGGCCGCCTCGATGCCGTCGCGGCGCAACGTCGCCCATAGCTCGTCGAGCATCGTGGGGCGCGGCTGATACTCGCAAAGGACGAACTCGCGCAGGCGATCCATGGACGCTCCTCCATCTGCGCGTGAGATGGGGAGTGCCACCGGGCTGCGCCAGTGCCGCCGCCGCTTCATCGCCAATGCGCCGGCATCCACACCCAGCCGAGCCGCTGCAGCGCAGCAACGACAGTAATAGTTGGCCTTACACCCGAATTCCGCGGTATATCCCATTGAACTGCCGTGCCGACCATCACCTTGCAATCTGCAACCAAAGACAGTCCGAATGCCGCCGTCGCGCCGCCTCGTCGTTGCCGGACTGTGTGCGTCGACCATTGTCGGCTTTCGGGCGGTACATGCCGGGTTGCAGCTGCCGCAACTGCTCGAAGGTCCTGTTCCCGATCTGCTGGCGGTGTCGCCGACCACCGAGTATCCGGTGCCCGGAGCGGTGACGCCGCCTAGGCGGGGCTGGCCGCCGCCTACGGACGGAGTCCCGGCGCAGGCGGTGGCGACGCTGCCGACCTGGCGCCGCAACGCCATCGCGCCGCCGCCGATGGACGGCCGCCCGGCCATCACGGTGGTCGTCGACGACATGGGCTGGATGCACCCGCACACCGAGCGCGCGATTGCCCTGCCCGGCCCGCTGACGCTGGCATGGTTCCCGTTCGCGCCACGGCTGTCCGAGCAGGTGGCCAGCGGCGCCGTCCGGGGGCACGAGGCGATGCTGCACATGCCGATGCAGTCCCATTCCAACAGCATCCTGCAGACCGGCCCGGACCCGCTGCGCGTCGACCTGACGCCGACGGTCAATCTCGCCCGGCTACGCGCCGCCATAAACGCGGTGCCGGGCACGGTCGGCCTGAACAACCACATGGGCAGCGTGGCCACCCGCGACATCCCGCTTATGGAGGTCGTCGCCACCGAGACCCGGAGCCGGGGCATGCTGTTCCTCGACAGCATCACCATCCCGCATAGCGTGGCGCTGGGCTGCGCCGAGGCGGCCGGGGTGCCGGCGGCGGGCCGCGACGTGTTCATCGACTACAAGATGGACGTCGCCACGATCCGCGGCCAACTCGATCAGATCGAGGCCATGGCGCGTCGCCACGGCCATTGCATCGCCATCGGCCATCCGCGCGAGCTGACCCTCGATGCGCTCAAAGCCTGGTTGCCGACGCTGGCCGCCAAGGGTTTCGCGCTGTGGCCGATATCGGCCACGGTGGCTTGGCGCAACAACATCGACGTGCGGCCGGGCCACGCGGCATAGCGGCGCGCCGACTGCCACGGCCGTTTGCGCGCTGCCCGTGACCCGCCCCAACGAAACCAAACGACGATTTTGTCGATTGTCCTTCCTGGCCGTCGTGACCGACGCGCGCAACCGCTCCGAAGCTTTGCGGACATCCTGGAAGAGAGTGCATCGTGATCGAAACTACGCCCCTTGATTCGGCTTCCTTCGGAAAGGCAGGCTCCGCCAAGTCACGGTCGAGCAACCTCGCCCTCGCCTGCACCGCCGAGGCGACCGGCACTTTTCTGCTCGTGCTGGTGGGCACCGCGGTAGCGACGGCGGCGGTGCTCGGCAAGGGCACAGCGGGACCGGCCTACGACTCGCTCGCGGTGGCGCTTTCCTTCGGGCTGATCCTCATACCTATTGTCGGCTCGCTCGGGCAGGTCAGCGGCGCGCACGTGAACCCGGCAGTCACGCTTGGCCTTGCCGTCGCGGGCAAGTTCCCGTGGCGCGACGTGGCGCCGTATTGGGCGGCGCAGCTGGTGGGGGGGATCGCCGCCGCCTTCGCGGTGTGGATCGCCTACGGCCATGACGCCTACGCCAACGCGCATCTGGGCGCGCCGGCGCCGGTCAATGGGGCATCCGCGTTGCAGGTCCTGCTGGTCGAGGCGATGATCGCCTTCATCCTGGTTTTCACCGTGATCTCCACGGCTACCGACGCTCGCGTGCCGAAAGGGACGCCCGCGGTCGCGATCGGCTTCGCGCTCGCAGCCGGCGTCCTGCTTGGCGGTCCGGTCAGCGGCGGCGCCGGCAACCCTGCGCGGGCGCTTGGGCCGATGATCGTGGCAGGAACGTTCCCGGTCTGGCTGTTCTACGTGGCCGGTCCTTTGCTGGGCGGCGTCATCGCGGCGTTCGCCTCCCGCCTGGTCGGCATGGCGAGTACGCCGAAGGTCGATGGGTGACGCAGCCCGCGGCCGACCGGGCGTGAGCGAGACCATCCTGACCAACGGCTGCCTGATCCTGCCCGACCGGGTGCAGGTCGGGACCCTCGTGCTCCGTCACGGCGTCATAGCGGCGGTCGACGATGGCCGCTCGGCGCTGCCCGGCGCCATCGACTGCGCCGGCGACTACCTGATGCCCGGCGTGGTCGACGTGCATACCGACAACCTGGAGCGGCAGGTGCAACCCCGGGTCAATGCGCGCTGGCCGTCGCGCTCCGCAATGGTGGCGCACGACGCGCAGTGCGCCGCCGCGGGGGTGACCACGGTGCTCGACGCGTTGTGCCTGGGCGACCTCGGCTTCGACTCCGACCGCATGCAGACGGCACGCGACGGCGTAGCCGACCTCGACGCGCTAGCCGGTTCCGGGTTGCTGAAGAGCGAGCATTTCCTGCATCTGCGCTGCGAGCTGCCGGCGGCCGACGTGCTGGAGATGGTCGCGGGCCTGGTCGGGCACCCGCTGCTGCGGATGGTGAGCCTGATGGACCACAGCCCCGGCGTCGGCCAGTACCACGACCTCGACCGCTACCGCGCGCTGCGCCGCAGGGATGGGCTGGCCGATGCGGCGGTCGAGCGGCGGATCGGCCAGATCGTGGCGCAACGCGAGCGGTTGCGGCTGCCCAACCGCCGCGCGCTGTTGGCGCTGATGGCCGGGCGCGACGTGGCGCTGGCCAGCCACGACGACCGCACCGAGGCGGAGATCGACGAGAACGCCGCCGACGGCATCGACATCAGCGAGTTCCCGGTCAGCATGGCGGCGGCGATGGCGGCACGAAGGCATGGGATGAAGGTCATCGCCGGCGCGCCCAACATCGTGCGCGGCGGCAGCCACTCCGGCAACGTCGGCGCAGGCGCGCTGGTGCGGGCGGGCGCGGTCGATGCGCTGGCATCCGACTACGTGCCGGCGGCGCTGGTCGAGGCGGCGTTCCTGATCGACGGCGTCGCGCTGCCGGCGGCCATTGGCATGATAACCGCGGCTCCCGCCGCGATGGCCCGCTTGCCCGACCGTGGCCGGTTGGCGATGGGCCTGCGCGCCGATGTGGCGCGGGTGCGGCTGCACGGGCGTCTCCCGGTGATCCGCGCGGTGTGGCGCGAGGGCGAGCGGGTGGCGTGACCCGCTACGCCGTCTACTACGCGCCGCAGCCGGACGACCCGTTATGGCAGGCCGGCTGCGCGTGGCTCGGCCGCGATCCGGCCGGCGGCGTCGTGGCGCGTGGCCCGGACGTCGTGCCAGAGGTCACGGCGGCGGCGCGGCTGTACGGCTTCCATGCGACGCTGAAGCCGCCGATGCGGTTGCGCCCCGGTTGCACGCGCGAGGATCTGCTGGCGGCGTTGCGCGACGTGGCGGCCGGGGTGCCGACGTTCGTCCTGCCGCCGCTCGCGGTGAATGACTGGCACGGCTTCCTGTGCCTGCGCGAAACGTCGCCCAGTCCCGAATTACAGGCGCTTTCCGACATCTGCGTGGCCGGCCTGGACCATCTGCGCGAGCCGCCGGACGCCGCCGAACTGGCGCGGCGCAGGGCTGGCGGATTGAGCTGCGCCCAGGAGGCCAGCCTGCGGCGCTGGGGCTACGCGCAGGTTTTCGCGACGTGGTTCTTCCATATGACATTGACCCGCAGGCTCGGCGCCGCCGAGGCGACGATGCTGCGCCCGGCGGCCGAGGCATGGTTCGCGGCGGCGCTGGCCCAACCGCGCACGGTGTCGGACGTGTGCCTGTTCGTGCAGGCTGCGCCGGGAACGCCGTTGCGCCTGGACGCGCGGATTCCTTGCGCTCGGCAAAAGTGATCGCGCGGAGGGAATAAACCGGCGATGCCCCGATCTGGATGCGGCCTACAACCTCACGCGCTGGCCGATGCGCGACGCTCGGCCGCGACCGAGGACGTGGCGCGGGAGGCCATGCTGCGCGCCCTGCGGGTCGCTGCGCTCGCCCGGCAGGCGAAAGGCGCTGGGCGTGTCCGGCCGGAAATCAGTGCGCGGCGCGCGGCATCACCCGCGGCGACGCCTCGTTCCAGCTCACCAGCACGCGGCTGCCGGGGCCGAACGCCTCGGCCTGCTCGCTCGGCAGGTCGGCCCAGAGCTGCGCGTCGGCGAGGCCGCCCGGCAGGCTGAGCCGCAATCGGGTGAGCGAGCCGAAAAAAGTCATGTCCTGCACCTCGGCCGCCACGTGGCCGTCGGGAACGTGGCCGTTCATCACCGCGACCTTTACGTGCTCCGGGCGCAGGAACATTTCGACCCCGCTTCCGGCCGCGTGCCGACCGGCGGCGCTGGCGGGCAGGTCGAGGCCGCCGACCAGCACCACCCCGGCGCCGGCGATGCCGGGGAACACCGCGGCGGCGCCGATGAAGCGGGCCACGAAGGCGTCGGCCGGCTCTCGGTAGATCACCGCCGGCGGGGCGACCTGCAACAGCCGCCCGTCATGCATCACCGCCACCCGGTCGGCGATCGACAGCGCCTCCTCCTGATCGTGCGTCACCAGCACCGTCGTGACCCCGGTTTGGCGCTGGATGCGGCGGATCTCCTCGCGCAGCTGCACCCGCACCTTGGCGTCGAGCGCCGACAGCGGCTCGTCGAGCAGCAACACCTGCGGCTGCACCGCCAGCGCCCTGGCCAGCGCCACGCGCTGCTGCTGGCCGCCGGACAGCTGGTGCGGGAATTTTTCGCGGTGCGCGGCAAGGCCTACTAGGTCGAGCAGGTGGTCGGCGCGCCTGTTCTGCTCGGCCACCGGCACGCCGCCGACGCGCGGGCCGAAGCGGACGTTGTCGCGCGCCGTCATGTTGGGGAACAGGCTGTAAGCCTGGAACACCATGCCCATCCGCCGCGCGCTGGCCGGCAGCGGCGTCACGTCGGCGCCGGCCACCAAGACTTTGCCGGTGTCCGGCTTGATGAACCCGGCGACGATCCGCAGCAGCGTCGTCTTGCCGCAGCCGCTCGGCCCCAGCAGGCAGATCAGCTCGCCATCGGCCATCGCGAGGTCGATCTGCGCCAGCACCGTCCTGCCGGAATAGGCCTTGCTCACGCCGCGTGCTTCGACTGTCGCCATCACTTCGCTCCGCCAAGTTGCGCGCCGCCGCTGCGGCCCACGATCAGCACGCCCGCCATCGCCGCCCAGGTGATGAGGAAACTCAGCGTCGACAGCGCCGCCGCCTCGGTCGGCGCGTTCTGGCCGACCTCGTTGATGAGCACCGCGAAGGTGTGGAACAGCAGCACGTTGGCAAAGGTGAACTCGCCCATCACCACCGCCAAGGTCAACAGCAGGCTGCCGACCAGCGCCGAGCGCAGGTTAGGCAGGACGACCAGTCGGATGATCTGGCCCATGCTGGCGCCGAGGCTCAGCCCGGCCTCGGTCAGCGTCGCCAGGTCGAGTGCCCGGATGCCGACGTCGATGCCGCGATAGGCATACGGCAGCGCCAGGAAGAAGTACGGGATGACCAAGTAGAACGGCGTGCCGATCAACCATTCGGGGCCGGTGAACAGCGCCGACAGCCCGGCCACCAGGGCAATCGCCGGCACCACGAACGGCAGCGCCGCAATGAACTCGAACAGCGGGCGCAAGCGCGGCGCGTACAGGTTCATGAAGATCATCGCCGGCACCAGCAGCAGCACGATGGCGGCGCAGGTCGCCAGCGCCAGCTCCACCGAAATCAACAGGCTGGCGACGATGTTGGGCCGCGCCAACAAGGTGACGTAGGCCGACACGCCGTAACGGCCGTGGCCTTCCCACAGGCTGAACGCCACGGTCAGCACCAGCGGGCCGATGAAGTAGATCGCGGCCAGCGTCAGAATGGTCCAGCCGCCCCAGCCAAGCCCCCTCACGTATGCCACCGCGAGGCGCGGCGGGAAAGTGCAGCGCTCAGCCCGAGCACGCCGACCATGACGACGATCATGCCGACCGACAACGCCGCGCCGGTTTGTGGGCTGCTCATCACGTCGCCCGACAGCACGTTGCCGATCTGCGTGGTCAGCAGCGGCAGGTTGCCGGAGGTCAGCGCGTAGGCGGTGGCGTAGGCGGAGAACGCCGAGCCGAACAGCAGAATAAACGAGGAGAACAGCGACGGCAGCAGCACCGGCAGGCCGACCATGCGCCAGTACTGCGCCGGCGTGGCGCCGAGGTTCTCGCTGGCCTCGCGCCATGCCGGCTTCAGCGCCTGCAACGCCGGGGTGATGATGATGACCATCAGCGGGATCTGGAAGTACGAGTAGACGACGGTGAGGCCGGCGACGGTGTAGAGCCGGAACCCCATGGCGTAGATGTCGATGCCGAGGCCGCGCAGCCCCTGGGTCAGCAGGCCGAGCGAGCCTAGCGTCGCGACGAAGCCGAACGCCAGCGGCACGCCGCCAAAATTGGCCGCCACCGCGCTGAAGCTGGTGACCGCCGATTGCAGGCCGCGCGGCGCGCCCGGCTGCAGCACCGTGTGGGCGAGCAGGCCGCCGGCGACCACTCCGACCAGGGCCGAGGTCGCCGACAGCACGATGGAGTTCTTGAAGGCGACCACGTACTGGTATTGGCGCAGGTCGGCCAGGTACTCCAGAGTCAGGCCGTGCTCGCCGCTGACCGACTGGCTCGCCAGCATCGCCGTCGGCGCAACCAGGAAGGTAACGGCGAAGGCGATGAACAGGCCGATGAACAGGGTGGGCACGAACTTGCTCATCGGCGCGCCCTTGCGAGTGGATCAGCCCAGCTTGACGGTTTTCGCCCACTGGTCGGCCAGTGCCTTCTTGGCCGCGGCGCTCTGCGCGTCGGTGGCGAACCTCACCGTTTTGTAGGCTTCCGGCGAGGGCAGCGTCGCCAGCACGTCGGCCGGGATCTTGCCGGCGGCCACCATGGCGTTGAAGCGGATCGGGTGCGCGAAGCCGCCGAGGAAAGCGAGCTGGCCGGCGTCGCTGTACAGATATTCCATCCACAGCTTCGCGGCGTTCGGGTGCGGCGCGTAGGCGCTGATCGCCTGGCAGTAATAGTTGCCGAACGTCGGAGCGTTCTCCGGCAGCGACACCTGGATGTCGGTCTTGCCGGCGGCGCCCTGGCGGATGCCGAGGTTCAGGTAGTCCCAGTTGATCAGGATCGGCGTCTGGCCGCTGGTCAGGCTGGCGGTGGTGCCTTTGATCGGGTTGTAGTTGCCGGCGGCGTTGAGCTTGCCGAAGAACTCGATGCCCGGCGCGATGTCGTCGTACGAGCCGCCGTTGGCCAGCGCCGCCGCGTAGACTCCGCCGAACGCCGCGCCGGAGCCGAGCGGATTGCCGTTCAGGGCCACCATGCCCTTGTATTCCGGCTTGAGCAGGTCGGCCCAGGTCTTCGGCGCGATCTTTACCACCGACATGTTCACGCCGAACGAGACCACGCCGAAATAGTCGCCGTACCATAGGCCGTCGGCGCTCTTCAGATCGGCCGGGATCTCGTCCCAGGCAGCGACCTTGTATGGCTGGAACAGCTTGTCATGAGCGCCGGTCAAGGCGAATGCCGGCCCGACATCGACCATGTCCGGGGCGCGCGACTGGTGCTTCAGGCTGCGGATCGCCTGGAGTTCCTCGGCCGAGCTGCCGTCGGGGTTGGCGTCGTCGATCTTGATGCCGTAGATCTTCGTGAACGTATCCATCTGCACGCCATAGTTGGACCAGTCGCGCGGCAGGGCAATCGCGTTGAGCGTGCCCTCGGCTTTCGCGGCAGCGTCCAGCGCGCCCAGGTCGGCCGCCGACGCCTGCCGGGCGGAGCCGAACGCGGTCGCCCCGAGCAGGCCGGCGGCGGTCAGCTTCAAGGAATCGCGGCGGCCGAGCAGCAGGCCGGTTGCATTGGGCATGGTGACGCCACTCCGTTATTATTGCGTGAACGATTGTTTCCCGCGCGGCTGCCGTCAAGTCAATCGCGCCGACCAAGACGTTTTAGAGACAGCGCCACAGGAGCCGCTGGCGGACTCGCCTTGACAGCCTGCCAGGCGAATCGAAGGATGCGGGCGGCCGGGACAATCGGCAAGGCGGGGAAATTCCATGAAGACGATCAAGGGACCGGCAATCTTCCTTGCCCAGTTTGCCGGCGATGCCGGGCCGTTCAACAGCCTGTCCTCGATCGCCCGCTGGGCCGCCGGCCACGGCTACCTCGGCGTGCAGATCCCGTCCTGGGACGCGAGGCTGTTCGACCTCAAGCGCGCCGCCGAGAGCAAGACCTACTGCGACGAGGTGCGCGGCATCCTGGCCGACGCCGAAGTCGAGCTGACCGAGCTGTCCACCCACCTGCAGGGCCAGCTGGTCGCGGTGCATCCGGCCTACGACATCCCGTTCGACGGCTTCGCGGCCCCGGTAGCGCGCGGCAACCCGGCGGCGCGCACCGCATGGGCCACCGAGCAGCTGCACCTTGCGGCCCGCGCCTCACGCAACCTTGGCCTCACCGCGCACGCCACCTTCTCCGGCGCGTTGGCGTGGCCGTACCTGTATCCGTGGCCGCAGCGCCCGGCCGGGCTGGTCGAGGCGGCATTCGACGAGCTGGCGAAACGCTGGCTGCCGATCCTCGACGCCTTTGACGAGGCCGGCGTCGACCTGTGCTACGAAATCCATCCCGGCGAGGACCTGCACGACGGCGTCACATACGAAATGTTCCTGGAGCGCGTCGGCAACCACCCGCGCGCCAACCTGCTCTACGACCCCAGCCATTTCGTGCTGCAGCAGCTCGACTATCTCGGCTACATCGACGCCTACCACGAGCGCATCCGCATGTTTCATGTAAAGGACGCGGAGTTCAACCCGACCGCCAAACAGGGCGTCTATGGCGGCTTCCAGCCGTGGATAGGCCGCGCCGGGCGGTTCCGCAGCCTGGGCGACGGCCAGGTCGATTTCCGTTCGGTGTTCAGCAAGCTGGCGCAGCACGACTTCGACGGCTGGGCGGTGCTGGAATGGGAGTGCTGCATCAAGGACAGCGAACAGGGCGCCGCCGAGGGTGCGCCATTTATCGAGGGCCACATCATCGAGGTTAGCTCGCGCGCCTTCGACGATTTCGCCGCGAGCGGCGCCGACCGCGCCGCCAACAACAAGATGCTGGGGATCGGCTGATGGCGGCGGCGCCGTCGCGGCGGCTGCGGCTCGGCATGGTCGGCGGCGGCCAGGGGGCGTTCATCGGCGCGGTCCACCGCATGGCGGCGCGGCTCGACGACCGCTACGAGCTGGTGGCCGGCTGCCTGTCGTCGGACCCCGAGCGCGCCCACGCCTCGGCCACCGAGCTGCATATCGCGCCCGACCGCAGCTACGCCGAGTTCGCCGCCATGGCGCGGACCGAGGCGGCGCGCGAGGACGGCATCGACGTGGTGGCCGTGGTGACGCCGAACCATATGCACCACGCGCCGGCCAAGGCGTTCCTCGACGCCGGCATCAACGTCATCTGCGACAAGCCGCTGACCAGCACCTCCGAGGACGCGCGCGACCTGGCCGCCAGCGTGGCGCGGTCCGGCGTGGTGTTCGCGCTGACGCACAACTACACCGGCTACCCGATGGTGCGGCAGGCGCGCGCGATGGTGGCGGCCGGCGAGCTGGGCGCGCTGCGACTGGTGCAGGTCGAGTACGCGCAGGATTGGCTGAGCACGCGGGTGGAGGACAGCGGCAACAAGCAGGCCGCCTGGCGCACCGATCCGGCGCGCAGCGGGGCGGCGGGGGCGGTCGGCGACATCGGCAGCCACGCCTTCAACCTGGCCGAGTTCGTCGCCGGGGCCGAGATCGAGCAGGTGGCTGCCGAGCTGTCGAGCTTCGTCGCGGGCCGAGCGCTCGACGACAATGGGCAGATGCTGCTGCGGCTGGCTGGCGGCGCGCGTGGCGGGCTGTGGTGCAGCCAGGTGGCGGCGGGCAACGAGAACGCGCTGCGGCTGCGCGTCTACGGCGCCAAGGCCGGGCTCGACTGGTCGCAGGACAACTGCAACGCGCTGCTGCTGACGCCGTACGGCGAGCCGCCGCGCCTCATCCGCCGCAACGGCGCCGGCTCGTTGCCGGTGGCAGCGCGGGCCTCGCGGGTGCCGGCCGGACATCCGGAAGGCTACCTGGAGGCGTTCGCCCAGCTCTATTGCGACATCGCCGAGCAAGTCACGGCAAGGGTCGAGAACCGCGCGCCCGACCCGGCCAGCCTGCTGGTGCCGGGGATCGAGGCCGGGCTGCGCGGGATGCGCTTCATTACGGCGGCGGTCGCCTCGTCGCGCGCCGATGCCGCCTGGACGGCTTTGTAAGATGAGCAAGTATTTCGCCGCCATCCCGCCGATCCGGTTCGAGGGAGTGGACAGCGCCAACCCCCTCGCCTTCCGCTATTACGATCCGGCGCGGGTGGTGCTGGGCCGCACCATGGCCGAGCATTTCCGCTTCTCGGTCGCCTATTGGCACAGCTTCGTCTGGCCGGGCGGCGACATGTTCGGGCCGGGCACGTTCGCACGGCCGTGGCAGGCGGCCGACACCATGGCCAACGCCGAGGCCAAGCTCGACGCCGCGTTCGACTTCGTGACCCGGCTGGGCGCGCCGTTCTACTGCTTCCACGACGTCGACATGGCCCCGCTGGGCGACACGCTGGCGGAGGGCTGGCGCAACCTCGACCATCTCGCCGACCTGGCGCGCAAGAAGCAGGACGAGACCGGGGTGCGGCTGCTGTGGGGCACCGCGAACCTGTTCAGCCATCCACGCTACATGGCGGGCGCGGCCACCAACCCCGATCCCGCGGTGTTCGCCTACGCCTGCGGGCAGGTGGCGAAGATGCTGGAGGTGACGCACCGCCTCGGCGGTTCCAACTACGTGCTGTGGGGCGGGCGCGAGGGCTACGACACGCTGCTCAACACCCGCATCGGGCAGGAGCTGGACCAGCTCGGGCGGTTCATCTCGATGGTGGTCGAGCACAAGCACAAGATCGGCTTCGCGGGCACCATCCTGATCGAGCCGAAGCCGTGCGAGCCGACCAAGCACCAGTACGACTACGACGCCGCCACCGTCGCCGGCTTCCTACGTAAGTACGGGCTGGAGCGCGAGGTGAAGCTGAACCTGGAGGTCAACCACGCGACATTGGCCGGCCACACCTTCGAGCACGAGCTGGCGTTCGCGGCGTCGCAGGGCTTGCTGGGCAGCGTCGACGTGAACCGCGGCGACTACCAGAACGGCTGGGACACCGACCAATTCCCAAACGTGCTGGGCGAGTGGGTGCTGGCAATCCACCAGATCGTCATGGCCGGCGGGCTGGGCAACGGCGGGTTCAACTTCGACGCCAAGGTGCGGCGGCAGAGTATTGACGCGGAGGATTTGTTCCATGGCCATGTCGGGGCGATGGATTTGTGCGCGCGGGCGTTGCTGGTGGTGGAGCGGATCGTCGCCGACGGCGGCTATGCGCGGTTTGTGGACGAGCGGTATGCGGGTTGGCAGTCCAGCGTGGGGGTGGAGATGTTGGCCGGTCGGGTGACGCTGGAGCAGGCAGCGCTACACGCGCACGACGCGCCGGCTCCAGTGCCTAAATCGGGGCGACAGGAGTATTTGGAGAACCTAGTCAACCGGTTCATTTGAGTCGCGTAGGGCGGAAAAGCGCCGCGCCTTTCCGCCCTATCTTTATAAATGGTTGGCTGTTGCAGTTGGATTCGGTCCGAGTGGCGGCCGGAGGCAATATCCTCCTTTCGGGACAGAATAATTACACTGCCACTCGGGGCCGAAGCCCGTAGGCCGAGGACCGTACCACATCGGGTTGCGCAGCAACTGAGGGTACGCCAGCATCACCCACAGGCAGGCGCATGAAGCCATAGTCAAAGGCACAGCGGCAGCGACGAGTACAACCCGGTGTTCTAGCCGCCATCGCACGGCTTCAATCGCGAAATGCACCATGACGCCAGTAATGAGCAAAAGCGTTGCTACAGCGAATTGATACACTCGACGGTCTCAGGTTGTGGTCCAGCCATTCCATACAGCAGGTCTATTATCTTTTGTTAAATATATGCCAAAGGCAATCACCCGATTGCCTCGCTGTAATGGCACGCCACCAGATGCCCCTCCACCGCCCGGAACGCCGGCCGTTCGGCCACGCAGCGGTCGGTTGAATGCGGGCAGCGGGTGGAAAAGGCGCAGCCGGCGGGCGGGTCGAGCGGCGACGGCATCTCGCCGCGCACCACCGCCGCGACCTGCCGCCGCGCCGGATCGACCGAGGGCGTGGCCGCCAGCAGCGTGCGCGTGTACGGGTGGCGCGGATGCGCGAACAACGACGCTTTGGGCGCCCATTCGGCGGGGCGGCCGCAATACATCACCAGCACCTCGTGCGCGATGTGGCGCACCACCGACAGGTCATGGCTGATGAACAGGTAGGCCAGCCGGAACTCGTCCTGCAAATCCATCAGCAGGTTCAGCACTTGAGCCTGGATCGACACGTCCAGCGCCGACACCGGCTCGTCGGCCACCACCACGCGCGGGTTGAGCATCAGCGCGCGGGCGATGGCGATGCGCTGGCGCTGGCCGCCGGAGAACATGTGCGGGTAACGGGCGAACTGGTCCGGGCGCAGGCCGACCCGCTGCATCATCGCCCGCGCCGCCGCCTCTCGCGCCCTCGCGTCGCCGCGATGGTTGATGGCGAGCGGCTCGGTCAGCGTGGCGCCCACCGTCTTGCGCGGGTTGAGCGAGCCGTACGGGTTCTGGAACACCATCTGCACGTCGCGCCGCAGCGTCCGCCGCGTCGCCTCGTCGGCGGCGGCGGTCGGCCGGTCCTCGATCAGCAGCTCGCCGGCGGTCGGGCGCTCCAGCAGCGCCGCCATGCGCGCCAGCGTGGACTTGCCGCAGCCGCTCTCGCCGACCACCGCCAGCGTCTCGCCCTGGCGCAGGGTGAACGAGACGCCGTCGACCGCGCGCACCACGCCGCGCTTGCCGAACAGGCCGCCGCCGGCTGGATAGTGGCGCACCAGGTCGTGTCCCTGCATCGCGACCGTCACGACAGCGCCGCCTCGGCCGGATGGCCGGTCGGATGGCCGGCCGCGTCCAGCGGATAGTGGCAGCGCGCCCGCCGGCCCGCGGCGCCGTCCAGGCCGGGTTTGACCGCGACGCAATGCCCGGTCGCGAAACGGCAGCGCGGGTTGAACAGGCAGCCGCTGGGGCGGTCGGCGATGCCCGGCACCATGCCGGGAATGGTCGGCAGCCGCGCCTGCCCGTCTGCCCGCTCCGGCAGGGCCGCGAGCAGGGCCGCAGTATATGGATGGCGCGGGGCGGCGAACAGCGCGTCGGTGCCAGCCTCCTCCACCGTCTCGCCGGCGTACATCACCTGAACCCGGTGCGCGGTTTCGGCCACCACGCCCATGTCGTGGGTGATCAGCGCCAGCGCCATGCCGCGCTCGCGCTGCAACTCCAGCAAAAGATCAAGGATCTGCTTCTGGATGGTGACGTCGAGCGCCGTGGTCGGCTCGTCGGCGATCAGCAGGCGCGGGTTGCAGGCGATCGCCATGGCGATCATCACCCGCTGGTTCATGCCGCCGGACAGCTGGTGCGGGAACGCGCCCAGGCGGCCCGCCGGCGCCGGGATGCCGACCTGCCCCAGCAGCTCCACCACCCGGTCGCGCACCCGCGCGCGCGGCACCGCGTGGTGGGCGCGCAGGCTCTCGGCGACTTGCCAGCCGACCGGGTAGCACGGGTTGAGCGAACTCATCGGCTCCTGGAACACCATCGCGATGTCGCGCCCGATCAGCCTTCGGCGCGCCCGCGAGGACAGGCCGAGCAAATCCGTGCCGTCGAAGCGCAGCAGGTCGGCGGTGACGCGGCCCGGGTACGGGATCAGGCCCATCACCGCCAGCATGGTGACGCTCTTGCCCGACCCGCTCTCGCCCACCACGCACGTCACCTCGCCGGCGTTCACGTCCAGGTCGACGCCGGACACCGCCCGGAACGCGCCGCGCCCGGTGGCGAACTCGACCGACAGGTTGCGGATTTCGAGCAGCGCCATCAGCGCCGCAGCTTGGGGTCGAGCGCGTCGCGCAGTCCGTCGCCGAACAGGTTGAACGCCAGCACGGTGACCAGGATCGCGACGCCGGGGAAGGTCAGCACCCACCAGGCCCGCTGGTAGTATTCGAGCGCCCCGGCCAGCATGGTGCCCCACTCCGGCGTCGGCGGCTGCGCGCCCAGGCCGAGGAAGCCCAGCGCCGCGGCGTCCAGGATCGCCGAGGAGAAGCCCAGCCCGGCCTGCACGATCAGCGGGGCCGCGCAGTTCGGCAGCACCACGTCGAACATCAGCCGCAGCGTGCCGGCCCCGGCGCTGCGCGTGGCGGTGACGTAGTCGCGCGACAGCTCCGACAGCGCCGACGCCCGGGCGAGGCGCGTGTAGCCCGGCAGGTAGGTGACAGCGACGGCGATCATGGCGTTGGACAGGCTCGGTCCCACGATGGCGACGATGACGATGGCCAGCAGCAGGCTCGGGAACACCAGCAGGATGTCCATGACCCGCATGATCGCCACGTCCACCACGCCGCCGGCGAACGCCGCGCACAGGCCGAGCACGGTGCCGAGCGACAGCGACAGCGCCACCACGGCGAACCCGATGACGAGCGACAGGCGCGCGCCGTAGATCAGCCGTGAGAGGATGTCCCGGCCCACGTCGTCGGTGCCGAGCAGGAATCGCGCGGCGCCGCCGGCCTGCCACGACGGCGGCGTCAGGAAGTTTGTGCGAAACTGCTCGATCGGCGAGTGCGGCGCCACGATTTCGGCCAGCGCCGCCACCACGATCAGCACGAGCATGATGACGAGGCCCACCACGGCGCCTCGGCTCTCGCGCAGGCTGCTCCAGAACACCCGCAACCCGCCGGGGTCCTGCGCTGCCGCCGCCGGCGTATTCCGCAGTCCGGACATCAGCGGCGAATCCGCGGGTTGAGCAGGCCGTAGGTGAGGTCGACGCCGAGGTTGACCAGCATCGCCAGCCCGGCCACGAGCAGCGTGCCGCCTTGCAGCACCGGGTAGTCGCGCCGCTGGATGCTTTCGACCAGCCAGTGCCCGACGCCTGGCCAGGAGAAGATCGTCTCGGTCAGGATCGCGCCGCCGAGCAACGCGCCGACCTGCAAGCCGATTACCGTCACCACCGGGATCAGCGCGTTGCGTAGCGCGTGGATTACCACCACGCGCCCGCCCGACAGGCCTTTCGCGCGCGCGGTGCGGATGTAGTCCTCGCCCAGCACCTCCAGCATCGAGGACCGGGTCATGCGCGCCACCGTCGCCAGCGGGATGGTGCCGAGCACGACCGCGGGCAGGATCAGGTGCGAGAACGCCGAGCGCACCGCCCCCTCGTCGTCGCTGAACCAACTATCGACCAGCATGAAGCCGCTCCACGGCTCCACTAACACCGCGTCGCTGATGCGTCCCGACACCGGCGTCCAGCCGAGCGACACCGAGAAGATCAGGATCATCATCAGCCCCCACCAGAAGATCGGCATGGAGGCGCCGGCGATGGACACGCTCATCAGCCCGTAGTCGAACGCGGTGCCGCGCCGCACCGCCGCGACCACGCCCAGCGGCAGGCCGACGACGACGGCGAACAGCACCGCGCACAGCGACAGCTCGACGGTGGCCGGGAACAGCACGGTGAACGCGTGCCACACGCTGCCATGGGTCAGGATCGAGGTGCCGAGGTCGCCGCTGAACACGTGCCGCTCGTAGTCGAGGAACTGCCGCCACAGCGGCAGGTCGAGGCCTGAGTCGTGGCGCAGCAGGGCCAGGCGTTCAGGGCTGATGCCGCGCTCGCCGTAGCGGACCTCGATCGGGTCGCCCGGCACCAGGTGGATGAGCAAGAAGCTGAGGAACGTGACGCCTACGAAGGTCGGCAGGATCAGCGCCACGCGCCGCAGCAGGAAACGGAGCAAGGCCTACCGCATGTCGACGGCGTAGAAATCGTGGCTGCCGAGCGGGTCCATCTTGTAGCCGACGACGCTCTTGCTCATCGGCAGGTAGACGACCGAATGGGCGATCAGCGCGAACGGCGCCTGCGCGTGCATGATGGCCTGCGCCTGCTCGTACAACTTCGCCCGCTCGGCCTGCGACGGCAGCGTCGCCGCTTTGTTCACCAAGTCGTCGAAGGTCTTGTCGCACCATTTGGTGATGCTGCCGCCGCCCGGCCGGGCGGCGGCGCAGCCGGCGAGCGGCACGAAGAAGTTGTCCGGGTCGCCGTTGTCGCCGGTCCAGCCGAACTGCGCCATCTGGTCCTCGCCGGCTTGCGCCCGCTTGCGGTACTCGCCCCATTCGTAGCTGACGATTTTGGCGCGGACGCCGACCTTGGCGAAGTCGGCCTGCATCAGCTCGGCCATGCGGCGGCCGTTCGGGTTGTACGGGCGCGTCACCGGCATCGCCCACAGATCGGTGTCGAAGCCGTCCTTGTAGCCCGCGTCGGCCAGCATCTTCTTCGCCGCTTCGGGGTCGTACTTGAAGTCGACGACCGCGTTGTCGTAGCTCCACATGGTCGGCGGGATCAGGTTCTTGGCCAGCTGCCCGGCACCCTGGTAGATCGATTGCAGGATCGCCTGCTTGTCGATCGCCATGTTGAGCGCGATGCGGACCTTCGGGTCGTCGAACGGCTTCTTGGTGGTGTTGAACGCGAGATAGCCGATGTTGAGCCCGGCTTGGCTGAACAGGTTCAGCTTCGGGTCGGCCTTGATCGCCGGCAGGTCGGCGAGGTTCGGGTAGGCCGCGACCTGGCACTCGCCGGCGCGCAGCTTGGCCAGCCGCACCGCCGGGTCCTTGTTGATCGAGAACACCAGGTTGTCGATCTTCGGCTTTCCGCCCCAATACTTCGCGAACGCCTTGTAGCGGATGGTGGCGTCCTGCTGGTAGCTGACGAAGCTGAACGGCCCGGTGCCGATGGGTTGCTGGTCGATCAGTTCCGGCTTGCCGAGCTTGGTCAGGGTGTCCGCATATTCGGCCGACTGGATCACGGCGAAATCCATCGCCATGTCGGCGACGAACGGCGCGTTCGGGGTCTTCAGGGTGAACTTGACGGTGTGATCGTCGATTTTCTGGATGCTCTCCAGCAGATCGGTCAGGCCCATGTCGCCGAAGTAGTCGTAGGTGCCGCCGGAGACCTTGTGGTACGGGTTGCTGTCCTTCCACTGCCGCTCGAAGCTGAATATCACGTCGTCGGCGTCCAACGTCCGGGTCGGCTTGAACATGGCGTTGCTGTGCCACTGCACGTCATGGCGGAGATGGAAGGTGAAGACCCTGCCGTCGGCGGAGACGTCCCATTTCTCCGCCAAGGCCGGCTCGGTGTCTGTGCTGCCCAGCTTGAACTGCATCAGCCGGTTGTAGACCGGGCGGTTGGCGTCGAACGTCGTGCCGGTGGTGTTGATCATCGAGTTGAAGTTCTCGGGCGAACCCTCGGAGCAGTACACCAGCGTCTTGGCCTGCGCCGCGCCGCCGAACAGCGCGCCGAATGCGGTGGCTGCGAGCAGCGCCAGCTTGCGTGACGTCATGACCGGGCGAACTCCTGTTTCAAGTCCGCAGCGAAGCAGGTTTCGCGGGCGTTGCAAATCCTGCGTCAAAACCGCACCGGCTGCCCGGTCTGCGCCGAACGGGTGGCAGCCTCGGCCAGCACCAGCGCCGCCAGCCCGTCCTCGCCGTTCGGAGAAGGCGGGGTGGCGGACGCCACGGCGTCCACGAAGGCGTCGAGTTCGGCGCGGTAGGCGGCCTCGTAGCGCTCCAGGAAGAACGGCAGCGCCGGATCGGTGGTGAAGCCGTGGCCGGTCGCCACCTCGACCGTGGTCGCGGTCTTGTTGCCGGCCCGGAGCAAGCCCCCGGCGCCGTGCGCCTCGATCCGCTGGTCGTAGCCGTACACCGCGCGACGGCTGTTGCTGATCTGGCAGAGCTTGCCGCCGGCGGTCTTGAGCGTCACCACCGCGGTGTCGAAATCGCCCGTCTCGCCCAGCGTCGGGTCGACCAGGCACGAGGCGGCGGCGAACAGCTCGACCGGCTCCTCGTCGAGCAGGAACCGCGCGAGGTCGAGGTCGTGGATCATCATGTCGCGGAACAGCCCGCCCGAGGTGGCGACGTAGCTCGCCGGCGGCGGCGCCGGGTCGCGGCTGACGATGGTCAGCAGTTCGAGCGGGCCGACCTCGCCCGCCGCCAGCCGCCGCTTAAGGGTGGCGAAGGACGGATCGAACCGGCGGTTGAACCCTACCATCAGCGGCACCCCTGCGGCGCGCACCACGTCGAGGCAGGCGCGCACCCGCTCGACGTCGAGGTCGATCGGCTTCTCGCAGAACACCGGCTTGCCGGCACGTGCCGCGCGCTCGATGAACTCGGCGTGAGTGGGGGTGGGCGAGCCGATCAGCACCGCGTCGGCGGCGAATGCCGCGTCGAGGGTCAGCGTGCGGCTGGCGGTGGCCTCGGCCAGCGACTCGGCGGACGGCGCATGCGGGTCCGAGACCCCGGCCAGCGTCGCGCCGGGGTGGTCGGCGATGTTGCGGGCGTGAATGCGGCCGATGCGGCCGGCTCCGATGACGGCGATGCTGAACATATGCGGGTGCTCCGTGCGCCCGCCTGTTGTCGTCCGCCGACGCCGCGGCGACAAGGGCCACGCGGATCGCGAAATCGGGTTAGATCATTCCTGTGCCAGACACCGGGACTCCCACGCTGGACCAGTTGCTCGTGCTCGTGGCGGTGGCCGACGCCGGCAGCTTCTCGGCCGCGGCCCGGATGCTCAACCGCACCCAGTCGGTGGTCAGCTACACCATCGCCAACCTGGAAGCGCAGCTCGGCCTGACCCTGTTCGACCGCAGCCGGCGACGGCCGGCGCTGACCCCGGGCGGCCGGGCGGTGCTGGGCGACGCGCAGCGGGTGTCGGCGGCGGTGGACGAGTTGCGCGCCCGCGCCGCCGGGCTGTCAGGCGGGTTGGAAGCGGAGGTTTCGCTCGCGGTCGACGTCATGTTCCCGACCACGCGCCTGGTCGCCGCCTTGCAGGCGTTCGCGGCGCAGTTCCCCACCGTGGCGCTGCGGCTGCAGGTGGAGGCGCTGGGCCAGGTGGTGCAGCTGGTGCTCGACCGCCGCTGCGGCCTCGGCATCGCCGGCTGGATGGCGGCACTCTACGACACGTTGGAGCGCGTGCCGCTGGGGGCTACGGCGCTGGTGCCGGTTGCCGTGCCCGCGCACCCGCTGGCCATGCTGCGGCGGCGGCTGACGTCGCTGGAGCTGGGCCAGGAGACGCAGCTGGTGCTGACCGACCGCTCGAAGCTGACCGAGGGGCAGGATTTCGGCGTGCTGTCGCCGCGCACGTGGCGCTTGGGCGATCTCGGCGCCAAGCACGCGCTGCTGCGCGCCGGCCTCGGCTGGGGCAACATGCCGGAGCCGATGGTCCGTGACGACTTGGCCGCCGGCCGGCTGGTGCGGCTCGATCTGCCGAACTCCGCCCCTATCGACTTCAGGCTGCTGCTGGTCCATCGCCAGGACGCCCGTCCCGGACGCGCCGGGAGCTGGCTGGCGCAGCGCCTGCTGGCCGGCGACGAGCCGGCCTGAGCGTCACATCACCCGGACGCCGAGCCGCAGGCCGCGGGTGACCGCCTCCGCCCGGCTGCGGACGTCGAGCTTGGCGAAGATCGCCTCCAGGTGGTATTTCACCGTGTGCGCGGAGATGCCCAAGCGGCGGGCGATGGCCTTGTTGCTCATGCCCTGGCCGACCGCCGCCAGCACCTCGACCTCGCGCGGCGTCAGCAGCGGCCGCACGGCGGGATCGGCCCGTGCGAATCCCGGCGGCTCACGCAGCGCCGGCGTGCGTACCACCAAGCCCTCCGCCAGCGCCGCCACAGCGGCAGCCACCTGACGCTCGCCGGAGGCCGACGGCAGCACGCCTGCCAGCGCCATGTCGGCCGCCATCGCCGCGTCGTCTGAGAGCACCAGCAGCGCGCCGTCGAACGCCGCCGCGTCGGCCGGCACCGCCTCTCCTGGCCGCAGCTCGAGGATCAGCACGTCGGCGTCGGTCTCCGCCACCGGCAGCAGCGCCCGCTCCAGCGCCCGCCGGCGCAGCGGATCGCGCACCCGCAGCGCCACGCGCGGCCGTTCGTCCTCCGTCGGGGTCGTCGCCATCGCGAGCGCGGTCACGGGCGGGCGCCGATGACGACCGACGCCGTCGTCAGCGCCCCGCCGCGCACCAGGGTCAGCTCCAAAGTCTTGCCGACCGCGTCCGGGCCGAGCATTCGGGCCAGCGCCCGCACCGTGGTCACGGCGTCGCCTGCCATCGCGACCAGGATGTCGCCCGGCAGCAGCACGCCGGCGGCCGGGGCGGCGTCGGCGAAGCTCATCACCATCAGCCCGCCGGCAGCCGCCGCCCGCTGCGCGATCTCCGGCGGCAGCGCCACCTCGTGCAGCCCGACGCCGAGCCAGCCGCGCGCCATCCGGCCCTGCTGCAGCAGCGGATCGACCACCCGCGCCACCGTCGCGGCGGGGATCACCAGCACGCCGCGACGCGGGCCGAACGTCGACATGCCGAGCAGCGCGCCGCGCGCATCGACCACGGGACCGCCTTCGGCCCCCGGCGGCAGCCGCACGCCGATCCGCACCAGCCGGTCGATGCGGCCGCCGCGTTGGCTTTCCCAGGCCGGACCTAGCACCTCGATGCCGCCCATCCGCGCCGTGCCGCCGCCGCCGCCGTCGCTGCCGACCGCCAGCACCAAGGCTCCCACCCCCGCAGGCTCGGCCACGGCAAACTCTGCTGCCTCGGCTTCCACGCGCAGCACCGCCACGTTGGTCGCGGGGTCGCGCCCGGCCAGCGTCGCCCGGGCGTGGCCGCCGCCCGGCAGCACCGCGTCGTAATGGTCGGCGTCGGGCAGGCTCTGCTCGGACGTCACCAGCACCCCCGCCCGCCACAGGACCGCGCTGAGGCTGCCGCGCCGGCCCCAGTCGAGGTTGGCGACGTGCGCCGAAGCGCCTGCCGCCACGCACACCAGCGTGTCGGACAAGGCGGAAAGTGCGGAAGCCGGGTCGCTCGATGCGTTGCTCATGGCTTTGAGATGGCGCTGCGGCTGCGGGTTTCGCATCGGTCGGATGGCGGGGCGTCAGCCGCCGGGCACGCCCTGGGTGTTGACGTACAGCGCGTACAGGCTGTGGCTCGCCGCCATGAACAGCCGGTTGCGCCAGCGGCCGCCAAAGCACACGTTGGCGCAGCGCTCCGGCAGGTCGATGTGGCCGATCGCCGTGCCGTCGGGCGCGAACACCCGCACGCCGTCGAGCGCCGCCGAGCCCATGCCCCAGCCGCACCACAGATTGCCGTCGACGTCGACGCGAAAGCCGTCCGGGGTGCCGCCCTCGCCGGCGTCGACCAGCACCCGGCCGCCGGTCAGCTTGCCGCCCTCCCAAACGTCGTAGGCGCGGATCTCGCGCGGCGCGGCGCGCGAGGCGACCACGTACAGGATGGAGTGGTCGGGCGAGAACGCCAGCCCGTTCGGGCCCGGCACGCCGGCCAGCACCAGCGTCGGCACGCCGCTCGCCGGATCGAGGCGGTAGACCGCCTCGGGCAGCTCCGGCTCGGCGCGCTCGCCCTCGTAGTAGCCGAGGATGCCGAACACCGGGTCGGTGAACCATATGGCGCCGTCGGGCGCGACCACGACGTCGTTGGGCGAGTTGAGCCGGCGGCCGCCGTAGCTGTCGCACAGCACGGTGATCGCGCCGTCCGGCTCGGTGCGGGTGACGCTGCGGCCGCGGTGGTTGCAGGTGACCAGGCGGCCCTGGCGGTCGCGGGTGTTGCCGTTGGAATTGCCCGGCTTGCGGAACACGCTGACGGCGCCGGTCTCCTCCTCCCATTTCAGGATGCGGTCGTTGGGGATGTCGCTCCAGAGCAGGGTGCGGCTGTCGCCGAACCACACCGGCCCCTCCGCCCAGCGGCAGCCGGCGTACAGCCGCTCGACGCCGGCCAGCGCCAGCCGGTACGGCGCGAAACGCGGATCGAGGATGCGAATCGCCGGATCGGGATAGCGTTCGCTAGGTTGCCACATGGCGCGGACTCCTGTTGCGTGCGATGAAAGCCGCCGCCTTCACCCTAAGACTTCATAGGGAAAGTCATTCCATGGCCGAACGCCACGCCGTGCAAGACCTGACCGACCTTGCCACCGCCCTGCTGCGCCATGCCGGCCTCGAAGGCGACAAGGCTGCCGTCACCGCCGCCGTGCTAGTCGAGGGCGACCTGCTGGGCCACACTACGCACGGCTTGGCGCTGCTGGGCGCCTATCTCGACGAAATCGCGGCCGGGCGCACGACTCGCGCCGGCGAGCCGATCGTGGTCGCCGAAGCCGGTGCCGCGCAGACCTGGGACGGCCGCCGGCTGCCCGGGCCATGGCTAGTGGAGCGCGCCGCCGACTGGGCCGCGGCGCGGGCGCGCGACACCGGCCTGGCCAGCGTGTCGATCCGCCACTGCAGCCATATCGGCTGCCTCGCGGCCTACCTGCGGCGGATCGCGGCGGGCGGGCAGATGCTGGTCGTCGCCTGCTCGGACCCGTCGACCGCCAGCATCGCGCCGTTCGGCGGCACCCGGCGGCTGTACACCCCGAACCCGCTGGCCGCCGGCTGGCCGTCGCCGGGCGGGCCGGTCATGCTCGACGTGTCGATGTCCATCACCACCAACGGCATGACCAACCGGCTGCGCGCCGAGGGCCGGTCGTTCGAGCACCCCTGGCTGCTTGACGCGGAGGGGACGCCGACCGCCGACCCGGAGGCGTTCTTCACCGACCCACCGGGCAGCCTGCTGCCGCTGGGCGGCGTCGAGGCCGGGCACAAGGGCTACGCGCTCGGATTGATGATCGAGGCGCTGACTGCGGCGCTGTCCGGCTTCGGCCGCGCCGACGCGCCATCCGCGTGGGGTGCGGCGGTGTTCGTGCTGGTGATCGACCCGGCGCGGTTCGCGGGTTCGGACGCGTTCGGGCGCGAGGCGGCGTGGATGGCGGACGCGGTGCACGCCAACCCGGCGATCCCCGGCGGCGAGCCGCCGCGGCTGCCCGGCGAGCGGGCGCTGGCGCTGCGGGCGGAGCAGCTGGCGCACGGCGTCCGGCTGCATCCGACGATACCGCCGGCGTTGCGCGCGCGCGCCGAGGCGGCGGACCTCGCCATGCCGGCCGCGCTGCCCGAGTGAGCGAGACCGACATCGCGGTGGTGGGCGCCGGCGTGGCCGGGTTGTCCGCGGCTGCGGCGATCCATGCCGCCGGGCTGCGCTGCGAGTTGCTGGAGGCGACCGCCCGCATCGGTGGCCGCGCCTATACCGACATGTTGGCGGGAACGCCGTTCGACCACGGCGCGTCTTGGCTGCACGCCGCCGCGCGCAACCCGCTGACGGCGGTGGCGCGGTCCCATGGCGAGCGCCTCATCGACAGCGACGCTGGCTGGACCAGCCGGATGTCCGACGCCGAAGCCTTTGCATACGACGCCGCCGAGGAGAGTTTCGCGAACCGGCTCGCCGCCGCCGGTCCCGACAGCAGCGTCGCCGCCGTGGTCGACGCCCTCGCCGGCGATCCCTGGATCGCCACCGTCGAGGCGTTCGAGGCGACGCTGATCGCCGCCGCCGACAGCCGCGACCTCAGCGCCCGAGACTGCCGCGCCAACGGGCTGGAAGCCGGCAACCTCAACATCGCCGGCGGGCTGGGGGCGTTCGTGGCGCGGCGGCTGGCGCAACCGGCGCGGCTGGCGACCCCGGTGCGGCGGATCGCCTGGGGCGGGCGCGGCGTGGCGCTGGAAACGCCGTCCGGCACGTTGCGGGCACGCGCGTGCATCGTCACCGTGTCGACCGGCGTGCTGCGCGCCGGCGGCATCGCGTTCGCGCCGGAGCTGCCGGATGGGCACCGGGCGGCGCTCGACGGGCTGCCGATGGGCCTGCTGACCAAGGTGGCGCTGGCCGCCGCCGGGCCCGACCGGCTGGGCTTGCCCGAGCAATGCTCGGTGACGCAACGGCTGCGCGAACGGCACGCGCCGTGGATGTCGTTCATCGCTTGGCCGACGGGCGACGCGCAGGTCATTGGTTTCGTCGGCGGCTCGACCGCCTGGGCTTTGGCGCGGGAGGGTCCTGCCGCGACCGAGGCCTTCGCGCGCCAGCGATGGGCCGACGCCATGGGCCACGCGGCCGGTAGCATGCTGGCGGCGGCGGTCGTCACCGGTTGGGCGACCGACCCCGCTTACTTGGGCGCCTACGCCTATGCCCGTCCCGGCCATGCCGACGCCCGTGCCGCGCTGCGTGAAGGATTGGCGGGTGGCAGGCTGTCGTTCGCCGGCGAGGCGGTGGCGCAAGACGGGCTGGCCGGCACCGTGGGCGGGGCCTGGAACAGCGGCGCGGAGGCGGCCAGGACCGCTATCGCGGCTCTGGCCGCATGAGCGCCGCCGTGGCGCCCGCGCCGGGCCTGCTGCGGGCGCCCGGCTTCGTCCGGCTGTGGATCGCCGGCGGCGTGTCCAACGCGATGCTGTGGCTGGAGGTGCTGGCAGCGGCGCTGTTCACCCTGCAGGTCACCGGGTCCGGCTTCGCCGTGGCCGTGGTATCGGCGGCGCGCAGCCTGCCGCTGCTGGCGACCGGGGCGCTGATCGGCGTGATCTCCGACGCCGTCGACCGCCGCCGCGTCGTCGCCGGCGGCTTGCTGCTGAGCGCCGTCTCGGCGGGCACGGTCGGGATGCTGGCGCTATCGGGAGTGCTGCGGCCCTGGCATGTCGGCGTTGCGGCGCTGGCGAGCGGGCTGGTCTACGCGACCGAGATGCCGGCGCGCCGCCGCATGATCGCCGAGAGCGCCGGGCCGCTGCTGACGCCGCGCGCGGTCGCCGTCGACAGCATGACCAGCTACGCCACGCGCTGCGCCGGCCCGCTGCTCGGCGGCGTCGCCTACGGGCAGGTCGGGCTGGCCGGGGCGTTCCTGACGTCGGCGGCGTTCAGCCTGGCGACCGCCGCCCTGGTGGCCGGCATCGACCACCGGCAGGCGGTGCGGCGGCTCTCGTTGGCGGCGGCGGTGCAGGATTTGCGCGACGGCCTGGCGTTCGCCCGCCACAGCCGCAGCATCATGGCGCTGCTCGGCGTCACGGTCGTCACCAACCTGTTCGGCTACAGCTACACTACTTTGGTGACGCCGATCGGCGCGCAGGTGTTCGGCCTGTCGCCCGAGATGATCGGCGTGCTGGCGGCCGCCGAGCCGGCCGGGTCGCTGCTCGCCGGCTCGCTGGTGGCGCTGCGCCCGCTGCCCGGACGCCCGCTGCGCTGGATGGTCGGCGGCGCCGCCACGCTGTTCTCGGCGCTGGCCGTGGCGTCGTTGCTGGGCCAGCGGGCGCACCCGCTGCCGCCGGTGCTGGCGACGCTGTTCCTGGGCGGCGTCGGCATTGCCCTCTACAACATCCAGCAGACCAACATCGCGATGCAGGACACGCCACCGGCGTTACGCAGCCGCGTCATGGGGCTGGTGACCGTCTGCGTCGGCTGCTGGCCGCTGGGCCAGTTGCTGGTCGGCGCGCTGATCGTGCCGTTGGGAGCGTTGGGCGCGCTCGGGGCGTTGGGGCTGGGCGGGCTGACTGGGTTGGCGCTGGTCGGCCTTGCGATGCGAGGCAAGCGATGAAGGATCACCGGATGAAGGGTCACTGGCGATGAGCGTCCACGAGATCGTCTACGTCCACGGCCGCCGGGTATGGGACAGCCGCGGCCAGCCGACGCTGGAGGCCGAGGTGATGCTGGCCGGCGGCGCCGTCGGCCGCGCCATGGCCCCCGCCGGCATCGCCAACCAGCCGAGCCATCCCGGCGTCGGCGAGGCGCTCGACCTGCACGACGGCGGCGAGAGCTTCGGCGGGCGCGACGTCGGCCAGGCGCTGGCCAGCGTCAACGGCGAGATCGCCGCTCGGCTGATCGGCGGCGACGGCGCCGACCAGGCCGCGGTGGACCGCATGCTGATCGAGCTGGACGGCACGCCGGACACCTCGCGGCTGGGCGCCAACGCGACCATCGCGGTGTCGATGGCCACCGCCCACGCCGCGGCGGCCGAAGCCGGCGTGCCGCTGTACCGGCACTTGGGCGGCGACGAGGCCGGCTTGCTGCCGCTGCCGCTGATCCAGGTGTTCGGCGCCGGCGGTCCGCTGGAAGTGCAGGACTTCATGGTGGTCTGCCCCGCCGCCGCGAGCTTCGCCGAGGCGCTCGACATCACGGCGGAGGTGTACCGCGCCGCCGGCGAGCTGCTGCGGGAGCGCGGCAGGCTCGGCGGCGTGACCGACGAGGGCGGCTGGGTGCCGGCGTTCGACAGCCACGAGCAGGCGCTCGACGCGCTGCTGGCGGCCATCGAGCGCGCCGGCTTCGATCCCGGCGCCGAGGTGGGGCTGGCGCTCGACATCGCCGCCAGCCGGTTCGGCCGCGACGGCCGCTACCGCTTCGCAGGCGGCGAGCTGTCGAGCGAGGCGATGGTCGAGGCGTTGGCCGGCTGGGTGGCGCGCTTCCCCATCGCCTCGCTGGAGGACCCGCTGGCGCTGGACGACGCGACCGGGTTCGCCGCCATCACGCGGCTGCTCGGCGACCGGGTGCAGATCGTCGGCGACGCGCTGCTGGTGACCGACCCGGCCCGCATCGCTGCGGCGGCGGCGCAGTCCGAGGTGACCTGCGCGATCCTGAAGCCGAACCAGCGCGGCACGCTGACCGAGACGCTGGCGGCTTGGCAGGCGTTGCAGGCGGCCGGGCTGCGCGGCATCGTCTCGGCCCGCTCCGGCGAGACCGAGGACAGCACGATCGTCCACCTCGCGGTCGGCTGGGGCATCGGCCAGCTCAAGGCTGGCGGGCTGGCGCGCGGCGAGCGCACCGCGAAGTGGAACGAGGCGCTGCGGATCGAGGAGGCGCTCGGCCCGCGCGGACGTTTTGCCGGCGGCGGCGACCTGCTACGCTCGGGCCGTTAGAAGCTGGGCCGTTGAGAACAGGGGAGCCGCCAATGGCGCGTTGCGTGCTGATCGTCACTTTCCATCCCAAGCCCGGCGCTTGGGACGAGGTCAACGCCATCATCGTCGAACATGCCCGCCTGACGCTGGCCGAGGAGCCGGGTTGCCACCAGTTCGACGTGCTGCACCCCGAGGCGGCAGATGGCGGCAAAGACTCCGGGCGGATCATGCTGATGGAAGTCTACGAGGACCGGGAAGCGTTGGCGGCCCACCGGCGGAACCCGCGAATGCCGGCCATTGGGGCCGCTTTGGATTCACTTCTCGCCGGGCGCGATCTGGTGACCTGCGATTTGGCTTGAGCGCAGAGGCGGCCAGCTTATTCCGCAAAGTTGTCGAAGTGCCGCACGAAGAGCCAAATGCCGGTCGTCTTCCGCCAAAACGGCTTTCGCTTCCTGTTCTGAGCCTGTTGCATAATCGCCATCGGAAACGTCGGGATGACGTATTTTGGTGCGCTTCGGTGTTGACGGGTCTGGCGAACCAAGATTCGATCACCGCTCTCCCACGACACGGATCGAGCGATGGCACA
>JAABUY010001033.1_pt1 | contig 40360 bp, 35 predicted proteins | sample 5560271 | NCBI WGS metagenome assembly JAABUY01 (sample SAMN10711886, study PRJNA513374) | rock metagenome | isolation source: Antarctica rocks | place: Antarctica: Victoria Land, University Valley
GGAGTTCCTCGAAGCGGTCCGCCGCACGGCCCGGGGGCGCGCCGTCTTCACCCCGGCCTCGCCGGCCTCGTCCTCGGCGAGTTCCGCCGGCTCCAGCACGTGGCGCACGGCGGGGACGAGACCCCCAGCTGACCGAGCGGGAGACCGAGGTCCTCAAGCTCGTCGCGACCGGCATGGGCTACAAGGAGATCGCCACCCAGCTGTTCATCTCGCACCGGACCGTCCAGAACCACGTGCAGAACACGCTCAGCAAGCTGCAGATGCACAACCGGGTGGAGCTCGTCCGCTACGCCATCGGCCAAGGCCTCGACCGGGGCTGATGCCCGGCCCGACCGTCAGGTGGTGCCCGGTGTCGACTCCCGGAGCGCCTCGAGGACTCGTCCGTCGATGCCTGCGGGGGTCAGCAGCATCTCGTAGTTCTCGACGCCGGACCACGCCTCGAGCGCGGCATGGACATCGGCGTCGGTGTGGCCCAGTGAGGCCAGCCGTGCCGACACCTCCTGTGCCAGCTCGCCGGTGAGCGGCTGGACGTCCTGCGGCTGCCCGAAGTAGAGGTCGAAAAGGTCGAGCAGGCGGGCGAGCTCGGTCGGTGCCGCCGGGTGGTCGTCCACCCGGAGGTCGACGAGCCCCCCGGACCCGTCATAGCCGGCGTCCGGCTGGAGGACGACCATCGCCGCACCCTGGCGACCGCGGGAGTCGCCACCGGCGGCGTCGCCGGCGAGGAGAGCCGCAAGCAGGCGGCGGGGCAACGGCATACCGGCGCCGCCCAGCCAGGCCCGTTCCATCTCGAGCACGACGTCCTCCCCGGTGAGAATGTTCCCCTGGATGGCGTAGCGGCCCGACTCGTCGCCCCCGGCGCGCCCGCCGGCCCAGGCGTTGCAGTCCTCGCCGGTGAAGGTGGCCTGGCTGGTGGCTGCGACGACGCCGAGCTGGCGGTGGGCCCGTCCCTCGTCGGCGCCGGTGACCCGGGCCACCGCGGTCGCGGCGTCGACGCCCCCGGCGAGCAGGTCGAGGACGTCCTCGCGGTAGGAGACCTTGGCCATGGCCTGGGTGGCCACCGCCCCGACGCCGATCCGGACTCCGGGAACGACCGAGCCGACGGCGATGAACTTGCTGGCCACGGCGACGCCGTAGGCATCACCCATCCGGGCGGCGATGGAGAACGTCATGGCCTCGACCCTAGCGAAGTGGGGCCCGCGCCTCGTTCGTCATGCGGACCTCCCGGCGTGCCGCGTCCCCGCGCTCCTAGACTTGCCCGGTGACCACGTCCGACAGCGTCCTCCTCCTGGCTGAGCTCGAGCAGGCCGGCACCCGGCGGGTGTCGGCGCAGCAGCCGGAGTGGCCCGACTCCGAGGGCGTCCGGGAGGCCGTCGAGACGCTGTCGAGCTATCCTCCGCTCGTCTTCGCCGGTGAGTGCGACGTGCTGCGCGGGCGGCTCGCTGACGCGGCGAGGGGCGAGGCGTTCGTCCTGCAGGGAGGCGACTGCGCCGAGACGTTCGCGTCGGCCACGGCGGACAACATCCGCGACCGGGTCAAGACGGTGCTCCAGATGGCGGCGGTCCTGACCTACGGGGCGTCGCTGCCGGTCGTCAAGATCGGTCGGATGGCCGGGCAGTACGCGAAGCCCCGCAGCAGCGGCTCGGAGACGCGCGACGGGGTGACCCTGCCGGCCTACCGCGGTGACATGGTGAACGACTTCGCCTTCGCAAAGAGTGCGCGCACGCCCGACCCGCAGCGGCTCGTCCGGTCCTACCACGCGGCGGCGTCGACGCTGAACCTCGTCCGGGCGTTCACGACGGGTGGCTTCGCCGACCTGCGGCACGTCCACGACTGGAACAAGGGCTTCATCGCGAACTCAGCGAACGTCCGGTACGAGCGGCTGGCCCACGACATCGACAAGGCGATGAAGTTCATGGCCGCGTGCGGCGCTGACTTCGACGCGATGCGGACGACCGAGTTCTTCGCCGCCCACGAGGCGCTGGTCCTGGACTACGAGCGGCCGATGACGCGGATAGACTCGCGGACCGGGCTCCCCTACGACACCTCGGCCCACTTCGTCTGGGTCGGCGAACGCACCCGCGACCTCGACGGAGCGCACATCGACTTCGTCTCGCGCATCCGCAACCCGATCGGCATCAAGGTCTCGTCCCGGGCTGAGCCGGACCACCTGCTGCAGCTCATCGACAAGCTCGACCCCGACCGCCAGCCGGGCCGCCTGACCTTCATCGCCCGGATGGGTGCCGGCACGGTCCGCGACGCCCTGCCGCCCGTCGTCGAGAAGGTCACCGCGTCCGGCGCCGCGGTGACGTGGATCTGCGACCCGATGCACGGCAACACCTTCGAGTCGGCCAGTGGCTATAAGACCCGCAACTTCGACGACGTCGTCGACGAGGTGCTCGGCTTCTTCGAGGTCCACCGAGGGCTCGGGACGGTGCCCGGCGGCATCCACGTCGAGCTGACCGGCAACGACGTCACCGAGTGCATCGGCGGGGCCGAGAAGATCCTCGACGCCGACCTCAAGAACCGTTACGAGACCGTGTGCGACCCGCGGCTGAACCACCAGCAGAGCCTCGAGCTGGCCTTTCTCGTAGCCGAGATGCTCAGCCAGGGATGAGCATGACCCCTGCCATCCGGGCCGACCTGCTCTCGGACACCATCACCCGACCCACTGCGGCGATGCGTGCCGCCATGGCGTCGGCGGAGGTCGGCGACGACGTCTTCGGCGAGGACCCGACGGTGCGCGCCCTCGAGGAGGTGGTGGCGGAGCTCCTCGGTCACGAGGCGGGGCTCTTCACGCCCAGCGGGTCGATGGCCAACCAGCTCGGCCTGCGCCTGCACGTCAGGCCGGGGGAGGAGCTGATCTGCGACTCGCTGGCGCACGTCGTGCGGGCCGAGCTCGGTGCAGCGGCGGTCCTCTCCGGGATCTCCTCACGCACCTGGGCCGCGGACCACGGGCTCCTCGAACCACGCCAGCCCCTCGACCTGATGATCACCGGCGCCGGGCCCTACCAGGTCGGCACCACGCTCGTCGTCCTCGAGAACACCCACAACTTCGGCGGCGGGACGGTGCAGCCTCTCGAGGCGATCCGCGAGGTCCGTCGTGCCTCGCGCGAGCGCGGGGTGCGGATGCACCTCGACGGCGCGCGCCTCTGGAACGCCCACGTCGCGAGCGGGGTCCTGCTCGGCGACTACGGCCGGGAGTTCGACACCGTCTCGGTGTGCCTGAGCAAGGGGCTCGGGGCGCCGGTCGGGTCGGTCCTGGTCGGCTCGGCCGAGGCCATGACCGAGGCGCGGATCTGGCGCAAGCGCCTGGGCGGGGGCATGCGGCAGGTGGGCATCCTCGCGGCCGCCGGTCTGTATGCCGTGGAGCACCACGTCCACCGGCTGGCCGACGACCACGCCCGGGCCCACCGTGCCGCCGAGGCGTTCGCCGCCGCGGCCCCCGGGTCGATCGACCCGGACACCGTCGAGACGAACATCCTCGTCCTGGACGTCTCGGTCGCCGGGTGGGACGCCGCGGACCTCGTCGCGGCAGCCCTGGAGCGAGCGGTGCGGCTGTATGCCGTCGGGCCGGGCGCCGTCCGCCTGGTCTGGCACCTCGACGTCGACGACGCCGGCACGGACCTGGCGATCGACGTCGTCTCCGAGCTCCTGTCCCGGCGGCCCTCCTGACTCGTTGCGTCCGGCAGGTCGGCGGCTACAGCGACCCCCCTTGCCGGACGCTGCCTCGCACGGCTCCGTTGCGTCCGGCAGGTCGGTGGCTACAGCGCCCCTGTGGCCGGACGCTGCAGGAGGAGTCAGGTGACCTCGTGGTGCAGGACCTCGGGTGAGCGCCGGTCGGCACGGCGTCCGAGCAGCTCGACGAGATACATCGCCGCCAGGACCAGCAGCCCGCCGACGAGCATCCGGACCGTGAGCGCCTCCCCGCCGAGGAGCACGGCGAAGACGGCCGCGAACACCGGCTCGAGGGTCATGACGATCGCCGCCCGGGTGGCGCTCATGTGCGCCTGGGCCCAAGTCTGCACCCACAGGGCCAACGCTCCGGCCGCGACCGCCATGTAGACCACCGAGGCCCACTGACCGGTGCCCTGCGGCCAGGTGATGCCGTCCGGCACCGCGGCAAGCACGCAGAGCGCGGCGATGACGTTCATCTGCACCGCCGCCATCCCGGTGGCGTTGGACGGGGTGGAGAGGCGGCCGAGCCCGAGGATGTGCAGGGCGTAGACCACGGCACAGCCGAGGGTCAGGACCTCACCGATCCCGAGGCTGACTCCCCTGAGCGAGAGGACTGCCAGGCCGGCGGTGGCGAGCAGGACGGCATACCAGGTGGTGCGAGGGACCCGCTCCCTCAGCAGCAGGGCCGACAGGAGCGGGGTGAGCACGACGTAGGTGCCGGTGATGAAGCCGGACACCGAGGCGTCCGTGTGAGCGAGCCCGATCGTCTGGAGGATCTGCGCGAGGCCGTAGAGCGCGCCCAGCCCGAGCCCGGCGAGCCACTCACGCCGGCCGAGAGCCCGCATCGGACGCCAGAAGACGAGGGTCATGAGCAGGGCGGCGATGGTGAACCGGATCGCGAGGAAGTCGAGCGGCGGCACCGTGGTGACGAGGTCGCGGATGAGGAAGAACGTCGAGCCCCACACCGCGGTCAGCAGGACGAGCAGGCCGGTGGCGATCGCGCGGGTGCGGTCATGACGCAAGGACACGAGGTGTGGCGGTCAGACGATGGTCAGGGTGACCGTGGACCCCTTGCGGATCATCGTCCCCTCGGCCGGGTCCGAGGAGCGGACCGTGCCGAAGAAGCCGCCGAGAAGCTCCTGGTAGGCGACCTTGAACCCCGCCGCCGTCAGGAGCGCTGCGGCCTGGTCCCGTTGCTTGCCGACGGTCGCCGGGACGGCGACCAGGACCGGACCCTTCGACCGGACGATGGTCACGGGCTCGCCCTTGGAAAGTGTCCCCGTCTGCGGGCTCTGGCTGACGACCGAGCCGTTGGGGACGGTGTCGCTGTTGACGGCCGGGCCCTCGACGACCTTGAGACCGGCTGCCCCGAGGACCCGTCTCGCCTCGTCGGCCGGCTTGCCGGTGACGTCGGTGACGGGGATCGGCGTCCTGCCCTTGCTCACGGTGACGTTGATGACGGTGTTGCGTCTGAGCGAGCTCCCGGCCGGCGGGTCCTGACCGATGACCGTGCCCGCGACGACCGTGTCGCTAAAGGTGTCGGTGCGGGTCCCGAGCTGCAGGCCGGTCTGCTGGAGGGTGGCGGCCGCGGCGTCGGCCTCAGTGCCCGCGAGCTCGGGTGCCGCGTAGCGCTCCTGACCCCTGGACACCGTGATGGCGACCGAGGTGAGCTTGGAGACCTTCGAGCCCGGCCCGGGGACCTGCGAGATGACGATGCCGGCCGGCACCACCTCGTCGAAGGACTCGGCAACGGTGCTGCGCAGGCTGGACCGCTCGAGCGACGTGAGCGCGTCGCCCCGGCTCAGCCGGGAGACGGTCGGCACGACGGTCTGCGAGCCGGGACCGAGGCTCATCCACCAGGCGCCGCCACCGCCGGCGAGGAGGAGCGGCACCAGGCCGACGAGGACCGCCCAGGGCCAGCGCCGTCGCCGTCCCCGTGGGGGGGGCGGCGCAGTGCCACCCCGGACGCGACCGGCTGGTCGCACCGGCAGGTGCCGGGGAACGGTCAGGCCGGGGGAGGAGATGGCCCTCGTGTGCTCGAGCCTCATCTGGGCGGGGCCATCGCGGTCCGCCACCAGGGGAGCGGCCGGACGCAGGTCGAGCTCGCTGCTCGACATCACCGACCGCGAGCGGCGCACCTCGGCCAGGTAGTTCCCGGCCGTCGCGGGACGCTGGTCGGGGTCACGTGCGGTGCCGAGGGCGACGAGCCCGTCGAGCTCATGGGGGACGGAGGGCACCCGGCCCGACGGGACGGGGACGGAGCCGTGGACGTGCTGGTAGGCCACCTGGATCGGGGTTTCGCCGTCGAACGCCTTGCGGCCGGTGAGCATCTCGTAGAGGACGAGCCCCACGGCATACACGTCGGAGCGGGCGTCGGCGACGCCCCGCTCCACCTGCTCGGGCGAGAGGTAGGCGACCGTGCCCAGCAGGACGCCCGAGGCGTTCGTCGTCGTCGCGGTGGTGACCGCCCGCGCCAGCCCGAAGTCGGCGACCTTGACGACGCCGTCGTCGCGCAGAATGACGTTCTCCGGCTTGACGTCGCGATGGATCAGCCCCGCCGAGTGGGCGGCGTCGAGGGCCTGCAGGATGGGGTCGAAGAGGTCGAGCGCCGCCCGGGGCGTGAGCGGCCCCTCGGCGGTGAGGACCTCTCGGAGGGTCCGTCCGGGGACGTACTCCATGGTGAGGAACAGGTCGCCGTCGTCGTCGCCCTGGTCGAAGACGGCCACGACGTTGGGATGGCTCAGCCGGGCCGCAGACCGCGCCTCGCGGCGGAACCGGCTGACGAACGTCTCGTCCCGCGCGAGGGCCGGCCGCATGATCTTGACGGCGACCTCGCGGTCGAGCCGCTCGTCGAGGGCGAGGTAGACCGAGGCCATGCCACCGTCGGCGATGTGTGACAGCACCCTGTAGCGGCCGTCGAGGACCCGCCCGACGACAGACTCCTGCACGCTCGACGACATGGCGCGAAGTCTACGAAGTCCTTGGAGCAAACCCCCGCAGGCCAGCCGTGGCGGACGCAGGTTTGCCGGGCCGGATCGTCACGCCAGTCACTCGTGTCACGGCACGGAGCGCCGCTCAGACCCGGTCCATGAGGGCATGCACGTTGGCGACGTACTGCTTCGTGTCGGCGTACATCCCGTTGGCCCGCACGGAGGCGAGCCCCTGGTAGTAGCCGGCGATGGCCTCGTCGAGAGACACGGACGACCGGGTCAACGCGCGCAGGAGGACGACCCCGGCCATCGCGTTGTCCTCGGCCCTGAGCAGGTCGAGCGGGCGGCCCACGAGCAACGAGGCCCACTGCCCGGAGCTCGGGATGACCTGCAGCGCCCCGACGGCGTTGGCGACGGACACCTGACGCTGGTCCCACCCGGACTCCTGGTAGGCGATGGCGAGCGCCAGCCGGGGCTCGACCCCGTACCGACGGGCCGTCGCGTCGATGATCGAGCGCATCGCCGCACGGCTCGGAGCCCCGCTCCTGCGCAGCGCGTCGCGGGCGGCTGCGGCGGCAGCGACCGTGGCGTCGGGATAGCTGCGCCCGGCGAAGGTGTTCGGACCCCGGTCGGGCGCGGGGGCGACCACCACTGCAGGGGCCGTGGGGGCAGTGGCGGGGGCCTGACTGGGGATCTGCAGGACCTGCCCCGCGCGGATGCCCGACCTCGGGCCCAGGTCGTTCGCGGCCATGATCTGACGGGCGGTCGCGGGAGTCCGCAGGGCGATCTGGCTCACGGTGTCGCCGGCCCGGACGGTGTATGCCGTGGAGCCCGGCGCCGCAGGAGCCCCGGGTGCCCGATCGGGTGCCGGCCCGGCCGTGCCGGGGACCAGGAGCACCGAACCGGTCCGGATCAGCCGGCCACCGTTGGGCAGGTCGTTCTGGGCCGCGAGGACGCTCGGTGTGGTGCCGAGCCGTCGTGCGATGTCGACGAGTGTGTCACCCGCCCGGACCGTGTAGGCGGACCACCCCGCAGGGGCGCCGGCCGCGACGCGGACCAGGGCCGGAGGGGGTGGTGCAGCGGGTGGGGTGCTGGCGGCGATCGGGGACATGGGTTCACTGATCCTTCCGGTCCGCACCCCGTTCGGACGCTCGTGACTGATGGGAAGAATGGGGCAGATGCGCAAGCGTGAACCTACCCCTGAAGCTGAGCGTCGGCACGTCGAAATGGTGGGACCCGGCCCGTCGCCGCCCCCGTAGGCTGTCCGGGTGCCTGACCCGACCGCTGACCAGATGTCCGACCCGACCGCTCCACAGCTCGACGAGCCCGACGAGCAGGACGAGCGCGCCGCCCTCGCCACGCTCGTCGGCGAATGGACGACGGTCCCGGACATCGCCGAGCGCCTCGGGGTGCCACTCTCCCGGGTGCGCCAGTACCTCACCGACCGCGAGTTGCTCTCGCTGCGGATCGGCGAGCGCAACGTCGTCAGCGTCCCGGCGAAGTTCGTCACGGACGAGGGACCCCGCCCGGAGCTCAAGGGCACCTTCACCGTCCTGGCCGACGGCGGCATGGGGGACGAGGCCATCCTTCGGTGGCTCTTCACCCCGGATGAGTCCCTGCCCGTCGAGGGCGCTCCCGTCGACGCCCTTCTGGCCGGACACAAGACCGAGGTCCGGCGCCGCGCGCAGGCCCTGGCCTTCTGAGCCCACCGCCGACGGCAGCCTCTTCGTGCGACACCTCTCGTATGCGGTGATGCTCGCCTTCTGCCTCGCCGGCAGCCTCCCGCTGCACCGGGTCTTCCACCTGGACCTGGCGCGCCAGGTGCGGCGGGTGGCAGTGAGCATCCTGCCCGTCGCGCTCGTGTTCGTGGCGTGGGACGTGGCCGCGACCCGAGCGGGCCACTGGTCGTTCGACCCGGAGCAGACGTTCTCCGTGCGCGTCCTCGGCCTGCCGCTGGAGGAGCTGGCCTTCTTCGTCGTCGTCCCGCTCGCCGGCCTGCTCACCTTCGAGGCGGTTGGCGTCGTCCTCGGCCGCTCCGACCGCCCTTCCGGACGACGCGGCCAAAGCAGTGATGAGGCTGGCTCCCCCCGTCCGGGGCGGCGTGATGACGGGCAGCCTTCATGACCTACACCGCGGCCGCTGCCATCGCCCTCGCGGCTGCCGTCGTCCTCGACCTCGTCGTGCTGCGCACCCGGCTGCTGCTGACCCGACGTTGGTGGACGGCATACGCGATCGTGCTCGTCTTCCAGCTCGTCAGCAACGGGTGGCTGACCGGCCGGCGGATCGTCACCTACGACCCGGAAGCCATCCTCGGCAGCGGGGACGTGAGCTTCCTCGGCCAGGGACGAGCCGCCTGGGCGCCGGTCGAGGACCTGGGGTTCGGCTTCGCGCTCGTCCTCGCGACGTGCGTGCTGTGGGTGTGGCAGGGCCGCCATCCGCAGGGTACGGCGGACCCGACGAGCCCCCGCTGAGCGGACAGCGGCCGGGCAGCCCCCGGACGGTACGCTGCCGTCGGCTCAGGCCTCCCGCGTCGTGCACGACACGATGAGCAGCTGGAGGACCGTGACGGCCCCGGGGTCGAGCCCGGTCGTCGTGGCGACTGCCGAGTCGGCCTCGCGCGCGAGCTCGGCGATCCTCGACTCGACTCGGTCGACGGCCCCGGTCTCGCGCAGCACGCTGCGGAGCTCCTCGATGCCGTCGGCGTCGAGGTCGGGCTGCCCGAGGAGCTTGTCGACGAGGGCCGCCTGGTCGGGATCGGCGCGGTCGAGGGCGTGGGCGACGAGCACCGTGCGCTTGCCCTCGCGCAGGTCGTCACCGGCCGGCTTGCCGGTGGCGGCGGGGTCCCCGAAGACCCCGAGCAGGTCGTCCCGCAGCTGGAAGGCCTCACCGAGCGCCAGTCCGTACCGCGACAGCGGCCCGAGGGCGGCCTGCGGCACGCCGCCGGCCGTGGCACCGATGAGGAGGGGGTGCTCGATGGTGTACTTGGCGCTCTTGTATCGGATGACGTTGCGCGCGCCGACGATCCGGGCCGCGGTGTCGAGACCGTCCCAGCCGCGGGCCGCCGCGAGGAGGTCGAGGAACTGCCCGCCCATGAGCTGGGTCCGCATCGTGTCGAAGGTCCGCCGGGCCCGGGCGAGGTGCTCGGCCGGCAGGCCGGAGGTCGAGTACAGCTCGTCGGTCCACTGCAGGCACAGGTCGCCGGCGAGGATCGCCGCGGCCTCGCCGAACCGGACGCTGCTTCCGGACCATCCCGCCTCGGCGTGGTGGGCCGCGATGGCGCGGTGGGCGGACGGCATACCCCTGCGGGTGTCACTTCCGTCCATGACGTCGTCGTGGAGCAGCGCGGCGGCCTGGAAGAACTCCATCGCCGTCGCCAGACGCACGAGGGCGGAAGAGTCCGGCTGGCCGGCGGCCCGGTAACCCCAGTAGAGGAAGGCGGCCCGCAGCCGCTTGCCGCCGCTCAGCAGGCGGGCGACCGCGTCGACGAGGTCGGTCAGGTCGTCGCCCAGCGTCTCGAGGACCGCCGTCTGCATGGCGATCTCGGCGTCGACGGCCGTCTGCACCCGAGCGCGCAGGTCGTGCCGGTCGAGCGGGCTGGTCACGGGTCCTCCCGAGGCGTCGGCGGGTGCTCGCCAAGCCTACGGGTTGGCTGGTGCGCGGGTGACCGCGGCAGCGGTGACCCACGGGCCCCCCGGCCAGCGCCACGCCGGCACCGCGGGCGGTCCGTCCGGGGGAGCGCGCCGTAGTCTGCTGGCATGTCCATCGGCACCTCCGCGAGCCTGCCGCGTCCCGCGAACCTGACGCGCTCCATCCCGATGGCCCTGGCCAGCGACCTGCCGAGCTTCAGCTTCGAGTTCTTCCCTCCCAAGGACGACGCGGCGGAGACGTTGCTGTGGGAGGCGATCCGCCGGCTCGAAAAGACCCGGCCGACCTTCGTGTCGGTGACCTACGGAGCCGGTGGCTCGACCCGGGACCGCACCGTGCGCATCACCGAGCGGATCGCCCGCGAGACGACGCTGACGCCCCTGGCCCACCTGACCTGCGTGGGCCACTCGGTGAGCGAGCTGCGCAGCGTCATCGGCGCCTTCTCCGCGGTGGGCATCCGCAACCTCCTTGCGCTGCGCGGCGACCCCCTCGGTGGTCCCGGCCAGGAGTGGGTCCGCCACCGCGAGGGCCTCGACCACGCGGACGAGCTCGTCTCCCTCGTGCGGTCGCTCGGCGCCTTCACCGTCGGCGTCGCGGCCTTCCCCGACCAGCACCCCGAGAGCTCGAGTCTCGACGTCGACGCGGAGGTGCTCGTCCGTAAGGCCGACGCGGGCGCGGAGTACGCGATCACCCAGTTCTTCTTCACCAAGGAGGCCTACCTCGGGCTGCGCGACCGGGTAGCGGCACGCGGGCGGGACATCCCCATCATCCCGGGCCTCATGCCGGTGACCAACGTCAAGCAGCTCGCCCGGATGACCCAGCTGTCCGGCCAGCCCGTGCCCCACTCGGTGACGTCGCGGCTCGAGGCGGTGGCCGACGACCCGCAGGCGGTGCGTCAGGTCGGGGTCGAGATCACGACCGAGCTGGCCCAGCAGCTCCTCGCCGAGGGCGCGCCGGGGATCCACTTCATCACCATGAACCGCTCGCCCGCGACGCTGCAGGTGTGGGGCAACCTCGGGATGACCGCCGCGCAGTGAGACCAGCCGGTATGCCGGGACGCCGGCTACCCGGCATACCTCGAGCCCTGCGACGCCGCGAACCCGTACCGACCACGGGCCTGCGCATCCTCACAGCAGGTCGCCCCCTGCGCGACCTGCTGTGAGCTGGACGCCCGTGCGGAGCCAAGGATGGCGGTCTCCTCCACCTCGGGCATCGGTACGGATACTCATTTCCCCGCGTGCTCGGGCGAGCCGGACCGGTTCAGGTGACCTCGATCGGTTGGCCCAGCCAGCCAGGGGTGCCGGCCGGTGCGGGGCCCTGGTTGTCCCCAGCCGGGGTGACCGGGCTTGACAGGCTGTCGGGCAGGGGGGGTACCTTGGTTCTATCGAACATGTGTACGAGTTCGGGTCCAACCGTGCCTGGAAGGGGCGATGTCGTCATGCGCCGATACAGCGATCCGATCGAGGTCAAGTCGCAGGGGCGGCCGGAGGTCCGGCCGGACGGACAGGCGAACGAACCGACAGACGGCGCGACCAATGTCCTTGAGGATCCCCCGCCGCCGCCGCCCCAGGCCTTCGTCTGGCGGGGCCGGCTCTACGTCGTGCGCCAGGTGATCGGGCACTGGCGCGAGCGGCGGGCCTGGTGGCACGAGGCGCTCGACCCCGACCCCGGACAGCCGGTCGGCATCGACATCGCCTCCCGCGAGCAGCAGGTGTGGCGGGTCGAGGCGAGTCCCGGGCGGGCGCATGGCAGCGGCGTCTTCGACCTCGTCCACGATGACGTGCCCCACGCGGGGCAGACCGACTGGCGCCTCGTCCGCGTCGCCGACTGAGGAGACCCATGAGCATCCAGAGCACCCGGAGCACTCCCGCGCTGAACCCCGGCGGGCATCGCCCACCACTCGCCGCGACCTCCCTCGACCTGCTCGACCGGTCCCGCGGGAGCCTGCTGACCGCCTGCCGCACCGGGGACGCGGGCGAACGCTACGTCGAGGCCCACCTCGGCGCCCTCCGGGCGGCGGCCGCACTGCTCGCTGCCCGCAGCAGCTCGTCGGGACGGTCGCGTCCCTGCAGCGTCTGGGAGGTGCTCCCCAGGATCGCACCGGAGCTGTCCGAGTGGGCGACGTTCTTTGCCGGCACGGCCCGGCAGCGGGCTGCGGTCGAACGCGGGGGCCCGCTGAGTGCCCGGGAGTCCGACGACCTGTTGCGCCAGTCCGAGATCTTCCTCGAGATCGTCCAGGACCTCCTCGGGGTGCCGCGCGCCGAGCCGCTGCCCGACTACATCGCTCCGGTCTCGATGCACGGCTCGAGGTCCGGACGGGGGCCCGGCTCGGATCCCGGCTCGGATCCCGGCTCAGATCCCGGCACGGGGCCCGGCCCGGGGCCCGGCCTGATGTCGGAAGCGTCCTCGCTTCCGGCCCGCGGCGCCTGAGGACTGCTCATGCGTGACACCTTCGTCCATCTGCACGTCGCCTCCGGGTACTCCATGCAGTACGGCGCCTCGACCCCCGCGGCGCTCGTGCAGCGGGCGGTGGCCTGGGGCCAGCCGGCGCTCGCCCTGACCGACCGGGACGGGCTCTACGGCGCCGTGCGGTTCGCCTCGGCCTGCACCGATGCGGGGATCGCCCCGATCCTCGGCGTGGACCTCGCCGTCCGCCACCGGACGCCGGACCCTCGCCAGAGGCCGCACGACGGGTCCGCTGCCCCGCCCCGCACCCCGGTCCGGGGTGGCGCCGTCGTCGACCCCCGGCTGCCGAGGGTGACCATCCTCGCCCGGGGACGCCACCTCGGGCTCGACCCCGGAGCGGGCTGGGGCCGGCTCTGTCGCCTCGTCACCCGCACCCACCTGTCCGGTGAGCGGGGTGAGCCGGTGAGCACGCCAGAGCTCATCGCCGAGCTGGCCACCGCGCCCGGCCGGGCCGTCGGTCGGCGAGCCGACCCGTCCGAAGGGGGCCCGAGCCCACTCGTCGTCCTCCTCGGGCCCGACTCTGACGTCGGCCGTGCGGTCCTCGCGCGCCGTCGTGACCAGGCCGATACCGCACTGGTCAGGTGGCGGGCCCTGCTGCCGCCCGACGCAATCGCCATCGAGGTGGTCTGCCACGGCGGCCCCGAGGGCACCCCGGCGAGCCTGGGCCACGCGGCCCGGCTCCACGCGCTCGCGCGCCAGCACGGCATCCGCGTCGTCCTCACCGCCGCCGTGCGGCACGCCGACCCGCAGGAGGCCGCCACCGTCGACGTCCTCGACGCCGCCCGGCGGCTGGTCGCCCTCGACGTGCGCCACCTCGACCGGGTCACCACCGCGGGGCACCTGCGCCCCACCCCGGCGATGTATGCCGTGGCGTGCGACATCCTCCAGGCCTCCGGCCCGGGCATCAGCGGTGGTGGCACCCTGGCCCGCGAGGGCGCCCGGGCACTGCTCGAGTCGACCGTCGCGCTCGCCATGGAGTGCGTCCAGGAGCCGGCCGCCGACCTGGGGATCGGGGCCGTGCACCTGCCCGAGCAGACCGTCCTCGGCATCGCCCCCGACATCGCCCCGCAGGCCGTGCTCGCCGCCCGGTGCCGCGACGCGGTCGCGAGCTGCTACCCGCACGAGTCGCCGAGTGGTCTGGCGGCGGTCCGGTCACGGCTGGAGGACGAGCTCGAGGTCATCGGCGGCCTCGGCTACCCGACGTACTTCCTCACCGTCGCCAGCGTGTGCGACCTCATCCGGGAGATGGGGGTCCGGGTGGCTGCCCGGGGGTCCGGAGCCGGCTCGCTCGTCAACTACCTCCTCGGGATCTCCGGGGTCGACCCGATGCGCTACGGCCTGCTCATGGAACGGTTCTGCTCCCCGCTGCGCGCCCAGCTGCCGGACATCGACATCGACGTCGAGTCAGCCCGGCGCACCGAGATCTACGAGAAGGTCCTCGCGCAGTTCGGTGGGGAGCGGGTCACCTGCGTCTCGATGATGGACAGCTACCGGGTCCGGCACGCGATCCGTGACGTCGGCGCCGCCCTGGGGATGCCGCCGTCCGAGGTCGATGCCATGGCCAAGGCGTTCCCGCACATCTCGGCCCGCAACGTCCGGCACGCCATCGCCGACCTGCCCGAGCTGCGGGCCAGTGGGCTCAATGCACCGCGGCTCGACCTCATGCTCGACCTGGTCGAGCGGCTCGACGGCCTGCCCCGACACATCGCGCTGCACCCCTGTGGCGTCATCCTGTCCAACTCCCGGCTGCTCGACCGCACCCCCGTCGAGGCGAGCTGGATCGGCTTCCCGATGAGCCAGTTCGACAAGGACGACGTCGAGACGCTCGGGTTGCTCAAGCTCGACATCCTCGGCATCCGGATGCAGTCCGCGATGGCCCATGCCGTCGAGGAGGTCCGTCGGGTCGAGGAGGTCAGCATCGACCTCGACGACCGCCAGCAGGTCGCCCTCGACGACGCGGCGACCTTCCGGCTGATCCGCACCACGCACACCCTCGGCTGCTTCCAGATCGAGAGCCCGGGGCAGCGCGAGCTCATCGGCAAGTTCGGCCCGGAGACGTTCGAGGACCTCATCACCGACATCTCGCTCTTTCGACCCGGCCCGGTCAAGTCGGACATGATCGTCCCGTTCCTCAACGCCCGCCACGGCTGGAAGCAGCCGGAGTTCCTCCACCCGACACTCATCCCGGCGCTCCGGGAGACGGAGGGCGTCGTCGTCTTCCACGAGCAGGTCCTGCTCATCGTCGCCGAGACGACGGGGGTCACCCTCGCCCAGGCCGATGAGGTCCGACGCGCCCTGGGGTCACCTCGAGGTCAGGCAGAGGTCGAGCCCTGGTGGCGCCCGGCGGCGTTGGCGCGGGGCTACCCCCCTGCCGTCGCCGACCAGATATGGGAGGTGCTCAAGGCGTTCGCGTCGTTCGGGTTCTGCAAGGCCCACGCCGCGGCGTTCGCCCTGCCGACCTACCAGTCGGCGTGGCTCAAGACCCACCACCCGGCCGCGTTCCTCGCAGGCGTGCTCACCCACGATCCGGGGATGTACCCCAAGCGCCTTATCCTCGACGACGCCCGCAGCCTTGGCATCGCCGTCCTCGGGCTCGACGTCAACGCCTCGACAGGGGAGTACCGCATCGAGAGGATCGAGCCCTGGGCCGAACCACCGCCGCGGATCCTGGACCAGCTCGGTCCCTACGCCGAGGGTGTCGTCCTTCGTCCTGCTGATCGCGGTGCCGACGGGGTCGAGGACCCCCGTTCCGCGCCGCTGCACCGCGACCTGCCCGACGGTCGCGCCTTCGGCATCCGGCTCTCGCTCGCCGACGTCAAGGGGATCTCGCAGGCGGAGGTCGCCCGGGTCGTCGCGGGCCAGCCGTACTTCAGCCTGGCCGACTTCTGCAACCGTGCCCATGTCTGCCGCCCGGTCCTCGAACGGCTGGTCCTCGCCGGTGGGTTTGACCCGGTCTACGGCATCGGGTCGGTTGCGACCGCGCCCCTCGGCTGCCGGCCCGGCGAGGGGCGCGGGGCCCCGGGGGCCGGGTTGGGGCGACGGGGCCGGATCACCCGACGCGACCTGCTCCTGCACGTCGCCGAGCTCGACCGGTGGTCGAGATCCCTCCACCGCGGTCCGGACAGCAGGTCGAGGCGGACGGGGAGGCGAAAGGCGTTGATGACGGGGACCGGAGGTGAGGGGTCGGGGGGCGACATCACGGCGCTGGCCGCGGCCCAGTCGCAGGCGGCCCGGGCGGTGGTGCCCTCCGCCGAGCAGCCGACCCAGCTGACCCTGGACCTCGGCGACACTCCCCAGCTCGAGCGGGGGTGCGGGCTGCCCGAGATGACCGGGCCGGAGCGGGTCCGAGCCGAGCTGGACATCCTCGGCCTCGATGCGAGCGCCCACATCGTCGACTTCTACGCACCGATGCTCGAGGCCCTCGGAGTGACGCGGTCCAGGGACCTCCTCGCGGCGCGCAGCCGAGGTGAGGTGTGGGTCGCCGGAGTCAAGGTCGCAACCCAGACGCCCCCGATCCGGACCGGTCGCCGGGTCGTCTTCCTCACCCTGGACGACGCGACCGGACCGGTCGACGCGACGTTCTTCGAGGACGTCCAGGGCCCCTATGCCACCACGATCTTCCACTCGTGGATGCTCCTCGTCCGGGGGATCGTCCGGCGGACGGGTCATCGCGGGATCTCGGTGCGGGCCACGGGGGCGTGGGAGCTGTCCGGACTGTGGGAGGCCTGGACCCGGGGCGGGCTGGATGCCGTGGTCCTGGCCCTCGAGGCAGCCGACCGGGAGGCGATCGAGCGCAACGAGAGCGCCCTGGCCGCGGCCGAGGAGGCCGACGCGCGCAGCGTCCCGCGAGCCGGCGGGTCCGGTGGAGCAGGCGGTCGTGAGACGGCTGGAGCGAGGGAGGGCGACGGCGACCATGCGGACATCAGGCTGGGCGGCGTCGGTGGGAGCGGGCGCGCCGGGGGGATGGGCGGTGCCCCGACCCGTCGGGTGCTCGTCCACGCGTCGGGGTTCAGGCAGTCGCCCTATGCCGACCTAAAGCCGGCCGGCAGTGACGCCAGGGCGGCACGGGAGCTCGGCGGCGGGAGCGCCGTCCCGGACCCGGCAGCGGGTGCGGGTCACGACGGCGTGGTCGGCGAGGAGCGGGACCTCGGCACGCCGCCGCGCAAGCTGTGGCACTCCAGCCCGGGAAGCTCGGGGCACTAGAGTTGACAGAACACGTCATGGGACACACGAGTGGTGGTGGCACCGGAGGGAGATCGACGTGGCGGACGAACGGCGCCCGACCCGACGCTGCAGCGCGACGTCACTGCGCACCGCCGCCCTCCTGGCTGCTGTCACCGACCTGGCCACCGCCCGGCAGGAGGCGCTCGGGCGTCCCCTGCAGGTGCTCGACCTCGGCGGCGGCACCGGCGGTCTCGCCGTCCCGCTGGCCGAGCTCGGTCATGACATCACCGTCGTCGACCCCAGCCCGGACGCCCTCGCGGCGCTCGAGCGGCGCGCCGCCGAGTCCGGCGTCGCCAACCACATCACGGCGCGGCAGGGCGATGCCGACAGCCTCACCGAGGTCCGACCCCCGGGCGGCTTCGACCTCGTCTGCTGCCACGGCGTCCTCGAGGTCGTCGACGACCCCGCAGTCGCCCTGGCCGCCGTCGCCGTCTCCCTCGCGACCGACGGACACCTGTCGCTCCTCGTCGCCGGGCGGCTGGCCGTCGTCCTCGCCAAGGTCCTCGCCGGGGAGTTCACCCAGGCGCGTGAGGCCCTCACCAGCATCGACGGCCGGTGGGGCCGCACCGACCCGCTATCGCGCCGGTTCGACGTCACCCAGCTCGAGTCCCTGCTCGACGGGGCCGGGTTCACGAGCGAGCACGTGCACGGGGTGCGCCTCTTCAGCGACCTCGTGCCGTCGGAGTCGATCGACAACGCGGCCGAGCGGGCCACCCTCCTCGAGCTCGAGCAGGCGGTCGCTGACCACCCGGCATACGCCTTCCTCGGCGGACTCGGAGCAGGCATCCATGTCCTGGCCCGGCGGGTCTGACGCAGCCCGCACCCCGTCCGGGGCGCCCGGATGAGCCGCCGCCAGTACGCCGCGCCCACCCGCTCCGGCGACGACGAGCCGGACGACACCGGGTGCACCATCCTCCACGTCGACATGGACGCCTTCTATGCCATGGCGTCGCTCATCGACCGGCCCGACCTGCAGGGGAAGCCGGTCATCATCGGGGGTGGCGGCGGCCGCTCCGTCGTGCTCTCGGCGACCTACGAGGCCCGCACGTTCGGCGTGACATCGGCGATGCCGATGGCCCGGGCCCGGCGGATGTGCCCCCAAGGGGTCGTCCTCGAGCCGGACTTCACCCGCTACGCGCAGATCTCGGACGCGATCATGGCGACCTTCCGCTCGGTGACCGACATCGTCGAGCCACTCTCGCTCGACGAGGCCTTTCTCGACATCTCGGGCGCCCGGCGACGGCTGGGCGCCCCGCGGACCATCGCCCAGCTGCTCCGCGACACGATCGCCGACGAGCAGGGCATCACCTGCTCCGTCGGGGTCGCGCCGACCAAGTTCGTGGCCAAGCTCGCTTCCAGCCTGGCCAAGCCCGACGGCATGATCGTCGTACCCGGGGCCGAGGTGCTCGGATTCCTCCACCAGCTGCCCGTGGGCGCCCTCTGGGGTGTCGGCGAACGCACCGAGGAGGCGCTGACCCGGCTCGGTCTGCGCACCGTCGCCGACATCGCCCACACCCCGGTCGAGACGCTGCGGCGTGCGCTCGGCGAGGTGTCTGGGTCGCACCTGCACCACCTGTCCTGGGGACGCGACGAGCGTCCGGTCGTGCGGGAGCGCCGCGAGAAGAGCATCGGCGCCGACGAGACCTTCGCCTCCGACGTGGACGACCCCGTCGTCATCCACCGTGAGCTGCTCCGGCTCAGCGACCGCACGGCAGCCCGGGTGCGAGCGGCCGGGATGATGGGACGCACCATCTCCGTCAAGGTGCGCTTCGCCGACTTCACCACGATCACCCGGGCCCGCACCCTGCGCGACCCCACCGACGTCTCCCGCGACATCTATGCCACTGCGAGGTCGCTCTTCGACGCGCTGGGTCTGCAGCGGGCCCGGATCCGGCTGGTCGGGGTGCGGATGGAAGGACTTCTCGAGGCCGAACGCGCCCCGCTGCAGGGAATGCTCGACGAACCGGCCCACGGCTGGCGGGACGCCGACCGGGCGGTGGACCGGGCGAGTGCACGCTTCGGCGCCGGGTCGGTGCGTCCCGCCTCGCTCGTCCGCGACCGTGACGACCGAGCGGGCCGCCGCGCCAGTCCCTGAGCCGAGCACCCGGATGACCGACCGGCCTGCCACCGACGCGACACCTGACCTGCACCGACGCGAAACCACACCTGCACCGACGCAACGCCGCCGCGGCTCTGGAGGCTGGTGCCGTGACCCGTGGATCCGGGGTCCACGACAGCTGCCGGAGCCGATGGGCCCAACGGGTTCCCTCCCGCCTCCCACCGACCTATATTGAAGAACTAGAGTGGCTTCCGAGTGGAACACGTCGCCCCGCGAACTTTGTCGCAGCGCCGATCGTCCTACTGCTGAGAAGCCCGGTGCGAGGGAGGTCGACGGTGCCACTGTCAGAACACGAGCAGAAGGTGCTCCAAGCCATGGAGCAGGCTCTCTATGCCGAGGACCCCCAGTTCGCCACCCACATCACGAACCACGGGCTGCACCAGAACAAGAGGCGGATGATCCTCGGCGGTCTCGGCGTCGTCGTCGGCCTGGCCCTCGTCGTCCTCGCGGCCCTGCACTCCATCATCTGGCTCGGAGCCGTCGGCTTCGCCCTCATGGTGGCCGGCGGTGCCTACGCCTTCACGCCCACCAAGAAGACGGTCCTGCGCGCTGTCGAGGAGGACGGTTCCGTCCGTCGGGCCGGTGCGTCGGGCGCTCGCAAGGTCCAGCAGAAGACCGGGTTCATGCAGCGTCTCGAGGAGCGCTGGGACAAGCGCCGTCACGAGGACTGGTGAGCGCCTCCCGCTGACCCGACAACCGGTCTTGCCGCACCGAGGTGCTGCTCGCCCAGCACGCCTGCAGAGCCGCGGTCGGGGGCCGGGTCAGGAACCGGTGCCGAGCGCCCACAGGCCGGCCAGCCATGTGAGCACGATGGCGAACCCGGCCGCGAGCTCGATCCCCATCGAGAGCGCGACCCCCTTCAGGGCATGCTTCGTCGATGCCCAGGCGGCGCCGCGGTCATGTCGGCGCGACAGCTCGACGAGGAAGATGCCCAGGACGAAGCCGACCAGGGCGCCGACGACCGGGAGTACGAAGAAGCCCACGACGGCCAGGAGGACGGCAAGCAGCAGCGTCCACGTCCCCACACCGGCCTGCCGCATCCGGCGTCCCGGGATGAGGTACTGGCTGACCATCCCGGCGGCATAGATCAGCGTCGACAGGCCGAAGACCACCCACGCCGGGGGGGCGGGGTGGTCGTAGGCCCAGAGAGCGGTGGCCAGCCAGACCAGGAGCAACCCCGGGAGCACGGGGACGACGATCCCGACCAGCCCGACGAGCATGAGGAGGCCGGTGACCGCCGTGAGGTTCATCCGAACCCCTGTCTCGGTGAAGGAGTGACTCCTACTGGGTGGCGTTGCCCGTCTCGACCAGCCGGTCGCTCTCGTCGTGGATCTCGCTCGCCTTCTCCTGCAGCTGGGGCAGGTGCTCACGCCCGTGGTGGGCGCAGAACAGCAGCTCGCCGCCGTTCACAAGGCGGGCGCGAAGGTAGGCCTGGGCACCGCAGCGGTCACAACGATCCGCTGCGCTGAGGCTCGGGGCCATAGTCGTGTTCACGTCTGCCTTCTCTCTCTCTTTCCTGTCGGTCGGGCGGGACCCGACCTGCGGGTCCCACCGGTCATCTCCCTATGACGTCCATCGTCCGCCGCTGGATGCCGCGTCTTCTGCTGCGGTTCCAACAGTCAAGCATGCCCGTTCCTTCCCACTGGGCATTGGGCCGCCGTCTGACCCAGTCATGTCGAAACCGTGATCCGCCGGTGAGGAGTTCGTCGCCGAACGGCGTCCGGATGGCGCGCCGTCGAAGGCCTGTCGGGCCCAGCGGCTAACCTGCACCCAGCACCCGCTCGTCGATCCACCCCGAGCTCACAGCAGGCTTGTCGGCTGGGCTCGGACCGCAGCACCGAAGGGACATCCGTGGCCACCGCCGCACGCCGACCTGCTGACTCCGGCGGGACCTACACTGCGCGACACCTCCAGGTCCTCGAAGGGCTGGAGGCGGTCCGCAAGAGGCCGGGCATGTACATCGGCTCCCGCGACCAGCGGGGCCTCATGCACTGCATCTGGGAGCTCATCGACAACTCGGTCGACGAGGCCCTGGCCGGCGCGGGCGAGCGGATCGACGTCGTCCTCCACCCCGACGGGTCGGTCGAGGTGGGTGACCGGGGCCGGGGCATCCCCGTCGACACCGAGCCCCGCACGGGCCTGAGCGGGGTCGAGGTGGTCTTCACCAGGCTTCATGCCGGTGGCAAGTTCGGCGGCAGCTCGTATGCCGCCACGGGTGGCCTGCACGGGGTGGGCTCGTCGGTCGTGAACGCGCTCTCCGCCCGTCTCGAGGTCGAGGTCGACCGGGGCGGAAAGACCTACGGCATGTCGTTCCGCCGGGGCGAGCCCGGTGTCTTCACCGACAAGGGCGAGCCGACCCCGGACGCCGACTTCACGGCATACCTGAAGAACAGCGAGCTGCGCGTTCTCGGCCGGACCAGGCGGGGGGTGACCGGCTGCCGGGTGCGCTTTTGGCCCGACGAGCAGATCTTCGAGGCGGGAGCGGCGCTCGACTACGAGCAGCTCGCGGCGCGCGCGCAGCAGACTTCGTTCCTCATCCCCGGCCTGCGGCTCGTCGTCCGGGACGAGCGAGGACTTCCCGGCACGCCCGGGGAGTCGGGTCCGCACGAGGAGGAGTACCACCACGACGGCGGGATCGCCGAGTTCGTCGAGTACCTCGCGCCAGACCCGGCGGTGACCGACGTCTGGCGGCTGCAGGGCTCCGGGACCTTCACCGAGACGGTGCCGGTCCTCGACGTCCAGGGCCACATGACCCCCACGGAGCTCGAGCGGGAGTGCGCCGTCGACGTCGCCCTGCGGTGGGGCACCGGCTACGACGCCCGGTTCCAGTCCTTCGTCAACATCATCGCCACCCCGAAGGGGGGCACGCACGTCACCGGGTTCGACCAGGCCCTAGTCAAGGTCCTCCGCAAGCAGCTCGAGGTCAACTCCAGGCGGCTCAAGGTCGGCAGCGACAAGGTGGAGAAGGACGACATCCTCGCGGGGATGACCGCCGTCGTCACGGTGCGGCTCTCGGAGCCGCAGTTCGAGGGCCAGACCAAGGAGGTGCTCGGCACGTCGGCCGTGCGCAACATCGTCTCCCGGGTCGTGGAGCAGGAGCTGACCGACCGGATCGTCAACCCCCGACGGGGCGAGAAGCAGCAGCCGGCCCTGCTGCTCGAGAAGGTCGTCTCGGAGATGAAGTCGCGGATCAGCGCGCGGATGCACAAGGAGACCCAGCGCCGCAAGACGGCGCTCGAGTCGTCGTCCCTGCCGGCCAAGCTCGCCGACTGCCGCACCCACGACGTGGCGCGCTCAGAGCTGTTCATCGTCGAGGGCGACAGCGCGCTGGGCACCGCCAAGCTGGCGCGCTCCTCGGACTACCAGGCGCTGCTGCCGATCCGCGGCAAGATCCTCAACGTCCAGAAGGCGTCCGTCGCCGACATGCTCAAGAACGCGGAGTGCGCCGCGATCATCCAGGTCGTCGGCGCCGGCTCCGGGCGCTCCTTCGACCTCGGGTCCGCGCGCTACGGCAAGGTCATCATCATGAGCGACGCCGACGTCGACGGCGCCCACATCCGCACCCTGCTGCTGACGTTGTTCTTCCGCTACATGCGCCCGCTCGTTGACGACGGCCGCGTCTTTGCCGCGATGCCGCCGCTGCACCGGCTCGAGGTGATCAACGCCGGGGGGAAGAAGAACGACTACGTCTACACCTACAACGAGGTCGAGATGCGTCGCACCCGCGCCTCGATCGAGAAGCGGGGCAAGCGGATCAAGGAACCGCCCCAGCGCTACAAGGGCCTCGGCGAGATGGATGCCGACCAGCTCGCGGACACGACGATGGACCCCCGGCACCGGACCCTGCGCCGGGTCACCATGGGAGAGGCGGAGAACGCCGAGCGCGTCTTCGAGCTGCTCATGGGCAACGATGTCGCCCCGCGCAAGGACTTCATCATCGACTCGGCCGCCGCCCTCGACCGCGACCGCATCGACGCCTGACGGAGGACGCCGCCTGGCGTCGGACGGAACGAGGACGCCTCGACCGTCCGTCTACGATGAACCGGTCGGGCACCTGTCCGGCATCGACACGACCGTGGGGGAGCCCGCTCATGGACCAGCCGTCCCACGACCCGGAGCCGGTCCCCGTCGGGCCCGGCGGCGAGCCGGGGACCGGGCAGCAGCAGACGACGAAGGCCGCACCGACGCAGCAGTGGTCCGGTGACGGCCAGCAGGCACCGCACCAGCAGGCCGCACGTCCGTCGCAGCCGGCCGGTCCGATCCTGGTGGGCGAGGAGGTCGACTGGGCACAAGGCGTGCTCGGCACGGTGTCCACGGCGTTCGGCGGCAAGGTCGTCGGACAGCACCGCCTACAGGAGACCCTGCTGATCGGCCTGCTCACGGGCGGCCACATCCTGCTCGAGTCCGTCCCCGGTCTGGCGAAGACCACGGCGGCCTCGACCCTGGCCCACGCGGTCACCGGCAGCTTCAAGCGCATCCAGTGCACGCCCGACCTGCTACCCAGCGACATCGTCGGCACCCAGATCTACGACGTGTCGAAGGCGAGCTTCGAGACCCAGCTCGGTCCGGTCCACGCCAACTTCGTCCTGCTCGACGAGATCAACCGCTCGAGTGCCAAGACGCAGTCGGCGATGCTCGAGGCCATGCAGGAGCGGCAGACCTCGATCGGCGGGCACATCTACCCGCTGCCGGAGCCGTTCCTCGTCCTGGCCACCCAGAACCCCATCGAGCAGGAAGGGACCTACATCCTGCCGGAGGCGCAGCTCGACCGCTTCATGCTCAAGGACCACCTCGACTACCCGACGCTCGAGGAGGAGGCGGAGGTCCTCTACCGCATCGACGCCGGGGTCTTCCTGTCCGACCAGGAGGCCGTCGTGAGTTTGGAGGACGTCCGCCGCCTGCAGCTGCTGGCGCGGCGCGTCTACGTCGACCCGGCGATCATCCGGTATGCCGTGGGGCTCGTCTACGTCACCCGGCACGCCGAGCACTACATCGACCCCGCGCTCGCCCGCTTCATCGAGTTCGGTGCCAGCCCCCGCGCCAGCATCGCCTTCGCCCAGGCGGCGCGGGCCCGTGCGCTGCTCGCCGGTCGCGACCACGTCGTGCCCGACGACATCAAGGCCCTGGCCCACCGGGTCCTGCGCCACCGAGTCGTCCTCGGCTTCGAGGCCGTGGCCGAGGATGTCGAGGTCGAGTCCGTCATCGACGCCCTCGTCTCGACGGTCCGCACGCCCTGACGGGGAGCGCCACATGCCGGTCCTGCTGACGAAGGTCAAGAGCAAGCTCTTTCTCGTCGCCCGTCGCAAGACCTGGGGTCTGCTCGACGGTGAGTACGCGTCGGTCTTCCGCGGGCGCAGCCTCGACTACGACGACCTGCGGGAGTACGTCCCCGGTGACGAGGTCCGCGACATCGACTGGAAGGCCACGGCCCGCCATGGGGCGCCGCTGGTGAAACGATACGTCGCCTCCCGCAAGCAGACCGTGCTGCTCGTCGTCGACACCGGCCGCGGGATGGCTGCGCGCGCCAGCAGCGGCGAGCCGAAGTCAGCGGTCGCCGTGCTGGCGTGCGGGATGCTCGGCTACCTCGCGTTGCGGCACGGAGACCTCGTCGGCCTCGTGGAGGGCGACTCCACCGGCACGCGGCCCCACCCGAGCAAGGGCTCCGAGGCCCACCTCGAGCGGCTCCTTCGCGCGATCGCGGGCCGGACCACGCTGCAATCGGGCCAGAGCCGGCTCCACGACCAGCTCAAGTACGTCGCCGACCACTATCGCCAGCGGATGCTTTTGCTCGTCGTCGCGGACGAGCACGAGGTGACCCCCGCGGACGAGCTGCTGATCGGTCGCCTCCACGCCCAGCACGAGATCCTCTGGCTCACCGTGGAGGACGCCGACCCGACGAGCAACGGACCCGGCGAGGACGCGTTCGATGTCGGTGACGACGTCGTCCTGCCCCCGGAGGTGCGTTTCGACGCTCGGCTCCGCACGGCATACACGACGGCCCTGCGCAGACGTCGCGAGAGCGTCGAGCGCACTCTCGACCAGCTGTCCATCGTCCACGCGCGCGTCGGGTCGTCGGACGACGTCGTGGGCACCGTCTTCCGCCTCCTCGAGAGGCAGCGCCGCCGTGCCCGCTGACGGCTTCTACCCGCCGATGACCTACTCCACGCTGTGGCTCGTCATCGGCCTGGTCATCCTGCTCGCCCTCCTCGGCTGGGGGGTGGTGATCTGGTGGCAGACCCGTCCGGCCAGGCCCCTTCAGCCCGCACCCGAACCGCCACCCGGCTGGCGACTGGGGCACCTCAAGGCCGGATACCTCGCCCGGATCGACGAGATCGTCCGCCTCGCCGGCACCAACGAGCTGTCGACCCGGCGGGCCCACCAGGAGCTCAGCGTCACCGTGCGTCAGTTCGTCCAGGAGGCGTCGGGCCACGAGGCGCCCACGATGACCCTCACGGAGCTCGGGCGCAGCGGCGTGCCCTCGCTCGCACCGGTCGCCGACGTCGTCCTTCGTTTGTATCCGGTGGAGTTCGGGCCGGACAGCCCGGCGGCCGTCGGGGGCGCCGCGGACGTCGCGAGGGGGGTCGTGTCGCGATGGACCTGAGGCAGCCCTGGGTCGTCCTCCCCGGCGTCGCCGGGCTGGTGGTCCTCGCGTCGATCGTGTGGTGGCTGCTGCGCGGACGCCAGAGACGCGGCCCCGTGGCGGTCGCGAACACCGACCTGCTGCGCCGGCTGCCCGAGTATCATCGCGCGCTGCGCGCCCACCGGCTGCGCACCGTCGCCATCGCTGTCGTGGCGGGCGCCGTCGGTGTCGCCGCCGTCGTCGGGGCGGCCCGGCCCATCGAGCGCAGCGTGGTGAACCCGGAGAAGGACAACCGTGACATCGTCCTGTGCCTCGACGTGTCGGGCTCGATGATCGACGTCGACGCGGAGGTGGTCGCGACCTTCCGGCGGCTCGCGGAGGGCTTCAAGGGCGAGCGGATGTCGATGGTCATCTTCAACAGTTCGGCTGTCCCGGTCTTCCCCCTGACCGACGACTACGACTTCGTCGACGATCAGCTGCGGCAGGCCGAGCACGCGCTGGACACCCTCGACCCTGAGGACCCGTTCTTCACCGGCACCCTCAACGGCCGAGGGAGCTCGCTCATCGGTGACGGGCTGGCCACCTGCCTGCGCAGCTTCGACCACCCCGAGCTCAAACGGGCCCGGTCGGTCATCCTCGCCTCGGACAACGAGGCGGCTGGCAAGTCCCTCTTCACGCTCCCTGAGGCGGGCCAGCTGGCCGCCACCGGCGCGATCCAGGTCTACGGGATCAACCCGAGCGACAGTCCGGCCTCGTCGGCAGCGCGGGAGATGAGCACCGTCGTGGAGTCGAGCGGCGGGGTCTACTACCCGCTGCGCGACCTCGCCGCCGTGCCGAAGATCCTCGGCGCCGTGACGTCGCGGGAGGCCAGCCGGGTCCCGGCGGCTCCCGAGGTCGTCGTCCACGACTCCCCGGGCCTGCCGGTGGCCCTGTCCTCCCTCGGGCTCCTTGCCCTGCTCACGGTCCGGCGCCTCCGGTGGCGACCATGACCTGGCTGCCGCTCCTTCCTTGGCCGGTGCTCCTGCTCCTCGCCGCGGCCGGCGGTCTGCTGATCTGGTGGCCGGCCGGCAGGCAGGAGCGCGCCGACACCCCGGTGACCCGTCTGCGCCGATCGGTCATGGTTGCCCTGCTGCTTGTGGCGGCCCTGCGCCCGGGCGTCCCCGGTGGTGACATCACCGTCAACGCCAGCGATCTCGACGTCTACTTCGTCGTCGACACGACGTCGTCATCGATGGCCGAGGACTACGCCGGCACCCGGCCGCGCCTCGAGGGGATGCGCGCCGACATCAAGGGGGTCGCGGCGCAGCTCCCCGGGGCGCGCTACACCCTCCTGACGTTCGACCACCAGACCGTCACGCGGCTGCCGCTCACCGCAGACGGGGCGGCCCTTGTCTCCGCGGCAGACACGATCCTGCCCGAGACGTCCACGTGGTCCCAGGGCAGCAGCGTCACCGTCGCCGGGAGCCTCCTCGAGCAGGCGCTCGACCGAGGCCGACGCGCCCACCCCGAGCGGGCCCGGGTCGTGCTCTATCTCGGCGACGGCGAGCAGACGGCGTCGTCGTCCCCCGAGCCGTTCCAGGTCGACGCCCAGCTCGTCAACGGCGGAGCCGTCCTGGGATACGGCACGACAGCGGGCGGCCAGATGAAGGAGACCGGCACACGACGGGGCGGCTACATTCCCGACCCGTCCACCGGGCAGCCGGCCCGCTCGGTCATCGACGAGAAGCAGCTCCAGTCGATCAGCGACCAGCTCAGGGTGCCCTATCTGCACCGGACCGTCGAGGACGGTGGCACCGGGGTCGTGGCCGCCGTCCGGCTCAAGGAGCTCAGCTCGTTGAGCACCTCGGACGGGTCCCGTAGCGTGGGGGGCAGGACGGAGTTCTACTGGCTGTTCCTGCTTGCCCTCGCGGCCCTCGCGGCGTGGGAGCTGGGGGCGTCCCTCGCCGCGGCGACAGCACTGCGCGACCGGGAGGCGGCGTCTGCTCCGGCCGCAGCGAGGAAGCGAACGGCTCCGGGAAAGCCGCGGGGGCTGCAGCCAGCCGGCGCAGGGCCCGGGCCACCACCCGGTGGAGCACGGACAGGAGGCAAGGGCACGTGAGCACCCTCACCACGTCCCGACCCGGCGAGAGCAACCCGGAGACCACCCCGGGGGAGCCGGCGAGCGCGCGCCGGGTGCGTCTGGAGCTGCGTCGCAAGCTCGTCGTGTGGTCGCTGCCGGTCGTCCTCGTCCTTCTGCTCGTCGCTCTCAAGCTGCTCAGCATGGTGGCCTTCGGCGACCGGGCACGCTCCTCCTACGATGCCGGCGAGGTCACCGCCGTGGAGCAGGCTGCCGTCCGCCTCGGCTTCCTCAACGTCATCGAGCGGCACAAGGCCCCGTTCGCCAACGGTGACGCCCGGGTCCTCGCGGGCGACTTCGGCGGTGCTCGAGGGGCCTTCGAGGAAGCGCTCGACATTGCTCCACGCGATGCCGTCGAGGCCTGCCAGATCCGGGTCAACCTGGTGCTCAGCCTCGAGAAGCTCGGCGACGCGGCCAAGACGGCGTCCGGGCTCGACGGCGCGAAGCCGTACTACGACCGGATGCAGGTCGTCGTCGCCGACGCGCCTCAAGGGTGCTTCCAGCCGCCCGCCGGGGACGCCGGTCAGCAGCTGGGCGACGCCCGGGGTCGGGCCGAGGAGAAGAGCCAGCCGCCGGAGGCCGGCTCTCCCGATGCGCAACCGCCGCAGCCGCAGCAGCCGGGCGCGGACAAGCAGAAGCAGCTCGACGACAAGACCCAGGACAACCAGCAGCAGCGATCCCAGGGCCAGGGCGACCAGAGTCGCGATGGTGCCTCCCGTCCCCAGGTCGACAAGCCGTGGTGACGGGCTGCTGCCTCACCCCCACCCCACCCCGCCGGCGTCCGTACGCCGCGCAGCCGTCTCGCGGGTCAGCCGACGCCCGCGGAGGCCGAGGACAGGACTGGGCCGGACCCGAGCGGTAACGGCACCCGCAGCGGGTCCGTGACCGTGCCGATGAAGTTGCCGTCCTCGTCCTCGTTGACGAAGGCCAGGATGACCCACTGACCGTCGCGCTGCTGGAGCAGCTTGGCGACGTAGAGGCTCTCGTCGGTCAGCCGGGTGGCCCGGGACACCGGGTGGGGGCCGAGGAGATGCTCGACGGGCAGCGCCCACACTCCGCCCGGGGTGGCCTCCGCACGCCGCCAGTCGGACAGATGGCGCCCGAGGCAGTTGAAGAGCAGCACCTGCTGTCCCTCGACGTCACAGACTTGGGGGACCTCGAGCTGACCGAACCCCGAATCCGGCTCGGTCAGCGGTGGGCGGACCTGCCACTCCGCGAGGTCCGGAGACCACGCGTGCCCCAGCACACCTCTGTCGCTCGGATGCCCGTGCCGGGCCGTCGCGGTGATCAACATGTGCCACCCGTCGCCGTCCGGGTCCCGCACCACCCAGGGGTCGCGCCAGGCCTCCGGCTCCTGGCCCGGAGACCACTGGTGGTACCAGCGGGCGTCGGCGACGACGAGGGGCTCCGGTCCGCGCTTGGTCCACGTCACCAGGTCCTTCGAGGTTGCGGCCCCGATGCGCTGGACCATCCCGTCGTCGCGCCGGCTCAGGCCCGTGTAGAACGTGTGCCAGAGGCCGTCGTCATCCCGGACGGTCGACCCGGTCCACGTCGCGAGGTCGTCGAAGGCGGGGCCCTCGCTCGGCGTGAGGGCGTCACCGAGGTCGGTCCACGACCTGAGGTCCGTGGAGACGGCATGCGCGACCCGCGCCATGCGGTGACGGTCGTTCGGCACCAGTCCGCGGGGCGCTGTGAGGTAGAACAGGTGGTACTCCGTGCCGGTGTCCGCGATCCAGAGGTCCTACACCCAGCTGTCCGGGCGGATCAGAACCACCGTGCCCCCTGCCATGCGTGATCGGACGAGGGCCGTCGTGGTGATGGGGGTAGGACCGCACCACCACGACGGGTTCGGTCATCCCTTGACGGCGCCGGATGTCATCCCCCGGACGAAGAACCGCTGCAGCGACAGGAACACGGCGATCGGGATGATCATCGAGAGGAATGCGCCGGCTGTCAGCAGGTTGTTGCCTTGTCCCTGCTGACCGAGCAGCCCCTTGACGTTGACCGTCAGGACCATGTTGTCGCCCTGGCCGAGGAAGATCAGCGCAATGAGCAGGTCGTTCCAGACCCAGAGGAACTGGAAGATCGCGAACGAGGCCAGGGCGGGGAAGGACATGGGGACGATGAGCCGCCAGAACGTCGTGAAGTGGCTCGCTCCGTCGATCTTCGCGGACTCGATGATGGCCCGCGGAAGGCCGGCCATGTAGTTGCGCAGGATGTACACGGCCAGCGGCATACCGAAGCCGGCGTGCGCCAGCCACACGGCGGGGAAGGTGCCGTTGAGCCCGATCTGGCCGTAGACCTGAAGCAGCGGCACGAGGGCGACCTGGTTGGGGACCACGAGGAGCGCCACGAAGATGATGAAGATGGTGTCCCGGAACGGGAACTCCATGAACGTGAAGGCGTATGCCGCGAACGCCGCGATCATGATGGGAATGACCGTTGCAGGGATGGCGACGACCAGGCTGTTGACGAACGAGATGTTCATCGGCGTCTGCCCCTGGCTGAGGACCTGGGAGTAGTTGTCAAGGGTCCATGAGGTCGCCGAGAGGGGGTTCGCGAACGCCTTCCACCACCCGCTCTGGTTGATCGAGTCCAGGGGACGGAGGGAGGTGATGAAGAGACCGAAGGTCGGAAGCAGCCAGGCCAGGCAAATGATGACCATGATGGCAGTGACGATCGGGTTGCTCTTGCGGTTGCCCTCGTTGTTCGTGTGGGCCCCGAAGAACCTCCTGCCGCGAGTCTGGGCAGCGGGGGCGGCCTCCTGGATGCTCATCGCTCAGCCTCCTGTTTGCGGAACTGTCTGACCTGGTAGACCATGAACGGGACGATCGCGATCATCAGCATGACGACAATCGCTGCGGCACTGCCCGCGTTGCCGTTCGTGAAGAGCTCGGTGTAGAACCGGTTCGCGATGACGTCGCTGTTGTAGTTGCCGCCGGTCATGACGTTGACGATGTCGAAGACCTTCATCGTTCCGAGCAGCACCGTCACGAAGACGGTAATGACCGTCGGCCAGATCTGTGGGACGACGATGCGGAAGAAGATTGCCCGCTCGCTGGCCCCGTCGATCCTCCCGGCCTCGATGGTGTCCTCGGGCACCCCCTTGATGGCCGCCGACAGGAGGACCATGGCGAACCCGGCCTGCAGCCAGATGAGGATGACCATGAGCAGCAAGCTGTTGATCCGCGCCTGGTTGAACTGGATCCAGGCCTGGGGATCGCCGCCCAGGCCGGACCAGATCGCGTTGAGCAGGCCCGTCTGCTCGCTCCCCTTGGGCTGGGTGTCGTAGATGATCTTCCACACCGCCGAGGCGCCCACGAGGCTGATCGCCATCGGCATGAAGATCAGCGTCTTGGTGAGGTTCTCACCCCGCGGGTTCATCCGGTCGGCGAGAACGGCGATGAGCAACCCGACCGCGACGGCCGCGGTGGGGACGATGATCATCCAGAGCAGGGTGTTGACCAGCACCTGCTGGAAGTCGCGCTCGGCAACCAGCGCGCCGTAGTTCGCCAGACCCACGAAACCCGTCGACTGCCCGTTCGCAAAGCTGAGCAGGATCGTCCGGATCGCGGGGTAGAGCAGGAACAGGGCAACAAGCAGGACGGCAGGCGCGATGAAGACGTAGGGCTTGACCCTGTCCTCGAGTCGGTTCGGCAGCCGTTCGACGAGCTTGTTCAGGACCCAGTACAGGACCAGTGCCCCGCCGACACCGGCGACGACCGCGATGAAGGCGTTGATCAGCTTGATGGCCAAGTCCATGGACACACACCTCCTTCAGGACGGTGGGAGTGGCCGGCTCGCTGGTCGCGAGGCGGCCACTCCCGTTTCACCCGAGATGTCGTGCAGCGTCAGCTCGTCGGCCAGCTGGAGTCGATCTGCTTCAGCGTGGCATCGACGTCCTGCTGGCCGGAGGTGAGGGCGACCATGCCCTTCCAGAAGGACCCAGCGCCCACCTTGCCCGGCATGGCGTCCGACCCGTCGAACCGGATACCCGATGACGTATAGGCGATCTGGGCGATGCTCTGCGTGAGCTTCGTCCCGTACTTCGACACGTCGAAGTCCTTGTGGGGCGAGAGGAAGCCGCGGTCGGACGGACCGGCCCAGGCCTGGCCGAAGGTCGGGTCCTCGGTGATGTACTTCATGACCTTCGTGACATTCGTGTCGTTCGCGGTGAACATCGTCGCGATGTCACCGCCAACCTCAACCGTGTCGAACTTGTCCTTCGGGAAGGGGTAGACGCCGACGTTGTCGTCGATCTTCGTCTGGATGGCGTCGGACAGGAACCCCTTCTGCGTCAGGAAGTTTCCCTGCTTGTGCAGGTAACACTTGGGCGGGTTGTCGAACATCGGGTTCGCGGCAGTGCCGAACTTCGTGGACACGATGGACTTGGCACCACCGTAGGTCTGGCCCTCGGCGATGAGCAGCTTGTTGTAGGTGTCGAAGACGCCCTTGATCTCCGGGGAGTCGAACTTCAGCGTGTGGTTGACCCACTGGTCATACTTGGCCGGGCCGAGCTGCTTGAGCACCAGCTCCTCGATCCAGTCGGTGCCGACCCACCCGGTGGCGTTGCCCGACTCCATGCCGACGCAGAAGGGCGCCGTGCCGTCGGCCTTGATCTTGGCGGCCAGTGCCGTGAGCTCGTCGAGGGTTTTCGGCTGCGTGTAGCCCTTCTGCGTGAACGTGTTCTTGTTGTAGAACAGCAGGCTCTTGACGTTCATCGAGACCGGGACGCCGTACTGCTTCCCGTCGATCTGGGTTGCTTCGAGGAAGCCGGGGACGATGCTGCTCTTCAGCTTCGACATGTCCAGAACGCTGGTCAGGTCCTGCATCTTGCCGTTGCTGGCCTTCTGGATGTCCTTGAGCAGTCCCGGTTGCGGGAACATCGCGATGTCGGGCAGCGTGTTACCCGCCACCTTGGTCCGGATGATCGTGTCGAACGAGTCCGACTGCTGGTAGTCGATCGTGATCCCGTTCTGCTTGGCCCACGGGTCGAGCGAGTCCTTGAAGCCCTGGGTCTGGTCGCCGCCGAACCCGAAGATGATGGACACCTTCGACTTCGCACCGGCGCTGCCTCCCGCCGCCCCGCCGCCGGAGTTGTTGGGCGTCCCCGAGCTGAGGCATCCGCTGGTGAGGAGGGCAACCGCGCCAGCTGAGGCAACCACGGCGGTGAGCTTTGGACCTCGCATGAAAGGCTCCTGATCGTCGTTGAACACGTGAGACTGCGCCACCCGGACGCCGACATGGGCACCCAAGGGACCCACGACTTTTTCGCTAAAGTGCTGGGAACTCTGCTACCCCTTCACCCCACGCGTCAAGGGGCGGTGGAAACTGTGACCTGTCCGTACTTCATTCGGGATCAGCCGGTTGCGGCGGACGGCGCGGCCCGGGACTGGCGGAAATCGGGCAGACACGGCATCGCTGTCCGCCGGGGCAACGATTCCACCCGGTGGTTCAACAGCTGGTCGGCCGCCCAACGCCCCATCGCGTAGTACGGCAGGCGGACCGTGGTCAACGACGGATGAACGTTGGCGGCGAGGCCCACCTGGTCGACGTATCCCACAACCGAGACGTCGGCAGACACCTGCAGGCCTGCCTCGGACAGCGCCAGAAGTGCACCCAGCGCCATCCGGTCGTTGCCGCACAGCACCGCGGTGGGGGCTGGCCCCTGCCGGAGCACCGTCTGGGTGAGCTCGTAACCCGACTCCACCCGGAAGGCTCCGTGAGCCAGGCGGACGCCCGAGAAGTCGACACCGGCCGCGGCGAACGCGGCGTGTCAGCCGCGGATACGAGCCTTCGTCGCCCAGGCGCTCTGGGTGCCCGGCAACAGGGCGATTCGCCGGTGGCCCGCATCGAGCACCATCCTGACCTGGGCCTCACCGCCCGCGCGCTCATCGGGCAGGACACAGGGTTGATCATCACCGGGGCTGAAGCAGTTGATCAGCATCGTCGGCACGGGTAGCGGCGCCGGCAGCCGGACCGCGCGGGTCCCGGCCGCGAAGACGATGATCGAGTCGACCTGGCGGTCGAGCAGGTCACGGATGGATGCCTGCAGCACCAAGCTGTTGCGGTTGGTGTTGACCACCAGCATCCGCGAACGCGGCTCCATGCGACGTCATGCGTCCCGGACATGGCGGCTTTCCGACGTCGGCCATCGTCGGCCGTCGGGTCACCGGGTCCCGCCCACCTGGCATGGGCTGAGCCTGGACCGGGTGCTTTCGACGAGGGCCGCCTGCGGTAGTGACGGGTTTGGCCCGCGCCCCCTGCTGGTCACCTCGAGCCAGGGCGTCGAGGTCGAGCCCGAGAAGCTCCTCCGGCGAGGCCAGCCGGCCGGCGAGGAGGAAGGCGCCACTTCCGGCCCACGCGACATAGCACGTATGCCGGGTCGGCTGGTGGGTGTTCGGGTGGCCGTGGCAGCGGTGCCGTAAGGCGGATGCGGCTGCGGCGTCGGCCAGGACGGAGCAGGCGTCTGGTTTGCTGGTGGCGTGGCTGAGGGATCCGGTCACGGCTCGGCCCGAGGCCGAGTGGCGGGTACGCCGGCCCAAGCCACGCCGATGGTCCCCACCGTCCCGGTCGTCCCCACGGTCCCGAGGTTCCCGAGGGTCCGGATGGTCACGGGTGGACCGTCATCGGGCGCCGGCGATCCGTGCGACCACGGTGGCGGCCGGGATGCCGGAGCCGTCCCGTCTCGCCGTCGGCTCCGGCAGGTCGACGGGCACGCCGTTCGCGGCCGCCGCCCGCGCCGGGGTGTTGCCCGCCCAGGCGAGCACGAGAGTGTCCTCCCCCTTGAGGAAGCGGTGGCAGCGCACCCCGGCCGTGCCACGGCCCTTGGCCGGGTACTCGGCATACGAGGTGACCTTGAGCGATCCGGGATCCGTGCCGGGGAGCGCGTTCGACGAACCGCTGGCGGTGACGACGGTGGCATCTCGCGCGCCGTCCAGCGCCCCGAAGAACGTGACGTGCTGCTTGGCGGCCACCTTGATGCCCGCGACGCCCCCTGCGGCGCGTCCCTGCGGTCGCACCGACCCCGCGGGAAAGTGCAGCAGCTGGGCGTCGCTCGTGATGAAGACGAGGTCCCAGGTGTCCGTCGGCACCTCGGCCACCCCGACGACGACGTCGCCGTCCTTGAGCGAGATGAGCTCCCAGTCCGAGCGGCTCGGGTAGTCCAGTGCCACCCGCTTGACGACCCCTGCGGCGGTGCCGAGCGCGAGGCCTGGTGAGTCCGGCGCGACCGAGGCGAGCGTCAGGGGCTCCTCCTCGGGGGGCAGGTCGACGTACGCCGCGAGGGGAGAGCCCCCAGACAGGGACGGGGCTCCGTGGGCGGGCGGCAGCGTCGGCAGCTCGAGTGCGGAGAGCCGGATCATCCGTCCGCGGCTGGTGACCAGGCCGACCTCACCACGCGCCGTCGTGCGAACGGCGCCGACGACCGCGTCGTGCTTCGAACGAGCACCGTCGCTGACCAGCGGTTCGGCTGTGCTGGTCCGGGCGAGCAGGCCGGTCGAGGAGAGCAGGACCCAGCAAGGAGCATCGACGACCTCGAGCGGGGTCACCGAACCGGCCGCCGGCGCCCCCGTGGCCCGCTGGCCGACGGCTTCCAGCAGGACGGTGCGCCGCGGCGTGCCATGGGCCCTCGCCACCTCGGCGAGCTCGCCGGACACGGTGCGCAGCAGCAGCCCCTCGTCGCCGAGGACGGTGCGCAGCTCCTCGATCTGCCGCTCCAGTTCGGACTTCTCCCTCTCAAGCTCCATCCGGGAGAACTTCGTGAGGCGGCGCAGCTGCAGGTCCAGGATGTAGGTGGCCTGGACGTCGGAGAGGTCGAAGACGTCGACGAGGCGCGCCTTGGCGGTCGCCGCGTCGTCCGAGGAGCGGATGACCTGGATCACCTCGTCGATGTCGAGGATGGCGACGAGCAGCCCTTCGACGAGGTGCAGGCGCTCTTCACGCCGGGTCAGGCGGTACTGCGTCCGGCGACGGACGACCTCGGTGCGGAATTCGACGTAGACCTTGAGCAGGTCCTTCAGGCCCAGTGTCCGTGGCTGGCCCTCGACGAGGGCGACGTTGTTGACGTTGAAGGAGTCCTCCATCGGCGTCAGCTTGTAGAGCTGCTCGAGGACCGCGTCGGGGTTGAACCCGTTCTTGATCTCGATGACGAGCTGCAGGCCGTGGGCCCGGTCGGTGAGGTCCTTGACGTCGCTGATCCCGAGCAGCTTCTTGCCCTGGACGAGGTCCTTGATCTTCTCGATGACCTTCTCGGGGCCCACGAGGTAGGGCAGCTCGGTCACGACGATGCCCACGCGCCGTGGCGTCACCAACTCGATCCGGGCGGTGGCACGGGTGCGGAAGGCGCCCCGGCCGGTGAGGTAGGCGTCGCGGATCCCCTCCAGCCCCACGATCCGGCCGCCCCCCGGCAGGTCCGGTCCGGGGACGAACTTCATCAGGTCGTCGAGCGAGCACGTGGGGTGGGCGATGAGGTGGCGCGCCGCGCCGATGACCTCGACGAGGTTGTGCGGCGCCATGTTGGTCGCCATGCCGACGGCGATACCGCTCGCGCCGTTGACCAGGAGGTTGGGAAAGGCCGCCGGCAGAACGGCCGGCTGGGTCTCGGTGTCGTCGTAGTTCGGCACGAAGTCGACGGTGTCCTCGTCGAGGCCGCCCACCATGAGCAGCGCCGCCGGGGCCATCCGGGCCTCGGTGTAGCGCGCCGCGGCCGGCCCGTCGTCCAGCGAGCCGAAGTTGCCGTGCCCGTCGATGAGCGCCAGCCGCATGGTGAACGGCTGCGCCACGCGCACGAGGGCGTCGTAGATCGCCGTGTCCCCGTGCGGGTGGTACTTGCCCATCACCTCGCCGATGACCCGCTGGCTCTTGACGTGCGCCCGGTCGGGCCGCAGGCCGAGCTCGCTCATGCCGTAGAGGATCCGGCGCTGGACCGGCTTCAGCCCGTCGCGCGCGTCGGGAAGGGCTCGGGAGTAGATGACGGAGTAGGAGTACTCGAGGAAGGCGTTCTGCATCTCCTCCTCGACCCCGATGTCGATGATGCGCTCGACGACGTCCTCAGCGGGCGGGGGAGTCCTGGTGGGTCGGGCCATGCCGGAGAGTGCTCCTCGGGGTGCGGGTGGTGCTCGAACGCCTCATTCTCGCCCACCCGCCCGGACCGTCTCCATCCGACTCGCCGTCGTGGCCACCACCCCGGCCCTCGTCGAAGCGCCGCCTGGGCTCATCCCCTGAAGCGGCCCCAGTGGGTGACCTCGGCCCCGCTGCGCCGGTGCCGCCGCAGCGACGGGCTCTGCGGAGCGCGCCGTCCCTGCACGGCATACCCGAGTGAGATGACCCCGATGACCGTGCGGTCCTCAGGGATCCCGAAGCCCGCGTGCACGTCGTGGTGATACTCCGGCGGCACCCCGAAGAAGAGGCCGCCGAGCCCGTGGTCCACCGCGGTGAGCAGGATGAGAAGCGCTGCCATTCCGGTGTCGATGTCCCAGTACGGAGCGGGCCAGCGGCTCTCGTCCTTGTCGGCCCATCCCTTGTCGGGAGCGGCATACCGGTCGAGGTATGCCTGCTGGTGCGAGCAGCAGAGGATCAGGGCCGGTGCAGCGCGGATGCCCTGCAGCCATCGGTCGCTCGGTGAGTTCTCGTCGGTCGTCGCCTCCCAGAAACGTCGTCGCTCGTCGGCACCGGTGAGGACGACGAAGTCCCAGCCCTGGCTGAACCCCGCGCTGGGCGCCCGCACCGCGTTGTCGAGGCAGGCGGTCAGAACCTCCCGGGGGACCGGGCGCTCGGGGTCGTACCGGCGGACCATGCGGCGGGATCGGACGACCTCGGAGAACTCCATGGGCGCGATGCTGTCAGAACGCCGCCGTGGGACCATGTGGCGCATGGCCGACGCCCCCGATCGCCTGCCCGGCTATCCGACCGCGTGGGAGGCCGACGTCGTCCTGCGGGACGGCTCCGTGGCGCACGTCCGGCCGATCGTCCCCGCCGATGCCGAGGGCATCAAGGCCTTCCACGGCAGGCAGTCCGCCGAGTCGATCTACCTCCGCTTCTTCGCGCCGCTGCGCGAGCTGAGCGAGCGGGACGTCTTTCGCTTCACCAACGTCGACCACCGGTCCAGGGTCGCCCTGGTGGCGACCGTGCGCGGCGACATCGTCGGGATCGGTCGGTTCGACAAGATCGACGCCGCCAGCGCCGAGGTCGCCTTCAACATCTCCGACCACTTCCAGGGCCGGGGAGTCGGCTCGGTCCTGCTCGAGCACCTGGCGATGATCGGCCAGGAGGTCGGTGTCGCGAGGTTCGTGGCCGAGGTGCTGCCGCAGAACCGCAAGATGATCAACGTCTTCACGGAGGCGGGCTACGAGGTGCGGCACCGGTTCGAGGACGGGGTCATCGCCGTCTCCTTCGACATCCGGCCCACGGAGGCGTCCCACGCCGTCCGCCTGGCCCGCGAGCACCGGGCTGAGTCGGTCAGCGTCCGGTCGGTGCTCTTCCCCGCCTCCGTCGCGGTCATCGGCGCGAGCCGGCGCGAGAGCTCGGTCGGTCACCGGTTCCTGCGCAACCTCCTCGACGGCCCCTTCCAGGGCCCGGTGTATGCCGTGAACACCGAGGCGCTCGAGGTGCTCGGCCTACCGGCCCATGCCCGGATCGGCGAGATCGCCGGCCCGGTGGACCTCGCCGTCGTCGCGGTGCCCGCCGGGGCCGTCCTCCAGGTCATCGAGGACTGCGCCGCAAAGGGCGTCCGGACGGTGCTCGTCGCCTCGGCCGGGTTTGCCGAGAGCGGCCCGGCCGGCACCGAGCTCCAGGAGGAGCTGCGTCGTCGTGCCCGGGAGAACGGCATGCGGGTCGTGGGGCCGAACTCCTTCGGCGTCATCAACACCAGCCCGGAGGTCCACCTCAACGCGTCCCTCGCCCCGCAGATGCCGAGGCCGGGCGCGCTGGGCCTCTTCGCCCAGAGCGGCGCCCTCGGAATCGCCGTGCTGGCCTCCGCGGCCCGCCGCGGTCTCGGCGTCTCGGTGTTCGCTTCGGCCGGCAACCGCGTGGACGTCTCGGGCAACGACCTCATGCAGTACTGGCTCGAGGACCCCCGGACCGACGTCGTCGGCCTCTACCTCGAGTCGATGGGCAACCCGCGCAAGTTCTCCCGCATCGCCCGTGAGCTGGCCCTGACCAAGCCGGTCGTCGTCGTCTCCTCGGGGATCTCGTCCTACGGCGTGCCGCCCGGGCACCGCACCAGGCCCACGCACGTCCCGCCGGAGGCCTTCGACGCGATGCTGCGTCAGGCGGGCGTCATCCGGGTCGAGAACATCCACCAGCTCTTCGACGTGGCTCAGCTCCTCCTCCACCAGCCGCTTCCCCGCGGGCCTCGCGTGGCCATCGTCGGCAACTCCGACGCCCTGGGGACGCTGACCGCCCAGGCCGCCGTGAGCTGGGGGCTGGACGTCGTCCACGGTCCGGTGTCGTTGCCCACCGAGGCCCGGGCCGGGCAGTTCTCGAAGGCCCTCCAGGAGGCGTTCGACGATCCCGAGGTGGACAGCGTCCTCACCTGCTTCATCCCTCCGCTCGAGACCCTTGACGAAGAGGTCATCGCCGCGGTCCGTGACATCTCGTATGCAGCGCCGAAGCCTTGTCTCGCAACGTTTCTCGGGATGCACGGTGTCAGCGAGGCGCTTGCCCTCGGCAGTCCGGACGACCTGCGACGGCGCATCGTGCCCTCCTACGGGATGCCGGAGGACGCGGTCCGCGCCCTGGCCGCCGCGACGCGCCACGGCCAGTGGCGCGCCCGGGACCGGGGCCTGCCGGTCGCGCCCGTGGGGATCGACCGCGGACGTGCCGAGGCACTCGTCGAGGCGGTCCTTGTCGGGGCGCCCGAGGGGCGCCCGCTGACCCGCGTCGAGGCGACCGAGCTGCTGGCTGCCTACGGGATCCAGCTCTGGGCCGCCCGGCAGGTGGACACCGCCGACGAGGCCGCGGCGGCGGCGGGCGAGCTGGGCTACCCGGTCATCCTCAAGACGATGTCACCGATCCTGCGCCACCAGCCGGGGATCATCGGCGTCCGCGGAGACCTCGAGGGGCCGGAGGCGGTCCGCACGGCCGTCGACTCGCTCCGGTCCCGGCTCGGCCCGATCGCCGACGGGCAGCTCGTCGTCCAGAGGATGGCGCTGCCGGGAGTCAGCTGCGTCCTCACGAGCAACGAGGACCCGCTCTTCGGGCCCGTCGTGAGCTTCTCGGTCGCCGGCCCGCCGACCGACCTGCTCGGCGACATCGCGCACCGCATCCCGCCGTTGACCGACGTCGACGTGTCCGAGCTCATCTCCTCCGTCCGGGCGGCGCCCCTGCTGCACGGGCACCGTGGCGCGATGCCCGTCCATCGCGCCGCCCTGTCCGACCTCGTCGCCCGGGTCTCGTGCCTCGCCGACGACCTCCCCGAGGTCGACCACGTCCACCTCAACCCGGTCAACGCGTGGTCCGGCGGCGTGGACGTCCTCGACGCCGAGGTCAGCGTGCATCCGGCCCGCACCCGCAAGGACACCGACCGCCGCGCCATGACCTGACCGCGCGAGCGGCGCAGCCGGCATACGCGAATGGTGTGCCGGCGCTACTCCTCTGGTGAGGAC
>JAABUY010001035.1_pt1 | contig 40304 bp, 40 predicted proteins | sample 5560271 | NCBI WGS metagenome assembly JAABUY01 (sample SAMN10711886, study PRJNA513374) | rock metagenome | isolation source: Antarctica rocks | place: Antarctica: Victoria Land, University Valley
CCTGGCACATGCTCCAAACCGGCGAGCTGTACCGCGACCTCGGAGGCGACCACTTCACTCGCCAGAACCCCGACCGAACCACCAAGCGTCTCGTCCGACAGCTCGAAGCGCTCGGGCACCGCGTGACGCTCGAGCCTCAGGAGGTTGCCGCCTGACGAGGATTTCGCTTCAGGAAGGCAACCCCTCCCGGGGCCCGGCCTCTGCCGTAAATCACAAAGCCACCGCCACGCCGGTAAAGAACGCGACAAAGACCAGCAGTCCTCCGATGCACCCGCGGCGATACGTCCGTGACATCAACTGCCGCTCACGTCGTCCAGCCGGCGCCCCCGTTCTCTCTTCGCTGACGCCACCGGCCAGACCGCCCCCGCGGGGTCGCCCGACCGGTGGCACGCCGGCGCCCGAGCGCCGGAGCCGTGTGCTCAGAAGGACGACCAGATGCTGCCGACGCCGCCGAAGCCGAGGGCCCCCGCGGTGTTCTGGTTCAGGTCCCAGTCGCGCCCGACGACAAAGGGGCCGCGGTCGTCGACCACGGCCATCACCGAGCGGTTGCCGTAGCGGAACGTGACCCGGGTGCCACACGGCAGCGACTTGTTGGCCACCCCGTAGAAGGCATGGAAGCCGCACGCGGTGGCACCGCCATCGTCGTACCACGACGCGCCGCTCTGCGTAAACGTCGTCACGTTGCCCGCCCGTGCGCTGGCTCGGCCGTTGGCCCGGTCGCCGGCGAAGCCGACGCGCAGCCAGTGATGGCCTTCGACGGAGCTCGGGAGCTTCAGGTCAAAGCCCCCACGCGGGCCGGTACGGGCGGTGACGAGCGTGCGCCAGTCACTGCCGCGGCGGGTCACGAGGCGCACGGTGCGCCCCGGCACGGCGGGCAGCAGCCGGCCGCGGACGTGGCCGCGTGCTCCCGCCAGGACCGTGATCGAGCGGGCGGAGACGTTGAAGCGCGCCGCCACCGCCAGGGCCTGGGCGCCGCTGGCGCTGACCGCGGGGCTGGGATCCGCGGAGGCGGCCGGCACGCCAGTCGAGGACCGGGGCAGCGCGGCACCGCTCGCCGGCACCACCCGCAGCAGACCGGAGCGGACTGCCCGGGCGGTGAAGCGAAACGAGCCGTCACTGCGGACGGTCGTGCCGGCGAGCATCCGCCAGCTGGTGCCGCCGGCCGGCTTGAACTGCAACTGCAGGACCTTGCGGGCCTCGACGGCGGTGGCGTTACCCCTCACCGTCACGGGATGCCCGTAGGTCGCTCGTTGGGGGGTGATGGTGATCTGGATGGCACCGTGGGCATCGGCCTGGCCGGCGGCGAGCGCTGCCGCCGTCGCGGGGATCGCGAGCATCAGAGCACCTGCGCCCACGTACACCGGGCGCGAGATGCGCAGCATCAGCTTGGACCTCACGAGAGGACCTCCTGTTGGACGTCGACCGGGCGCCTACGGGGTTAGCTGACGGGCTCGCGGCTGCGCGGAAGCGCCTCATCTTCGAGGTGCTCCGCGCAGTCGCTACGACCGCCGCCGGCGTTCTACCGGGCGGTCGATTCGCCCCATCCGGACGAAGCTCCGCTTCGCCCGGCGATGGGTCCCCCGTTCATCCCCACACCGGGCGGGGATGACTCGGCAGGTCGATTTACGACTCGCGGAGATTGGCAGGCCGGACGGCCACCGACTGTGAGTCCGCGCACAGAGCCGCGCTCGTCCCGGCTCCCGCCATAATCCTGCACGTGGCCAACCCAGATCGGTTGACGGGCCTCGACGCCTCGTTCTTGCACCTGGAGACAGACTCCTCGCACATGCACGTAGCCGCCTGCTCCGTGCTGCAGGGACCAGCCCCCGCCTACGGGGAGCTGCTGGAGGCGATCGGGTCGCGCCTGCACCTCGTTCCCCGCTACCGGCAGCGGCTGGCGTTCGTGCCCCTCGGCCAGGGACGGCCGGTATGGGTCGACGATCCCCACTTCAACCTCACCTACCACATCCGCCATACGGCGCTGCCCCGCCCGGGCGGCGAGCACGAGCTCCGGCGCCTCGTCGGCCGGGTGTTCTCGCAGGCGCTTGACCGGGATCGTCCCATGTGGGAGCTGTGGCTGGTGGAGGGGCTGGCCGACGAGCGCTTCGCGCTGCTCTCCAAGACCCACCATGCCCTGGTCGACGGCGTTTCCGGCGTCGACATCGCCACCGTGCTCTTCGACACCTCACCGGACCCGCCTCCCGTGGCGCCCCCCGAGCAGGAGTGGGTGCCCCGTCCGCTGCCCAGCGGCGCGCAGCTGCTGGGCGAGGCTTTGCTGGAACGGGCCACGGTGCCCGGGGAGATGATCCGCGGCGCTCGCCGCGCCCTCCGCGGTCCACGGCAGGTGGCTGAGCGTCTGCGCACCGCGGTGGGCGGGATCGGCGCGCTGACGCGACTCGGCCTCCAGCCCGCTCCGGAGAGCCACTTCAACGTGAGGATCGGGCCCCACCGGCGCTTCACGTGGGTACGCGGCGACCTCCAGCAGTTCAAGACGGTCAAGGACGCCCTCGGCGGGACGGTCAACGACGTCGTCCTGGCCGCCGTGGCCGGCGGCCTGGGCCGGTACCTGCGCCTGCGCGGCGAGAGCACCGAGGAGATCGAGCTCAAGGCCATGGTGCCGGTGTCGGTCCGCGCCGACCTGGAGCGGGGGGCCCTCGGCAACCGGGTGGCGGCGATGTGGGCGCCGCTACCGGTCGGGGTCGTCGATCCGGTGGCGCGTCTGCGGAGGGTCAGCGAAGCGATGGCGGGGCTCAAGGAGTCCGGTCAGGCCGTCGCCGCGCAGGTGCTGACCCAGCTCTCGGGCTTCGCTCCGCCGACGATCATGGCCCAGGCGGCCCGCCTGCAGGCGCGCCAGCGGGTCTTCAACCTCGTGGTCACGAACGTTCCCGGGCCGCAGTTCCCGCTGTACGTCCTCGGCCGCCAGCTCAACGCGATGTATCCGATGGTCCCGCTGGCGGAGAACACCGCGCTGGGTATTGCGATCATGAGCTACGACGGCCAGCTGAACCTCGGCCTCACGGCCGACCGCGACGCCCTTTCCGACCTCGAGGTGCTGGCCGAGGAGCTCTCCGGCGCGATCGAGGAGCTGGTCGCCGCCGCGACAAGCTCCAGCAGCGCCGGACGGCGCCGGACGCGGGCACCGGCCCGGCGCTCCGCGCGTGCCGTGCGGTGAGGCTCGCGGGGACAGCTCTGGAGCGTGTGGCCATCGCGCTCGCCTCGCTGGCGCTCTCGGTGGGCCTCATCGCGCTCCTGTCGGGCTTCTTCGCCGGTCGCGATCAGGCCGGCGTCGGCGCCGGGAGCGCCGGGATTGCTGTGATCGGTCAGGCATTCCCGGACCTCGGGCACGTGCACCTGCGCCCGGGCGAGCTGCGGCCGGTCTACAACTCCGAGCCGCCCACCAGCGGAGCCCACATCCCCGAGCCGGTCCTGCGCGACGGCGCGACGCTCGACGATAACCAGCTGCTACAGGCGCTGGAGGTGGGCGACGTGGTGATCGCCTACGGGACGCCGCTGCCACCGCCCGGCCTGGCGGCCCTGGCACGCCAGCTATCGGAGGCCTTCACCCCGCAGCTGGCCGCCTCCGGACAGGCGGTGCTCACCATGCGCCGCCCGCACATCGCGGGCCTGATCGGGCTGGCCTGGGGACGGATGCTGCGAGTGAGCTCGCCCGCGGACCCGCGGCTGAGCCAGTTCGCCGAGCAGTGGCTCGGGCACGGCGCCCCGGGGCGATGAGAGCCCTTCAGGCACCCACTGGCGCCGCTGGGCGCACGGCGATCGTCATCCGGGTCAGAACGCAAGTCCGTCCCTCGTCGTCTGTGATCTCCACGTCCCAGATCCAGGTCGTGCGACCGCAGTGGCGGCGACGAGCCTCGGCGTGGATCGTCCCGACGGTGATCGGGCGCAGGAAGCTCGTCTGGTTGGCCAAGCCCATCGCCTCCAAGCCCTCACCGCGCACGGCCAGCGCGGTCGCGACCGAGGCCAGCGTCTCGGCGATGGAGGCGCACACGCCGCCGTGGACGAGGCCGGCGGGCTGCTTGAGCTCCTCACGGACCGGTAGCCGGGCGCGGGCCAGCTCGTCGCCCACCTCAAGCAATTCCAGTCCGAGCAGGCCGTCGAATCCCGACGGCGCGGTGAGCGAGAACACGGGATCCATGCCGGGCAGGACGATATCGGGGGCATCCTTCCGGGGGCTTCTCTAGGCTACGAGCGCAATGGCGTCTCTTCAAAGCCTGCCCGCCGATCAGCGCGCGGTGCTGCAACTCGTGCTCCAGCGCGGCCGGAGCTACGACGACATCGCGGTGCTGCTCTCGATCGACCGCGCCGCCGTGCGCGAGCGCGCGCTGTCGGCACTGGAGGCCCTGGGCCCCGAGGCCGAGATCGACCCCGGACGGCGCGCGCTGATCACCGACTACCTGCTGGGCCAGCTACCGGCACGGGTCAGCGAGGACGTCCGCGCGCGGCTGTCACGCTCGGCCGGGGAGCGGGCCTGGGCCCGCGTCGTGGGCTCCGAGCTGGCGCCGCTGGCCAGCCAGCCGCTGCCGGAGATTCCGGCCGGTGCTTCCGCCCCCGCGCCGGCGGTAGCCGCGCCCCGGCGCCCGGGGACCAGGGGTGCGAGCGAGGCTCCGGTGGCCGCGCCCACCCGGGGTCAGGCGCGGGAGCCCTCTCCTCGGTCGCCGGGCTACGAGTCCGTGCCGCCCGACCGCGGGCCCGAGGACCACACGGACGGTCTCGCCGGGCAGCGACCCAATTCTCGACTGGGCGGCGCCATCCTGATCGGCCTGCTGGCCGTGATCGTAGTGGTCGTTCTCGCGGTGATCCTCTCTAGCGGTGACTCCAGCAGCTCCAGCAGCTCCGCCAGCTCGCAGGCCAGTTCCCCGGCCAGCTCTTCGCAGGCCAGCGCTTCTCAGGGACCCGCCACCACCGCCACCACCGCCACGGGGCCGACCAAGCCCACTGCCGCCGGAGCAGGCCGGCCGGTGGCCCAGGTGAACCTGACCTCGCCCACCGGCAACAGGAAGATCGGAGGCGTGGCGATCGTCGTCAAGCAGGGCGGCCAGTACGGGATCCTGGTCCGCGGCCAGGGAGTGGCGGCCAACACCGGCCACAACGCCTATGCGGTGTGGCTGTACAACTCGCCTTCGGACAGCCGCATTCTGGGATTCATCAACCCCGGCGTGCGCGCCAACGGGGTGCTGCAGACGATGGGCCTGCTCCCCGCCGGCGCCTCCCACTACAAGCAGCTGCTGGTAACCCTGGAGGCCCAGCCCAAGCCCCGCACGCCGGGCAAGATCGTGCTGCAGGGTGCGCTCAGCATCTCCGGCTGAGACGCCGCGTCAGCTGACGTCCGGATCGCCGGCGCACGCCCGCTCGAGCCACTCGAGCGCCTCCTCCAGCCGGCGCCGGCTGGCGCGCCGCAGCATGAAGCCGCCCGTACGGGAGTAACCGCGCAGCTGCTGGCGCAGCTCGATCGTCACCTTGGTGCGCTCGCCCTCCGGCTCCAGCTGGATCTCGGTCACCGCTTCGCCCAGCACCCGCTCGAACGGGGTCCCCTCCAGCTCCTGCCTCCAGGCCCGCCGGTGGGGGGGCTCGGAGTCCACCACCGTGAAATCGATCCGCACCGGGCGACCCTTCTTGGTCAGGTGCACCTGGGTGAAGGCCTCCTCGCTCACGCCCTCCATGCGCTGCACCCCGGGCCACCAGCGAGGCTGGTGGTGCGCGTCGGCGACCACCTCCCACACCTGCTCCAGAGGGACCCCCAGGACACGGCTGCGCCGCGCGCGCGTCACGACTGGACCTCCACCAGCGAATGCACGGGATGGGGCGCCAGCCGCTCTCGACCCCCGAGGAACGAGAGCTCCACCAGAAAGGCACAGGCGACGACCTCCGCCCCCAGTCCGGTGACGAGCTCGCAGACGGCCTGCGCGGTTCCGCCGGTGGCCAGCAGGTCGTCGTGCACCAGGACCCGGGCTCCGCCCGCCAGCGCGTCGGCATGGACCTCCAGGGCGTCGATGCCGTACTCCAGGGCATACTCGGCGCTGACGGTCTCGTGGGGCAGCTTGCCCGGCTTGCGGGCCGGGACAAAGCCCGCCCCCAGCGCCCGGGCCAGGGCGCCGCCGAGGATGAAGCCGCGCGCCTCCGCGGCCACGACCAGCTCGATCCCCAGCGGCCGGGCGAACTGCACCAGCCTGGCCACCGCCGCGTCAAGCGCCGCCGGGTCGAGCAGCAGCGGCGTGATGTCCTTGAACACGATCCCGGGGCGGGGAAAATCAGGGATGTCGCGCACGTGCGCTCGCAGGTCCACGACCATCGCGCCAGCTCCTCAGGTCGCGATCTTGCGCAGGTCCCGGATCAGCAGGAGGTGCTTGAGGTGCGTGGTCACCGAGGCAAGGTTCTCCAGCGCCTCGATCGCCTCCTTGCGCCGGTCGGGGTTGCGCGAGCGCAGCGCCGGCGCGAGGATGCTCTGTAGCAGCTGTGCCTCCCGGTCCGCGGAGCTGCGGAACACGCGCAGGTTCCTGCCCCCCACCCCGTAGCGCGCCAGCTCGGACACGGCGCGCACGATCTCCCGCTCGGTCTCGTCGTAGTAGCGCACGCCCGCCCGGGTCTCGCCCTTGATGACGCCGAAGTCCTCCAGCTCGCGCACGAGCTTGGGATCGGCGCCCGTCTCCTCGACCACGTCGGCCAGCGAGTACATCGCACCCGGATCGCGTCCGGACACGCTGGCGCGCCGCAGCGAGCGGTTCTCGCCCGGCGGCGCCACTTCCCGCTCGGAGCGCCCGCCTGCCAGCTCCTGGCGGATCACCCGCAGGGGCAGGAACTCGTCGCGCTGCAACCGCAGGATCGTCCGCAACCGCTGGATGTCGCCCTGGGTGTAGAGCCGGTAGCCCCCCTGGGTGCGTCTGGGCGAGACCAGCTTCTGGTCCTCCAGGTAGCGGATCTTGGAGATGGAGATGTCCGGGAACTCCTGATGCAGCGCCTTGCATACGGCACCTATCGTGACCGCCTTGGGGCGCGGCCGCTCATCCTCCTCCGGCCGGGGCGGGGGCAGCTCGATCTCGGGGTTGCGGGTCTCCGAGGTGGCCATCAGCGGCTCAGGAAGGCCAGCTTGTACTTGCCGACCTGGAGCTCGTCTCCGTCGCCCAGGCGGTGGGACTCGATCCGGCGGCGATTGACGTAGGTGCCGTTCAGCGACCCGCAGTCGTCCAGGTAGTAGTCGCTGCCGCGGCGGACGAGCATCGCGTGGTCGCGGGAGACGGTGACATCGTCCAGGAAGATGTCGCTGTCGGGACGGCGCCCGACGGTGAGGCGATCGCCGTCGAGCGGAAAGCTCTCTCCGGCACGGCCGCCACCGGCGCGGATCACCAGCGTCGCGCCACGTGAGACCTCGGGTAGCTCGACCGCGTCCACCTCACCGGTCTCGCCCACGCGGTAGGAGGCGGTGGTGGCACCGGGCGTCGCCTCAGTGGCGCCCAGATACGCCCCGCAGCGCTGGCAGTAGTTGGCGCCGCCGGTGTTGGCAAAGCCGCACTCCTGGCAGTGCTGAGCCACCGCTCGGAACCCGAACTACTCGAGCTCCGCCCCGGGCACCCGCCCGGAGAGGATGTCCGTGAGCTGCTGGACGTCGGCACCGGAGATGACCAGCTCTCCGCTCTCGTCCTTCTTGCGCAACCGGTTCACGAGCTCGGCGCGGAGGATGTCGATCTTGCCGTGAAGGATCCTGCGCTTGTAGGAGACCTCCATCTCCTCATCGGTCAGCTGCTTGATGAGATCCTTCAGCTCCTCGTCGCTCAGGGCGCCGAGGTCCGGAAACGTGTCCATGCGAAGCGTTCCCCCCCGTCCTGCGAGTCGTGGTCTTAGAACCTATGCAGTATACCGGTGGATCTCATAGGGTCAATCTGAGCTTGAGAGTTTATCGGCCTCCCGCACCTGAGCTCGGCCGTCGCGGATATAGAGCACGGTGGCGGTCAGGGCCAACACCAGGCCGAGGTACATCAGCGCGAGCGCGAGCGCGTGCACGCCGGCCATGGCGAAGGGCGGCGCGGCCATCGTCGGCGCCACGCCGATCCGGCCCGGCCAGTTGATCTTCAGCTCCACCCCCCGCGCCAGCGCGTACCGGCTGAGAACCAGCATCCACAGCTCCCGGGCGAGCACGAGCGCGATCGCCCACCTCGGCAGCAACGAGAAGTTCCACACCACGACCATCGCCGAGACGACCAGCAGCCGGTCGACCACGGGATCGAGCAGCGCCCCCAGGCGGCTGAACTGGCCAGTCAGGCGCGCGACGAACCCGTCGAGGTAGTCCGAGGCGGCGATCACCGAGAACAGGACCACCGCCAGCGCATCGTGCCCGTCCCGGCTGCCGAGCGCCAGGACCAGGAACACCGGGATCGCGGCCAGGCGCACGTAGCCGATCGCGTTGGGGAGCGTCCACGGTCGCAGCGGCTGGTCGGAGCGGGTCGCGGCCGGCGGTGGCCCCGAGCGGTCCACGCCGAACAGGCGCCGCCGGGGGAGGCGGTAGCGATCCCCCGCGGGGCGGTGGCCGTCCGCGCTCAGGGGAGCTCCCGCCACAGCTCGGCGATCGCCCGCGCCGCGCCGTCGACGGGTACCGTCCGTGCCTGGCGGCCGCGCCGGATCTGGACCTCCACCTCGCCGCCGGCCAGGGTTCGCCGCCCGATCGTCACCCGGGCCGGGCACCCCAGCAGCTCGGCGTCGACGAACTTCTCGCCCGGGCCGGCGTCCCGGTCGTCGAAGAGCGTCTGCAGCCCCTGACGCTGCAGCTCGCCGTAGAGCCGCTCGGCCAGCGCTCGCTCCTCGCTGCCCTCACGGCCCAGCACCACCAGCTCGACGTCGAACGGCGCGATCGCTCGCGGCCACGAGATGCCCTGCTCGTCGGCGTACTGCTCCACGGCCGCGGCGGCGGCGCGCGCGGGCCCGAACCCGTAGGAACCCATCCACACGAGCTGGGTGCTCCCGCTCTCGTCCAAGTAAGTGGCACGCAGCGGGTCCGAGTACCGCGTGCCGAGCTTGAAGATGTTCCCGACCTCGATCGCGGGCTCGATCCGGATCGGGGCGCCCCCGACGGTGTCTCCCGCCACCACGGTGCGGACGTCGACCCGCTCGTAAGCGAAGTCGCGGCCGGGCCGCACCCCGCGCAGGTGGAGGTCGGGGCGATTGGCCCCCACGACATAGGCGCCCTCCCCGTCTACCTGCACCGCCTCGTCGAGGAGCACCGGCACCTCGGCCCCCACCGGACCTATGAACCCGGGCGGTCCCAGGCGCCGATCGATCTCCTCCGCGGTGGCGGGGCGGAAGTCGCAGCCCAGCGCGTTGCGGAGCTTGATCTCGCCCAGGCGATGGTCCCCGCGCAGCAGCACGAGCTTCATCTCACCGCCCTCCAGGACGATCGGCAGCGCCTTGAGCAGCGCACCCGCTGGCAGCCCCGTCGATGAGGCGACGGCGTCGATCGTGGTCAGGCCGGGGGTTTGGACCTCCTGCGGGGCGTCGAGCGCCGGCGGCAGCGTTACCGGCTGGGCCACGGCACTGGCGACCTCGACGTTGGCGGCGTAACCGGGTGCCAGCGTCACCTCGTTCTCCCCCGCGGCGCAGGGCGCCATGTACTCGTGAGCCCCGTGGCCGCCCATCATGCCCACGTCTGACTCCACCCGATACCACTCCAGCCCGCAGCGGTCGAACATCCGGTCATAGGCGGCGGCGTGGGTGTCATAGGCGAGCTCCAGGCCCTCGCGGTCGCGGTCGAAGCTGTAGGAGTCCTTCATGATGAACTCCCGGGTACGGAGCACGCCCGCCCGCGGGCGGGGCTCGTCGCGCTCCTTGACCTGGAAGTGGTAGAGGATCAGCGGCAGGTCCCGGTAGGAGCGCACCGCCGCGGCGACGTGCCCGGTGACGATCTCCTCGTGGGTCATCGCCAGCACCATCTCGGCGTCCCGGCGGTCGGTGAGCTTGAACAGCTCCTCGATCTCGTAGCGCCCGGTGCGCCGCCAGGGGTCGGCCGGATGCAGGACCGGCATCAGCATCTCCTGGCCGCCGATGGCGTCCATCTCCTCCCGGGCTATCTGCACCACCCGCTGGTGCACGCGCCAGCCTGCGGGCAGCCACGACCACAGCCCGGAGCCGATCTGGCGGATCAGTCCCGCCCGCACCATCAGCTTGTGCGAGATCGCCTCGGCGTCGGCTGGCGGCTCGCGCTCGGTGGGGAGGAACAGGCTGGAGAGGCGGGTCATGGTCGGGCGGGCGGCGCGGTGGCTCGCCCGGGCTTGAGAAGCCTACCCCGCGGCCTGCGCATCGGCCGGGGAGAGAGGTCTGATAGAAGTGGCCTGACCCTAAGCAAGCCGTGCAAGGAGACCCGCCGATGGCCTACTCAGTCCCGCCTCTCCCCTACGACTACAGCGCGCTGGATCCTCACATCGACGAGGCGACGATGCGCGTCCACCACGACAAGCACCACCAGGCCTATGTCGACAAGGTCAACTCGGCCCTGGAGGGCACCGAGTGGGAGGACAAGCCGATCGAGGAGGTCGTGCGCAATCTGTCCCAGATCCCCGAGGACAAGCGTGGCCCCGTGCGCAACAACGGCGGCGGCCACCTGAACCACTCCCTGTTCTGGGAATGGATGACGCCCGGCGGCGGTGGCGAGCCCGACGGGGACCTGCGCGCGGCGATCGAGTCGGCGTTCGGATCGGTGGGTGACTTCAGGACCAAGTTCAAGGAGGCCGGCGTCGCCCAGTTCGGGTCTGGCTGGGCATGGCTGGTGCACGACGGCTCCGGCCTGGCGGTCGTCTCGACGCCCAACCAGGACAACCCGGTCACCGACGGCAAGACGCCGTTGCTGGGCGTCGACGTGTGGGAGCACTCCTACTACCTGAAGTACCAGAACCGCCGGCCCGACTACATCGAAGCGTGGTGGAACGTCGTCAACTGGGGCCGGGTGGCCGAGCACTTCAAGAAGGTGAGCTGACCGCCCGCCGCTGGTGCTCATGGGGCGCGCCCTTGCGGGGGCGCGCCTTTTTTTCAGGACTCATGGCCGGTCGCGACCCTCGGCGTGACCGCCAGACCACGAGACACGAGATCACGGACGTCACAGCTCACCAGCCGGGCCTCGAGCTTCTCTGCAGCGGCAACGTAGGCGGCGTCATAGATGGAGATGCCGTGGTCCGTCGCAACTTCTATGGCCCTGCTCAGCAGCAGCTGCTCGCAGCGAACCACACCCCCATCGAGTGTGAACGCCTCGACCTGAGCCACGAGCCGCCGCGCGGCCCCAGGGTCGCTCCACGCAGTTACGGCAACGTTCGCCACCTCGTAGAGCGCCAGATCGAGCGTCGCTGACGCATCGCTGCCCTCCAGGAGCGCCACCGCCGCCAGATGGTTCGGATCTTCTGGATCCTCGCCCGCGAGAGCGACGCTGGCGTCCAGGAGCCACCTCGGCATCAGTTCGGCCGGGTGCGCTTGACCAGTTCGGCCACGTTGCCTCCGTGGCCCACGACACCCTCTCGCAGGCTCACGATCCGCGCGGCCCGGCGGCCGCTCCCCTCTCGCAGCCGCCTTTCGGCCAGATCCCGGAGGAGGCCGCTGCGGGTCGTGCCCGCCCTCTCCGCCTCGACGTCCAGCGCTCGCAGCAGGTCATCGGGCAGTGACACCATCACCTTGGCCACGGCGTGAGTATACCCGGTATTGCCAATGGCGGAAATCAGGCCCGGGTGAAGCGCCGGCCGGCCACCGGGGAGATCTCCTCGTCCAGCTGCGCGGTCGGCTCGGGAAGGTCGTCGGCGGCCGCGGCCTCCATCGCGGCGAGCCGCTCCGGCGTCAACGCGGTCGCGTCCTCGTTCTCGGCCAGCCACGCGCGCGCCTCCGCGGCGCTGCCCTCGTCCCGCTCGACCAGCTTCCCAGCCGCGTAGTAGCGGTCGATCTCGGCGAACAGCTCATCGACCAGTCGCTCGGTGGGGACCTTCTTCAGCGGCTCCCCACGTGAATAGATCATGCCCATGTCCTTGGCGCCAGTGATCCCGAAGTCGGCATGACGCGCCTCGCCGATGCCGTTGACTGCGCAGCCGAGCACCGAGACCTCAATCGGATCCTCGTAGGCCTCGAGGCGCTGCTCGACCTCGGCGACCACCGTGTCCATGTCGAACTGCAGGCGCCCGCAGGTGGGGCAGGCGATCAGCACCGGTCCTCGCTCACGGAGCTTGAGGGCCTTGAGGATCTCCCAGGCGACCTTAACCTCCTCCTCCGCGTGGAAGGTGGACAGCGAGATCCTGATCGTGTCGCCGACCCCGTCTGCCAGCAGCGTGCCGAGGCCGACCGCCGATTTCAGCGAGCCCGACCACTTGGTGCCGGCCTCGGTGATCCCGAGGTGCAGGGGATAGGGGATCCGCTCCGCCAGCAGCCGATTGGAGGCGATCGTGTTGGGCACGCTCGTGGACTTGATCGAGACCTTGAAGTTCGTGAAGTCCAGGCGCTCCATCAGCTCGACGAACTCGACCGCGGCAGCGACCAGTGCCTCCACCGGGCTCTCGCGCTCCAGGGCGTGCAGGTGCCGGGGCAGCGAGCCGGAGTTGACGCCGATTCGCAGCGGCGTGCCCAGTTGCGCGGCCCGCGCGGCCACCTCCGCGACCTTGTCCGGCCCGCCGATGTTGCCGGGGTTCAGGCGCACGCAGTGGGCCCCTGCGTCCAGCGACTTCAGCGCCAGGGTGTGGTTGAAGTGGACGTCGGCGATCACCGGGATCGGCGACTGGGCGACGATCGTGCGCAGCGCCTCGACGTCCTTCTCCCGCGGCACCGCCACGCGCACGATGTCCGCGCCGGCTTCGGCCACCCGCCGGATCTGGCTCATGGTGGCGGCGAGATCGGCGGTCTCGGTCTTGGTCATGGTCTGCACCGCCACCGGCGCGCCACCGCCGATCGGCACCGGGCCGACGTGGATCTGCCGCTCTGAGGCCATCGCCTCCTGAGTGTAGAGCGGTGGACGGACCGCAACTTTGCGCCGCTTTGCGGTTCCATGAGGTCATGCCCCGAACCAAGCTTCTCCTCACCCTCGTCCTGCTGAGTACGGCCACGGCGCTGGGAGCGCCGTCTCGGTCACCGGCCAGCACCCAGCAGGAGGCGATCTTCCAGGACGAAACCCAGCTGGAGGCCACCCCCGCGGCGACGCTGGATACGCTGCGAGATCTCGGCGTCACGCGCGTGCGCGTGAGCCTCTACTGGAGCCGGATCGCCCCGCGCCGCGACTCTCGGCGCCGGCCGCCGCACTTCGACGCGACCAACCCGTCCGCCTACCCCCGGGCGGGGTGGCAGGTCTACGACGAGATCGTCAGGGACGCTGCCACGCGGGGCGTGTCAACGTACTTCCAGATCACGGGGACGGCACCGCTGTGGGCCACCGGTGCCGCACCGCCGGCCGGCGGTCCCTATGGACAGTGGCGCCCCTCGGCCTCGGAGTTCCGCGCCTTTGTCACCGCGGTCGGCAGGCGCTACAGCGGGACCTACCGGGGACTTCCCGCCGTCCGCTTCTGGTCGATCTGGAACGAGCCCAACTACGGCGTCGACCTGGCCCCCCAGGCCACCCACAACGACACCGTCGAGGTGGGCGCGGCGCAGTATCGCGCGCTGCTCGACGCCGGTTGGGCGGGCCTGCACCGCAGCGGCCACGGCCGTGACACGATCCTGTTCGGGGAGGTCGCCCCCCACGGTCTCGATCACCCGATCGGGAACTTCTCCGGGGTCAAGCCGCTGCGCTTCCTGCGGGCGCTCTACTGCGTGGACGCCCGCCTGCGCCCGCTGCGCGGATACGCGGCGGCGCTGCGCAGCTGCCCGACGGCAGCCTCGGGATCGCGGCGCTTCCGCTCCCAGCACCCGGCGCTGTTCTCCGCCAGCGGCTTCGCGGATCACCCCTACGCCCAGGGGCTGGCTCCCAACCGGTCGCTGGCACCCGATCCCGACTACGCCGACCTGCCGGAAATCCCCCGGCTGGAGCGCACGCTGGACCACCTGCAGCGGGTCTACGGCTCGCGCGCTCGGCTGCCGATCTGGAACACCGAGTACGGCTACTGGACCAACCCACCCGAGCGCGTGGCCCGGATCAACCCGACCACCGCCGCGCTCTACATCAACTGGGCCGAGTACCTGAGCTGGCGCCAGCCGCGCGTGCGCAGCTACATGCAGTACCTGCTCGTCGATCCGGCCAGGGGCAACTTCGCCAGCGGCCTGCTGTTCAAGAACGGCCGGCCCAAGCCGCCGTTGCGCGACGCCTACCGGATGCCGCTCTACCTGCCCCGCCCCGGCGGGCGCCGGGGACGACCCCTGGAGGTCTGGGGCGACGTTCGTCCCGCGCATCTGGCCGGAGCCGGTCAGCGGGTGGCGATTCAGTGGCGCCCGCGGAGCGGTCGGTGGCAGACCGTGCGCCTGGTGGGGATCACCAACCTGCGCGGCTACTTCGACGTGCGCCAGGCCTTCCGCGGTAGTGGCGGTGTACGGCTGGTCTACAGCCGGCCGGCCGGGGGCACGATCACCAGCCGCACCGCGACGATCACGTTGCGCTGACTTACGCCGGGGGTCCGCTCGGTGCCTCGCCGGGCGGACCGCTCGGACCCTCGCCGGGGTTGCTGCCCCGGCGACGCGCGGCCGCGATCCCGTAGCCGGCCGCGGTCACGACCAGCACCCCGAGCACGATCAGCACCGGCACCGGCAGAAACGAGCCGCCCGAGCCCCCTGAGCCGGCCCCGTTCACATGGGTCCCCCCGAGGTCGGCCAGGAGCACGCGCTGGATCACGTCGTAGCAGTCGGTGTACTCCTTGACGTCGGCCGGCATCGTGGCCAGCGCGCCCCGTAGCTGCGTGGCCGTGTACTGAGCAGTCAGGCGGCTGTGCGCGTTGCAGTCGGCCACGGCCGGAGAGGTGGCGGCGGCCAGGCCCGGGGCCAGCAGGACTCCGGTGGAGGCGCAGGCGGCCATGATCAGGGCCAGGGCGACGGCGCGGCGAAGACGTGACATCGCGGGATGAGTCTACGCAGCCGCCCGCTGCCTGCCGCTCCCGGCCACGCCCGGCTCAGGCCAGCGGATGGCCTGCCGAGCGCTGGATCAGGACCGCCGGGGCGGCGGGCGCCGGTGGCAGCAGCGCCGCCGCGTGCTGGCCCATCTCCAGCGGGCTCAGGCGCCAGCCGCCGGCGATCAGGAACCGTGCCACCAGGAACCCGTTCACCGTCCGGGTGGACAGCAGCGTGACCCCGACCGGCAGCGTCCCGGCCGGGGTCTGCCAGGCACTGCCCACCACGTCCAGCTCCGACACGGTCACCGATCCCGGCCCCTGGGCGCCCCAGCTGGCCCCTCCAAGGTAGATCGACAGCGGCGGCGTGGCAAACGCGCCGTCGTAGGCGACGATCCCGCGGGGCCCGGTCGGTGAGCCGAGCGCAGCGGCCACCGCTCGCCAGTCTGGGCGTTGGTACTGCGGGCTTCCGGCGATACGCACCCCCGCCCAGAGGAAGCCCGCCAGCAGCGCCACGGCCAGGAGCCCCCCGCCCACGCGTGCGCGGGGAGCGGTGCAGGCGGCGGCCAGCACGATTGCCAGCGGCGCCCACCCCGGGATCAGGTTGCGAGGCACGACATAGTCGCGCCCCAGGAGAGCGAGCAGGATCGGCACGAGGATCACCGCCCCGGCCAGCGCACCGGCCAGCGCCGCACCACGTCGCTCCCGCTCGCCGCCGCCGAAGACCAACAGCGCCACCACCACCGCGGCCAGAACCGCGGCCCCGACCAGCCCAACGCCCACGATCGAACTCTGGTAGAGCGAGCCGAACCCGAACTGAATGGGGATCTGCTGCAGCCGCGTGGACAGTGAGAGGGCCTGGATCCAGCCGACCCCGTGCGTCGTATCCCCCAGCGCCAGCGGCAGCATCGCCACCTGCACCGCCGCAAGCGTGCCGCAGGCGAGCAGCAGTTCTCGTGAACGGCCGCGCCACAGCAGCAGGAGTGCCTCCGGCGCGATCAGGAAGGCGGCGAAGAAGTGAGTCAGGATCGCCAGCGAAGAGCAGGCGGCCCACAGGGCGATGTGCGTCCGCGTCGGCGCGGCGCGCGCCCGCAGGCAGAACAGCAGCGAGGCGGTGCAGAGCATTGCCAGCAGCGCGTAGGCCCGTGCCTCCTGGGAGTACCAGATCAGGAACGGGTTGACCGCCGCCAGCGCCGCCGCCAGCACCGCGGCCCACCGCGAGAGCAGCTCGCGCGCACAGAGGTAGACCAGCGGGAGCAGGCCGATGCCAGCCATCGCCGAGAGCGAACGTAGACCGGCCTCACCGGTCCCGAAGAGCTTCGCCCACAACCACGCCAGCACGAAGTACAGCGGCGGCGAGGCGTCGCTCACCCGCACCTGGTGCAGCAACCCCCCGAGCGAGGAGTGCAGATAGTGCACGGTGTAGGCCTCGTCGAGCCAGTAGCTCTGCGCCCGCAGCGTCGCCAGCCGCAGGGCGGCCCCGACAACGATCACCGCCGCCAGCAGGATCAGCTCGGGCGCGGGCAGCGTGGCCAGCACCTCTCGCCGGGCCGCCGCGGGACCGCTGCGGGCCGGGATCAGCATCGGTGCGAGTGTAAAGCCCTATGCTGCGGCGCTTGCCCGGGGGTCGCCACCGCACCTTCAACCGCTGCCGGCTGGTGCTCCCGGTCGCTGTCGCGGCTCTGCTTCTGGGCCCGGCGGGGTGCGGCTCGACCAGCCACCCCGGCGTGCCAAGCAGCGCCGCGCGAGCGCGGCCGGGCCTGGAGTCAATCTTCGAGGACGACGGGCACCTGCACTCGGACCCAGAGGGGACGCTGGCCCTGATGCGCCAGCTGGGCGTGGCCCGGATGCGGGTCTTCGTGTCCTGGCAATCGGTCGCCCCGGCACCCACCTCACCGCAGCCGCCCAAGGACTTCAGCGGCGCCGACCCCGCTTCGTATCCGGCGAGTGCCTGGACCACCCTGGACCGGATCGTCCGCGCCGCTGCAACGCACGGGATCGGCGTCGACCTGACGATCGCCGGACCCGTGCCACGATGGGCTACCGGCGCTGGCGCGCCCGTCAGCCCCTACACCTCGTGGAAGCCCTCTGACAACGCATTCGGCGCGCTCGTGCGCGCCATCGGCACCCGGTTCAGCGGCAGCTTCAAGCCCGCCGGCGCGTCGTCGCCGCTGCCCCGCGTCGACTTCTGGTCGATCTGGAACGAGCCCAACTACGGCCCCTCGCTGGCGCCCCAGGCAATCGAGCGCTCCACGGTGGAGGTCTCCCCCCAGCTCTACCGCGGCCTGCTCGACGCCGCCTGGTCCGCGCTGGGGGCCACCGGCCACGGCCACGACACGATACTGATCGGTGAGACCGCGCCACGAGGCATCACCACCGGAGACAACCCCGGCAACTTCTCCGGCATGGTCCCCCTGCGCTTCATCCGGGCGCTGTACTGCGTGGGCGGAGACCTACACCCGCTCACGGGCTCCGCCGCGGCGGCTCGCGCCTGCCCCCCAGGGGGCGCCTCGGCGAGCTTCGTCGCTGCGCATCCAGCGCTGTTCGGTGCCACGGGCTTCGCCGACCATCCCTACCCCCAGGGCGGAATGCCGCCCAACGCGACCACGCCGGCGGAGCCCGACTACGCCGATCTAGGCGCCCTCCCCCGGCTGGAGCAGACACTCGACCGTGCCCGCGTCGCCTACGGCAGCTTCCCCCCGCTGCCGATCTACTCCACCGAGTTCGGCTACCAAACCGATCCTCCGGAGACGATCGCGCACACCACCCCGACGGCGGTCGCCGCCCTCTACCTCAACTGGTCGGAGTACCTCTCCTGGCGTGACCCTCGGATCCACTCCTATGACCAGTACCTGCTCAGCGACCCGGCGAACGCCAATGCCAGCGGCGGCTTCGCCACTGGCCTGTGGTTCAAGAACGGAACGCCGAAGCCCACGTTCGCCGCCTACCGGCTGCCGCTGTTCCTGCCGGCCACCGGCCGCAGCCGCGACTCCGCGGAGGTGTGGGGGTGCGTGCGGCCGGCTCGCTACGCGGGGTCGCCGGAGCGGTCGATCGCTCCGGCGCAGATCCAGTTCCGGCCGGGTCCGAAGAGATCCTTCAGGACCGTGGCCAGGGTGCCGATCCGCAGCCCCCAGGGCTATTTTGACACCCGCGTGCGCCTGCCCGCCCAAGGGCAGGTCCGTCTCAGCTGGCGCCCCCCCCGGGGTCCGGTGATCCACAGCCGGATCGCCTCGCTGCGCTCGGGCTGAGCCGGCGAATACGACGCCCCGGCTCGCTACGCTCCCGCGGCAGGGCCGAACCAGCCTTGTCTGCCCCGACACGGGAGGAACCCGATCAGCATGAAAGCCGCAGAGCGCCAACGCCCGCCAACCATCGCCGCAACTCCCACGCAGTCGAGGGGTTATCTGACCATGCTCAAAGTCAAGCGACTCTCCGCCGCGCTGGCGCTCTCTCTGGCCGTCCTAGCGCCCATCGCCCTGCAGGCGGCTCCCGCACAGGCCAGCCACGGGCAGGTGGCGCTGTTCGAAGAGGACACCAACCTGCTAGCCCACCCCGACTCGACGATGGCGACCCTGCACCGGCTCGGAGTGGGGAGGGTCCGTCTGGCCGTCGTTTGGGCCGCCGTGGCGCCCAGCCCCAACTCGTTCACCAAGCCGAGCTTCAACGCCGCCAACCCCAACGCCGTCGGTTACAACTGGGGACCCTACGACGCCGTCGTGCGGGCCGCGCTTACCCAGCACGTCGCGCTTGACCTCCTGATCACCAGCGGCGTCCCACTCTGGGCCGACGGACCGGGGATCCCCGGAGCGGCCCGGGCCAAGCACTACGCCTGGAAGCTGTCGGCCAAGGACTACGGGGACTTCGTCTACGCCGCCGGCCGTCGCTACGCCCACACCGTGCACGCGTGGGAGATCTTCAACGAGCCCAACTTCGGCGAGGACCTCGGCCCCCAGGCCGTCAACGGCTCGCGGGACTCCGTGGCTCCCTCGATGTACCGGGGCGTGGTCGATGCCGGCTTCACCGCGCTGCGGGCCAGCGGTCACGGCCACGATACGATCGTCATCGGCCAGCTGTCCGCTCGGGGCATGGCGGGACCGGTTACACGCTCGCATCCTGAGGGCCTGCCGGGTGACTTCGCCCAGACCAAGCCGCTGCGGTTCATCCGCACGCTGTATTGCCTGGACGGATCCTACCGCCAGCTGCGCGGCAGCGCCGCGGCCGCGGTCGGGTGTCCCACCACGGCCGCCGGCTCGCGCGCCTTCCGCGCCCACCATCCCGGCCTGTTCAGCGCCACGGGCTTCGGAATCCATCCCTACCCGCAGGGCCTGCCGCCGACCCGGGACGCCTCCAACGACCCCGACTACGTGCCGTTCTCGGCGATCCCGACCCTGCAGCGCACGCTCGACCGGGCTCAGAGCGCCTACGGCTCCCACCGGCGGCTGCCGATCTACAACACCGAGTACGGCTACGTGACCCATCCGCCGGGCGCCCGGGGGTTCGTCTCCCCGAGCCGAGCGGCGCTGTACCTCAACCAGGCCGAGTACCTGTCATGGCGCAACCCGCGGATCGCCAACTGGATGCAGTACCTGCTGTTCGACCCGGTGGTCGGTGGCCCGAGTGGCTTCTTCAGCGGCCTGGAGTCCTACTCGGGACGTCCGAAGGGTCCGATGCTCGACGCCTACCGGCTCCCGCTGTTCCTGCCCACCGACTCCGCTCGCCGCGGACGCCGGCTGATGGTGTGGGGCGCGGTCCGTCCGGAGCACTTCTATCCCAAATCGCCGACCGCCGCGATCCAGTTCGCCCGGCGGGCGCGCGGGCCGTTCGTGAACGTGGGCAAGGTCACGATCCACGACCCGCGCGGATACTTCGTCACCCACCTGGCCTTCCCGGCCAGCGGCTTCGTTCGGGTGGCCTGGAAGTACCCGGGTGGCTCGACGATCATCAGCCGGTTGGCCACCGTGGCGATCCGGTAGATGCAGCCGGTGGTGCGCAGGCTCGCGCTCGGCGCGCTCGTTGTGGCGTGTGCGCTGAGCGCGCCCAGTGCCCCCGCTCTGGCCGCCTCCGACCAGGTGGCGATGTTCGCAGAGCCGGGGCTCGTCAACGACCCCACCGGGGATCTGGCCAAGGTGCGGCTGCTCGGTGCCGGCCAGGTGCGCCTGGTGCTGCCCTGGAGCCGGGTCGCGCCCGCGGCGCTCTCGCACCGGCGGCCCCGCCACCTTCGGGCTGCCGATCCGGCCGCCTACGCCGACGGCGCCTGGGCTCCTTTTGACAGCGCGATCAAGCAGGCCCACAGCCAGGGGATCGCCGTGAACCTGGATGTCGTCGGTGGGGCCCCGTTGTGGGCCACAGGCCCCGGCGCGCCCCGCGGCGCGCCGCATCTGAACTGGGAGCCGAATGCAGGCGACTACGGCGCCTTCGTCCGGGCGGTGGGCGAGCGCTACAGCGGCGCCTACGACCCCGTCACCCACACGCTCGATCCGGGTAACCCGGACAACCTGCCGGCGGTGGGCTTCTGGTCGATCTGGAACGAGCCCAACTACGGACCCAGCCTCGCGCCTCAGGGCCTACCCGGTCAGCTGAGCATCGAGCACAGCCCGTTGGCCTACCGCAAGCTGCTGGACGCGGCCTGGAGCGCCCTGCAGGTCACCGGCCACGGCCACGACACGATCCTGTTCGGCGAGGTGGCGCCACGCGGCTACCCGGCGGTGCGCACCCACGGGATCCCGCCCTTCGGGATGTTCTCGGGGATGAAGCCGCTTCAGTTCCTGCGCACCCTGTACTGCGTGGACGGACGCTTCCGGGCGCTGCGGGGCCGCACCGCCATGTTGCGAGGATGCCCGAGGGGGCCGGCCGGGTCCCGGGCCTTCCGCCGCGCCCACCCCGCCCTGTTCGCCGCCAGCGGCTTCGCCGTGCACCCGTATTCACGCTGGTACCCGCCGAACGTGGAGCGGGCCAACGATCCCGACTACGCCTCGCTGGCCGACGTGGGGCGCCTGACCAGGACGCTCGACCGCCTCCAGCACGCGTACGGCTCGAGGACGCGCTTCCCGATCTGGAACACCGAGTATGGCTACATCACCAGCCCGCCGAAGCGGCCCACGCGCCGCATCCCGTACGTGCCCGCCACCACCGCCGCCGCCTTCCTCAATCAGGCCGAGTACATCTCCTGGCGCAACCCTCGGCTGAAGTCGTTCATGCAGTACCTGCTCCGCGACCCGGTGGCACCGAGGAGGGCCAACGACTACGGCGGCTTCGCCAGTGGTCTGATGGGCTGGCAGGGCCTGCCCAAGGCGACCTACAGCGCCTGGAGGCTGCCCCTGTACCTGCCGGTGACCCACGTCCGCCACGGACGCAGCGTGGAGGTCTGGGGTTGCGTGCGGCCAGCGTACTTCGCCCTGCGGGACGTGCCCGCCGACGCCGAGACGGTGCAGGTTCAGTTCGCCCCGGGCTCCAGCCACACCTATACCACCGTGGCCAGTGCGGCGATCACCGATCCCCACGGCTACTTCGACACCCACGTCAACTTCCCGGCCCGCGGCACCGTGCGCCTGACCTGGACCTATCCCGCCGACGACAACCTGTTGCCGGCGGGCGATACCGTCTTTAGCCGCCGAGTCCGGATCACCGTGTCCTAGGACGGCCCCCACCACGCCACGCTTCGGCGTGGAGCGGTGCGAGGAGAGATCCAGGGCGTACCCGAGAAAGGCGACGGCCAGGACGGCGGCACCGGCCAGCCTCCACGGTGGGCGCAGCTCACCCTCGCGCACGGTGATCACCAGCACCAGCAGGGCGAACGGGTCGACGTACTTCTGCCACGGGTAGCGGATGAGGACCGCGGAGAGCAGGAAGCAGAGGGCGAGCGCCCGCGCCAGCCACGGGCGGGGGGGCCGGCGCAGGCGCAGGAGGAGCACCGCTGCGCCGAGCGGCACCAGCACCCAGAAGACCAGCGAGCTGCCCACGATGCTGGGTAGGTGCGCCGCGAGCCTCCAGATGTCCCCGGCGGCATGCCCACCGGGCCGGGCCGGAACCGCGACCAGCAGCAGCGCCCCGGCTCCGGCGGCCGCGAGCGCCGGCGCGGCGCCGCGCCGCGAGTGGCGCCAATCCCGCGCTCCGGCGAGCAGCAGCGGCGAGAACAGAACCGCGCCGTAGAGGCCGATCGTCGCCAGGGCCAGCTCTGCGGTCTGCACCTTCAGCCCGCTCCCCTGAGCACCCGCGGACGCGGTGGTGCCGGCGCGGCAGAGCCCGCACGAGGCTGGATCGCTACCGACGGGCACGAGGCCGTGCCAGTTCAGGAACAGCAGGGCGGCCGGCAAGGCCGCCAGGACCAGCGACAGCAGCGCCAGCAGGCGCACGCGGAGGCTGATCTCCGCTCCCGGACGCACGGCGTAGAGGGCCGCCAGCCCGAGCAGGAACCCGGTGCTCTGGCGCGTCAGGATCGCGCCGGCGACGCAGACGCAACCGGCCAGGAACGGCCCGAGGCGATCCGTCTCTTGAAAGCGCTGGAGACGCTCGATCGCGAGCACCGAGAACAGCAGCGCCAGATTGTCGGTCAGGAGCCTGAAGGACTGCCCGAACACGTAGGGCGAGAGGACGAACAGCAGCGTCAGGGCGAGCGCGCGGAGCCGCTCGATTCCCAGGCGGCGATGCAGGAGCGAGAAGACCGCCAGCCCCAGGGCGTAGGAGATGGCCACGGCCAGCAGCCGCAGCCGCCACAGCTCCAGGCCGACGAGCTGGCCGGCGAAGGCCATCAGCAGGTGGAAGAGGGGCGTTTGGGCCGCCCGGTAGCTGTGCAGGTCGGGCAGCGGCAGCTGCCGGTGGAACTGCACGATCGTGGGGTACTGGTAGACGAGCTCGTCAGAGCCGTGGAAGATCGGCAGCGCCACCGTCATGCCGCGCAGGACGGCCACCGTCGCCAGGAACGGCACGGCGATCACGGCCGGTACGGCCGATTTCCGCCCAGCTGCAGCCGTTACCCGATCACCCCAGCCCACGATCCGCGGGGCTATCGGTACATGGCTTCGATCTCGGCCTGGTACTTGGCCACGATCGGCTTGCGCTTGAGCTTCATCGTCGGGGTCAGCTCCTCGCCACCGGGTGCCCAGTCCCCGGGCACGATCGTGAATTTCTTGATCTGCTCCACGCGGGCCAGGTGCCCGTTGGCGGTGTCGATCCCGGCCTGCACCGCCTCGATCATCCGCGGCTCCCGGGCCAGCGCCTCCAGGCTCCTGGCCTCCAGGCGCTGCTGGCCCGCCCACACCGGGGCGAAGTCGGCATCGAGCACGATCAGCGCCGTGTTGTAGGGGCGGCCATCGCCGATGCAACACGCTTGGCCGATCAGCGAGCTACCCGCCTTGATCGCCGCCTCGATGTTGGCCGGGGACATGTTCTTGCCCGCGGCGTTGATGATCAGCTCCTTCTTGCGGTCTACGAGCTTGACGTAGCCGTCCCCGTCGATCTCCGCGATGTCGCCGGTGTGCAGCCATCCCTCGGCGTCGACCGCCTCGGCGGTGCGCTCGGGCTGGTTGCGGTAGCCCATCATCACAAAAGGTGCCCTGATGAGCAGCTCGCCATCTTCGGCGAGCCGGACCTCGGCGCCGGGCGACGGTGGTCCCACGGTGCCGATCTTCACCTGGCCGGGCCGGTTGGCGGTTCCCGAGCCGCAGGTCTCGGACATCCCCCAGATCTCGGCCAGCTCGATCCCGAGAGCGTGGAAGAACTCGAGCACCTCCACCGGGGTGGGGGCGGCTCCGACGTTGACCGCGACCAGCTGGTCCAGGCCCAGGCTCTGGCGCACCTTGGAGAAGATCTGCTCGTCGGCCTGCGCCACCCGCCGCTCGAGCTCCTCGGGCACCGGTTCGCCGCGCTGGCGCAGCCGCACGCGCTGAAGCGAGGCCTGCATGGCCTCCTGCATCCGCCGGCGCTGCTCCTCGGGCTGGCTGGTCTGCACCGTCTCCAGGCTGGCCTTCAGCTTCTCCCAGATGCGCGGCACCGCGAAGAACCAGGTCGGGTGCACCTGAGGCAGGAACGAGATCACCGCGCGCGGATCCGGACAGCAGGTGATGGTGGCGGCATAGACCGTGGGGATGTAGTGGTGGGCCATCCGCTCGGCGACGTGGGCCGCCGGCAGCCACGAGATCAACCGCCCGCCCACCTCCAGCTCGATGATCTGCTCGATCGTCCGGGCCGCGACCATGATGTTCTGGTGGGAGAGCTGCACGCCCTTGGGCGGCCCGGTCGTGCCGGAGGTGTAGATCAGCGTGAGCACATCGTCCGGCCCTACCTGCGCGGCGGCCGCGGCGACATCGAAGCCGAGGTCGGCGCCCTCCACCTCGTGCAGCGCGATCGTCCCCGGCTGAGCGTCGCCATCGACCACGATCACGTGCGCCAGCTGCGGCAGCCCCTCGCGGGCCTCCAGAACCGAGGGCAGGAACTGCTGCTCCACGACGATCGTCCTGGTGCCGGCGTCGGTGCAGAGGTAGCGGATCTCGCCCGCCGGGTATGTCGTGTAGACCGAGAACGGTGTGGCGCCCAGCATCGCCACCGCCAGGTCGACGATGTGGAACTCCGGGCGGTTGCTGAGCATGATCGCGACGGTGTCGCCGTGCCCCACCCCCAGCTTGGCCAGCCCTCCGGCCACGGCTTCGACGCGAGCGAGTAGCTCCGCCCAGGTCAGCGAGACGGCGTCGTCGGGGGTGCGGACGGCGACGACCTCCGGATGGTTGGCCGCCGTCCGGCGCAGGGCCTCGGTGAGGGTCGGCGCGTCGACCGCGCGTCCACTCGCCGTGGTGATCGTGCTGCTCTCCATGCTGCCTCCGCTCTCAGGGGTCCGGGCCGGGAGCGAAAGCTAGCGCAGCGGGCGCGCACGCCGTCTCGCTGCCTGTCCGTTGCGCTCAGCGGGTGTTGAAGCCCTGGCCGGTGAGCGTGGAGATGTCGTTGCTGAAACCGACGAAGAACAGCAGCAGGATCAGCACGAACCCCACCACTCCCGCCCGCTCCATGATCTCGAAGCGGATCCGCTTGCCGCGGACCTTCTCCGCCACCGCCCAGAAGATGTGCCCTCCGTCCAGCGGCAGGAAGGGGAACAGGTTGACGACCGCCAGCGACAGCGAGATCAGCGCCAAGGTGTAGATCGCCTCGGTGGTATCGAACGCGAACCGCTGCTGGGTGACCTTGAACCCACCCACGACGCCGTGCAGCTGCCTACGTACTTGGGGCTCGAACAGCCGGGAGATGGTGCTGACCGTGGTTCTGGTCACCAGCCACATCTGGCTGACGCTCTGCGAGGCGGCACCCGGCAGCCCCACGCCGCGTGTTTGCACCTTGAAAGCAAACCCGAGCCGCATCCGCTTCACCGAGGCGTCGTAGCGGGGGCGGATGGTGAAGTTGAGCAGCTGGCCGGAGCGGCGCACGACGAGCTTGACCGGCGTTCGGGCCACGCACCCGGCGACCGGCGTGCCGACGCAGGCGTGGGAGGCGATCCGCTTGGTGATCCCCTCCACGGGCAGGTCGCGTCCGCCGTCCACGGCCACGAGCGTGTCCCCGCTGCGCAGGTACTGCGAGGCCGGGGCCTCCAGGCTCTGGACCTGCAGGACCGGCTGTCCGTGGCGGATCACGGGCTCGCCGGTGGCGAGGACGATCCCCACGATCAGCACAAAGGCCAGCACCAGGTTGACCGCCGGCCCGGCGGTGATCACCACGATCCGCTTCCACACGGGCTGGTTGTAGTAGGCGCGGGGCAGCACCTCCGGCGGGATCTCCTCGCGGGGGCTCATGCCGGTGATCTTCACGTAGCCCCCCAGCGGGATCGGGGCGATGCCGTACTCGGTCTCGCCACGGCGGATCTTCACCAGCAGCGGGCCGAAGAACAGCGAGAAGCGCTCGACGCGCATGCCCACCGCCTTGGCGGCCGCGAAGTGGCCGGCCTCGTGCAGGATGATCAGCGCGGCGAAGCCGAGAAAGGCGAGCAGGTAGGACATGCTGCTACCAGTGTGGCAGCCCCGGGTGCCGGCGCCCGGGGCTCAGGCGCCGGCGGAGCGCTCGGTGGCCAGCTCGGCGGCCACCTCACGAGCCTGCGCGTCGGCCTCGCCGAGCGCGTCAAAGGAGTGCACGGCCCGGGCGGGCAGCCGCGCCAGCGTCTCCTCTATCACCGCCGCGATATCCAGGAAGCCCAACCGACCCTGCAAGAAGGCGTGGACGGCGACCTCGTTGGCAGCGTTGAGCGTGCAGGGCGCGGTGCCGCCGGCCTCGGCCGCGGCGCGGGCCAGGCGCAGGCAGGAGAACGTCTCCTCGTCCACCGGCTCGAAGGTGAGGCTGCCCAGGGCCGCCAGGTCCAGCGGCGCCACCGGCACGTCGACGCGATCGGGGTGGTGCAGGGCGTAGGCGATCGGCACGCGCATGTCCGGATAGCCGAGGTGTGCCAGCGTCGCCCCGTCGCACAGCGAGATCAGGCTGTGCACGATCGACTGGGGGTGCACGACCACCTGGATCTGCTCGTACGGGGTGCCGAACAGATGGTGGGCCTCGATCACCTCGAGGCCCTTGTTCATGAGGGTCGCGGAGTCGATCGTGATCTTCCCCCCCATCACCCAGGTCGGGTGGGCCAGCGCTTGAGCGACCGTCACGTCCTGGAGCTCGGCGGCGCTGGCGCCCCGGAAGGGTCCCCCGGAGGCGGTCAGGATCAGCCGGTCAACGGTGCCGGGAGGCTCACCGGCGAGTAGCTGGTGCAGCGCCGAGTGCTCGGAGTCGACGGGAATGATCATCGCTCCGGTGGCCTGCGCCAGCTGGGTCACGAGCTCGCCCCCGACGACCAGCGACTCCTTGTTGGCCAGGGCGAGATCGATGCCCTCGCCCAGCGCCGCCACAGTAGGAACGAGGCCCGCCGAGCCGACGATCGCGTTCAGCACCAGATCGCACTCGCACTCGGTGATCAGCCTGACCAGGCCGTCGGGGCCGCCTAGGACCTCGCCGCCGGTCCACCCCTCCGCCGCCCGAGCGGCCGCGTCGGGGTCCGAGAGGGCAATCCGTCTCGCCCCGTGCCGGCGGGCCTGCCCGGTCAGGGCTTCCCAGTCGCGCCCGGCGCTGAGCGCCACGACGCGCAGCTCGTCGGGATCGGCGCGGGAGACGACGTCCAGCGCCTGCACGCCGATGGAGCCGGTGGAGCCGAGGATCGCGAGGCGGCGCGGCACGGCGCGATTGTAGGTCGCGCTATGGCGTCCCGCTGGCCTGGTCTTGCACCAGGATCTCAAGGCGGCCGAGCTGGATGCGCACGATGAAGAAGTCGTCTCCGTCGAACGTCGTGAGCGTCGCGCGACGGAACGCCGACTCGGATAGCTGCAGGGTCGCTCCGGCTGGGCAGGAGGCGTCCCCAATCCAGAAGGCGTGCACGGAGGCGTTGCCGTCCTTGCCGGACTCCAGGATCAGGTTGTTCGGCAGCAGCACCGGCTCGCTGGAGCCGCTGTCGGCGTCGGTGTTGTCCAGCGTCTTCCAGTTGCCATTTGCGTCGAGCGCGGGGCCGGCGCCCGCGCCCCAGATCGCGCCGCCGTGGTTTCCCGCGGAGGGGTCGGCCTCAAAGGAGGTCTTCGCGCCGCCGGTGGTGGAAACGGACACCAGCCACCCGTGGTAGCTGGCGCAGTCACCGTCGTTGCCGCCGTAGCCGGCCAGGACCCGATTGCCCTGCAGGGTGAGCGCGGGCCGCTGCAGGATGTTGACGGGATTGTCACCCGGTGGGTCGGCGTTCACGGGGAAGCCGGGGAGGACCGCGCCAGTGCCGAGATCGACCGCGAACAGCTGGTGGGTCACCGAGCCGCCGCTGCCCGCCACCGCCGCCACGGCGTAGATCCGGTTGGCCGCCGGGTCGATGACCGGGGTGCCGGTGATCCCGATGGTCGGGCCGATGTCGCCGCAGGGCGCGGTGCCGGAGCTCTCCGGGGTGGCCACGTGGGCCTTCCAGACCACCGCGCCGGTGGCGGCGTCCAGGGAGTAGATCGTGTCGTTCTCGGTGGCCACGTACACCCGCGAGCCGTACACCAGCGGCTGCCCCCATGCCGTCCCATCCAGGGCGCCGGCCCCAGTGCTCGGGGTCTGCCACGCCGGTGTGGGGGGCAGGGGAGTGCGTGCTGTCGGGATCGAAACCGCTGCGCGCGGCGTCGTGGCGATACGTGGTCCAGGCTGGAACCGCGGCGCTTGCCTCACCGGCCAGGATCGCGCCGCACAGCGCCGCACAGCGCCGCACAGACGGTGAGCAGCACTACGAGCTTCCCTGCCATGGTTCCTCCTTCGCCGGTGGCTCCTTCCCCCTGCAGATCCTTCCCTACCGCCCGGATGGTATGCGTGACCGCGGGAGACTTTGCGCAGGTTCGCACCTACTAATGCATCACACCGATCCAGATGTAGTAGCCCGCGACGACCGTGAACATCACGGCGTCGAGTCGATCGAGGGCACCCCCGTGGGGCCCGAACAGGTTGCCCGCGTCCTTGGCGTCGGCGTCGCGCTTGACCGTCGACTCGAACAGGTCCCCCAGCGGACCGAGCACGGCCACGGCCAGGCCCAGCAGCAGCGCATCCCCCTGAGTCAGCCAGTCCTGATATAGGCCGGCCAGGAACACCGACAGGATCGCGATCAGCATGCCGCAGACCAGGCCCTCGACGGTCTTGTTGGGGGAGACTTCCGGGGCCAGCGGCCGGCGCCCGAACAGCCGGCCGCCGATGTAGGCGGCCGTGTCGCCGAGGAAGGTGCCGACGAGGACGTCGATGATGATCGCGGTTCCGTGATGGAGCTGGCGCAGGAGCACGACGTGCGCGAAGGCCATGCCCACCCAGTAGATCCCGAGCACGGTGGCGGCGATCGAGACCGTGGGCCGGCCGTGGCCGCCGCGCGCCAGCACCACCGCGAACAGGACCGGCAGCGCCCCTACCGCCACCTCCAGGACCTGACGCTGACCCGAGTAGCGGGCGGCCAGCACCATCGCCGCCAGCGCGGCGAAGCCGACCAGGGGCACGGGCCTCCAGCGGTGCAGCAGCCCGAAGAGCTCGTGCAGGCAGGCGCACCCAACGGCGATCATGAACAGCGCGAAAGGCAGACCACCGAGGTCCACGAAGGTGATCGCGACGACCGCCGCCGGAACCGCGACGAGGATCCGCGCCAGGAGATCCGAGCGCCGCCGCGGCGGAACCGGCGGGGACTGGCGATCCTGCGGCGCCGGCCGCCGCTGGCGATCCCGGGCCCGCTCCGGCGGCTGGGTCCTCCTGGCCGCGGGCACTCAGCGCCCCCCGAACCGGCGCCGGCGCCTGGTGAACTCCGCCAGGCTCTCGGTGAACGCCTGACGGGAGAAGTCCGGCCACAGCTCCTCGCGGAACACCAGCTCGGAGTAGGCACCCTGCCACAGCAGGTAGTTGGAGATGCGCTGCTCGCCGCTGGTGCGAATGATGAGATCGGGGTCGTGCATGTCCGGGGCGTACAGGTGGCTGCGGAACTCCGCCTCGGTCCCGCCGGAGAAGGTTCGCGCCGCGTCGAGGATCTCCGCCCGGCCCCCGTAGTTGAAGGCCACGAACAGCGTGATGCGGGTGTTGGCCGCGGTGACGCCCTCGGCCCACTCCATCCGCGCCGCCAGCTCAGGGGCCACCGGAGCACTGCGCCGGCCGATGAACCGCATCCGCACCCCCTCGGCGTGGAGCTCGGGCGTCTCGGCCTCGATCCGCCGCGCGAACATCTCCATCAGCGCCGACACCTCGCGCTCGGAGCGGTTCCAGTTCTCCGTGGAGAACGAGTACACCGTCAGCTCCTCCACGCCGAGCTGCGCCGCGTCCCGCAGGCGCGCTTTGACGGTGTCGGCACCCGCCTCGTGTCCGGCCACGACCGGAAGGTCACGCTTGCTGGCCCAGCGCCCGTTGCCGTCGGTGATGATCGCGACGTAGCGAGCGCGCTCCCGCGCGGGACCCCCCTCGGGGTCGGCCACCTCACACCTCCAGGATCTCTGCTTCTTTAAGCTTCAGGAGCTCGTCGAGCTCCTTGACCCGCCCGTCGGTGAGCCGCTGCAGCTCGCCCTCGGCACGATGCTCGTCGTCGGATCCGGCCTCGCCCGCCTCCTTGAGCTCCCTCAGGTCCTGCATCACATCGCGGCGGATGTTTCGGATCGCCACCCTGCCCTCCTCGGCGATCTGGCGGGCCACCTTCACCATCTGGCGGCGCCGCTCCTCGGTCAGCTCCGGCACCGCGAGCCGGATCACGTTGCCGTCGTTGTTGGGTGTGAGTCCCACGTCGGACTCCAGGATCGCGCGCTCGATTGCCTTGATCGAGGTCTTGTCGTAGGGTTGGATGGTCAGCAGCCGCGCCTCGGGCGCGCTGATCGTGGCCAGCTGCCGGAGCGGGGTGATGGCGCCGTAGTAGTCGACTGCGACGCGGTCCAGCAGCGCAGGGGTGGCGCGGCCGGTGCGGACGCTCGAGAACTCGTGGCGGACCGCCTCCACCGACTTGACCATCCGCTCGCCGGCATCCTCCAACAGCTCGTCGATCATGGAGCCTCCGGCACTCATCCCACTGTCCTCACGAGCGTTCCCACCCTGTGGCCGGACACTATCTTGTCGATGTTGCGCCCGTTGGACATGTTGAAGACGACGATCGGCAGATTGTTGTCCATGCACAGCGCGAACGCGGTCGAGTCCATCACCTGCAAGCCGCGGGTGAGGGCGTCCTTGTGGGTGATCTCCGGGATGAACTCGGCGTCGGCGTCGGTGGCGGGGTCGGCGGTGTAGACCCCCTCCACCCCGTTCTTGGCCATCAGCACCACCTCAGCGTGCAGCTCCGCGGCCCGCAGCGCCGCTGCCGTGTCGGTGGTGAAGAACGGATTGCCGGTACCGGCGGCGAAGATCACGACCCGGTTCTTCTCCAGGTGGCGCATCGCCCGCCGCCGGATGTAGGGCTCGGCGACCTCGGAGATGGTGATCGCCGACTGCACGCGGGTGGCGATGTCCTGCTTCTCCAGCGCGTCCTGGAGGGCCAGCGCGTTCAGGACCGTGGCCAGCATCCCCATGTAGTCCCCCGTGGCCCGGTCCATGCCGCGGGCGGCGGCCGCCAGCCCGCGGTAGATGTTCCCGCCGCCGACAACGATCGCCACCTCCACGCCGCGGCCGTGCACCGCCGCGACCTCACCGGCGATCGCCGCCACCCGTTCGGGGTCGGTGCCGTAGGCGAGCTCTCCCATCAGCGCCTCGCCGGAGAGCTTCAGCAGCACGCGCCCGTAGGCGGGCGGCTGCTTGGCGGCGCCGTCTTGCACTGGCGAGGTCCTAGCCGCCGACGGCGAAGCGGGAGAACCGACGGATGACGACGTTCTCCCGGGTCTCGGCCGAGAGCGCCGCGCGGAGCTCCTCGATCGTCTTGCCGCCGTGCTTGTCCTCGTTGACGTGCTTCTGGCGCAGCAGTACCACCTCGTCCAGCCACTTGTCGAGCTTTCCCTTGACGATCCGCTCCCGCAGGTTCTGGGGCCGGTCGGCGGCCTGCTCGGTGGCGATCCGCTCCTCGCGCTCCCGGTCCTCGGAGGACAGCTCGTCCTCGGTGACGGCCAGGGGAGCGGCAGCGGCGATGTGCAGCGCCAGGTCCCGCGTGAACTCGACGAACCGTTCGTTGCGCGCCACGAAGTCGGTCTGGCAATCGACCTCCACGAGCACCCCGATCTTGCTGCCGGAGTGGATGTAGCTCTGCACCGCCCCCTCGGCGGCCTCGGCGCCGGCCCGCTTGGCCGCCTGCGCCTCGCCGCGGGCGCGGAGGACCTCGACCGCCTTGTCGATGTCCCCGCCGGTCTCCGCGAGCGCCTCCCGGCAGGCGAGCACCCCAGCACCGGTGCGGTCACGCAGGGCCTTCACGTCTCTGGCGCTGATCTCGGTCATGGGTTCTTCTCGGTGCCCGCCTCCGGTGCGGGCTCGGCGTTCGTTTCCGGCGGGGCCGCCGGCTCCGCCGCCTCGGGAGGCTGGGGGGCGGAGCCGCTGGGCAGCGGCGCCTCCTCGGGCTCGCCCGCCGGCTGCTCGGGAGCCGCCGGTGGCTCGGTCGGCTCCGGTGGAGCCGGCTGGGGCGCCGAGCCGGTGGGCGCCTCGGCGGTCGGCGGCTGCGGGGCGGGCGGGCGCTCGGCAGGCGCCTGCTGTGGCGCAGCGTGCTGCTGCGGCGGGGCCTCCTGCTGCTGCGGGGCCTGCTGCTGCGGGGCCTCCTGCGGCGGTGCCGCTTGCGGCTGCGCCGGAGCGGCCTGCTGGGGAGCGCTCTGAGGTGCCTCCTGGGCAGCGCGCTCCTCAGCTTCACGCCGGGCGCGCTCCTCGGCCTCCTGGCGGGCCTGCTCCTCGGCCTCCTGGCGAGCCTGCTCCTCGGCTTCACGCCGGGCTCGCTCCTCGGCCTCCTGGCGCTCGCGCTCCAGCCGGGCGCGCTCCTCCTCGGCCCGGAAGCTCTGGTTGCCCTCCGCGACGACGTTGCCGATCGCCCCGGTGACAGCCACGCACGAACGGATCGCGTCGTCGTTGCCGGGGATCACGTAGTCGATCCCGTCGGGATCGCAGTTGGTGTCCACCAGCCCGATGATCGGGATCCGCAGGCGCTGCGCCTCGCGCACGGCGATCACCTCGGTCTTCAAGTCGATCACGAACACCGCGTCGGGGACGCGCTGCATGTTCTTGACCCCGCCGAGGTTGGCGCGGAGCTTCTCCAGGTCGGCCTGGGCCGCCATCCGCTCCCGCGTGGGGAGCAGCTGCAGCTGGCCCTCGGTCTCGTAGCGCTCGAGGTCGTGCAGGCGCTTGATCCGCAACGAGATCGTCTGGTAGTTGGTCAGCAGCCCGCCGAGCCAGCGGTGGTTGACGTAAGGCATGCCGGCCGCCGCAGCGGTGTCCCGGATCGTGTCACGCGCCTGCTTCTTGGTCCCGACGAACAGGACGACTCCGCCCCGACGAGCCAGCTCGGCGCAGAAGCGCTGCGCGTTGTCCAGCAACGCCTGGGTCTGAACCAGGTCGATGATGTAGTTGCCGTCACGCTCGCCGAAGATGAACCGGCGCATCTTCGGGTTCCAACGACGCGTCTGGTGGCCGAAGTGGACTCCGGCCTCCAGCAGCTCCATGATTCCGACTTGAGCCACTGTTCCTGCTCCCTTGTGGATGTTGGCTGGCGCCGCTCAGCGAGCACGCGACCTCGAAGATCGAGGCAGGACCGCGGCCCGCACAAGCGGGGGTTGAGGGGTGAACTGGAAAAAATAGTACGCAAGTCTCGCCGACCCGGTACTTTTTGAGTTCTAGCGGACATCGTCCTTCCCTACCTTCGACGATGTCCGCTGCGCGAGCCGAACCTCCCTTCCCCTACCTCCGGGGGCTCGGTTCGCTTGTCCGGCGGGGCGGCTTTTGGACGGGCCGCCCCGCCGGCACCTTTAGTTCCCCCACCCGCGGCGTCCAGGGCCAGGAGGAGATCGTCTGGCAGCGGCGAGCGCAGATCGAGCTCCGCGGCGGTGACCGGATGGGGGAAGTGGAGCCTGCCGGCGTGCAGGAACTGCCGCGTCAACCCGTGACGCAGCGAGCCGCCGTACTGTGCGTCTCCGCACACCGGATGGCCAATGGCGGCCATGTGCACCCGGATCTGGTGCGTGCGCCCGGTATCGAGCACGACGCGCAGCAGCGTCTCCCGCTTCAGCACCCGCACGATCTCAAAGTGGGTGCGGGCCTCACGGGCGTCCCGCGCATCGATCGACATCAGCGTCCGCTGAGCGGGATGGCGCCCGATCGGCGCTTCGATCGTGCCGCTCAAGGCCTCGGGGATCCCGTCGACCAGGGCCAGGTACTCGCGGTGCAGCCGCCGCCCGGCCAGCATCGCCTTCAGCGCGCGATGCACCTCGTCGCTCTTTGCCACCACCAGGAGCCCGGAGGTCTCCCGGTCCAGGCGGTGGACGATGCCCGCGCGCCAGGGCTCCTCCCCCCCCGCGGCTCTTCCCGCCAGCGCCTGGGCCAGCGTCCCATTGCGATGGCCGCGCGCTGGATGGACGACCACCCCGGCCGGCTTATCGACCACGATCAGGTGGTCGTCCTCCAGGACGACAGTGAACGGAGCCGGCTCGCCGCCCTCGCTGGTCCCAGGAACCGGCGCTTCGCACTCGGAGATCTCCACTCGCTCCCCCGGTGTCACGGCGTGGCGCTTGGCACGCCTGAGGCCGTCGACCTGCACCCGTCCGGCCTCGATCAGGGCCTGGGCCTGGGCCCGGGAGCCGAGCGGCTCCGCCAGGAAGCGGTCCAGGCGCATCCCCGCCGCGCTCGCGGGCACCTCCAGCTCGCGCCGGGCCGGTTCAGGAGGGCTCATCGCGGCTGCCCTCCAGCACCCACAGCAGCGCCAGCACGCCGAAGGTGATGGCCATGTCGGCGAAGTTGAACGCCGGCCACAGCGGCAGCTTGATGAAGTCCGTGACGGCGCCGTGCGCCAGCCGGTCGATCACGTTGCCGATCGCACCGCCAACCAGCAGGCCGGTCGGCACCCACAGCCAGGGGCGCCGGGGTCGCAGCGCGAAGTACACCAGCAGCGCCGCCAGCGCGGCAAACGTGACCACCAGCACGATCGCGCCGCCCCCCGAGAGGAACCCGAACGCGACCCCGTGATTGTGCACCTGCACCAACCTCACCCCCAGGAACACGCTGCGGCCGTCCCGGGCTGCCTGCGAGGTGGCGACCGTGTGCTTGCTCAGCTGATCCAGACCGACGATCACCGCCAGCAGCAGCGCGGCTTTAGCAGACGCGACCGCCCGCTGACGCGGCGATGCCTTCGCCTGGCTGACCATCACCGCCACCGGGGATCAGCCGGAGATCACGCTCACGACGATCGTCCGCACGATCACGAGGACGAGGATCGCGACCATCGGGGTGATGTCGATCATCCCCAGCGGCGGGATGAAGCGCCGGAAGATGCGCAGGTAGGGCTCGCACACGTCGCGCAGGAAGCCCAGCACCACGTCCAACACCCGCGAGTACGCCGGCCGCAGCCCGAACGAGAACAGCAGGTTGAGCAGGATGTAGAGCAGGATCAGGAGGATGTAGACCTCGAACAGTGCGCTGACGTAGTTGGCCACATCCACTCTGGAGAGTGCCGCGAGGATCATCGCCCTGCCCCCAGCACGGCGTCGATCGCGTCCTGGAAGGCCGAGCGCACCCCGCCCCGCTCCAGCGCCGCCAGCCCGCGGGCGGTTGAGCCCCCGGGCGAGGCGACCTCGCGACGGACTCCGAGCGTGTCGTAGCCGCGAGCCTCGAGCAGCGCGGCGGTGCCGGACATGGTCTCGCCCACCAGCTGGGCTGCCAGCGCCGGCTTCAGTCCGTGGCGGATGGCGGCGTCCACCTGCGCCTCCGCCACCAGCGCCCCGTAGGCCGGGCCCACGCCCATCACGGCCGTGGCCGCGTCCATCAGCGCCTCGGGGATCGGCTGCACGTGGCCCAGGCGACTGAATAGGGCGACGACCTGGCCGACCAGCGCGTCCTCCACCTCGGGTGCGGGGCTCAGGCATGTCACGCCGCGGCGCACCTCGACCGGCGTGTTGGGCATCAGCCGCAGCACCGACGCCCCGGGGTACGCGTGCTGGAGCGCCTCGATGCTCACCCCTCCGAGGACCGAAGCCACCACCGTCACGGCGGACCCGATCTCGGCGGCGATCTGGGCAAGCTGGGCGGGCTTGTGCGCCAGCACCACCAGCTCGCAGCGCTCGGCGACCTCGCCCGGCGAGGCGCACGCCTCCCCACCCAGCTCCTGGGCCAACGCTCGCGCCCGGCCCGAGCCCGCGTCACAGCACAGCACCGGATCGCCCCACCCACGCGCCAGGGCGCTCGCCATGTTGCCCGCGCCGATCAGCCCGACTTGCATAGGCGGCAACGTTACAACCGCCGCGCTCTAGGACTGGTTGAAGAAGCCCTTCTCCACCAGCCGCGCGCGCTCCTCCGCCGATACCTCGACGTTGCGCGGGGTGAGCAGGAAGACCTTGTCGGCGATCCGCTGCATGCCACCATCGAGGGCATACGTGAGACCGCTGGAGAAGTCGATCAGGCGTTTGGAGAGGTCAGCGTCGCTGCCCTGAAGGTTGATGATCACCGGGATCGCGTCCTTGAACTTGTCGGCGACGTCCTGCACGTCGTTGAAGCTCTTGGGCGCCACAAAGTGCACCCGCACGTCGCCCGAGCCGCGCCCGTTGCCTCTGGCCCCGCCCACCGGACGTAGCGATGTGGTCCGCCGGTCGCTGGGCGAATCGTCGGCGAAGATGTCGTCGATCTCGTCACGACGGCGGCGCGCGCTCAGCCGCCGCACGTTGGGTCGCTCCCGATAGCTGTCCTGCGGCTCCACCTCGGGCTCCTGGTAGGGCTCGACCTCCTCCTCGTGGGCTTCGTCCTCGGCGAGGCCGAAGTAGACGAGGGTGCGATGCCAGGTATCTCGAAAGGCCATGGGTCGAAATGGGGTTTCGCGCCCGAGGGCGATTTCCCTGCCGTGATTATGACGCTCGCGGGCGGCGATTTCAGGTTGAGGGGCGCAGCACGGTGCTGCCGAGGCGCACGATCGTGGCTCCCTCTTGCAGAGCCACGAGGTAGTCCTGGCTCGTTCCCATCGACAGCTCGCGCAGGCCGTGGCGCTCGGCGAGCTTGCGCAGCTGGGCGAAGTATCCCCGGCTGTCCTCTGCGCCGGCGGCCTGTGGCGGCATCGTCATCAGGCCCGCGACGGTCACCGGGCAGCGCTCCAGGAAGGCGTCCAGACGCTGGGGCGCGACGCCGCTCTTGCCCGGATCGCCGGCGACGTTGACCTCCACCAGCACCTCGGTCCCCGGGCCGGCGTTGCGGCGCAGCTGCTCCAGCACGGAGTCGCTGGCCACCGAGTGGATGTAGCGCACCTGCCCCAGCAGCTGCTTGACCTTGCGACTCTGAAGCTGGCCGATGAAGTCCCACGTGAAGCGGCCCGGATGGGCCTGCTCCTTGGCCAGCAGCTCCTGGGCCCGATTCTCGCCCACCAGGCGCACCCCGGCCTGCGCCAGCACCTCCATGAGCTCCACGGGGACGTACTTGACCGCCACCAGAACCTCCACCTCGCCGCCGCCGCGCCCGGCCCGAGCGATCTGCGCCTGGACACGCTCCAGGTTGCCGCGGACCGTGTCGAGGCTCAGCTGGCGCAGCTGCTCAACCACGCCGATCGCCTGCTCGCAGCCACGCGATCCCCGCCTGGCGCCCGGTCACGCCGTGCTCGCGACGGTGCGAGAAGAAGAGCGAGGGGTCCGAGCAGATCGTGCACAGCCCGCTGTCGTGGATCTCAGCCACCCCGGCCCGCTCCAACTCCAGGCGCGCGATCGCCTTGAGGTCCAGGTTCTCGCCGCGGCGGAGGTCCGCCTGGCGCTGTGCGAAGCAATCGTGGACCGCCTCGCTGACCCGGTAGCAGCACGCCCCGGCGCCGGGGCCGATGGCGGCCGTGAGCGGCTCTTGCGCGCCGGCGAGCTCGCGCAGGACGGCCACCCCACGCGTCACGATGCCCGCGGCCAGCCCGCGCCAGCCGGAGCATCCCGACCGCACCCCCGCCGGCCACCGCGATCGGCAGGCAATCGGCGGTCAGGACCATCGGCGCCACGCCGGGCAGCGTCGTCAGCAGGCCGTCGATCTCCGGCGGCGGGCTCCCGGCGAGGGGGAACCGGTGTACCGCGCGGACCTCGCTTCCGTGGACCTGGCGCCCGTAGGCGAAGCGGGCGCCGATCGCCCGCTCCACGCCGGCCCGGTTGCGCTCCACGGCCGCGGGATCGTCGTCGGTCCAGCGGCCCAGGTTGAGGCTGGCGTAGGCGCCCGCAGAGGACCCTCCGCGCCGGGTCGTGAAGAGCGCCGCCGCGCCGGCGAGCTCGATGGCGAGATGCTCGCCGTGCCAGACGAACGGTGATGGCAGCATGGCGTCGCAGAGGCTAGTGGCCACTCTGCCGCTCGTTCGCCGCCCGCAGCGCCTCCGCCAGCTCCGCCTCTCGCCCCGGGGCGCGCCCGTCGCGCTTGGCTGCCAGCGCGGCGCGCAGACCGTGGCCCACCGCGGGACCCGGCGCCACGCCGGCGGCGATCAGGTCCTCCCCACCGATCTCCAGCTCGACGTCCCGCAGCCTCAGGCACGCCGATGCCTGCCGGTGAGGGCCGAGCCCGCCGGCGGCGGCCACGAGCTCGGCGGGCGCGCTCTGGCCCAGCGCGGCGATCTCCCCCGGACCCGTGGCGCTCGCCAGGGCCTGTGCCAGCGGCGCGGCCCGGGAGGCCACGGCCATGATCACCTCCCGCTCGGTGCCCGGAAAGGCCCAGCGGTCAAGCAGCTCTGCCAGCTGGCCACCTGGAACTTCACGCACCGCCAGTCCCAGCACCAGCAGATCGCTCCGGCCGCGCTCGCCGAGCAGCCCGAGGGCGATCCGCGCTTTCGCGGGCTCGCGCAGTCCGAAGTGCGGATCGAGCGCCACGTCGAGTTCCCACCCGTGAAGCGCCAGCAGGGCGGCCACCGGATCCGCCTCGCGGGCCAGCAGCCGCAGCTCAGCCCCGATCCGGGCCCCGCTCACCGACACCAGCGCGCCGTCCCCGGCGGCCGCGCGGGCCAGTGCCGCGGTGCCGGAATCGGGACTGAAGCCCAGGCGTGACGCGTAGCGCACCAGGCGCAGCAGCCGCGTGGGATCGTCACGGAAGCTCCGCTCGTGCAGCACCCGCAGCACCCCGCCCGCCAGATCGCCGAGCGCGTGGGGTACGGCGACGAGCCCGCCGGCTCCCTCCCCGCCCAAGACGAGCGCGATCGCGTTGATGGTGAAATCGCGCCGTCTCAGGTCCTCTGGCAGCGGCGCGGGCTCGACCTCAGGCAGGGCGCCCGGATGCGGGTAGCGCTCGCGGCGCGAGCCGGCCAGGTCCACGGTCGTCTCGCGCAGGGCAACGGTCGCGGTTCCGAAGCGGGGATGGATCCGGGGGGAGGCGCCCAGGCGCCGCGCCACTGCAGCAGCGTCGCCCTCCACGACCAGATCGAGCTCGTGCGGCTCGCGCCCGAGCAACAGGTCACGGACCGCCCCGCCGACCAGGTGGACGCGCGGGTCCTCCCCCAGGAGCTCAAGCAGCTCAGTGGCCGCCGGCAGCGCGTGCAGCCGGCGCAGCAGCTCGGGCGGCGAGGGAACGTCCATCCCCTGAGATCTTCCCGCCTGCGCAGGCAACCGGGGTCTTCGATCAGGCCACTAGCATGGCCGCCATGCCGAGAATCCGTTCGCGGCGCCTGCCGCGCTGGAGCCTCGGTGCCGCCGTGCTGGCGCTGATCGCAGCGGGCGTGGCGGCGTTCGTGCTGCTCCATGCGCCCGGCGACGTGTCCCACCCGGGCCTGTCCTTCACCACCCCCACCACCAAGCCGCCCCCCCGGCCGGTGGTGAGGACCTTCGAGTGGCCCCGCTACGGCTTCGACGCCGCCCGGACGCGCTTCTTCGGCGCTGCCCACGGCCTCGCCCCGCCGCTGCGGGTGGGCTGGAGCTTCAACGACCGGGCGCTGCTGGAGTTTCCCCCGGTGATCTACGGCAACACGCTCTTCCTGGTCGACGACAACGGCTCGGCCAAGGCGATCGACAAGCACACCGGCCGGATGCTCTGGCAGCGTCAGGTCGGCACGCTCGCCGCCGCCTCGCCGGCGCTCGGGGTGCCGCAGGGGCTGGTGTACTTTCCCCTGCTCTCCACCAACCGGAACGCAGGCCAGAATCCCGGCCACGGCCGGTTCGTCGCCCTGTCGATGAAGGACGGCCGCGTGCGGTGGTCGCGGCCGATTCCCGCCGGCACCGAATCCTCGCCCATCGCTTGGGGCCGAGCGGTCTACTTCGGAGACCAGAGCGGCACGGTGTACGCCCTGCGGGCCCGTGACGGGCACCGTCTGTGGACCTACCACGCCAGCGCCGCGGTCAAGGGTGGGCCGGCCTTCAGCAACGGGATCCTGTACTTCGGCGACTACGCCGGGCGCGCCTATGCGCTCAACTCCACCACGGGGCGCGAGGTGTGGGCGGTCAGCACCGCCGGCGCCCGCTTGGGCTTCGGCTCGGGCGAATTTTATGCCACCCCGGCGGTCGCCTACGGGCGGGTCTACCTCGGCAACACCGACGGCCGCGTGTACTCCTTCGCCGCCCGCACCGGCCAGCTGGCGTGGGCCACCGGCACCGGTGCCTACGTCTACTCCTCCGCGGCCGTGGCCAATCCTCCCGGGATCGGGCCGACTGTCTACATAGGCTCCTACGACGGCAGCATGTACGCCTTCAATGCCCGCTCCGGGGCGGTGCGCTGGACGCACGTCGCCGGAGGCAAGATCTCCGGTGCGGGGACGATCAT